>Ga0075421_100005204_pt1 | contig 15703 bp, 13 predicted proteins | sample SoiMetdeltSBSDD5_FD_75292 | JGI IMG/M metagenome (GOLD analysis project Ga0075421, IMG submission 75292) | Bulk soil microbial communities from a Populus tree surrounding site in Tennessee, USA - Soil MetaG P. deltoides SBSDD5 | ecosystem: Environmental > Terrestrial > Soil > Tree plantation...
TCGCGGTTCGCGTCGTTGCCCGAAGTGGCGATTGGCCGCGGCTCCCTGACGAGATGGAGCGACGCAAAACCAGGCCGGCGGGAGCCGAGTCCGCGTAGACGGCAACAATCCCTCTATCGGGCATTCTTAGAAAACAAACGCAGATCGTCGCGGATTTCGGCGTCTTGTTTTCAATCACCTCCCGATAACGGAACCTGCGACCAAATCGCGCGATCCGGCCGTGTGCAAGCGCGCCGTGGACTGGCGTCTCCCAGTAGACCCAGCCAGGAACAATCATGCGCTTCGCGCCAGCCCTCGTACTTGCCGTCCTAGCAACCCCCGCTGTAGCCCGCGCGCAGGGGACCATCATCCCGCGCCTGTGCCCCGAAGATCGGCCGTGCCCAATCCCGGGACCGGGTGTGATTCAGCGCACATCGAGCCAGGTCCGTGTCGAGCTCGCCGATCGCGTCCTTCGCTACCATGTCACCGAAACGTTCCGGAACCGAGGCGGGATGATTGGCGAGGCCGATTACATCTTCCCGATGCCAGCCGGGGCGGCGTTCGAGGCGCTCGAGCTCGAGATCGACGGCGAGCTCGTCGCCGGCGAGACGATGCCAGCCGACCAGGCCCGCCGGATCTACGAAGATATCGTTAGGCGGCAGCGCGATCCCGCCCTGGTCGAGTACATGGGGCGCGGCTTGCTCCGTACTCGCGTCTTCCCCATCCAGCCGGGCGAGGAAAAGCGCGTCGTCGTGCGGTTTCAGACCGTAGCCGAGCGAGAGGGATCGGCGATTCGCGTGGATTACCTGCGTGGCACGGGACCGAGAGCACAACCATTCCCGATTCCGCGCCCGATACCGGTGCCGCTTCCGGCGCCGATGCCGCGCGGCATCGAGGGAGATCGGAGTCGCCAGGACCGCACCGCGGCGCAGTCGGGTGAGTCCGGCAACCTGTTCACGCTCGCGTACTCGACCCGCGATGACTACGGACGTCCGTACTCACCGACCCACGAGTTGCGCGTCTCGGACCGCGGCAATCGTCGGGAAGTGACCGCACTCGGTGACGGCCCGCAGGTCACGATCCTCGTACCAGTGCGGCGCGCCGCGTCGGCGTCGGTCGCCATGCTGCCGCACGCCCCGGGGCGTGAGGACGGCTTCGCGCTCATCACCGTGACGCCGCCCGCCATCGCCGCGCGCACGACGCCGCGCGATCTCACATTCGTCGTCGACGTGTCCGGCTCCATGCGCGGGCAGAAGATGGAGCAGGCGCGGGCCGCCGGCCGACAGCTCCTCGGGTCGCTCGGACCTCAGGATCGCTTCCGCATCGTGGACTTCTCCACCGACGTGCGCACCTTCGCCAGCGGATTCACACCGGCCACGCGCCGCAACATCGAGAACGCGCAGCGCTACCTCGACGACCTCCGCCCCGAGGGTTCGACGAATATCTCGGGCGCGCTCGAGGAGGCATTTGCTGTCTCCGGCGATGATGAGCGCATGCCGGTCGTCTTCTTCGTCACGGACGGTGAGCCGACCGTGGGTGAGCGGAACGCGGACCGCATCGCCGCGCTCGCGGCGCGACTCCGTGGCAGGGCGCGCGTCTTCACGTTCGGTGTGGGCGCGGACGTGAACTCGGTGCTGATCGAGCAGCTCGCACTCGACGGACGTGGCACGGCGCAGTTCGTCCGTCCGGATGAATCGGTGGAACGCGCCGTCACGCTGGTCGCCACGCGCATAACGAGTCCCATCGTGACGGACGTCCGCGTTCGCGCGGACGGCGTTCGCCTGACGAAGCTGCATCCGTCGTTTCCGACCGACCTCTTCGCCGGCCAGGACCTCGTGCTCTTCGCCCGCTACGTCGGTGATGGCGATGCGCGCATCATCGTCGAGGGTCGCACGCCGAATGGCCCGGTGACGTGGACGGAACGCGTCCGCTTCCCGGAGCGTGAGCGTGGCAATGCCTTCGTCGCGCGGCTCTGGGCGGCGCAGCGCGCCGGGTGGCTCTCCGCCGAACGTCGGCGCCACGGCCCGTCACGCGAGCTCGATGACGAGCTGCGCGAGCTCGGCACGCGTTACGGCATTCCGACCGAGCTGTCGTCCTATCTCGTGCTCGAGCCGGGAATGCAATCCATGCTGTCGGTTCGTCGTGACAGGGTGCGGGCAGACTCGACCGTTCGCGTCCTCCGTGGGGCTAAAGCGGCGAACGAGCTCCCGCCGGAGGCGGCACCCACTGTCGAGAACGTGGTCGTAACCGGATCGGTCGCCACATCGGCGGGTACCCGGGAGCGGCAGTTCGAGGCGGCGAAGACCGCAGCGGCCCAGCGGGCGGCTACTACCCTGTCGGCGGCGGACGCCTCCGCCGCAGATTTCAAGGACGCGACGGTGCGTCGCATCGGCACGCGAACGTTCGCGCTCGCGAACGGCAGCTGGACGGATACGCGATACACGGCGTCGGTGAAGACCGTGCGCGTCAAACCGTACTCGGCGGCCTACTTCGCGCTGCTCGAGCGGATCGAGGACCTCCGCGCGCCGTTCGCGTTGATGGGAACGGACGGAACCCCGGGTGTCATCGTGTCCGGTCGATCCGTGGCGGTTGTGGTGGCGAACGATGGTGTGGAGACGCTCAGTGGGCGTGAGCTCACGGCGTTCGAAGGGGCATGGTGACCCCGACGACCTCTGTCGGACGCTCGAGCCCGAGGCAGTTTGCGATGCCTAACGCCCTGAGTACAACGCGGTGAGCTCGTGAGAGAAGAAGAGCTCGAGCGTCTCTTTCGGACCTATAACGCACCTCTCGTGCGGTACCTGACCCGTCGCCTCGGCGACCGCGATTGGGCCGAAGAGGTCGCGCAGGAGACGTTCCTGCGCGCCCTCCGCCAGGAGTCACTCACGAGCGAACGGTCGTGGCTGTTCGCGGTCGCGACCAACCTGGTGCGTGACGAGGCACGGAAGGACGAGCGCCGTCGTCGGCACCTCGCAATCCTGGCCGATGAGGAGCGCGAGCGAGAGATGCAGGAGCCCGAGCCGAGCTCGCTCGAGCGGGCTCAGGAGGCGGCACTTGCAAGGAAAGCTGTGGATTCACTCGCCGAGCGCGACCGACTGGCGCTGCTGATGCGAGAAGAAGGACTGGACTATGGGGAGATCGCGGAGGCCCTCGGGCTCTCCGTCGGCTCGATTGGAACAACGCTCGCGCGCGCTCGGCGCCGGCTTGCCGAGTCTTACGAAGCGATGCAGGCCGAAGGGCGGCGCGGCGCAGGAGGGGGTGGACATGCAGCATCCTGACGAGGGAACGATCCACGCGTGGCTCGACGAGCAGCTGCCTCGCGACGAGGCAGCGGCGGTCGAAACCCACGTCGCCGAATGCCGGCAATGCGCGGACGCGGTGGCGGAAGCACGCGGGTTGATTGCCGCCTCGTCGCGCATCCTCACCGCGCTGGACGGCGTTCCGCGGGAAGTCGCACCGAAAGCGGTAGCCATCAGCCATCAGCCATCAGCCATCAGCGCTACGGGCGCGGCTGTACCACCGAAGCATGCGACTATGCAAGCGCCGCGGCGGGCGAGGCGGCGGTGGTTCAATACGCCATCGCTCGCTGCAGCCGCGACCATCATCGTGGCTGTCGGTACGCTGAGCGTGATGCGGGCTACGAAAATGGATGAGGCGTCGCTCGCGCCGCAATCGACGGCGCAGTTCGAGCGCGCCGCAGGGCCCTCGGTTGACAGTCAGGCGGCGGCAGCCGACGTGGCGGCGCCTCTGCCGACGGTGGCCTCTGCGCCTTCGGTCGCCAACGCGCCTGCCATCGCGAACGAGGTGCGTTCGTCGGAGGTAGCGGGAGAGCGCCGCGCACTCGCTGAGGGCGCAGCAGGGCGCGCGGCCGGTCAACCGGCGGCACGGCCAGCGACGCCGGCGGAAGAACCGCCGTCTCTCACCGGGGCACGGTCACGAGTCGCGTTTGTCGACTCGGCGCCTGTGGCAATGAAGGAGTCGATCGCGAGTCAACGTGCCGATCTGTCGCGGGGGGTACCGCTGCAGCAACAAACGACGGAGCCGAAGGATCAGAAGCGCGCGGCCGCCAATCAGCGGGACGAGCAATTCTCGAAAGCGCGCGAGGACGTCGCCCCCCGTCCCGCCGCGCCGCCGCCGCGACCTGACACCAGCACGGTGAAGATGTTCCGAGGGGCAAAAGTCGCCACGCAGCAATCGCAGAACGATACGGCGCGCCAGGAAACGGCGGCAAAGGCGACGGATGCGCTAGCCGCTACCGGCGTCATCCGCGGCCGAGTAGCGGACGGCAACAACACCGGCCTCGAGGCGGTGGTGGTGACTGTCGTTGGGACCAGTATCGGCGTAACGACCAGCGCATCCGGGCAGTTCGAGCTGCGCGGCGTTCCTGCGGGCACTCAGCGCGTCATCGCACGCCGGGTCGGATTCGAGCCGACAACGCGCGAGATCACGGTAGCCGCGGGGCAAGCGACGACGGTCGACTTCAAGCTCGCGGCGGCCAGCGTGGCGCTCGAGAACGTCGTCGTGACCGGGGCAGCGAGCGCTCCACGCCGGGCGGCGGTCGGGTCGACGATCGCGCCGGCGGCGCCGCCCCAATCACAATCGGCGACCGCCGTTGGCTGCTACGATATCAGCATCACGCCCGTAAGCCCGCAGTCGCGCAACGGATTCCGTCAGGTGCCACGCCGGCTCGCGCTCGATTCGACCGTCGTGCCGACGCGCACGGATGGCGTGTGGTACCAGGTCCGCGACATCGCCCGCACAGAAGGCACAGCCGGGAACGGCGTCTGGCGACCAACGAGTGCGGATGGGATCGAAGCCCAATGGACGTACGGATCGCGGACCGCGACGCTTCGGCTCACCGGCGTCCCGGGTCCGGTGCTTCGCGGCACTCTCGAGGAGATCGATCGGGCGGCGGCGGTCGGTGAGGCCGGAGTCGCCGTCGCCGCGAAGGTGCGGTGCGGCAGTTGATGGCCGCGCCGTTCCAGCGGAAGGCGGGCGCTTGGCGCCAGCGGTCGAGTCAGCGACATAAACGTGGCCGTCGCGAGCGGCATCCAATCGTTCGGGATGAAAAGCAACCTTGCCCGGAAGCAGTCGACCTCGCCCATGACCGCCGTACCGCCCGCGGACGACCAAAACGACCGCGAGCCTGACCCGCGGCTGGTCGAACGCGCCCGGTCCGGCGACGTGGATGCGTTCGAGCAACTGTATCGGCGCGAAGTGGGCCGAGTGTACGCGCTCTGTCTGAGGATGACCGCGGACGTGATGCAGGCGAAGGAGCTCACGCAATCCGTGTTCGTTCGGGCGTGGGATCGGTTGGCGTCATTTCGAGGCGACTCGAAGCTGTCGTCCTGGCTGCATCGGATAGCGGTGAACGAGATGCTGGTGGAAGCGCGGTCGGACCGGCGCCGAAGGGCCCGCGTCGTCCTGGCCGAAGATGCCGATCCGGGACCGGAGCACGACAGTGCTCCGGACCGCCCTGATCGTGCTCCGCGGCGGGAAGGCCTGACGCTTCCGGCTGATAGCGAGACCCGGATCGACCTCGAGCGCGCCATCGCCGGGCTCCCGCCAGGAGCACGTACGGTATTCGTGCTCCATGATATACACGGATATCGACACGAGGAGATTTCCCGGATGACCGGCTCTGCCGAAGGAACGCTTCGGGCGCAACTGCACCGAGCCAGAAAGCTGTTGATGGAGGCCCTTTCACGATGATCACGGACCGAGAGCACATCCCGCTCGACGTCTTGAACGATTACGTCGACGACAGCTTGCCGACCGCCGACCGCGATCGGGTGGCCGAGCACATCGATCGGTGTTCCCGCTGCCGCTCGGAGCACGACCAGATCGTCTCGATGCTCCGATCAATGGACTCGTTGCCGGATTCGGTGCTACCACCAGAGGATCTGTGGACCGAAATTCGAACCTCGATCGATCGACGGAAAGAGGTAGTGCTCCACGCCAACACGGTCTCGGGCTCCCATGCTAGACAGCCGGCTCCACGTCGGCCGTGGTGGGCATACCGCTCGATGGTCGCTGCCGCTGCTGTAGTGCTAGTCGTTGGTACGTCCGCACTTACCACGTTGATACTGCGTTCGTCAGATGGGAGCATGATAGCTCGCAGTGAGAGAGGTCAGGCTGCTCCCTCCGCGACGGATGCTCCGCTGATGCTCCCGGCCGGCTTTCGTGAGGCGGAAGCGGAGTACCTACAGTCGATTGGGGAGCTGAGGTCAGTGCTCCAGGCCCACAGATCCGTGCTCAAACCAGAGACTATCGCGACCGTGGAGCATAGCCTCTCGGTGATCGACATCGCCATCGACGAAGCGAGGAAGGCTCTTCTGAGCGATCCGGGTAACGAGACGCTCGTAGACCTCTTGAAGGCCAGCTACGAGCGCAAACTCGACCTGCTGCGCCGCGCCGCCGACCTCGGTGCGCGGACATGATGGCCAGGATGGTGAATCGCCGGTACCGCTGCTTAGCGATCGGTTGCATCGCGTGCCTGGCGGTCGGTTCGGGTCCGACACGGCTCGCGGCCCAGAAGACGACCGACGCCCGTCAGCGCGTCGACCGCCGGTTCGCGGTGGCATCAGACGCTTCGATTCGGCTGTTCGGTGCCTTTGCCAAGCTCCGCATCATCGGGTGGGACCACGACTCGCTCGCCATCACGGGTACCATGGCGAAGGGGTGGCGTCTCGAAGGAAACGCGGCCTCGAACGCGTTCGGTGCGCCCCGCGGAGCCAAGTTCTTCATTGATGCCCCCACGGAAACGGATGCCCCGGGTGCCGCCCTCGAAGTTCGCGTGCCGGCCAGGGCTCGAGTGTGGGCGAAGAGCGGCAGCGCCGACATTGAAGTGACCGGCGTGACCGGAGGGCTCGACCTCAACATCGTCGGAGGCTCGATCGCGGTCTCGAGCACGCCACGCGAGCTGAACATCGAGTCGATGGACGGCAACGTGAAAGTCCTCGCGGGGGCGCCGTGGATGCGCATCAAAACGGCGACCGGAGAGATCGACGTCCGTGGCGGCGGCGAGGACGTGGGGCTCTCGTCCGTTGGTGGAACCGTGCGCGTGTCCGGCGGACGCTACGAGCGCGGGAAGTTCGAGACCGTCACTGGCGACATCGTCTACGAGGCCGACATCGGCTTCAAGGGGTCCCTCGACCTTACGACGCACAGCGGCCGCATTGAGCTCCGCGTCCCGGCGCGCCCCGATCTCGAGCTCGACGCTACGACGGTAACAGGCACCATCGAGAACTCCGTCACATCCCGGCGGCCACTGGCGGGGCGCGAAGGGCGAGGCATGGAGCTCGCATTCTCATCCGGTACCGGCGACACGCGCGTCGTCGTCCGGAGCTTCAAAGGCAACGTGGTGGTGAGACCGCGTTAGGCGAGCCCCTCGGTCCCGACAACCCGTGATGTGAAGAAGCGCATCGCACAGCGCGTTCTGGGCGAGCACGCCGTCGCTGGCGGGCGCGTCGTGAGGTTGACGTTCCGCGCCGATGACGGTTCTGGCGGGTCGGCGCCCGTGCCCGGCGTCCTTCGTCTTCCGAACAGCCACGACCGCGTCCCCGCGGCCCTCCTGCTCCACGGCTACGCCTCGCGTAAGGAAGACATGGCGGAGTCGGCTGGCGACGCGCTACTGGCGCTGAACGTCGCGAGCATCTCGATCGACCTTCCCCTCCACGGCGAGCGCGGAGATCCGCTGGAGCTGCGCTCGATACGCAACCCGCTCGAACTCGCGGGCCGATGGCGCATCGCGATCGATGACGCCGTCCTCGCCCTTCGGTACCTCGCGGCGCGTCGCGAGGTGCGCCGAGATCGATTGGCCCTCGTCGGATACTCGCTCGGCTCGTATCTCGCGCTCGCTGTCGCCGAGCGCGATCGGTCCGCATGTGCGGTCGTCCTGGCTGCTGGCGGTGACCTCCCGGACATTGCGTTCGCGCCGCTGTTACGAGCCGTGGTGGACCCAGTGCGCGCCATCCGCGCGCTCGAGGGGCGGCCCCTGCTCATGGTGCACGGACGCCGCGACCGCACGATTCTGCCGGAGCAGGCAGAGCGCCTGTTCGCTGCCGCGCATGAACCGAAGGAGATCCAGTGGTGGGACGCCGGCCACTACCTCCCCGATGCCGCCGTCGCGCGCGCGTCCGCGTGGCTCGCGGACCGACTTCGAGCGCCCGACGCATAAGCGACCGGCGCTGCAGCACCGGTGGATGGCCGTCGCGTCAGGCGCGCGGGCGCGCGTAGATCTCGAACCACGCTGCGCCCTCGGTGTCGAGCGCCGCGAACGCTTTCGTCGCAGTCTTGACCATGCGCTCTTCGGCCGCGGCCCAGCCGCGCGTCCATTCGTCGGCGATCGGCACGAGCGCATCGCCGAACGTGCGGACGACGTCGAACCCCATGTCCTCGAGCAGCAGCGGGAGCGAGCGAACGGTGAACCCGTGGCGGTACGGGAAGCCAAGAAGGTTGTTGTGCGCGAGCAGTGCGCGTGCAACCGGACCAGCGACGCCATCCAGGCGCCGGCGCACTGCCGCGTAGAAGGCACCATTCGGAACGCGGATCGCGAGCATGCCACCTCGCGCGAGCATTGAGCGTGCGGCGCGCGCGGCGGCTCGCGGGTCGGGGAGTTGATCGAAGCAGTTCCAGATCGCAACGACGTCGAACGGCCGGGGAGTCCGAAACGACAGGAGATCGCCCGACGTTACCGTGAATCCCATCGATCGCGCGAACTCATTCGCGGTCTCGTTGATGTCGAGCCCTTCGAACTGCCACCCGCGGGCGCGTGCCGCCGCGAGAAACCCGCCGGCGTAGCTCCCGACTTCGAGCCCGCGGCCGTGACGCCCGAACACTTCCGTGAGCCGCTCCACCTGCGCGGCGTAGGCCGCCATCTGCGTGTCGTGCAGCGACTGCAGCATCTCGAGGCTTGGAGCCTCGTGCGCGTACGCGTCGGTGACCTCGAACGCGCGCTCGCGCGGATTTCGAAATACGGTCTCGCACCGTGCACACTGCACAAGACGCAACGGTGGGGGCTGCGAGAACGCGACGCGATCCGTCAGGCGATCGGGAGGCGTGTCCGACCGCAGGCGACGCGTATGAAACGCCCACAACGCCTCGAGCTCCTCGCGGAGATCCTCCGATCCCGCGATCTCGTGAGAGTCAGATCCATTGCACGCTGGGCAGCGCGCCAGCTCGTAGGCAGGAGAGGCCATCGGCCGTAGAGCAAAGGCATCCTGCGTGCCGCTGCAGAGGACGCGGCATCGGTTCGGCCGCGTGCGTTTTTGCGGCTCGGCGGGTGATCCCGTCGATCCGGCTGTGCCATTCTCCGCGCTTCGCTCGTCTGAAAGCACAGGACCTTGTGGTCCAGGCACAGCAAGTTTGGTGACGTAACGCACACTTTTTCGTGCGGTGTTGCGTGCAGCCGTGCCGTCAGCTGGGCCGTCGTCTAGGGCGGTCTGATGTCATGCGTGCGGCTCAGTTCAGGTTTGTCCGCCATCATCATTCAGGAGGGCTCGTGCTCAAGCGGGTATCGATCGGGTTTATTGCGGCGGTCTTCATCGGGGTCATTCCGAAAACGGTGGCCGCCCAGGCGTGCGTCGGACTCCCGTCCCTCGCGTCGCACCCACTGAACGTCAGCGCTAGCGCCAGTTTCGCGGAGAATGCGACGGCCCTCGGGGGTCGTTTCGGGTTTGGCAGCTCGACCGCGTTCGCCGGCCTCTCGGCATCGCTCCACGACTACGATGAGATTGATGAGAGCTCGACGTCGTTAGGTCTCGACGGCGGGTTGGTGTTTCCGGTCGGTGTGTCACGCAGGGCTTCCGTCTGTCCGATTGCGTCGATCGGCTACGAGTTCGGGCCCAACGTCGACACAGGCTTTGGAGATCTCGAGGTTGGAACGCTATCGCTCGGAGCCGGAGCCGCCTTCGGAGGCGCGGTGTATTCGACAGAAGGATTGCAGCTCCTGCCCTTTGCCTCGGCCCAATTGGCCTACGCGCGGATGAAAATGGAGTTCGACGGCGAAAGCGAGAGCGAGTCTGAGACCTTCGGCGTGTTGAACCTCGGCATGGGGTTCCTCTTCAATCGCCGGTTCGGCGTTCGTCCTTCGGTGGCCATCCCCGTTGGCCTCGAGGATGGCGATCCGGTGTTCGGGCTCTCGTTCGTGGTTGGCTTTGGACGCCAGTAGGCACCCTGCCATTCACGTGCTAACAGCCAACAGCCATCAGCAGTGATGACTGTTGGCTGTTTCTGCGACGCCAGCAACCACGACCGCTTCCAACCGCCTCTGCTCCGCGCGTCTCACGATTGCCTAACGCGCCGTGCGGGATATATTGTGGGCGCGGAACGCATCGTGCGCGACACGCGAACACGGTTCGAAGCGATGCGGCGCCGCACCAGCCATCAGCGATCGATCTTCCCAGAAGCCCCGTCAACACGTCGCGCCGATCGCTGTCCTTCCTTTCTCAGGAGATGTCCATGCACCGTACTCTTGCCCGTGTTCTGGTCGTCGCGGGATCGCTCGCCGTCTCGGCGTCGACCGCGCTCGCCCAGGGCACCACGAACGAATCCAGCCGTCCGTTCAAGTTCGGCGCAGCGCTGGGCGCGTCGCTGCCGATGGGTGATTTCGGCGACGTTGCGGAGACCGGCTTCCACGTCGGGGCGCTCGGCGAGTTCGCGCGCACGTCGTGGCCCGTCCTGCTCCGGGGCGAAATCACGTACCACCGTAACGGCTTCAAGGACTACGACGGCAACGCGAGTGTGCTGTCGTTCGTCCCGAACATCGTGTTTCCATTGGGCGCAGCCACCAGCACGGCGCGTCCCTACCTCATTGGTGGTCTCGGCCTGCATCGCGTGAGCCTCAACCTCGAGGTGCCTGGCTCCGAAGACGAAAGCGAGTCGGAAACGAAGTTTGGTTTCAACGTGGGCGCCGGGTTCAACTTCAACCTCGCCGGCTTCGAGACGTTCATCGAGACGCGTTGGCACTCGGTGTCCACGAGCGAGAGCAAAACCAACTTCGTCCCGCTGTCGTTCGGCTTCAAGTTCTGATTTGCTCGCCGGCCCGAGCGCCGCTTTTTGATGGAATCGGGGGTCAGAGTGCAGACTTTGACCCCCGATTTCGCTTCAGACAGCTACTTGCCAATGGTGAAGTATTCCACCCGGCCAGCCATGAACCGCGGCACCGCGACGACGTTTCGTTTTGTGTCGATCCCAATGTCCGCTGGCCCTTCGACGTTCGCGATGACCTTCGTCACCGCACCGTTCGCGATCGCGTGCACGCCGGAGTCCGCCCAGCTCGTGACCAGGATGCGGCCGTCCGAGAGAATCTCGACACCGTCGTAGCCCCCCGGGCCCGTGGCGACTGGTGTGACCGTCGAGTCACCTGCCTTCCACGCGACCACCGCCTTGTCGTCGAACGGAACGACGATGAACCGGCTATTCGCCGCGTCCCAGGTGATTCCGTTCGGGCCCTTCAGCGCCGAGTCGCTCTTGATCGCAAGGGAAGCGGTCCGACCACTGAGCCGGAAGATCTGATTCGGACCCGGATGCGTCATCCCGCCCGACGCGTCGAACTTGAGTCCCGTGTCCGTGATGTAGACGGCCCCATCCGGGCCGGCCGCGACATCATTGAGGAAGACGGCACCTTGTCGCCGCAGATCTACCGTGGCGATCGGCGCGCCTGTCCGCTTGTTGAACGCGCGCACGGCGTCGATGTCGGCGACCCAGAGCGTATCGCCAACGATCGCCATCCCCTTCGGCGCGTGCAGCGTGACGCCGTTCTTTCCGCCTTCGACGAGCATTGTCGCGGGCGCCGATGTGTTGGTCGCATCCACACGCGCGATGAAGCCGTTCCCGTCCTTCTGCGACGGGTTGCCGTTGATGTTCGAGATGAAGAAGGCGTCGACATCGGCGTCGTAGCGCACCGACTCCGGCGTCTTCATGCTGTCGGTCGCTCCCGCGCTGGCGAACATCGCGGGGGCGGAAGGTGCGGCCGAGTCGGCGGCCTTGACCGCCGCCGTGTCGGTGGTGGACTCGCCCGACGAGCAGGCAGCAAGAACGAGTAAGAGAGCGCCGAGCTTGGCGCAGCGTGCCTCACGAGCGATGCTGTTCACGGAATCCTCCGGTCGAGTTGAGCGCTGGATCACCCCTGAACGTTATAGACCTGTCAATTGGCGGCGCCAACCATACCCTTGCACCTTGCCCGACCCGCGAGTCGCCGCTACATCGCAGGTTCCTCCCCTATCGCCACCCTTCCGGAGAATCGGAATGCGACCGGCTCTCAGATTCCGGCCTCTGTCGCTCGGCATCTCCCTCGTCACGCTGAGCGTCGCACCCTCGGCCCCGATGGCCGCACAGGCACCGTACGACACGTCCGCGTTCGCCGCGCTTCGGTGGCGGGAGGTCGGCCCATATCGCGGCGGCCGTTCCGTGGCGGCGGCAGGCTCTGCACAGCGCCCGCAGGAGTACTGGATGGGCACGACGGGCGGCGGGGTGTTCAAGACGACGGACGCCGGAATCAACTGGCAGCCGATGACCGACCGCTACTTCGGCGGCACGATCGGGGCGATTGCGGTCGATCCGAAGAACCCGGACGTGGTCTGGGTCGGCGGCGGCGAGACGTGCATCCGCGGCAACACGTCGCACGGCGAGGGCGTGTGGGTCACGCGGGATGGCGGGCGGACGTGGACGTCGATGGGGTTGAAGGAAACGGAGCACATCGCGTCCATCGACGTCGATCCGCGCAACTCGGACGTCGTTTATGTCTCGGCGCTCGGTCCCGTGTTCGCGGCGAACGCGCATCGCGGGCTCTTCAAGTCGACCGATGGCGGGAAGACCTGGAACAAGGTCCTGTTCGTGAACGATTCAACGGGCGCGATCGACTTCCAGTTCGACCCGTCGAACCCCGACATCATGTACGTCGCGTTCTGGCAGGCAGGGCGCACTCCCTGGTCGATGTCGAGCGGCGGCGCGGGCAGTGGGCTGTATAAAAGCACCGATGCCGGGCGCACGTGGACCAACCTCACGAAGACCGCGAAGGGGCTGCCGCCGGGGATTCTCGGGAAGATTGGTATCGCGGTGTCGCCGGCGAGACCGAGCCGGATCTGGGCGCTCGTCGAGCACGACTCGGGCGGTGTGTATCGCTCCGACGACGGCGGTGCATCGTGGCAGTTCATCAATGGCGAGCGCAAGCTCCGCCAGCGCGCGTGGTACTACACGCACATCTACGCCGACCCACGCGACACGAACATGGTGTACGCGCTCAACGTCGGCTTCTTCCGCTCGCGTGACGGCGGGAAGACGTTCCCGCAGACGATCTCCGTGCCGCACGGGGACAGCCACGATCTGTGGATCGCGCCGAACGACCCCCAGCGCATGATCAACGCGAATGACGGTGGCGCGAACGTCTCGTTCAACGCCGGGCGCTCGTGGAGCGACCAGGAGTTCGCGACGGCGCAGTTCTATCACGTCGCGACGACGAACGAGTTCCCGTACAAGATCTGCGGCGCGCAGCAGGACAACTCGACGCTGTGCGGCCCGAGTCGCAATGAGGGCGGCATTCGGATCCGAGACTGGTTCGACGCCGGCGGTGGCGAGTCGGGGTACGTGACGCCGCACCCGACCAAGCCCGACGTCATCTTCGCTGGAAGCTACGGCGGGTTGATGACGCGCAAGGACGTGAAGACCGGCTTCGAGCGCAACATCACGGTGTGGCCGAACAACCCGATGGGCCAGTCGTCCGAGGACATCCCGATCCGGTTCCAGTGGACGTACCCCATCGTCTTCTCGCGGCACTCGCCTAACGTGGTGTACGCCGCCGGGAACTATCTGTACCGGTCCACCAACGAGGGCGAAAGCTGGATGCGCGCGTCGCCGGACCTGTCTCGGCACGATCCGAAGACGATGGGCCCCTCGGGTGGTCCGATCACAAAGGACCAGACAGGCGTCGAAACGTACGCGCTCATCTTCGCGTTCGATGAGTCGCCGGTTACGCCGGGGCTGCTCTGGGCCGGCACGGATGACGGCTACATCTGGGTGTCGCGCAACAACGGCGCGAACTGGACGAACGTCACGCCGAACGACATTGGAGACTTCACCCGGATCTCGATTATCGAGCCGTCGCGCTATGCGTCGTGTGGCGCGTACGTCGCCGCGAACCGATATCAGCAGGGCGACAAGCGCCCGATCCTCTACAAGACAACGGACTGTGGACGCACTTGGACGCGGATCGTGAACGGGATCGCCGAGACCGAGTTCACGCGCGTCATCCGTGAGGACCCCGTGAAGCGCGGTCTGCTCTTCGCTGGCACGGAGCGCGGCGTGTGGGTGTCGTTCGACGACGGCGCGCGGTGGCAGTCCCTGCAGCGCAACCTGCCGCCGGCGCCAGTTCACGACATGACGATCAAGGACGGCGATCTCATCGCCGCCACCCACGCGCGCGGCTTCTATGTGATTGATGACCTCTCTGCGCTGCGGCAGCTCACGCCGGCGATCGTCGCGAAGAGTGCACACCTCTTCAAGCCGCGCGATGCGTACCGCATCAACTGGGGCGGCGGCTTCGGCGGTGGCGGTGGCGGTGGCGGACCAACCGGGGCGAACCCGCCGTCGGGCGCAACCGTGTCCTACCATCTCGTGCGGGCGAATCAGGTCGTGATGCTCGACTTCCTCGATGCACGAGGCGCCGTCATCCAGTCGTACACGAGCAACCCGGACTCCGCGACGCTTGCCGACAGCCTCCGTGGCGTTCAGCGTCGCACGGCGCGTCGCGACAGCCTGACGCGCGCGGGGCTGACGCCGGACAGCATCGAGAAGCTGCTCGCGGTGGCCCCGGCGCAGCCGGGCGGCGGCGGTGGTGCTGGTGGGGAAGAGGGCGAGGGCGGGCCTCCAGTGGGTGGACCGCGACCGCCGCGCGTGCCTAACAAGGCGGGGTTGAACACCTTCACGTGGAACCTGCGCTACCCCGATGCCGTCCGGTTCGAGAACATCATCATGTGGGCGGCGAGCACGAATGGCCCAATCGCTCCTCCCGGCACGTATCAGGTGCGCCTCCGCGTCGGCGGCGAGACGCAGACGCAGTCGTTCGCGCTCAAGAAGGACCCGCGCTCCACGTCCACGCTCGCGGACTACCAGGAACAGTTCCGGTTCCTGATCAGGGTGCGCGACACGGTGAGCGCAGCGAACAACACCGTGCGCACGGTGCGCAATGTCCGGTTCCAGGTGGACGATCGCCGCGAGAAGATCGCCGGAAAGCCACAGGCGGCCGAGTACCAGCAACTCGCCGGACAGTTGATGGACAAGCTCGGCCCCGCGGAGCAGGACATCTACCAGGTCCGCAACCAGAGCAATCAGGATCCGCTGAACTACCCGATCAAGTTGAACAACAAGATCGCGGCCTTGTCGGGCGTCGCGTCTGGCGATTACCGACCGACGAAGCAGGCGTACGCGGTGTTCGATACCCTCACGAAGCAGCTCCATACTCGGATCACCACGGTCAAGTCATCGTTGGATGAACTGCTGCCGCGGATCAACGCGTTACTGAAAGCTGCTGGGCTCGAAGCCATCGTTCCCGGCACGGCCGAGTTGAAGAAAGAGCAGAAGCCCGTGGTCACGACCTGACTCCGAGCCAGGGCAGGCATCACAAGGGGTATGCGGATTCGGTGGATCGATCGGATCGAACAGATCGGCCTAACGCGGATGTGAGTTGCTTTCGCAAGGATCGAATGAAGGGGGAACTGCCTCGGGATGC
>Ga0075421_100005206_pt1 | contig 15701 bp, 16 predicted proteins | sample SoiMetdeltSBSDD5_FD_75292 | JGI IMG/M metagenome (GOLD analysis project Ga0075421, IMG submission 75292) | Bulk soil microbial communities from a Populus tree surrounding site in Tennessee, USA - Soil MetaG P. deltoides SBSDD5 | ecosystem: Environmental > Terrestrial > Soil > Tree plantation...
ATCAGCAGCACCGGCATTCCGCGCACCCTGCCCATCAATCGACCGCCGGAGGCCCGATACAGGCCGTTGTTCACTGCCCTACCAAAACGCACCAGGGTTTTCGGGACAGCCATGTCGGCCATCCTCCCATCTGCATTAACAGCAGCACCCCTTGTCAGGTCCGCAAGCCCTAGTGGCCTGCTAGCGCGTGTTTGATCGCGGCAATGACGATGGCCAGCGCGAGAACTGCGAGGCCGAAGAGCAGCGAGCGGATTCGACCTTGACTGGCGCTGCGAGCGACCCCGTAACCGACGACCCCGATGATCGCGGCGCAGGTGTAGCGGCCCCAGTCAAGCTCGCTAGACGGCGGCGCTATCAGAACCGGAATACTCACAATCAGCGCGACAATCGCCGCTGCAGCCAGCTGAATGCCCGAGACGATTTGATCGTTCCTCGGAAGCCGGCCGTCGTGAACCAGGCGACCGGCAATCCGAAAAGCGAACAGATGCGCAAGGGCCAGACCAATGGTGGTGCCCCAGATCAGGCCGAAGACCCGGCCCGGAACCGCGACAAGATTCTCTACTGCAGTCAGTGCAGCGAGCAGGCAGACGGTGACATAGAGCGCCATCGTCCAGGCTTCCTTGCGTAAATGATCAGGATCTGCGTGGTCTGCCTCAGCGGCGGCCTCGACTGGAGGGGCGTCCTCGGTCACCATCCGATCCTGGCAGGGTGAGGTGATGTCCGGTAGACGGCCGCAGCCTCGACGTCACCGTGAACGCACCGAAACAGGTGCCGCCGAAAGGAGAAGGACATGAAGTACATGATCTTGACCTACGCGTCGCAGCACGACTACGACGGCATGGCCGGCCAAGGGACAGACCAGCCCGCATGGTCACCAGAGGAGTTCGCGGCAATGGGCGCCTTCATGGAGGCCTTCAACACCGAGCTTGTTGAGGCCGGCGAGCTGGTCGAGACCCGGGCACTTGCCGCACCGGTGCACACCAGACGCCTTGGCGCGCAGCACGGCGTGGCATTCGTGACTGACGGCCCGTACGCCGAGACTCAGGAGGTGCTTGCCGGCTACTGGATCGTGGAATGCGACAGTTTCGACCGCGCGACCGAGATCGCCGGCCGACTTGCCGCCTGCCCGGCACCAGAGCAGGTCACCGCCAACGCGTACGCGGACGTGCGGCCGATCATGGAATCCGCTGCCGAAATCACCTATTGAGCAGAATCCAGTGTCCGGGACCGATCTCGAGAGCCTGCTGCGCGAGCTTGCGCCGCAGGTTCTCGGTGCGGTCGTACGTCGCTACGGCAACTTCGACATTGCTGAGGACGCCGTGCAAGAAGCCATGCTGGCGGCGGCGACCCAGTGGCCGAGCGAGGGAGCTCCGGACAACCCCAAGGGATGGTTGATCACGGTCGCAGCCCGTCGGCTGACCGACCTGCTACGCAGCGAGCAGGCTCGTCGGCGACGGGAGGACACGGTGGCTCGCTGGGAGCTACCCACACGGCAGCCCGAGCCCGCCAAGAGCCCGGCTGACTCGGATGACACATTGATCTTGCTATTCATGTGCTGCCATCCAGCGCTGTCGCCGTCGTCGCAGCTTGCGCTCACCCTGCGTGCGGTTGGCGGGCTGACCACGGCCGAGGTCGCGCGCGCCTTTCTTGTCGCCGAAGGCACTATGACCCGGCGGATCACCCGCGCCAAGCAACAGATCAAGCACAGCGGGATTCCGTTTCGGCTGCCTGCTTCGGAGGAGCGTGCCGAACGGCTGGCGACGGTCCTCCATGTGCTCTATTTGATCTTCACCGAGGGCTACGCCGCCACGGCCGGCCCCAGACTGCATCGGATTGAACTCTCTACCGAGGCGATCCGACTCACCCGGATGGTTCACAAAGCGTTGCCCGACGATGGCGAGGTTGCCGGTCTGCTGGCATTGATGTTGCTCACAGACGCCCGCACCGCCGCTCGGACGACCGCCGCCGGGGAGCTGGTACCGCTGGCCGAGCAGGACCGCTCGCTGTGGAACTCTGACGACATCGCGGAGGGAGTCGCCTTGATTACCAGCGCATTGCCCCGAGGGACGGTCGGTCCTTACCAGCTTCAGGCCGCGATTGCCGCAATCCACGACGAGGCTCAGAGCACGCAGCAGACCGACTGGCCGCAGATCAAGGCGCTCTATGAGTTGCTGCTTCAGACCTCAGACAACCCGATGGTTGCGCTGAATCATGCGGTCGCTGTTGCCATGGCCGACGGCCCAGCGGCTGGACTCGAGCGCGTACAGACGCTGGCCAAGGAGAAACAGCTGACCGAGGACCATCGGCTGTACGCGGTGCGAGCACACCTGCTGGAGATGACCGGTGACACGCCGGGCGCTCGCGAGGCGTACCTGGCCGCTGCCCGCAGGGCCACCAACCTGCCCCAGCAGCGATACCTCAATCGCCAAGCCGCCAGGCTCGACGACGCCGACAATGAGTTGTCAGAATCTCAGCACCACATATGGTGCTGAGATTCTGACAAGTCGGCGTTGTGGCTGATCAACTAGGGAGAGAGCTCATGAAAGTGATCGTCATCGGGGCGGGGATCAGTGGGCTCACTCTCGCAGCCGCTTTGGCTCAGCTGGCACCGCGGATCGAGGTGGAGATCTTCGAACGCGACGCCGAACCCGCCCAGCGGCGGAAGGGCTATGCGATCGGCCTCAAGGGAGATGCCGGTCTCGCCGTTCTCTCCAGACTTGGCCTGCGGGAAGAGGTTCTGACCGACGCACAAAAGGTGACGAACTTCGTGATCACCGACCGTCGGGGCCGTACGTTGCTGGGACTGCCGTCGGGGAGCGACGGCCCGCGCCAGACCTACCGCGTACAGCGTGATCATTTGCAGTCGGCGCTGGCAGCTGCGGTGACGATGACACCGGTCCAGTACGGCTTTCAGGCCCTTGGTTACGAAGCGATCGACACCGGCTGTCGAGCCGTCTTCACCGGCGGCCGTCACGTGGACGGGGATGTGGTGATCGCCGCTGATGGGGTTGGCTCGGCCCTGCGGCGACAACTCGTCGATGATTCGCCACACTTCCTCGGACTGTCCGCGATCACCGGGGATGCGGCACTGGCGATTGAGGATCCGTTGCTCAGCGGCGGCTACTTCCTGACCTTGGGCGAGTGCGGTGACTCCTTCTTCTGCTATCGGCAGCCGGGTGGTGTCCACTTCTCCTACACCTCACACGTTGAGCCATCCACATTGGAGTCGTCCAGCCAGCAGGAACTGTTGCGCCAGGTCCAAACGGCAACTGAGGACTGGCATCAGCTCGTCCGCTCGATCGCCTCAGCAGCTGAGCCCGAGTCGATCAAGCCTCGCGGGTATTACGACAAGGAACCGACAAAACAGATCCGCGATGGCAACTTCTGGTTGATCGGCGACGCCGCGCATCCCATGAGTCCGTTCCAGGGCCAAGGGGCCAACACGGCGATGCTCGATGCCCTGGAACTCTCGGAGTTGCTGGGGTCGGGCAACCTCAGCGCCGACGCCGATCGCGTTGCAGCCCGCATCGCCGCCCGCGGGCGCAAGGCGGTGTTGGAGTCCCGCCGGTCGGCGCACCAATTCCACGCCACAAGCCGTTTCCAGATCACGAGCCGCGACTTCGGCTTCCGGGTAGCCAATTCCATGATCAACTCGCGCTTTCGGCGGCGCAAAGCCGCGGCGGCCGGCGTCGTGCCGCAAGAATGAGTCGCTTCGAAGCCGGACCTCAGGCGCCTGCGACCTCGCAGGCCGTACGAGTTGGACTGGGGATCCTGGCGATCTTGCAGGGAATCGTCGGTATCTGGGCGTCGCTGGTGCCCAGGAGCTTCTACCGGAACTTCCCGATACCTGGCCACAACTGGGTCTCACTGCTGCCGCCGTACAACGAGCACCTAATCCGCGACGTCGGCGAGCTCAATCTCGCCTTGACGGTGGTGCTCGCCGCAGCAGCGCTGACCGGTCAACGGCTGCTGAGTGTGGTCGCTGTCATTGCGGCTGCCGTGTACGCCGTGCCGCATGCGGTGTTCCACATGTTCCATCTGGAGGGCTTTCCCACCGTCGACGCGGTCACTCAGACGATTGGCATTGCAGTCCAGCTCGTCGTGATCGTAATCGTGGGCTGGCTGCTATGGCGGGAGCGCGGTCGCACATCCTGACGGCTCAGCGTCGAGAAGTCGAGGAGGGTCAACTGTTGGGTCGCTCGGGGACCATTTCCATTGCTTTGGATGTATAGACGCGATAGCCGAGTGCCGGCTGATAGCCGTGGATTTCCGGCGTATCCAGACTGCGCATGAAGGACAAGATCTCCTTGCTGAAGACCTGGCCGGGTACCAATACGGGGAATCCTGGCGGGTAAGGGGTCACAAATGTCGCTGAGACGACCGATTCACCTGATTCCATGCGTTCTTCGACTTCATCCGCCGGCAGGTATTCGCACGTGGTGTGGTCGTATGACAAGAAGAACGCCCTGCGGACATCACCTTCTGGGGTCGGCGGCGCACTCTGGCTGAGGAACGCTGGGTGGAAGCCGCTGAAGTCCGGCAACGGAGCTGTTGGATTCGTCAAGTGCAACACTGCCCGCTCGAATGCCGCCCGTTCGGCCAGATTCATCTCCGCGGCCTGGTTGTCGATATCTCGCGCGATGCTGACCAGAACCTCGATGAGGTAGGCGACCGAGCTGCGCGTGGTGCCGATGTTGGTCATGAACAACACGGTGTTACGTGAGGTCTTGTTGATCTGGATGCCGAACTTGTCCATCAGCCGTTCACGTTTGAACGTCGCACCGTCGATGCCGGTAAGCCCGATATAGAGCGTCACTCGCGACGGATCCAGAACGAACTCATCCTGCTCCCATGCCGTGATCATGTTGTTGAGACCGGTACGCAACGGCTGGGCGATGCCGGAGGCCCGGTACCGCTCCGGGATCATTTCTGCCGTGCTGAGGCAGTGCATGTATTTGCTGAGCAGCGGATGATGATCAATAGCGTCGCGCAGTTTCATGGCGTACTCGAGCTGGCGTTGCACGAGCTCGAAACCCTCCAGCGCCGCCTGTCGGCGTCCAAGATCAAGAGATGCCAAGATCTGGTAGTTAGGCGAGGTGGAGGTATGTGCCATGTAGGCCTCGTGAAAGCCCTCGGCCACCTTCAACGCGAAGTCTTGATCGTAGACGTGGATCATTGACCCCTGACGCAGCGCGGTCAGCGTTTTGTGGGTCGAGTGAGTCGCGTAAACCCGAACCCGTGCTCGCGCCGGATCAGGGCTGAGGCGTTGGCTGAGTAGCGCTTCGGTGCTCTCGTTCAAGGGCAGGCTCGCCTCGTAGCGCGCGCGATACTCAGGTGACCGTAACTTGTCGGCGAGCGTACGGGCCGCCTCCATCGCCGTACGAGCTCGGTAGACATGGTGGAAGCGGGCGAAGGCGAACCACGCCTCATCCCAGAGGAACACCAGATCCGGCTTGATCGCGAGGCATTCCTCCATGACCCGACCGACGTCGTAGACGATGCCGTCAAAGGTGCAGTTGGTCAGCATCAAGAGCCTGACCCGGTCGAGCTTGCCCGCCGCTCGGAGTGCGAGCAATTTGGACTTGATCTCATGCAGTGGAACCGCGCCGTACATCGAATACTCGTTGAGCGGATACGCGTCGAGGTAGGTGACCTCGGCACCGGCCAGCATCAGGCCATAGTGGTGCGACTGGTGGCAGTTGCGATCGACGAGAACGATGTCGCCCGGTGCGAGCAAGGCCTGGGCGACGATCTTGTTGGCTGTCGATGTTCCGTTTGTGACGAAGAAGGTCTGTCGAGAGCCGAAGGTCTCGGCTGCCAGCTGCTGAGCCTCTCGCAGCGGTCCGGTCGGCTCGAGAAGCGAGTCAAGCCCACCGGTGGTCGCTGAGGTTTCGGCCAAGAAGATTTCGAGGCCATAGAAGCCGACCATGTCGCGGATCCAGTGGGAGTTGACGATCGATTTGCCCTGCGAGATCGGAAGTGCGTGGAAGACTCCGGTCGGCCGTTGGCTGTAGGTGCGGAGAGCTTCGAAGAAAGGCGTACGGTAACGCTCGGCAACCCCGGCGAGGATCGTCAGATGCAACTCGAGTGCGCCTTCTCGCGCATGGAAAACCCGACGGAAGTGGTGGCTCACCTTGCCGGCGACATCTTCGACCGCGATCTCGGTCATCAGGTACAGGTCGACCTCGGGACGGATCTCGGCCAACCGCGGTGCCAGAATTTGGGCACGCTCGTCAGGTGAGTGGTCCGCGAGCTCTTTGGACAGAGTGGCATCGGCGAAGTTGGCGAGCCTGGTGAGATCTCGTACCGCGACGTGGGAGAAGCGTCTCCGGATCACGCACGCCTGGATGTTCGCGTTGAGCCGGATCGCAACGGCCGCCTCGACGCCGCTACCCACGACGACGAGGTCGTAGATGAAGGGATCTCCGGGCCGGCGCCAGGTGTGCACTTCCTCCCGAAGCTGCTCCTCCTGTGCCGGCGACATTGTCTCCACAACGAGAACCTCGAAGTATGGCCGGCTGAAGGACTCATGTGATACGCCGAAGATCATGTCTTCGCTATCGTCGCGATGCTCGGCTTGCACGAGGTCATCGAGGGAACCGACCCGGTAGGACTCCGTGACCAGCGCGCGGTTGATCCGGGCCACCAGTCGTCCCAGTCGCTCCCAGCTCCCCGCGGCAGCCAACTCCTGGACAACACCAAAGGCCGCGTGGCCGGGAAAGGCCCAAAACTGCTCCACCGGCGCCAATGCCGCGCACGCCGCGTGCACGGCATCGGTCATATCGTCCTCGATCGGCCTGCTGCGTCGTAGCGACGAGACGATCCGGGCGGTCGCTTCCTCCAATCGCGACCACGAATCAGCACGGAACTGCCACCAGCTGTTGTACGCGTTGGCTTGATCGACCATGATCAACTCCTGCAGCTAGCCCGTTCGACCTTTAGCGCGACACTAAACCGGCCCATCGGTGCTGATCAACACCAGCGCGCTCTCCTCGTTGACCGTGAGGGCAGCGCGATGATCGGAATCTTCCAGCGCTGCGCGTACGCCGGCGAGTGCCGCGGCGCCGCAGGGTCCGGCTCGGACTCCGAGCTCGTGGAGCCGATGCATCGCCGAGGCGGCCTGGTGGTCAGTGATCGCTATCCCCGCTATCCCCGCGTCCAGTCCGTCGCGGATGGCGGGCCAGGCGATGGTGGAGATGGTGCCACAGTTGAGCCCGGCCATGATGGTGGGCGCTGAGGTATCGAGGCTGAGAGCCTGGCCAGCCGCCAGACTGGTTGTGACGCAGGCAGCCGTTACCGGTTCCACGGCGAGGATCGCCGGGTGCTGCGGATTGGCTGGATCGCGGTAGTGCTGTAACGCCGCCAGCAGCAGTGATCCGACACCGGTCGGTACCGCGACAAGGTGGATCGCCCGCCCGCCCAGCTGGCTGGCGATCTCGTAGAACAGGGTGCCGTAGCCGTCGACGACCCACTGCGGGATGTCCTCGTAGCCTTGCCAGGCGGTGTCCTGGACGAGCAGCTCGTCAGATCTTCCACTGGTCGAGGCGGCGGCGGCGTGTATCACATCGTCGTAGATGAGGTCACTCGGGATCACCTGCGCGCCCTCGCTGGCAATCGTTGCGACGGTCTTCGCTGCTGTTCCACCGGGAACGTAGATCCGAGCTTCAAGGCCAAGCAACGCCGCCACTCGTGCCAGAGCATGACCATGGTTTCCATCAGTCGCTGTGACCAGGGTGAGCGATGCGGAATCAATCCGTTGGCGGAGCTCAGCGAGGCTTTCTGCGGGCGTGTCGTAGCCGTCGCGCAGGCTCAACGCTCGATTGACCGCCCAGGACGCACCCAAGATCTTGAATGCCGGCAGGCCGAGACGTTCGGACTCGTCCTTGACGAAGACCGCCGCGACGCCGAGTTCGGCTGCCAGCTCTGGAAGCGCCACAAGCGGCGTCGGGCGGTAGCCAGGCATGGAGCTGTGGAATGTGATTGCGGCGTGTTCCAAAGGTTTCGGCTTCCATTTCCGCGGTCCGGGAGCCTTTCGGACGATCCCCGTCATCTGCCCTGAGCTTGTCTAAGGGCACCGGAGCGGACTTCGGCAAGCTCAGCGCACATCTGGTTCACCGAGCGCGAGTGAGCTAGGCAGCCCGGCACGCAGTGCCGCGACATGCTCAGCAAAGTTCAGTTGCTCGAACAACGAGGTGCCGTCCTGGATAGCACCTCGGATTGCGGCCTCCCGTCGCTGGATTTCCTCGGCAGCGGCCAAGGCGGCGTCCAGTTCCGCCTGACTCAGCACCACGATGCCGTCGTCGTCACCGACCAGAATGTCTCCGGGTCGAACCTCGACGTCTCCTAAGCGCACGGGTTGTTGGGTGAGCAGAACCTGGGTCGCACCAGCCGCCCGTGGTGTAGTGCCGAGAGAATAGATAGGCAATGGCAGCTGAGCCAAGGTCGCGGTGTCGCGGCACAGACCATAGACGACGATGCCGGCCATCTGACGTCGGATGGCCTCTGTGGCGAAGAGCTCGCCAAGCACGGCGTGTTCGGTGGTGCCGGCATCGACGACCAGGATGTCTCCAGCACCGCACTGCTCCAGGCCGGCGAGCACCGGCAGCAGATCAGCCGATGCGGCAACCGTGACGGCCCTGCCAACCATTGCGATGCCTCGGCGGTAGGGGCGCAGTTCGCGCGGCAAGATGCGCAACGCCTTGTTGGCGTCGGACAGACTCGCGGCGTCGAGCTGCCAGGCCTGTGACGGAATCTCGTGATCGCTCACTGGCGTCGCTCCTTCTTCGCACGTGATCATTTTGCTTGCTTGATCTTGCGCCACCCGCCCGCGCGATTATTGGCGATGATCTGCCTGAACATTTCCCGAAGGGCTCTGGTGTTGATCTTCTCGTCCTGGCGTACGGCAGCAGTGCGAGCGGTCTGGTTGTCGTGGCCGCCTGTGATGATGCCGTCTGGATCAGGGACGATCGCACCGTCGTAAAGGAAAACATTGACGTGATCCTTTGCGGCTAGCAGTGCGCAGATATTGCCCTGGAGCACGAAATACGGCTGGACCCGCCGCTTGATCGTCTCAACAACTTCCGGATCGACGCTGTGGACAAGATCACGAACTTCATGACATATCTGCTGCTGCCATTCGGGCAGCGCGTGGATGTAGGCGTCGACCCGCGGATCCCTCTCGTACGTCACTGGCCCACCCCCTGTGTCGGAAGCGCACGTGAACGTGCGTTGTATACGCGTCGCACACGTTGCAACATATGCGAAGCGCCAGCAAATTGTGCAGAGCTATGGATGTGCCCTGGGCTTGTCGAATGGCCCCGCACCGCGCTGCAACTAGCTCAGCGAGCATGAGTAGCAGATGCCCTGAAAACGCATCACTCACGTGTCGATATCCCGGCCGATAGGCGTCCTAACCGCCGTGAGTGATGCAAAACCAGGGGCGTCAGGTGTCCTCGGGCATGGGCGCGTCAAGAAACGACGTAATGATCGGCACCAGCAGATCGGCGCGATTCACCAAAGTCACGTGAGAAGTGCCCGGCAGTACGGCGAGCTGTGAGCTCGGGAGGCCGGCCGGGGTGTCACCGAAGACGCCACCGCCGAGCAGCCGGAACATCTCCACCGCGTGTTCTGGACGAACAAGATCGGAATCTCCGATGATCAGCAAGGTGGGTGCCTTGATCGCGCTGACGGCATCGGGCGGCACATCTTTGATCTGCCGATCCATCTGCGTCTTCTTGGCGAACAGCTTGTCGAAATCTTCCGGATGAGGCGCGATGCGTACATACTCCTCGTGCCACGGTGAGCCGTACATCATCGCCGGCGTCATCTCGCCCAAGCCCTCCATCAGGCCGGGATGGACGCCGTCGAGGGTGTAGGTGACCGAAGCGAGCACAAGCTTGCGCACGACATCGGAATGCCGAATGGCTAGCTGCAGGCCGACGGCGGCGCCGGTGCTGTAGCCGAAGATGTCGGCTGGTTTGATTCCGAGTTGGCCAATCGCAGCGGCGACGTCATCTGCCATTCCTTCGAGAGTCAGTGGGCGATCAATGTCGGCGGTGTGCCCGTGGCCCTGGAGCTCGAACCCGACAACCTGCCGAGTCTGGGAAAGGCCAGGTAGGACCTGTCCGAAGGATGTGCCGATGGCTGAGAAAGCGCCATGAAGTAGCACGAGCGGCTGCCCAGTGCCACGAATCTCGTAGTACATCTCGAGGCCGTTCACTGGAACGTAGCCGGTCTTTGCCGCAGTCTCGGTGGTCGCCGTCAGCCCTATCAGACTCTAGTGAGGAGTGTCTTGCCGAACCCCCAGCCCGGCGTCCCTGGCCCGCAGGATCGCCTGCGATCGGTCGGCGACCTGGAGCTTGGTGAAGATCGAGGACAGATGGTTGGCAACGGTCTTCGGCGAAAGTCCGAGGCGCGTAGCGATCATGGAGTTGGGCATGGCCGCTGCGAGTAGGTCGAGGATCTCCCGCTCCCGACCAGTCAGCTCTGGGAACGGATCGGCTGCCACCGGCGCAGGGCTCGCGAAGAAGCGCAGCACTCGTTGCGCGACGCCTGGTCCGAAGATCGCCTCGCCTGAGGCGACGGCGCGGACCGCGCGGCCGATCTCCTCTTGCTCGGCGCCCTTGACGACATAGCCACGAGCCCCAGCCCGCATGGCGGCGAAAACCGAGTCGTCGTCGTCGAACATGGTGAGCACCAGTACCGCGACCTCGGGCGCCACGCGGCTGATCTCACGTGTTGCGGCGAAGCCATCCTGGCCCGGCATCTGCAGATCGAGCACCGCGACATTCGGCCGGTGCAGCACGACCTCCTTCACGGCCGCATGCCCATCCGAGGCGACCGCCAATACCTCGATGTCCGGCAACGAGCTCAGCAACGCTGCCAGCCCTGCCCGTACGACGGGGTGATCGTCAGCCAGCACTACTCGAATCGTGCTCATCGGCTCACCAGTGGAAACGAGGCCGAGACCGATCCGCCCGTCGGAGAAGGCCCAGCCTCGAATGCCCCACCGAGCTCAGCCACTCGCTCTCGCATGGCGATCAAGCCGACGCCCGGCGACCAGCGGCCATTCGGTGGCCCGTTGTCGGTGATCGACACGTCGAGCCGGTCACCGACCGAGATACGAACCCGCGCCGTCGTGGCCTTCGAGTGCCGGACCACGTTGGTCAGCGCTTCGGTTGCTATCCGATAGGTTGCGACCTCGACGGCAGCCGGCAACGGCGGCATGTCGGCCGGGACGTCGAGCTTCACGTCGACGGACTCGCCATCCGCACGCCAGGCCAGCTGATCGGCTCGCTGCTTAAGTGCTGCGATCAAGCCGAGCTCGTCGAGAGCACGTGGTCGCAGGCCATCAACGAGCCGGCGTACGTCGGCGAGCGCGCTCCTCGTGTCACGGCGAAGGGTTGTGAGAAGTTCGTTTGCCTGCTCGGGAGCGGTCGCGACCAAGTTGGCGGCGGCGTCTGCGCCAAAGGCAATGCCAGTCAGGGTGGGGCCGAGGCCGTCGTGCAATTCGCGGCGTAGCCGCCGCCGCTCCTCCTCGCGTGCCGCGACGATCCGCTCTCGAGATGCTTGCAGTTCCGAAGAAACCACAGTCGAATGCACCGCAACGGCAACCGGATCGGCGAGCATGGCCAACGCGCGACGATCCGCGGCAGCGAGCTCACGTTCACCAGGGCGCAGACCGATCGTCAACCTGCCCTCCGACTTGCCTCCACGGGCAAGCGGCCAGCGGTGCAGCCGCTCTGGCGGATCGCCGTCGCTGGCCAGCACCGTGCCATCCCGCTCGATCGCGAGGTAGGGCAGCCGCAGGGCTGACCGGATTGTGGTGACCACTCCCTGCAGCCCAGCGTCCGGGGTGGCAAGCTGCTCGCCCAGCCGGGACACCACGCGGGCCGGGTCGCCGCGGTCGCCGTAGATCGCGCCATCTACGAGCCGTTGCAGTCGGGGTAGCAAGGGTGCGGCCACGAGAACCAGCAACACCGTGATCAAGGCCGGCCAGGCAAGCCGAGGGGTGGCAAGGCGATTAAGCAGCGCGACCAAACCTGTGTAGGCGACGAGGACTGCCAACAAGAGGATTAACCAGGCGAGGAGCCGGGAAACCACGAGCCGTATGTCCAAGAGCTGATCGCGCACGATTGCCACAGTTACGGCGATGGGGATGAGCGGGATGGCGAACAGTACTTCGACTGGCGTGCCGGCGACCAGGTCCCATGGCAAGATCACGATCAGCGCGAGTATGACAGCCAGCAGCAGCCAGAGAAGCTGGCGGCGTTCGACATCTGATCCCCGGCGGTACCGAACGGCTAGAGCCGCAACGCCGAGAAACAAGGCTAGAAAGTTGCGTATGTTCGCTGCAGTCCAGAGCAGGTGCAGGTTCTCGTAGAACGGGATCGTGAGATAGCCGATCGGATAGCCCGGCTCGATTGGATAGGGGAAGGTGCCCATCTCCAAGCTGAACAGGGGTGCGGTAACGATTACAGCGATCACGACCCACCGCCAGCGCCGAGAGGGCGGGCGTCCGTCGGGGAAAAGCAGCAGGGCAAGGGGCAGAACGAGTCCGATTGCCAACGGCCAGGACCAGGTGAAGACCGTAATCACCAGTCGCTGAACTGCAATGGGTGCGGCTGCTTCGTGCAGCGCGGCGCCTAACGGCGCGGCCAGCGCCGCCGTCGCATAAGCCACGCCGCCGGCCGCGAACAGCCAGCCAATCGGATTCCGCGGACGATGCCAGGCCAAGATGGCACCGCAGATACCGAAGCTCAGCGCTATCGCGGAATTGGTGACGACGAAGGCGTCGATAGCGTCTCTCCAGGACCATCCAGCGAGGACGCTGAGAACGGCTGCGGCAATGACCTCGAGCGTTACGAAGACACCAAGAATGGCGGGCAACGCCCGGAGCCCGCGGCCCGTACGGGCCCAAAGCACTCGGCCGGCACGCGCGGGCGGTGTCATAGGCCAAGTTTGCGCCTGAGACGTTCCCGATGTCTCGGGAAGGTTTCCCGACGAAACCGGGGAAGCTCCCGGCTCGCCCAGATCTTTGACTCATTCGACCGCGCCCGGATGAAGCCACGCTGAAGTCGACCGATCAGATCGGTCGGTCGAAGACTCGTAGGAGGCGAGGAAATGTCAGCTCTCTATCGCAGCGGGGTGGTGCTGCTTGGCGTGCTCTCGGTGATCGGCTTGACCACTGCGCTCTTCACCGACGGACAGCACCCGCCGGTGATCATCGCGATCATCGGCGCTGTGCTGGACGTGATCAGCATCGTGCTGGCGGTGCTGGCATGGCGCGGTCGGGCGGCCGCAGCCATCGGCCTGAGTGTGGTCCGGGTTCTGTCAGCGCTGACGGCAGTACCGGCGTTCTATGTTGGCGGGGTGCCCGGACCGATCATGGCGGTTGCCGGGACATTCATCGTCTTCACAATCGTCGGCGTGGTGCTCACGCTGGCCGGCTTGCGGCGGCCCGCATTGGTGGATGCATGATGACCGCCGTTGAGCAGACCACAAAGCAAGCTGTTGCTCAGCCTGCTACATCCGGACGCGTACGCCGGGTGGGCGGCGCCCTTGCGCTGGTCCTTGCACCATGGGGTTTCGTGATTGCCAACGCCAGCTACGCGTGGATGATCCGCAATGGTGGCAGCGACGAGACTGGAGCCGAAGCTCTGGCCCTGGCCGCGGCTGGCCCCGGAATACTTCGGCTCGGGCTGGTCGCCGGAATGATCGGCTGCTTGCTGATCATTCCGGCAGTGATGACAGCGTTGCGGCTTGCGCCTCGGTCCCGGCTGGCCTTCGCGGGCGGATCCTTGATGATCGCCGGGTACGTCTGCTATTTCGGTGTACTGCTCAGCAACATGATCATTATCGCGATGGCTGAGCGCGGCGGACCGCTGGCAGACTACGCGGCGGTGATCGACGCCAGCCAGGCCGACCCCTGGACTGGTTGGGTGTTCCCGATCTTTATCGTGGGTAATCTGCTGGGCACGCTGCTCTTCGCGATCGGCTTGCTGCGCAGCCGTGCGGTAGCGATCTGGGCGGCGATCCTGATCACGCTTTGGCCGGTGCTGCACGTCAGCGGGCTGATCATCGGCGGCGAGATACTCGAGGTCATCGGTGCAGTGCTGCAGGCAATCGGATTCGCCGCTGTCGCAGCTGCGGTGCTACGGCGGTCGAATCAAGAGGTGTCCGTAGGCTAAGCATATGGACGAACGCGTACTCGGTCGTACCCTGCGGCCAGTCTCTGCGATTGGGCTCGGCACTTGGCAGCTCGGCGCAGACTGGGGCGAAGTAAGCGAGACGGCGGCGCTGGACGTACTCGGCGCCGCCGTCGAGTCTGGAGTAACGTTCTTCGACACGGCCGATGTCTATGGTGATGGCCGGAGTGAGCAACTGATCGGCCGATTCCGGGCTCTAAATCCCGAGCTGCCGATCATGGTCGCGACCAAGATGGGCCGGCGGGTTGATCAAGTTCCGGAGAACTTTACGCTGCAGAACTTCCGCGCTTGGACCGAGAGATCTCGCCGCAATCTGGGCATGGATCAGCTTGATCTCGTTCAGCTGCACTGCCCACCGACCGCTGTCTACTCTCAAGATCAGATCTACGACGCGCTGGATGCGCTGATCGCGAGCGGAGTGATCGCCAATTACGGCATGAGTGTCGAGACCTGCGACGATGCTCTCACCGCGATCTCGAGGCGCGGCACGGCAACCGTGCAGATCATTCTCAACGCGTTCCGGCTGAAGCCGCTGGAGGCCGTGCTGCCCGCCGCGATCGCCAATGGTGTGGGGATCATTGCCCGCGTTCCGCTTGCTAGTGGGCTACTCAGTGGGACGTACACGACCTCCACCAAGTTTGCCGAAAATGATCATCGAACCTTCAACCGCGCGGGCCAGGCCTTCGACGCAGGTGAGACCTTCTCCGGCGTTGACTACGAAACCGGCGTACGAGCAGCGAAGGATTTCGCTGATCTTGTAGCCAAGCTGCCGTTCGAAGCCACCCCGGCACAGGCTGCATTGGCCTGGGTCGCGCAACAGCCAGGCGTCACGACGGTGATCCCCGGCGCGCGTTCTGCTGCACAGGCGAGAACCAACGCGGCGGCCGGTGACCTGCCGGCGTTGGGCCAGGAGTTCATGGATGCCGTGCGCGATCTTTATGATCGGGAGTTGCGCGACCAGATCCATGATCGCTGGTAGGACGTGTCGGCTAGGCCGCCGACCAGGTGTTGCATGACGTCCCCCAGCGACCCTTACTCGGACCGCTGGGGCTCAGTGATCTTGATGCTAGTCGATCTTGTTACGGGATGAGGTGGAATACCGCACCCGTTCCGGGACAGATGGCAACGATCTTCTGGTTGCCCTTTGCTGCTAGCTCCACGATCTCCTTAGCGTCACGCTCGTTAACGCCGCACACGTCAGAGACCAGCAGCTTCGCCGCGACGCCGAGGTCCATATTCTCGAACGTGTGGTTATCGCCGATGACCACGGTGATCAGTGTCCTCGGGGTTTGCGCGCTGGCGTCCACTCCCAGCATCCCGACAGCGAGACATCCCGTCGCAAACATGACCGCAAGTTTGCCAATAAACTTCATCTTGATCATGATTGCGACTCCCTTCCAACCGTTGGCGATTTTACACCTGACGAATAATTCCCGCTGCTGATCTTGGTTTGGGCAGACGTCACCGAGATTTGCAGAATGACCACGGTGATCC
>Ga0075421_100005207_pt1 | contig 15701 bp, 14 predicted proteins | sample SoiMetdeltSBSDD5_FD_75292 | JGI IMG/M metagenome (GOLD analysis project Ga0075421, IMG submission 75292) | Bulk soil microbial communities from a Populus tree surrounding site in Tennessee, USA - Soil MetaG P. deltoides SBSDD5 | ecosystem: Environmental > Terrestrial > Soil > Tree plantation...
GGTGCCTCCCGGGCTATGGGGGAACTCCCAGCGCCGTTGAAAACTGGCTGAAAGGTCTGGGTCAATGGCATAGCCCTCGTGGTTGCGTTTAAAGGCACCGACGATAGTGACCCCGCCGGCGACGTCCAATTGAACGCGCACGGGCACGCCCGAATCGTGCGGTGGCAGATGGTAGTCGAGCGTGAAGGTCACTTTTGGCGCGGCGCACGCCGGACTATTCGCGGTGCGCCATGCGCTCGAAGGAATCGCGATGCGTGTCGTCGCGGTCTCGACGCGCGGTTTCGGAATCACGGCGTATTCGCCACCTTGACGTTCGACGACGGTCAGTCTGGCCGCGGGATTGCCTCCAATCTGCGCTTCGAGCTCGCGCTGGCTTGCCGGTACATTGGTCAGAAAGAATTCGCCGCTGCTATCCGTGGGTTTCGACGCGTTGGTCGTGCCGGGTATTCTCACGACTACGCCAGATACGGGAACCGACGTTTCAACATAGAGAATTCGACCGGTGACTACGCCGGATGACGCAGGTAGGCCGATCGAAACGGCGAAGACCGCCGCCGGCGCGAGCCAGCCAATGTTGCCCACTGGCAGACGGAAGTATGTGATACTCGCGGCGGTCAGCACAGCGACGATGAGCGCGAGGGCGATCTTTCCAACGGTCAACTGGGAGGGCGTCAGACGGCCGCTCGCCACCATCAGCGACAGACCAGCGCCGGCCAGGCCGCCGATGGCGAACACCATCAATGTCGATACTGGGTTCCGGAAGGCGAACCTGCGTACCGTTACGGCCGTCGATTGTCTAGGCAGCGATTCCGCGAACGCCGTCAACCCTTGGTTGCTCGGATTCGCTTCCCTGGCGGCCGCGATGAGATCGCCGAGGCGGCTCCGTGACTGCAAGTATTTGATGATATCGAACACCGCTTCCGGGTGGGTTCGCCCCTCGGGAACGACGTGATTGAACGGGACGTTCATGCGGAGCTCCAGCAGTTGCTCCAGGTCGCCTCGTTTTGGAAAGGCGTCAAGCAGCACGTCGTGGAGTCCTGCTAGGTCCATCGGCGTCATTCTACTCGTCACGTGTCTATCAGGCCATTAACGTACGAAGGCGCGGACGAATCATCGGCAGCGCAGGGACCCATCCGATGAAGCTCACGGTCGACGCTCGCAAACTACTACATAGCATCCTGGTCGAGGCCTTCTCATCACCGGGCGATCTCGATCAGATGACGCAGTTACACGTCGGCGTTCCGCTCGCACACATAGCGGCCGGCGAGAACTTGCCGCATACCGTGCTGCAGTTGATCCGCTGGGCCGAGGCCCGCGACCGCGTGGTGGACCTGATCGAGGCGGCGCGCGAGGCAAACCCGTCGAACGCAAACTTGAAAGAGCTGGCCGCTCGACTCCTGCCCACCTTATCCGCCGCGGCGCCCAACGCAGCGCTCGGCGCCGAGGTTCGAGTGGCCGAGTTCACGTCTTCCGCGGAACTCGCCAGGCGGGACGCGTCGTGGACCAAGATCGCAGAGCCTCGGGTCAAAACCGAAGTGCTGCAGCGGATCGCGTTGCAGTCGCTTGTCCTGTTCGACACCGCGGAATGGCGGGACCTGATGATGGCGCGGGAGCGGGCGGTCTGCCGGATTGACGTTCCGTGCGACACGGGATTCGGGACCGGCTTTCTGATCGCGCCGGATCTCGTTATGACTAACTACCACGTGCTGCAGCCCTTCATCGAAGGCGGGCGCGATCCGTCGGTCATCTGCTGCAGGTTTCGTTACCGTAAGGATGGGGCAGGGCAGTCGACGGACCCGAGCTTCACCTATCGCGTGGCGAGTAGTTGGTTGGTCGCCTCGAGCCCGATCGCACAGCTCGACTATGCCATCGTCCGTCTCCAGACGACCGCGGATGCCGAGGGCGCAGCCCTGAAGCCAATCCAACACGGCTTTGAGACAGGCGAAGCCATTTTCATCCTTCAGCACCCGAAGGCCGCACCATTGAAGGTCGCGAGCGGCGGGTTGGTCAAGATCGAGCCGACTCGTGTCTTCTATCTAGCCAACACGCTTCGCGGCTCGTCCGGTTCGCCATGTTTCACGGCAAACTGGGACCTCGTGGCGCTGCATAGAAGTGGTGAGGATATCGCCAACGTCGGCGTTCCGTTCGGACCCATCATCGCCGACGTCGAGGCGAAGGGACTCTCAGTGTTTGGTGGCGTTCAATAAGCGTTGTGTCCTTCATCCAGCCCCTCCCGCACCAGTCCACGGGCCTCCGGAAAGCGCCCCTCCACCTCCCGTGCCAGACGACGCAAGTGCGTGCTCAACAACTCCAAACGTGGATCATCATCGTCGGCGCACAGCAACGTCAGCGCGGAGAGCGATCGCTCGATCCCAATCAGCGCAACCTTGGCGGAGATGAGCGCATCGGCGCGCTTGGCCTCCTCGCCGCGCACGGCCGCGGCGCTGCTCGAGAGCGCGCGATAGATCTTAGCGGCGATGAGCGTATGGAACCACGCGAACACCTCGAACGGCGTCGGTCCGGCGGCACGCCACACCATCTCGAACGGGAAGTCCTGCCGCGAGGCGAGATAGGCGTGACTCAAGTGAGCGTATCGAACGCCGGCCCGCTCGAGTGGATCATTGACGGGCACTAACGTCGTTTGCTTGCGCGGATCGTTCGCCAGCATCTCCTCGAGCTCGGGCGAAGACGTACCGTCGGCATCGCAGAGGCGTTTGACGAACGTGATCCCCTCGTACAACCGATCGGCGAGCGCCTTGTACACATTCTGCTCACCTGACCTGAGCTCCGGGCTGCACCGATAGGCCAGGCACCGCGCGGTCGCAGGGCAATACATGCACCACTGATCGCACGTGTTGTAGATCCCCTGAATCAGCGTCGGGTCGAGACACACCTGATTGAAGATCGGCTGCGACATGTCGTTCCTCCGAGGTGCTAACCCGGAGCAACGCGTGTGCCTCGGCTGAATGGGCGCAAAACATCAAGAGACCGGTTAACGATCGAAGATTCTGCGCGACGGTAAGGGACTGAAGTACGCAGATCACGACGAGACGCGGATCGCGCGGATCACGCGGATGCGCTCGGGGCCCGGCCGCGCCGCAGGCGCGTGTGGCGAGGGGGCCACACATGGCTAGCGCAATAGACCCTTCACGGGTTTATCCGCGTAATCCGCGTGATCGGCGTCTCGTAAAGACCGTATGCACTGGCGCGCGTGTTTTGGACTGGTGACGACCGCACGCCCGTCCCTTTTCAGCCGACCAACTCAGCGACGCTCATGACACCGGCTAGCTCAGTCAACTTCGAAGCGAAAGTCGCGTAGCTCAGAGCGGGCCACCCCACGCCGGGCCGACGTAGCGGGTCAGATTCAAAGGTCAGAGAGAGAGCCGACGCTTGAGATCGCGGACGAGGATGCCCTCGTTTGCGTACATTCGGTCCCCACTGGCGTTCGTGACAAGATTGCCGCCGCGGTGATGGAGGGCAACAACTCTCCAGTTGTCGTTGAAAACGGGTGATCCGCTCGAGCCAGGCATCGTGTCGGTCGAATACTGGAGCCGATGCTCGTAGATGTTGACGACCTGATTAGCGGTGATCGCGATTTGCTTCGGGCCACCGGCCGGATGCTGGATGATCGTAACGTGTTCGCCGACGGCCGGCACGTTCACTGTGTCGATCTCGAGGAAGCCCCACTCCGACAGCGGCACGCCTAGGGCCGGTTCCTTCAACGTCGCCAGGCAGAAGTCGAGATCTTCTTCGGCTCTGACGGTGTCGGCATCGATCGTGACGCGATATGGCGGTGACAGGCGACCTTCGAGATCCTCCTCGACGTTGAACTCGACGTACGACTTGGCGGCGATCTCGGCTGACGGAATGACATGATGATTCGTCATCAACCGGCAGCCCGAGAGCAGGAAGCCGCTGCCGATCGTCCTCGGCGTGACGACACGGCACACGCTTCGAGCGACGTCCAGCCCGCGCCGCAGCCACGCGATGCTCTTGAGATTGTTGGCTCCAATGATCTTCTCGAGCGTGGTCTCTTCGGGAGTGCGTGAGAACACGACATCGGCGCGGCGCGTCGGCAGCGCGCCGCTCCTCATTACCCGATCTGCGGCGTCGACGAGCGACACGAAGCTCCGGCGCAGCTTCGCCGTCTCGACGCGGAACTCCTCGCGCGTCAACTCGCCGCGGCGCTCGCTCGCTTCGAGCTGATTGAGCCGACCGACTTGGAGGATCGTCTCGTTGTAGAGCCGGGGGGCGCGCTCTTTGGTGAGCTGCCGCAGGTCGTCGAGCGCGCCGCGCTCGTCGCCGGCGGTGATGCGGTCCTTGAGCTGTTCGAAAAAGCTGTCGGCTTCGATCATCGGTCAATATGGGTCGGGAAGGGCACGCATGCGATTGAAAACAAGCCGCGAGACCGCGTCGGCTAGAAGTAGCAGGCAAAGACCGACGTACCACTTGTCAGCCACCGAGTCGACGAGAATCAGCGGCAAAGCTACGAGTACCAAAGGTACATACACGCTCAGCATTTTGATCGCCGCGTGCTTCCCGATGCGCCGTGTCGTCAGGGCGATGAGCAGTACGACCGCGGCCGTGGTCGGTACGGCGTAGTACACCACCGTCATCACACGGTCGCTGAAGAGTTCGCTGAAGATTGACAGGAAGTACAGGACGATGACGCTGCCGGTCATCAATACTGCCCACGTCATCCAATAGATGCGCGCCGTCGTTGCCGGAATGGCAAGCAGCGTCAGAGAGACCGGGAACAGAACCCACAGCTGGCTCTCGACCGACTCGAAGTCGGAGTACTCCCTGTATCGCACAATCGAGGTGTGGAATTCCGCGAACGCTCGATTGGTCGTGGACACGGCGCGCATCCACGACAGCACCTCCTGTACGCTCGGCGTTCGCATCGAGGTCGAGGCGAAATAGGAACTCACGTCCAATTGCATGTACTGCTGGGTCAGCGGCCGGAGGACGGCTTCTAATTTAGCGCGCTCGGCTAAGACCATCGGATCGTCGGGCGAGCTAGGATTCATCACCTCAGAGGCGTTGATGCCAATCTTGGCGAGTGCGTCTGGTTCCGATAGATCTGTAACCCACGGCGCGAACTGAGGAAAGTCCGACCGGATGACAGCCCTTGCGAGTGTGTCGGCGTTCCCGAACCACGACTGGTGTGCCGCCTGTTCGCCCGAGGGCAACGCGCGGAGCGCCTCGTAGATGTCTTCATTAGGAATGTCGGCGGTTGCGATTAGCCACCATCTATCCCAAGCTGTCCTGAGCCGGAATTCATCTTCCATAGTCCTTTCGAGCGTGGCGAGGTGCGTGCGGAGGCCCATCTTGAACGCCCATGAGTAGTGCAGCGGGATTAGCAGCAGGGCAGCGAGGACCGCGAGATCGAACACGGCGTAGTGCAGTCCGTGGCGTGCGCGGACGAGCGGCATCGAGTCGTATCGCCTTGCGCGGCTCCACCACCACGCGGCCGCGACACACCACGGGACGGCGGCCAATGCTTTTTCGAGCGGAATCGTGTTTCGCTCGGTCAAAGTGAAGGCCGCGGCTGACGCCTGTGCGAACCCCAGCAAAATCGCCGCGACACTCATGACAACGGCGAGAGAGAGCGCGAGATGATAGCGCTCGGCCCAGATCATCGGCCAGCGAGCCAGCAGCCACCGGTCGATCTGCCGGAACGGATAGAGCAGTCGTTTGAGCCGAGCGATCGACACGAGCAGTAGTTTCACGATTCGAAGAACATGCGACTCGATCGGCTCGTGTCGCGGAAGTGACGCACGACGGCGCCGGCGCGGAGCAGCACATCCAGAACCTCGCGTGCCGTGACGGTGCTCTCCATCGTCAGGAAGAAGTCGTTCGGTCCGATACGCCGAATCGACGTCAGGCCGCTGCTCGCGAGCGCCGCGCTCAGTGCCGCGACGTCGAGATCGCAGGAGACTTCAAACCCGTTTTCAGTCCGATTCTCGCCGAGCGCGCCCGTCGGTCCGTTGTAGGCTGCCTTGCCGTCGCGAATGACGACCATGCGATCTGCGATGGCCTCGACTTCATAGATGTGTTGCGAGCTGATCAGGACCGGCATCGGCTCGGCGAAGGTCGTGGCAAAGTCCTTGAGGTCGGTGAGAAACGTCATCTGCGTTGGAATATCGAGCGCGGCTAGCGGTTCGTCGAGCACCAACATCTTCGGCTTCGATAGCATCGCTTTCGCGAGCTCGAACCGCGTGCGATAGCCGCCTGACAACTGTCCCCACGTGTGATGGCGGTAGATGGTCAATCCCAGTCGCGTGATGTAAAAGTCGACGAGGCGCATCCCAGCGCTGCCCGTATCGCCGAAACACGCAGCCTGGAGCATCAAAGCCTCTTCGAGGGTGTTGCTCCACGCTTCCGGGCGCTGTGCGACGAACGCGATGCTGCGGCGAATTGTTACCCAGTTCGTGGCGGCACACTTGAGGGCCGGGTACTGTCGTTCTCCTCTCGTCGCCTGGAGCGAGCCGGCAATGATGCGCAACAGTGTAGTTTTCCCGCTGCCGTTTAGGCCGACGACTCCGGTAATCTCTCCCTTTTTCAGCTCGAGGTCCAGGTCCTGTATGACGAACGTGCCGCCAACCCCGTACCGCTTGCTCAGGCCGAGCGATCGAAAGACGACGTCGGTCGGTTCCTCTTTGAGAAACTTCTCCATTGAACGGCGCAGGTCGCTCTCGGGAAGCGCTGCGCTGACCAAGGTGTGTCCCATTTTGGGTGGCTCATACAGCAGGGTACGGGGGACGGCCGTCATCTTGTCTAGGTGACTGTTTGCGGCCGCGGCCATTACATGCGTCAGTTCCAGGATTTGTCGGCTGATGCGGACGCTCTGTACGCGGAAATCATCGTTGCTTAGTTCTTGTCCACGCTCGCGCGCGAGCAGACTGTTGATGCTACCTCGCAGCGTGATTGCTTCCGTACGGTGCGTCCCGTCTACGCCGAACTGCTTCGTGAAATCGAGCACGAGATCGCTCGCTCGGCCGATTTGATCGGCGCCCGTATCACCCAGGGTGAAACAGGTTTCTATCTGGGCCACCGCGCGATCGATTGATTCGCGCGTCTGTTGAACCTTAACCGGAAGTCCTTCAGACATAAGTGAATGGAAGCGCGGCTAGAGAATAGCATCAGTTCAGGGTGGTGCGTCGTCTTGGCCAGAACCCCGGTACTAGCCAAGACGACGGAGCCTCCCATGGCGACGAGTACTTCGCCAAGACACGCGACGCGTCAGAAGTCGTCGGTCGTGCAGCGGCTGTGCCCCAATACTCGATAACGTACTCGGCTGTCCCTCCGGGCGCGTCCACCCGCATGAAGGTATTCTGGAAGCGGTAGAGGTCGATCTGAAATGGTTAGTCGTTCACGCGAGGCTCGCCGCCATCTCGTAGGTCATCGAGATGTTCGTTGCTGCCTTCGGCTGGCTGCGTGCTTTCAGTACACTCCACGTCGCCGTTGGCGTCGGTTGTGACTTTGGCGCAATTGGGACTATCTTCTCAACGCTTCGTTTCGTTCCACGGCCACGAGACGAGCGAGGCACAATCCGATTCTCGGCCCGAGATGGTCTGCCGGCTGCACTTGGTCGCAAGCTCGTGAAGACGAGTATTGCGGAGAAATGAGCGTCACGCCCGATACTCGATCCGCTCGTCGGCGTTCGGCCGTCCTCCGGGCGTCAAGTCGAACAGCGTCCACAGCGGCTCGACGGTGCCCATGTGCCGCGGATCCTGACCCTGATCCGCGGGCTCGAAGAACAGCTCCGACGCCCAGTGGAGCCGGATCGCGCCGTCAGGCCATCGCTTGAAGACGGTCATGATGGGCGCCTGCTGCCCATCCGCGCCCTCGCCATGGTAGTCGCGCTTGAAGGTGCTGTTCGCGGCGGACAGCAGTCTGGCGTGCTTCCATCCCTTGTCACGCGCAAACGCCGCCACGCGCTCGATCGGCGCCTTCGCGACCACGGCGAGGTTGCCGCCGAGGCCTTCGAAATGCGGCATCGTTCCCTCCCACATGTCGATCAGCGCGGTGCATGACGGGCACGGCCCCTGGTCCAGCGGGATCCGCGCCATGGCGCCGGTGGTCGGTCCGGGCCGCGTGTCCTCGGCATGGCGGGGAAACATGAAGTGGTAGAGCATCAGTGTGTCCCCACCGCGAAAGAGCGCCGAGAGACTGGTCGTCGTTGGAGCGCCGTCCGCGCCGATACAGTCGAATGAATAATCTTCCGGTACTTCTCCGCCCGGCGGCAGCGTCCTGAGCTGGGCCGCGACGGCCTCCATTTCCCGTCTCAGCGCAACCTCGCGCTTCAGAAGTGCCGCACGCGCGTTCCGGTACTCTGGCGTTTCATTCGGAAATGTCACACTCATAGTCCTTCCTCAAAGTTCGCGTCCGCTGTGAGCAAAAGGCCTGTCCGCCGGAGCCTTGGCGAAGGCGGAAAAGACGCACACCGATCTACTATTCAGAGTCGACACTCATGACGGAAGCTCAGGCGCTGGATCGTGCTCGCGCGTCATTCGATCGCAAGGCATGGGCCGAATCGTACCGCTTCTTCCAGGCGGCCGAGCGCGATGCGGCGCTCGAGCCTGAAGACCTCGAGCGGCTCGCGACCGCCGCATACCTCACCGGACGCGATGAGGAGAGCGAGATCTATCGAACGCGCGCACACCAGCTCTTCCTCGAACGCAGCGACGGTGAAGCAGCCGCTCGCGCCGCCTGCTGGCTGGGTTTCGAACTCCTGCAGCGCGGCGCCCGGGCTCCCGCTTCCGGCTGGTTCGCTCGAGCCGAACGCATCCTCGCCGACGCCCAGCTCGATTGCGTCGTCAGCGGCTATCTGCTGATCCCCGCCGCGATTCAGCGGATCGTCCAAGGCGATCCGGCAGCGGGCGACGTTGCGTTTGCGCGCGCGGCCGACATCGCCCGCCGATTCGGCGATCGCGACCTGGCGTCGGTTGCGTGTGGCGGACGCGGCCGCGCCCTCATTCGTCTTGGACAGATCGTCGAAGGCGTGGCGCTGTTCGACGAAGCGATGGTGGCGGTGATCGCCGGTGACGTCACGCCAATCTCGGCGGGCGACGTGTATTGCACTGTGCTCGAGGGCTGTCAGGAAATCTTCGACGTCCGGCGCTCGTACGAGTGGACGACCTTGCTCGCACGATGGTGCAGCACGCAGCCGGATCTCGTGCGCTATCGCGGCGAATGCCTGATCTATCGCGCCGAGGTGATGCAGTTCGGTGGACACTGGACCGAGGCCGCGCGTGATGCACACGACGCCTGCGACGTGCTGATGTCGCGCCCTGCCGCAGGCGCCGCCTTCTACCGCGTCGGCGAGCTGCATCGCCTGCGTGGCGAGTTTGCGGACGCTGAAGCGGCTTACACGCGCGCGAACGAACGTGGACGAAAGCCACAGCCGGGGCTGTCACTCCTTCGACTGGCACAAGGGCAGATCGACGCGGCTGCGGCTTCGATCCGCTCGGTTCTCGCTGACACGCAGGTTCGCATCGCCCGCACCAGAATACTTCCCGCCGCCGTCGAGATCCTGCTGGCCGCGGGTGACCTCGACCACGCTCGCAGGGCAGCCGAGGAACTGTCGGAGATCGCCGGCGCGTTTGGCACGCCGTTCCTTTCGGCGGCCGCCGCGCAGGCCACGGGCGCAGTTCTGATCGCCGACGGCGACATCGCAGCGGCTTCGGCATCGTTGCGCGACGCGTGCGAGATCTGGCGCGATCTCGGGATGCCGTACGAAGAGGCGCAGAGCTGCCGACTGATGGCGGCGGTGTGCGAGCGGCGCGGCGATCCGGAGGGTCATCGCCTCGAGTTGGACGCCGCCCGGACGCTGCTCGAGCGGCTCAGCGTCGCGCCGTGTGTCGCGGCGGTCGACCCAAGAGGCGCGCGCGCGCCGCAGCAGACGCCTGGCTCGCTCAGCGAGCGCGAACTCCAAGTGCTGCGGCTGCTGGCCGCGGGCAACACCAATCGCGCGATTGCCGAAGAGCTGTTCATCAGCGAGAAAACCGTGGCCCGGCACGTCAGCAACATCTTCGACAAGGTCGGCGTCTCGAGCCGCACCGGCGCAACCGCCTGGGCGTTTCAGCAGAATCTCATCTCAACCGGCGATCAGTCTTCCGGCTAAAGGCCCGTACGCAGAATTACCCATTTCAGCGGGGACGCGATTTTGGGTAGTCCTGCCGATGTCCGCGGCGTTCAGCCTTCGGTACCCTCCATCGTCAGCGGAGGTTCCGATGTACGACGTGATTGTCGCCGGCGCGCGGTGTGCCGGGTCGCCGACCGCGATGCTCCTGGCACGGCGCGGACTCAAAGTGCTGCTGGTCGACAGAGCGACGTTCCCCAGCGACACGATCTCCACGCACATCCTGTGGCCGCACGGCGCCGAGAAACTGGCGCACTGGGGACTGCTGGCGCGGCTCGCGGCGACTGGCGTTCCACCGATCTGCCGGCGGATGACCTTCGACGTCGGCCCCTTTGCGCTTTGCGGCACGATTCCCGACGCCAACGACGGCTTGGGTGGCTTCTGCCCACGGCGCACGGTGCTCGACCAGCTGCTCGTGAACGCCGCCAAGGAAGCCGGAGTTGAAGTGCGGGAAGGCTTCACCATCGATGAGTTGCTCGTGACCGGAGACACGGTCAGCGGCATTCGCGGCCACCGAACCGGCGCACCACCGGTCGAGGAACGAGCCCGGGTCGTGATCGGCGCCGACGGCGTGAACTCTTTCGTCGCGCGGGCGGTCCGAGCGGCAGAGTACGACGCACGTCCGGTGGCGGCATGTGCGTACTACTCGTACTTCAGCGGTGTCGACCAGGACGACATCGAGCTGTACGTGCGGGACCATCATGCGTTCGGCGGCGTGCCGACCAACGACGATCTCCATCTCGTGATGGTCAACTGGCCAACCGTGGAGTTCGCGACGGTGCGGACGGATGTCGAAGGATCGATCTGGCGGGCTCTCGAGTCGGCGCCGGACTTCGCTCGTCGGGTGCGCGCCGGCAAACGCGAGGAGAAGTGGTACGGCACCGCGGGCGTACCGGGATATTTTCGAAAACCCTACGGCAAGGGTTGGGCACTCGTCGGCGACGCGAGCTACAACCGGGATCCGATCACCGCCCAGGGCATCAGCGACGCGTTCATCGATGCCGAGAACGTCGCGCAGGCCATCAGCGCCGCGCTGGCCGGCAACGGCGAGTTCGAAGAGCTGCTGGCCGCGCACGAGGCCGCGCGCAACGAACGCGTGCGGCCGATGTACGAGTTCACCACGCAGCTGGCGGCCCTCGAGCCGCCGCCGCCCGGGATGCAGGCACTCTTCGGCGCTCTCCGCACCAACCCGGATGCCACCAACGCATTCTTGTCGGCGATCACCGGAGCCATTCCGCTGCCCGACTTCATGTCGGACGAGAACCTCGGCCGAATCATGACGGCAGCCACACCCGTGAAATCTGGTTCTTGAAACAAAGGTGAGCGCGCCAACGGCGCGCCCACCGGAGCGGAGCGTGGCTGGGGGGCCCCCGCGAGCGACGGTGTAGGGGAGTCCGAGGGGCGAAGCCCCTCGGTTAGAAATGAGCTGAGGCATGACGGTGGTGATCGGTGCGGGTCAGGCAGGCCTGGCGGTCGGCTACTACTTGCGGCAGCGTGGCCTGCCGTTCGTAATCCTCGACGAGAATCAGAACGTCGGCGATGTCTGGCGAAATCGGTGGGACAGCCTACGGCTGTTCACTCCAGTGCGCTTCGACGCGCTGCCTGGTCTGCCGTTTCCAGGTCCGTCTTCCGCGTACCCCACCAAGAACGAAGTCGCAGACTATTTCGCGATCTATGCGCGCCAGTTCGAGTTGCCAGTCCGAACCGGCGTCAAAGTCGATCGACTCTCGGCCGCCAACGACGGCTTCCAAGTGCTGTGCGGCAACGAGGTGCTGCCGGCCGCCGACGTCGTCGTTGCCACCGGCGCGTTTCATCGTCCACGAGTTCCCGCCTTCGCCGGCGGGCTCGACCGAACCATTGCCCAGCTTCATTCCCAGTGCTATCGGCGTCCGTCGCAACTGCGGAAAGGTGGCGTCCTCGTGGTCGGCGCCGGGAACTCGGGCGCCGAGATTGCCATCGAGCTCGCCCGGCATCATCACGTGTGGCTGTCAGGTCCCGACACAGGCCAGGAGCCCACGCGCGCCGGAAGCATCCCCGACCGTTTCTTCACGCCGATCATGTGGCTGGTGGCCACACGGCTGACCGTGAGGTTTGCCGCTGGACGAAAATTGCGCGATCACTTTCTGAATCCGCCTCGAGGTATTCCCCTGGGCCGGGTACGGCGGCGGGATATTGTCGCCGCAGGTATCGAGCGCGTCGGGAGGGTCACCGGAGTGCGAAACGGCTATCCAGCGATCGACGACACACGGGTTCTCGAGGTGTCGAACGTGATCTGGTGCACGGGGTACACGCCGGACGTCAGCTGGATCGATCTCCCTCTGCCCATGACACGCTTTGGATGGCCTATCCAGAATCGTGGCATCGTCGACTCGATTCCAGGTCTTTACTTCATGGGACTCCCATTCATGTATTCGCTCAGCTCGGCGCTGCTGGGCGGCGTCGGCCGCGATGCCGGGCACATCGTCGACCACATCGCTTCGAAGCGATCGCGAGTCCGGTAGATGTCGCTGCTCGGCTGACCGGGGCTTACACGCGACGCGCGCGAATGTCGACCTCGCGGCGCCAGCCGTGGTCGTCCAAAGACCGCTCCGCGGTCCAATGAAACGAATCCGCCTTCAGCTCGCTGAAGACCCAGCGCATTGTTCCACCTCGCGGATCCGGACCGATCTGCACGATATTCGAACCCTCCGCTCGGGCGATCTGCTGAGAGAAAAAGTTCGTCGCCGGATCGTTCCACAGGATTCGCCACGCGCCAAGCTGCGGATCGTATAGCCGCAACGTCGAGCCGTACCAATTGCCGGCGCCCGGCAGTTGCTCGATGCCTGACTTGCGCTCCCGCAGGCGCGGAATCATCCACACGTCCTGAATGCCGCGACCCTGCAGCACCCAACCGGCGTGAATCTCGCCGGTGCCGTGATGCGTCGAGCCATCGTCGGGGGTCGTCGTCACTTCCAGATCCCAATTGCCGACGAGCCAGCCATACAGCTTCAGCTCGGTCGCACGCGACGGATCGGGGCCATTCGCATGTAACACCTGAGCGAACGGCGAATGGACTAGCTCCGGTGTGTCTGAGTATTTCGGATGTGAAACGGGCACGTGAGCTCCTCTGAAATTTTCAGTTCAACTTCAGTGGAGCAGAGGTGCACGTTGCACACCAACACCTACCTCTGCGATGTGATTGGGATGATTCCTGCAACGATCACTTCGCCGACTACGGGAACGTGCATCAGAACTGACGTAGAACACAACTCAGGAGGACCGAAATGCTTCGAGACATGGACGCGATTGCCACCTTGGCAGTCAAGGACCTCGGCGCGGCCGCCAGGTTCTATGAAGGAATACTCGGGCTCAGCCGGGCCGAGGATGACGACGCCGAGTCGATGGTGTTCGAGAGCGGGGACACCACGATCAACGTGTATCGATCCAGCTTTGCGGGCACGAACAAAGCCACTGCTTTGACGTGGTCGGTTGACGACGTGGAAGATGTCGTCCGCACGCTCAAGTCGAAGGGCGTCAAGTTCGAACACTACGATTTGCCGGAGACGAAGCGCGAGGGCGACATTCACGTTGCCGGCGACATCAAAGTGGCGTGGTTCAAGGATCCCGATGGCAACATTCTCAGCGTCGTGAATCGCTAGGCCGCCGACCGGAGCGCTCACCCGCCGCCCGTAGTCGTGCACATCAATCCGATTGTTTTTTGCCAGTGCCGCGCTTGATCGTCTGACTTCTTTCCAGCATCTGGGCCATTTCCATCGTGTCGCCCGCCAGCGTCAACGAAATGACCGCCCAGATCGGCGCACCGTTTTCGAGTATCGCCGGCCGAGCCTCGTGACTGATAGAGAGCACGAGCATGTTGCCGTCCTTGATGGTCCCGGTGACGTCGGTCGAAGGAAACTTCCCGACCTGCACGCTCGCGGCGATGACTCCGTTCTTGTCCCAGATTCTCACCGTTTGCTGGGACCCGGCCGGGTTCGTCATGGAAAAGACCCAGGTACCCATGAACGCAGACGGTTGAGCAGCAGTGAGCGCTGAGCCGTGCCCACTCGCGGTCCATGTCCCGAATACGAGTAGCGTCGCCATCGCCAGCCAGTGTCGGTGCACGATCATTGTTGAGACCCCTTTCTGCTAGTTGCCCCGTGAGCATCCGTTGCTTAGACCCCGTTTTCTCGGTTGGGTTCTTGGTTCGTGCCGGGTCCAAGCCGAGGTCATCATGTTTTTGCTGCGCTTGCCTGTTGAAGTTGGAGGCTGACGGAGTTGTACGGAGGGAACGGTGTTGATCCCGTTTCCTCCGTCCCCTCCGCTATCTCCCACGGCGCGCGCTTCGCGTAATGGCTTACGCCCGCCGTAACGTCCGTCCGCACTGGCTTTGCCGCACGACAGCGTTTCTCGTCGTTGAAACCGTCGTGATGGCGGCCGCCGTTTTGCACCGTTCGCCGCATCGCGCGCAGCTCGAATCCCCGGATCGCTGATTCCGCTCAAGGAGTGAGCGTTCGTCGAATGCTCGCGAGATGGTGATAGCTGTGCCTGACGGCGTGATCTTCGAGCATGAACTGACAAGTGATCGGCGCGCCCGAATAGAGCGACGCCGTGGCGAATCGATCGAGATCCTCGTCGCTCAGGGCTCTGATGGCCATTGCCGCCGCGGCGCTGTTGCGCCTGAGCAAGTCGAGGGTCGCATCCCTCGTGACCGACTCGTGCTCGGTGGCGTGTGCGGCATTCATCGCGTGCACGTCGCTCATGGTCACGCCGGTGATCGGATTGCCCGCCGCCAGGGTCTGGGCGAGCTGGATCTCGAGGGGGTAGACGCTCGCGACATGGTGCACGACCACGCCGACCGTGCGGCCGTCCCCGGGCACGCGGGCTTGCCATTGCGCATCGGTAAGGGTGCTCGCGAACGCGGCGAGCGCGCGCGCGCCGTCCTCGAGACGATGCGCGAGTGCATGAGCACGCTGATTGCCAGAGGGCGAGCGCCCGGGTACGACTACGGGAGGGCACGACACGACGTTGGTCATCGACCGATCCTTTGCATCCTTGCCGACGCGTCATTGCGCGGCACCTTCGCCACGGTACGCGTGCGACCCGCCTCGCCGCCATGCGCAATCGTCCGTTTCGTCTCGCTCGGCGTCCGATCGTGAAGGCTGACGTTCTTTCGGACGTGTTACGCGCGGTTCGTCTGACCGGCGCCGTGTACTTCGACTTCGAGCTGAGTTCGCCGTGGGTGGTTGAAGCTCCGCCCTCGCGCGAGATCGTGGGGAAGGTGATGCCGGGCGCTCAGCGCGTCATCGAATACCACCTCATCGCGCGCGGTACAGGATGGGGGCACGTCGTCGGGCAAGTGCCAATTCAGCTGCGAGCGGGAGACCTCATCGTGTTTCCTCAGGGCGATGCGCACGTGCTGTCCAGCGCACCCGGATTGCGGGCAGCGCCCGACATGGAGGCGTTCGCGCGCCGCTCGACGCCCCTGCCCATGTTCTACGAGCTTGGTGGCGGAGGCCCGGACCGCGCGCGAATCGTCTGCTGCTTTCTTGGCTGCGACGAGCGTCCGTTCAATCCG
>Ga0075421_100005208_pt1 | contig 15697 bp, 15 predicted proteins | sample SoiMetdeltSBSDD5_FD_75292 | JGI IMG/M metagenome (GOLD analysis project Ga0075421, IMG submission 75292) | Bulk soil microbial communities from a Populus tree surrounding site in Tennessee, USA - Soil MetaG P. deltoides SBSDD5 | ecosystem: Environmental > Terrestrial > Soil > Tree plantation...
GACGTTCAACCTCCCCGGGCTCAAGTGCGCGGTGGCCGTGATCCCCGACGCGGCGCTGCGCGAGCGGCTGGCCGCCGCGGTCGCCGACCTCGTGCCGAAGATCAACGTGCTCGGCCACACCGCGGCCGTCGCGGCGTATCGCGACGGCGACCCGTGGCTCGACGCGCTGCTGGCGTACCTGGAGGCGAATCGCGATTTTCTCGTCGCCCAGGTGCCGCCTCGCCTGCCTGGCGTGAGCGTGGCCGCGCCGGAAGCGACATATCTCGCGTGGCTCGACTGTCGCCGCGCGCCTATCCCGGGCGGCGATCCGTACACGTTCTTCCTCGAGCGCGCGCGCGTCGCGCTCAACGACGGCCGGCTGTTCGGGCCGGGCGGCGACGGCTTCGTCCGGCTGAACTTCGCCTGTCCGCGCGCGCTGCTCACGGAGGGCCTCGAGCGCATGGCGCGCGCGCTGGCATGAAGCGCTACATCGACCTCTCCGTGACGGTGAGCGACACGACGCTGAGCCCGCCATCGACGAACATGAAGCTGGAGGTCACGCCGCACCGCCGCGGCCCTGGCTTCTGGCAGGTGTCCAGCGTGCGCCAGAGCCTGCACACCGGGGCGCACATCGACTCGCCGCTGCACGTGTTCCGGGACGGCATCACGACGGCCGAGATCTCGCTCGACCAGGTGATGGGCGAGGCGCTCGTGGTGGACCTCTCGTTCGCCGGCGCCAATCACGAGGTCACCATCGACGACCTCAAGCGCGGCGGCGCCGACGACGTCAAGCCCGGCGACATCGTGCTCCTGCGCACCGACTGGACCGACAAGATGTACGGGAAATGGCCCGACTACTTCACGCAGTCGCCGTACTGTCCTCCGGCCACCGCCGAGTGGCTCGTCGCCAAGGGCGCGAAGAACATCGGCTTCGACTTCTTCGAGGAGTACTGCGCGAGGCTGCCGGACTTTTCGTCGGAGGATTTTCCCATGCACCGCGTGATCCTCGGCGCGGGCATCGTCATCATGGAAGGTCTCACGAACCTCGGCGCGCTGCCGCGCCGCCGCGTCGACTTCGCGGCGCCGTTCTACAAGATCGCGGGAACCGAAGGGGCGCCGGCGCGCTTCTTCGCGACGCTCGACTGATGGCGATGCGCCACACGCGGCGCCGAGCCCTCGTCGCCCTCGGTGTTCTGCTGGCGCTCTCGCTGGCCACGCCCGCGGCCGCGGCTCCGGAAGACGCGTTCATCGCCGGGTACGCCTTCGCCGTGCTCGAGCAGCAGTTCGGGGTACAGGCGCCGTCGCTGCGCGTCCAGCACGGCGTGCTGACGCTGCAGGCGTCGGATCTGGCTGGCGCCGACCGCGAGCGCGTGCGCGCGGCGCTCGCGGCCATTCGCGGCGTGGTACGCGTCGAGATCCAAGAGCCCGGCGCGCCGCCGCCCTCCGTCGCGGCCGAGCCGGCGAAGCCGACGCCGCCGATCCGCGTGCTGTCCGAATGGCAGACCGGCCTGCTGCCGGGCGGCTCGCTGTTCAAGCCGCTGATCGCCGATCCACGCTGGCCGCACTTCTCGGCCTCGTACCAGCGCCACCTCCGCAACCCGCAGCTCACGGACGCGGCCGCGGTGAGCTTCGGGGAAACGTTCACGCTCTACCGCGACCGCCTCGGCGGCGGCTGGTGGGAGGTCGGCGTTCAGGCGGGCGTGTTCGCGGTGTTCGACCTCGGCTCGCCGTCCTTCGATCTCGTCAACGCCGACTACCTCGTGGCCATTCCGCTCTCCTATCGCTACGAGGACCTGTCGGTGATGTTCCGACTGTTCCACCAGTCGAGTCATCTGGGTGACGAGTTCTTACTGCGGACGCAGACCAACCGCATCAATCTCTCGTACGAGTCGGTGGACCTCAAGGTCTCGTATGATTTCGGCGACTACGTGCGGCTCTACGCCGGCGGCGGCTTTCTCTTCGACCAGGAGCCCGCCAGCCTGAACCCGTGGTCGATCCAGTACGGTCTCGAGGTCGCGAGTCCGTGGCCGCCGCGCGACCGCGGGTGGCGTCCCATCGCGGCCGTCGACCTGCAGCACCGCGAAGAGAACGACTGGTCGCTCGATCTCTCGATCCGGGCGGGCGTGCAGCTCGACGGCGTGCTGGTCACGCGCAATCTGCAGATCCTGCTGGAGTACTTCCGCGGCCGTTCGCCCAACGGCCAGTTCTGGCGCGACAAGGTCGAGTACATCGGCCTGGGCGTGCACTTCCACTTTTGACGGCAGAGAGGACCCGGGCGATGTCGGGGCAGAGCGTTCGCGACTTCGTGGCCGCCTACGAGCGCGCGTTCCCGGGTGAGGTCGTGCGCGTGAAAGAGCCGGTGACGCTCGAGCACGACGTCATGGCGCTGGTGCTCGAGTACGAGCGGCGCCGGCGCTGGCCCGTGCTGCTCTTCGAAAAGGTCGCCGGCGCCGACATGCCGATCGTCGCCAACGTCGTGGCGAGCCGCCGCGCGCTCGCCTGGGCGCTCGGCGTGCCGGAGTCCCGTCTCGCACTCGAATACGCGCGCCGGATCCTCGACCGGATCAAGCCGAAGCTCGTCGAGACCGCGCCGTTTCACGATCGCGTGCTGCGCGGCGCCGAGGTGGACCTGCGCCGCCTGCCGATCCCCACGTACTTTCCGGGCGACGCGGGTCGGTATCTCACCGCCGGCATGCTGGTCGCGCGCGATCCGGAGACCGGCGTCGAGACCGAGGGCTATCACCGCTTCCAGCTCAAAGGTCCGGACCGCATGGGCGTGAGCCTGCACTCGCGGCGACGCATGTTCGAATACCAGCGGCGCGCCGAGGCGCGCGGTCAGGCGCTGCCGTGCGCGATCGCGCTCGGCCTGCACCCCCTCGTGTCGATGGGCTCGCTCGCCTACCCGCCGGCCGACGTCGGCAAGTTCGAGGTCGTCGGCGGGCTCTTCGGCGAGCCGCTGGAGGTCGCGCCGTGCGCGACGATCGATCTCGCCGTCCCCGCCGCGGCCGAGATCGTCATCGAGGGCGAGATCCTGCCGGGCGTGCGCGAGCCCGAAGGGCCGTTCGGCGAGTTCACCGGGTATTTCTCCCGCCGGTCAACGGAGCACGTCTTCCAGGCGAAGGCGATCTGCATGCGGGCTGAGCCGTGGTTTCAGTCGATCGGCTCGGGCCGCGCTGGCGACCACATCACGACGCTGGGGCTGGTGCGCGAGGCGGAGATCTGGAACGCGCTGCAGCGGGTCATCCCCAACGTCACCGGCGTCAACGTCCCGCTGTCCGGCACGTCGTCGTTCAGCGCGTACGTGGCGATCAAGCAAGGCCGCCCGGGCGAGGCCAAGCACGTCATTCCGATCGTGCTCGGCGTCGATCACTATCTGAAGCTGGTCATCGTGGTCGACGACGACATCGACGTCATCGACGAGTCCGAGGTCATGTGGGCGGTCGCGACGCGCATGCAGGCCGATCGCGACCTCGTGGTCATCGGCGGCAGCCTCGGCGCGATGCTCGACCCGAGCGCCGACGAGCGCGGCGTCACCGCCAAGCTGGGCATCGACGCCACGCGGCCGTTTGGCCTAGCGTTCGGCGAGAAGCTCGTGATGGATCCCGAGAAGATGGCGTGGGCGCGCGCGCTGGTCGACCGTCTCGGCGGCTAGCGCACGCGCCCGCTTTTCCCTCAGCCCTTCAAGTATTTCTGAAACCAGCCCGTGCAGCGCTTCCAGGCGTCCTCGGCATCCGCCTTGTTGTAGGACGGCCGATAGTCCGCGTGGAAGCCGTGGCTCGACTCGGGATAGACCACAATCTCGACGTCCTTGTTGCCGTTCTGCTTGAGCATCTCGCCGAACTTCTGCGCGTCCTCGGGCTTGGGGTTCTGATCCTTCCCGCCGTAGAGCCCCAGGAACGGCATCTTGATGTCCTTGGCGAGATCGAAGCCGGTGACGGGCCCGCTCGCGCCCTGATACGGACGCGCCGGCGGACCGTACCAGGCGACCGCAGCCTTCACGTCCGAATTCGTCCCGGCGACCTGGTACACGGTCGATCCGCCCCAGCACCAGCCGGTGACGCCGACCTGGCTCGCGGCCACACCCGGCCGCTTCTTGGCCCAGTCGACGGTCGCCTTGAGGTCGCCGAGCGTCTGCTCGCGCTTCTGGGCGAGCACGATCTTCAGCACGTCCTGCACGTTCGGGATCTGGGCGACGCCGCCCTCGCGCGCGAAGAGCTCCGGCGCCACGGCGTAATAGCCGGCCTTGGCGAAGCGTCGCGTCGAATCCCGGATGTACTCGTGCACGCCCCAGATCTCGGAGATCACGAGGACGATCGGATGGTTGGAGCCACTGGCCGGCCGCGCCTCGTACACGGGCACGTCGAAGCCAGCGACGGGAATCTTGAAGTCGCCGGCGGCGAGGCCGTCGGTGTCGGTCTTGATCGCCTGCGCCAGCACGGTCTCGACGCTGAGGGCATAGCCGGTGAAGGCCGTACCGGTGGCGAGTACCTCGCGACGTGTCAGCATGCTGAGCTCCTCCTCGGGCGCCGATGGCGCTAAACGGATTAACCCTCGTCTCCGCGTGCGGGTTGCCGGGTCGCGCCGGCGCGGCATCTCCGTCTCGTGCGACGCAACCCCGCGGAATTCATGGCGCTAGGTCATGAGATTTGGGGCGGGAGAGCGACGTAGAGCGAATGATACACTGGGCAACAGCGCTGCTTTGGCGCGGGTTTGCGAGGCTTATGGAGGCGGGATGGATCTCCTGGAGGCCAAAAGCCGCATTGCCGAAGCCCTCGTCGAGTCGATCTTCCGCCGCGCACGCTACGAGGTCACGCCGTTCCGCCGCGGCCGCTCGCCGCTGCGGTTCGGCCGCGAGGACTTCTCACCCGACTTTCGACTCTCCCAGCGACAGGACAGCGGCGAGGAGCAGGAATATCTCGTCGCCGTGAAGTACCGGCCCTCCGCCGGGCAGTTCGTCTCGGTCGAGAACCAGCGCGGCGACCGCTCGATCTTCTACATGATGCGCCGGCACTGGCCGACGCTCTATTTCATCCTCGTGACCGAGCGTCCCGAGGCCGGCCGCTCGTGCTTTCAGGCGCTCGCGTTCGACACGTTGCGCGCGGGCGAGCCGTTTCAGATGCTGGACCTGATCGAAATGAAGGAGTTTGGTCTGTTCGCGCACAATCTGGAAGACCACGAGGCGCTCGCCCGCCGGATCTTCTGTTCGCTGACTGCCTAACGGGCGCACCGCTTCACACCGCGAGCAGCCGCGCATACTCGCGGTGCACGGCCGGATCGAACGCGACGAGAAGCACATCGGTGGGGGCCGCTGAGGCCGCGAGCGCGCGCCTGATCTGGTCGAGCGCGATGCCGCACGCGCGCGGAATCGGAAACCCGTACACGCCGCACGAGATCGCCGGAAACGCGAGGCTGGCAAAGCCGCGCGCAGCGGCCAGCGCGAGCGCGTTGCGGTAACACGCCGCGAGCAGCGTGTCTTCGCCGTGGTCGCCTCCGCGCCAGATCGGCCCGACGGCGTGAATGACGAAGCGCGCGCGCAGCCGATGACCGCCCGTGAGTCGCACCTCACCGGTCGGGCAGCCCCCGAGGCGGCGGCATTCCTCGAGCAGCCCCGGCCCCGCCGCGCGGTGAATGGCCCCGTCCACGCCGCCGCCGCCGAGCAGGCTCGAATTCGCCGCGTTGACGATTGCGTCGACGTCGAGTGTGGTGATGTCGTCGCGCACGAGCCGTACGCGCGCCGTCACGTCGAAAGGCTCCTCACGACGAGCCAGAGACCGAGCGCGCCGAGCAGTGCCAGGACCGCGCGGTTGAACGCGCGCTGCTCGAGGCGGTCCTGGAATCGGAGCCCGGCGACGAAGCCCGCGAGCGCGACGCCCGTCAGCGCCAGCGAGGTCGCGGCGAGACCGCTGGTGAGCAGGCCGTACCAGGCGACCGCGGCGATCTGCACGAGCTTGTAGACCAAGAACGTGAACGCGGTGGACGCGAGAAAGTCCGCTTTGCCCATGCCGAGCGCGTAGAAGTAGATCGCGAGCGGCGTGCCCGGCACGTTGGTGATCCCGCCGACGACACCCGCGACGAGTCCCGCCAGCGGTCCGGCCCACGGCTCCCAATTGGGCGGCAGCCGCGGCGAAAACCTTGTGGCGTTGAGCGCCACGAACGCGAGCACGAAGCCGCCCAGCAGCAGCAGCACGACGCGCGGCTGCAGCGCGACGAGCAGCCGCGTGCCCACGACGGTGCCGATCGCGCCGCCGACAAGCAGCGGCACCAGCCGTCGAATCGTCGCCGTCGACGCGCCGCGGCGGGCGAACTGCAGCCCGTCCATCACGATGTTCGGCAGGATGAGGAGCACCACCGCGGTCTTCACGTCGACGGCGAGGCTCAGCAGCGGCGTCGCGAGCGTGGGAAATCCGAGACCGGCGGTGCCCTTCACCGCCCCGGCGACGAAGACGGCGAGCAGCGCCCAGAGCGGAGCCATCGCCTCGCATTATCGGCCAGCGCGGCCGCCTTGACACGCCGGCGGCGAGCCGGAAGACTCGTCCCAGCGCAGCGCACGCCCGTCGCCGGAGGTGGCATCGATGCAACCGCTGATCGCGTTCGATCTGTGGCGCTGGATCGAGGACAACCGCCACGCGTTCGAGCCGCCCGTCGGCAACAAGGTCATTTGGGACGATTCGCAGTTCACGGCCATGATCGTTCGCGGCCCGAACGCCCGGCGCGACTTCCACGTCGACCCCTCCGACGAGCTCTTCTACATGCTCAAGGGCGACATGGTGCTCGAATACATGCGCGACGGCACCCGGCAGTCGCAGGTGATCCGCGAGGGCGGCATGCTGCTCGTGCCTGCGCTCACCCCGCACGCGCCGCATCGGCCGCCCGACACCTGGGGCCTCGTGGTGGAGATCAAGCGCCAGCCGTCGCAGACCGAGTCGCTGGTGTGGTTCTGCGATCGCTGCGACGCGCAGCTGCACCAGGTCACACTGCACGTGGCCGACATCGAGAAGGACCTCAAAGCCGCCATCGAGCGCTTCGACGCGAGTGCGGCGCTGCGCACCTGTCGCGCGTGCGGCCACGTGCAGCCGGAACGGCCGGCCGTTCCGGAGGCGCCCGAGCGTCGCGTCCGATGACGTCGCCGAGCCCGCTGGCCGGCAAGGCGCAGACCGTGCTCGGCGCCGTCGACGCCGACGCGATGGGGGTGACGCTGCCGCACGAGCACCTGCTCATCGATTTCGCGGTGATGTTCAGCGAGCCGCCGGCCCCGAGCGACAAGGCACTCGCGCAGCAGCCGGTGAGCCTGGCGAACCTCGGCTGGGTGCGACAGAACTTCAACGCCAATCTCGACAACCTCCGGCTGGTCGACGAGCAAGCCGCGATCGACGAGATCACGCTCTTCCGCCGTGCGGGCGGGCAAACCGTCATCGATCCAACGAACGTGAGCCTCTCGCGAGATCCGCTCGCGCTGGCGCGGATCTCGCGGGCCAGCGGCCTCAATGTCGTCATGGGCGCGGGCTACTACGTCGCCGCCGCGCATCCCGCCGACATGGACCGGCGCAGCGAGGATTCCCTTGTCCGCGAGATCGTGCGCGAGGTGACCGTGGGCGTGGGCGACACCGGCGTGCGCGCGGGTCTCATCGGCGAGATCGGCAACACGTGGCCGTGGGCGGAGAACGAAAAGAAGGTCGTGCGCGCGGCCGTCGAGGCGCAGCGGCAGACCGGCGCGCCGCTCATGATCCACCCGGGACGCGATCAGGCGGCGCCGATGCAGCTCGTCGAGCTGATCGCCAAGCAGGGGGGCGATCTGCGCCGCACGATCATGTGCCACATCGAGCGGACGATCGCCGACGAGCGCCATCTGGACGATCTCGCCGCGACCGGCGTCTGGCTGGAGTACGACCTCTTCGGCATGGAGAACTCGTACTACCCCTATAACCCGGACTTCGACATGCCCAACGACGCCGGGCGCATCGCTCAGATCCTGCGCCTCATCGCGCGCGGTCACGAGAGCCAGATCCTCATGTCGCACGACATCGCGTACAAGAGCTCGCTGACGAAGTACGGCGGCTACGGCTACCACCACCTGCTCGTCAACGTGGTGCCGCGCCTGCGACGCAAGGGTATCGACGACGCCGGATTGCGTCGGCTGCTGGTCGAGAACCCGCGGCACGCGTTCGCGTTCGTCTAAGCGCGGATGCGCGATGACGCCGGGTCGTACGGGGGCTCGAGATGCGCGCGCGCGGGAAAGCGCTCGGTCGCAAGCTCCAGGTCCCAGCGCCCGGCGCGGACGAACGCTGCGTCCACGCCGTCGGCGTGCGCGACGTAGCCCATCCCCACCGCGCGGCCGAGCGTGTGGCCGTACGCGCCCGACGTGATGCGTCCGACCAGCGCACCGTCACGGTAGATCGGCTCGTCTCCGAGCAGTAGCGGTTCCGGATCCTCCAGCGTGAACATCACCAGGCGCCGCGCCAGCGGCTTGTCGCGCTGACGCAGCAGCGCGTCGCGGCCCACGAACCCGTCTTTCTTGAACGCCACGGCGAAGCCCAGGCCGGCCTCGAGCGGTGTGTCCTCCCCGCCGATGTCGTGGCCCCACGAGCGGTATCCCTTCTCCATCCGTAACGAGTCCATCGCGTGGTAGCCGGCGGGGCGGAGACCCAGATCGTCGCCGGCGGCGACAACGTCCTCGTAGACACCGAGCGCAAATTCCGCCGGCACGTACAGCTCCCAGCCGAGCTCGCCCACGTAGGTGATGCGGGTGGCGCGCACGCGGGCGCGGCCGACGTCGATCTCGCGCGACATGCCGAACGGGAATGCGGCGCTCGACAGGTCGGTGTCGGCCAGCCGCGCGAGCAGCTCGCGCGAGCATGGGCCCATCACGCCGAGCACGCAAAACGCCGACGTCACGTCGGTGAGGGTCACGCGCGCCTCGCCGAGACCACGCCGGATCCAGTCGGCGTCGTGCGTCGCCGCGGCCGCGATCGTGACGACGAGGTAGGTATCGTCGGACACGCGCGTCACAGTGAGGTCGCACTCGATGCCGCCGCGCGCGTTGAGCATCTGCGTGTACACGATGCGGCCGGGCGGCACGTCGACGTCGTTGGCGGCCAGGCGCTGCAGGGCGACGGTCGCGTCGGGGCCCTGCACGAGGAACTTCGCGAGCGACGACTGATCGAAGAGCCCGACGGCCTCGCGCACGGCGCGATGCTCGCCGGCGGCGCACCCAAACCAGTTCTGCCGCGCGTAGCTGTACACGTAGCGCGGCTCGACGCCCGCCGTCGCGAACCAGTTCGCGCGCTCCCAGCCGGCCACCACGCCGAACACCGCACCGCGCGCGGCCAGCCGGTCGTGCAGCACCGAGCGGCGCACGCCGCGCGCCGTTTCCGGCTGACGGAAGGGCCAGTGCATCGCGTAGAGCAGGCCCACGACCTCGCGTGTCCGTTCGCGCAGATAGCGCGCATTGCCCTGAAACGGCATGAAGCGCCGGATGTCGACGTCCCAGAGATCCATCGTCGGCTCGCCGGCGACGATCCACTCCGCGAGCGCCTTGCCCGCGCCCGCGGCGGACGCGATACCGATGGAGTTGAACCCCGCCGCGACGAAGAAGCGACGCAGCTCCGGCGCCTCGCCGAGCATGTAGCGGTTGTCGGGCGTGAAGCTCTCCGGCCCGTTCACGTGCCGTCGCACCGGCGCCGTCTCGAGCGCGGGAATCCGCACGATCGCCTGCTCCATGAACACGCGGAAGTGGTCCCAGTCCTCCGGCAGCAACGAGAACTTGAAGTCGGCGGGGATGCCCTCCATCCCCCACGGCTTGGCCTCGGGCTCGAAGCCGCCCATCAGCAGGCCGCCGACCTCCTCCCGCACGTAGATGTAGCCGTCGGTGTCGCGCAGCACCGGCAGCTCGCGCGTCACGCCGGTCATCGGCTCGGTGACGATGTAGAAGTGCTCCGAGGCGTGCAGCGGCACGTTGACGGAGGCCAAGCGGCCGACCTCGCGTCCCCACATCCCGGCGCAGTTGACGACGACGTCGCACGCGATGTCGCCCTGGTCGGTGCCGACGCCCGTGGCGACGCCGCGCTCGCGATGCACCGCCGTCGCCGTCACGTTCTCGGCGATCGTCGCGCCGCCGAGCCTGGCCCCTTTCGCGAGTGCCAGCGTGGTGTCGATCGGGTTCGTGCGGCCGTCGCGCGGGATCCACACGGCGCCGGTGAGATCGTCGGTGCGCATGAGCGGCCAGAGCCGGCCGGCCTCGCGCGGCGAGATCACCTCGACGTCGACGCCGAAGCATTTCGCCATCGAGGCCCCGCGCTTGAGCTCGATCAGGCGCTCCGGCGTCCGCGCGACGCTGATGCTGCCGCACCGGCGGAAGCCCGTCGCCTGGCCGGTCTCGGCCTCGAGCTGCTCGTAGAGCACCGCGCCGTAGCTCGCCAGGCGCGTGAGGTTGTGGCTGGAGCGCAACTGGCCGACGAGGCCCGCCGCGTGCCACGTGGTACCGCACGAGAGATCGCGGCGCTCGAGCAGTACCACGTCGCGCCATCCGAGCTTGGTCAGGTGATACGCGACGCTACAGCCGACGATGCCTCCGCCGATGACGACGACGCGCGCGTGCGTCGGAAGCGAGGCGGCCACTCAGGCGGCGCGATCGCGCTCGCTGGGCGTCGGCGGCTCGCCGCGCGTCGCGCCGCGGTCGTGGCGCTCGCGGAGCCACGACACGAGCACGAGCCCGGCGCCGACGAGCACGCCCACCACGAGCAGGGCGCCGATCAGCACCAACGCCGTGAGGTACGACGTCATGGCCGGGATGCTACACCCGGCGGCCGCCGTTCACACGCGGCGCGTGTTGTCGTTCGTGTAGCGGTACTCCATGTTGCGCGCGGTGTTCCGCGCAATCGCCTCGCCGTGATAGCGGGCGACCACGCGCAGCGCCATGTCGATGCCTGCCGAGATGCCGGCCGACGTCAGCACGTTGCCTTCCTCGACGACGTGCATCTTCTCCTCGACCTTGATCGCCGGAAACAGCTCGCGCATCATGTCGAGTGCGCGCCAGTGCGTGGTGGCGCGCCGTCCGTCGAGCAGCCCCGCCTGGCCCAGCAGCAGCGAGCCGGTGCAGACGGAAGTCAGCGTCTCCACCTGCTTGGCGCGCTCGGCGATCCAGCCGACCAGGCGCGCGTTCAGTCGCTGCGTTCGCGTTCCCCACCCGCCCGGCACCACGAGAATGTCGAGCGGCGGGCAGTCGTCGAGCGTGTGATCGGGAATGACCTTCATGCCGCCGGTAGTCACGACGGGCCCGGCCGTCTCGGCCACCAGCACCACCTCGAACGGCGACGGGTCCTCGCGACGCAGCGTCTCGTCGAGGCGTGTGACCGAGAACACCTCGAAGGGCCCGCAGAAGTCGAGGACCTCGACGTCCGGGAAGACGACGATACCGACGCGTTTGCGATTCATGACAATCCTCCGTGGGCCGGTCGGTTCAGCGGGCGAGCGCGTCGCGCAGCGCTTCGGCCGGATGCTTCGCGCGTCGCCCTGCGAGATGCTCGATCTGCTGGCGGCACGAGATCCCGGGGGCGACGACTGTGGTGTCCGCGGCGGCCGCCTTCACGGCCGGCGCGAGACGGCGATTGCCGAGCGCGACGGAGATGTCGTAGTGCTCGCGCTCGAAGCCGAACGAGCCCGCCATGCCGCAGCAGCCCGAGTCGACTTCCTCGACCGCGTAACCCGCCCACGCGAGCGCCGCGACGGTGGCCGCCGTGCCGACCATCGCCTTCTGATGGCAGTGGCCGTGGAGCAGCGCTTTGCGCTTCTCGGGGGTCCACGAAAGCGTGAGACCGCGCCCCCGCTCGCGCAGCAGGAACTGCTCGAAGAGCAGGCTCTGCTCGGCCACCACGCGCGCATCCTCGGTGCGGAGCAGGTCCACCGATTCGTCGCGCAGCGTGAGCAGGCACGAAGGCTCGAGGCCGACGATCAGCACGCCGCGCCGCGCGTACGGTGCCAGTCGCGCGACGTTCCAGTCGGCGTGGGCGCGCGCCTCGTCGAGCAAACCCTTGGAGATGAGCGGCCGCCCGCAGCACTTGCGGTCGACGAGCACGACGCGATAGCCCGCGGCCTCCAGCACCTCGACCGCGGCGCGGCCGATCGCCGGCGTGTTGTAAGTCACGAACGTGTCGTGGAACAGCACCACCTCGCCGCGCGGCGCGGTCGCCGGCGCGGAGCGCCGCCGGAACCACTCCTCGAACGTCTCGGTGGCGAGCGCCGGCAGCGGCCGCCGGCGATCGATGCCCGCGGTCTTCTCGAGCAGCCAGCGCACCGGCGGCAGCGCGTTGAGCGCGTTCGCCAGCCGCGGTGTTCGGGCGCCGAGCGCGCTCAACCGCGCGATGCGACCGAATATTCGGTTGCGCAGCGGCAACCCGTTCGCCTTGTAGTAGTGATACAGGAACTCGTACTTCAGCTTGGCCATGTCCACGTTGGACGGGCACTCGGCCTTGCAGCCCTTGCACTCCAGACAGAGGTCCATCACCTCGTACAGCCGCTTGCCGGTGAATTCGGCGGCCGGCAGCCGCCCCGAGAGCACCGCGCGCAGCGCGTTGGCGCGGCCGCGCGTGCTGTGCTCCTCGTCCTTCGTGGCCATGTACGAGGGGCACATCGTGCCCTCGAGCTTCTTGCGGCACACGCCGACGCCGTTGCACATCTCGACCGACGCGGCGAACCCGCCCTGGGCCGAGAAATCGAGCAGCGTCTTCGGCTCCCACGTGCGATACGACACGCCGTAGCGCAGATTCTCGAGGATCCCGGGCGAGTCGACGATGTTCCCGGGATTCATGCGGTTGTCCGGGTCGAAGGCCTTCTTGAGCCGCCGGAACGCCTGCATCAGCGTGGGACCGTACATGCGCTCCAGGAACGGGCTGCGCGCGCGGCCGTCGCCATGCTCGCTCGAGATCGTCCCGCCGAACTCGAGCACCAGATCGGTGATCTCGTCGGCGATCGCCTTCACCTGGTCGAGCCCGCGCGGCGTCTTGAGATCGATGACGGGCCGGATGTGCAGGCAGCCGACCGAGCAGTGCCCGTAATACGCGCCCGTGGTGTCGTGCTTGGCGAAGATGTCGGCGAAGCGCGGCACGAAGTCTTTGAGGTGCTTGGGCTCGACGCACGTGTCCTCGACGAAGGCGATCGGCTTCTTGTCACCCTTCATGCCGAGCAGCAGACCGAGGCCGGCCTTGCGCAGCTTCCAGATCGACTGCTGCTCGCCGACGTCCCAGGCGAGATGCGCGGCATACCCGAAGCGCTCCCGCGCGCGGCGCGCCTCGAGCGCCTCGATCTTGGCCTTGACCTCCGCGTCCGTCTCACCCGCGTACTCGACGATCAGAATCGCGCCCGGATCGCCCTGCACGAACGCGGCGCGCGCGCGCTGCTCGATGTTGTTGCGGGCGAGATCCAGGATCAGCTTGTCGGTCAGCTCGACGGCGTACGGCCCCGTCTCGAGGATCGACTGCGAGGACTCGAGCGCCTCCTGGATCGTGGCGTAGTGGATGACGTCGAGTGCTGTCTTCTTCGGGCGCCGCACCAGGCGGACTTTGGCCTCGAGCACCGTCAGCAGCGTGCCCTCGGAGCCGACGAGGACGCGCGCGACGTTGATCGCCCGGCCGTTGTCCTTGATCAGCTCATTGAGGTTGTAGCCGGCCACGCGGCGCCAGTGCTTGGGATAGCGCTTGGCGATCTCCTCGGCGTACTCCGCGCGGATGGCCGCGAGCTCGCGATAGATCCGGCCCTCGGCCCCGTCGAGCCGCGTCTTTGCCTCGAACTCCGCCGGCGTGACGGTGCCGAAGCGCACGCGCGTGCCGTCGGCCAGCAGCGCATCGAGCTCCAACACGTGCTCGACGGTGAGCCCGTAGGCGATGGAGTGCGAGCCGCCCGAGTTGTTGCCGATCATCCCGCCGAGCGTCGCGCGGTTGGACGTCGACGTGTCGGGACCGAAGAGCAGCCCCTGGCCGCGGATCGCGTGGTTCAGCTCATCCTGCACGAGCCCCGGCTGCACGCGCGCCCACAGCTCCTCGGCATTCATCTCGAGCACGCCATTCATGTGCTGCGAGAAATCGAGAACGAGGGCGCGGTTGACCGTCTGGCCGGTGAGCGAGGTTCCACCGCCGCGCGGCAGCAGCGCGACCTTCTGCGCGCGGGCGACGTCGAACGCGGCAATGACGTCGTCGGCGTCACGCGGCGTGACGACGCCGATCGGCTCGACCTGGTACATGGACGCGTCGGTCGAGTAAAGGAGGCGCGACGCGGGATCGAATCGCACCGAGCCGCGGACGACGCGGCGCAACGCGTGCTCGAGGTCGTTCACCGGGCCATTATACTCGCGCGGGTTGCGGCGTCCGGACGGCTCGCAAAGTCACTGGCACGCCGGTTGCGTCTGGCCCTCGCATGAGGGTAAACGGCTTACAGTCCGCAGCAGAGTTGGCCGCTCCGAAACCCACTATGGTGCGCTACTGTCCGCACGAGCGTGCGCGCGAAATCCGCATGTACATGCCCTACGGTGAGGCAAACGCCGTGCGACTGCGCCTCGTGATGGCTGGCGACCCGCGCTGGCGCCACGTGTCCGCCATCTACCAGATTCCGAACGGCTGGGCGTGGACGCTCTGCGCCGAGTGCCCAGCGGCCGATCGCCGAGAGGCGCTGGGCGCGTAGTAAGAACAGCATAGTAAAGACGATCACGGCGCCCGCCACTTGCGGTGCACCGCGCGCATCTGCGGCGTGAGGACCTGTTCCCACGTGGTGTGCATCGCCCGGTCGATCCAAAGCTCGAACGTGATCTCCGTCTCCTGCGCCATGTGCCTGGCGTCTCGCAGGACGGCCGCACGTCTCCGCGGATCCTCGACGAGCAAGGCGCTGCCGGTCACGTAGAACTCCTCGCTGCCCGCCTTCGGCTGAGGAAACGACTGCAGCGCGTAGCGGCCGTCACGGAGAAGATCCTGGCGCTTCGGCGACGCGGGAACGATCAAGACGAACAGGCCGTCGTCGGAGAACACCGGACAGACCGGGTGCAATCGCGGTGCGCCGTCCTTGCGCACGGTCGCCAGGAAGGCGAGGCCGACCTGGAACTGCGTGATGAGGGCGTGGCCCGCTCGAGCGAGCTCTGGCGCGGCCGCGGCGAATTCGCTCCATCTGACCATGATCGGCCTCCGTGCCCGCGTCGGTCGCGGACGCCGCGTCACGGCGGCGCGCCGCCACATCATCGCGCCGGCGTGTCAGCACGCTTTGCCAGGCTTGCGATTCGCTTTGCCGCGCTTGCTTCGCTAGAATGACGGGGTGCGCGCCGCGCTCGTCGCCGTCGCCGCGCTGCTCTCGCTTTCGCTGACGTCCTCCGTCGCCGCCGAACCGGCGGCGCCGGGCTTCAAGGTCAACCTGCTCGACGGGAGCACGCTGGACTCGCGCGATCTCATCGGCAAGAAGATCCTGGTGCTGCGTTTTCAGGCATCGTATTGCCGGCCGTGCGTGCGCGAGTCCGCCGCGCTCGGCCGGCTGGCCGAGCGCTATCGCGAGCGCGGCGTCGAGGTGCTGGCGATCCACGTCCAGGACACGGTCCCCGACGTGCGGCGGTTCATCCGCGCCAACAAGGTCACCTATCCGGTCACGCTCGATCCGAAGCTGGTGATCGGCAACCGCTACGGCTTCAAGGGCACGCCGTACACCGTCGTCGTGGACCGCCGCGGTGAGATGGTGGCGCGCCTGCACGGCG
>Ga0075421_100005209_pt1 | contig 15695 bp, 12 predicted proteins | sample SoiMetdeltSBSDD5_FD_75292 | JGI IMG/M metagenome (GOLD analysis project Ga0075421, IMG submission 75292) | Bulk soil microbial communities from a Populus tree surrounding site in Tennessee, USA - Soil MetaG P. deltoides SBSDD5 | ecosystem: Environmental > Terrestrial > Soil > Tree plantation...
CGGAGCCATATGTCTTTGAAGTCACGTCGGGCATTCTTCCCATCAATGAAACGGATTACTTTGCGCTGGGTCGTTTCACGCCGGGCTCGCGGGTTTTCGCGTTAATCGATTCCATCTCGGCGAACGTGCCCAACTTCGATGTCTGGGTCATCAGCTCCACCGATACGCTTGAATACGATACCGACAACAACGACATTCCTTATGGGCAAGCGTCAGGCAGCGTCGCAGGCACGCCGGTGGTTGACGATTGCACATGGCTTCGCATCCGACATTCGCCTGCCATCTCCGAGCCGTACCGCCTCTACGCCGTGGTCCAGCCGCCATCGTCGAATGCGACTGCCGAAATCGAACCGAACGGTATCATTGCGCAAGCCCAGTCTGCGGCGAATAATTATTTCACGGGCAATCTCCCCACTATGACGGACGAAGACATCTTCGCGTTCGATGCGGTTGCGGGAGATGTCATGTTTCTTGGCCTGGACGCCGATCCCACGCGCAATCGCACGCCGATCGACGCGCAGCTCGAACTGCTCAATTCCAACGGCGGCATTCTCATGCTGGTGGACGATCCAAGCGCCACCTCCAACACTAACGCCAGTCCGGGTGTTATCGACGCTCTCCGTCCGTTCTCCCCGTCGGAAACTATCGTGTGCCGCGCCCCTTATAGCGGTCGCTACTACGCACGCGTCCTGATCAGTCCGTTTGCTCCAGCAAACACCCAGGGCGACTACTTGTTATCGATCACCAGAAATGGCTTCCTCGGCGCGGGGGCTACCAACCGGCCTCCTTCTATTGTCGATCTCTCTGCTCCGCCAGTGCCCGCAAACACCAACGCCACCGTGACTGGCACCATCATCGATCCCGACGCCGGCCCGGCCTTCTCTGTTCTCATCAATTGGGGCGACGGCACTTCAAACATATTGGCCCTCGGTACCTGCGAGTACTCGTTCGAGGCAGGGCACCAATATCCTGGCCAAGGAACTTATCCCGTCACTGTTACGGTTCGCGACATGCATAGCGGATCTGCTTCCGCGGCGACCACCATTCAAGTCAACGAAGCCAGCGCCGCGCCAGCGAACATGAAGTCCATCGCTTACCGTAGTGATGGCAGCGTGCTGCTCCAACTTGAAGGCACGCCTGGCGCTACCTACCGAATTCAAGTCTCACAAGACTTACTGAACTGGACCACCCTCACGACCCGAACCGCGGACCCTTCTGGCAACTTCCAGTTGATCAACTCTCCGCCCCTCCCTCAACGGCGCTTCTATCGGGCTGTTTGGCCGTAGCGTCCGAACGGGAAAGCGCTCCCATGCGCTGCGGTTTAAGCTGGGACGACGAGGGGAAAGTCCTTCACCATTCCGATCGTTCCTCTCATGCGGGTGTTTATGAAAACGAACATTCACTTCTCGATTCTCATGGTGGGTATGGCGAGCGCATGGCTGTGCTCTTATCAGACAAACGCCGGGACTTAACGGGGACGCTAATGTCGGCGCCAGCAGCGGCGAATTTGACATCAGACGGCACGCTTGATTGGGCCAACTGGGGTTTGACCCGACGGAACCGCGACACCGGCTAAACATCTTGGCGAGCGGCGCCCCAAGTGATGCTTTCCTTCCAGACGCAAACCGGGCTGACGTACACGATTCGATACAAGAATGCGTTGAGTGACCCGGTGTGGCAGAACCTTTTGCCGGCGATTAATGGTGATGGAAACACGCACGCGATCAACCAGCCGGCAAGCCAGGTATCGCGGTTTTACCGCCTGAGCGTGCAGTGAATGTGGCGGCGTAAATATTCTCCAGCAGACTACGACGCGCTCGGCAGAGAGGGGAATACCTCGGACAACGCCGCCTGGAATTTGCGGGCGACCTTTTTGAATCCAGCCGTGGTCGGGTGGATTTCGTCTTTCCATTCGGCGTTGGTAAGGGTTCCCTGGGTGCGGACGTATTTCCATTGGTCATGCTTTTGTTCGAGGCCAAGCTGCAGGTCATCGAAGCGGCTGAGCATGAAATCGACGATTTTCTTTTGCAGGTTCTGGTCGCGAATGCCCTTCTTCTGTTCCATGTAATTCTTAAGCCATGGGCCGACTTTGAACCACAGGACCCGGACGGGCTCGCCGCTCGGGATCGCGTAGTCGTAGGCGTGAGTAAAGATTGTGGCCTTCGGCTGATAATCGTCCCGGAGCGCAGCCAGTTCTTCGTAAGCGTCTTCGATCTCGCGAAAGCGCCGCTCGAAGCGCGACATATTGATGCAGTCCTGCCAGGTCATTCCATCTTGAAATCGATTCAACAACGGCAGCAGACATCGGCCAACGATGTCATTCCCGCCGCCACTGAAGAGAATGCCATCAAATTCCAGCCGTTCCTCGGCGAGAATGCGGACCATATGTTCGAATTGCGGACCGGACATCATTGCGCGCGCTTCATCGCCGCTTGCGGCCGTGGTGAGCCATGCCGCGGCGCCGCCGTTAATGGCGATCAACTCCTCCAGCACGTTCGTGCGCAGCCAGGGCGGGAAAGAGAACCAAGAATCCCCTTCCGCAAGCAGCCCGACCAGCTGCGGATTATTCCGTTTCTTCTCGCGGTAGCGCGAGATCGGTGTGCCTGGCGAAGTTGCATGAGGCATAGCGGTGTGTTAGAGATTACGCTCGCGGCCGAGCAGCAGTCGCTTCCAATCGAGACCTGCGGAGAAGCCGCCGATCTTGTTGTCTTTGGCGAGGACGCGATGGCAGGGAACAAGTACTGGGATTGGATTCGCGCCGCACGCGTTGCCGACCGCACGGGTCGCACCAGGCTTGCCGATGGATTGCGCGATGTCCTGGTAGGAACGAATTTCGCCGACGGGAATCTGTAGAAGGGCGGTCCAGACTTGTTTCCGGAAGTCGGTGGCGCCGGGCCAGTCGAGCGGAGGGAGTTCTCCGACGGGTTGGCCTGCGAGAGTGGCGAGCAAGGCTTCACGTGTGAGGGCGTGCCACGCGCGGATCGATTTGGGGAGAACCGCGATTCCCGGGAACGCTCGAGCTGCCGAGGCGGGGAAGTCAAGGGCGGCGAGGCCGAGAGAGGTGTAAGTAGCGGTGAAAGTGCCGTCGGCAGTCGCAATGGGCAGATCCATACTATTGCCGGAGGAAGAAGGCGAGCAATCCCCAGATGACTAGGATCAGGAGGACGATAAGCGCAATGGCGCGGTTGCGGGCGACCCGCTTTTCGTAACGCAACGGGCGCAGGCCCTGGATGCTCCCGGCGGCGAGGTAATTAAGTAATTTAGGATTCGAAGCGGGCGGAGCGCGGAACTGGCTTTGCAGGCGGCGCCACATCTCCGCGAGATTGCCCTTTCGCACGCCGATGTCGGGTTCTGGCTCAGGAGGGGGGTCGTCGCCGTTGGTGCGGAAGGGATTGTTGGGCACTTCTTCGAACACTGGTTCGGCAGCCTCCTGCACCGGCGGACGAACGACGACCTGGCTTTGCGGGAAAGCGGTGGAACGCAAGCGGGGTTGGCCCGGGTATGAATGCTGCACGGGTGGAGGTTCGGGTGCGCGCGTCGGCGATTGAGGCGGAGCAGGAGGGGGCGGGGGCTCTTCGGGTTGGGACTCAAGCTTATCGGCGAGTTTTGCAATCTGATTTTCCAGATCGGCAATTTGTTGATTCAAGGCGCGGGTGCGCTCAGCAATGGGATCGACTTTTTTCTTGAACAATCCCATAGCGCAGCGTCAACGCAGCAGAAAGACCAACAACACCACAAAGATGCCCAAAGCCGCCAGGGCGACCGGCCAGGTCAGGGCCAGTCCGAGCTTGCACCATTCGGCGTAGCTTTTTTCGCGCAAGGCCTCGCCCAAAGTCGCAGGCGCGCCTTCGAGAGCAGCGTCTTCCGCAACTGAGCCATTCAGGATTTCGAATTTCAGCCGGGCGGCGTTCCATTCCATGCGCGCATTTTCGACAGCGGTAGTGGCCCGCGTGAGTTCCACATTGAGATTATCCCGGCTCCAGCTTTCCTCGTGGATCGCTGCGACTTTCTCCAGGGCTTCGCGCAAACCGGCAAGGGATTTGGCCATTTGCTCGGCGTCGCGCCGGGCGGCGAACTCAGCTTCCTCCAGCAAGCCAACTCCGCGAGTAAGGCTTTGGATCATTTCCTGGCGGCCGGTGGTGAATTCGACCTGGCGGCGGCGAATGTCTTCGAGGGAAGCGCGTTCGCGTTCGAGTTCCTGTTGCGTGCGCTTAAGGTCAGCGAGCTTTTGGTGCATCTCGCTCACTTTCGTGTCGACCTCCTCGCGAGTCGGCGCAGCCGTGCCTGAAGATTTGCGGGCGGTTTGAAAATCGTCATCCACGAATTCCGAAGCATCAAATTCAGCAGCCATAAGGCAGAGTGTATGCGCGCGACAAGGGGGTGTAAAGCGAAGGTTCGCGCGATTGGCGCGAGGCTGCGCTCCGAGGGACTGCAGGAGCTGTGGTTGATTGCCGATGCAGGGAACAGTATATTTGAACGCAGTGAGCATGTGGACATGAAGCAAATCGTGCTGTGGGTCGTGAGTTTAGGTCTGCTGACGGGCAGCGTTGTCTTCGTTCGCGTGCAATATCCCGATTCCCCACATTCAGCCACTATCAATCTGGCGATCGACGATCTCGCAAGTTGCGACTATGAGGTGCGCGATCAGGCGGCGGAAGTGCTGATGCAACTTGGGCCGGAATCGGTTCCCCATCTTGTCCGGGCGCTTGGGCGGCACGAAAACTTTTGGACGCGCTATCGCAACAAGCTGCCGTTCATGCGCTTTCCATACCGCAATCTTGCCGCGACCCGTGAACGTTCGGCCGAACAGTTGGCGGTCATCGCGCCCCGGGATGAACGGGCACTGCAGGCGCTGATTCTTGCGTTGCGCGACGAGAATCCCGAAGTGCAGCGGGCGCTGCGAAAAATTGGGCCTGCCCAGCATCTAATCATGGCGCTCAAACATCGGGACGCGCGAATTCGCCGCGGTGCAACTGAAGTGCTGGGTGATCTCGGGCCGCGGGCGAGCGAATCGGTCCCGGCTTTGGTGATCGCGTTGCAGGACAAGGAAGAATCGGTGCGCGTGGGGGCGGCGCGCTCTCTCGGCGCAATTGGCGCGCCGCCGGCGGTCCAGTCGTTGATCGTGGCACTGAACGATTGGCTGCCGTCTGTGCGCGCGGCATCTGCGGAAGCACTCGGAAAAATGCGTGCTGAGACGAGTGTAAGCGCGCTGGCACAGAGATTATCGGATCGGGAAACCGCGGTTCGCGTCAAAGCAGCACAAGCAATCTGGCGAATTGACCGGAAGGCCGAACTGGTGCTGCCAGTGCTGATTGCCGCCTTGCGTGATCGGCATGCGGGGGGCGATGCGAAGTTCGTGCTTGGCGAAATCGGGCCTGCTGCAAGAGAGGCGGTGCCGGCGTTGGTTCAATCGCTCCGCGAAGAGCGCGTGGGCCGGCCGCTGCGGACGCCGCCCAGTTCGGCGCTCGCGCTCGGAAGGATTGGCGCTGCCGCGATCCCCGAACTGATTCCAGTTCTCAAGACTGATTATCCCGAAGTTCGCACCAGCGCCGTCATCGCGCTTGGCTTTGTCGGCAAAGATGCTCAGGATGCCGTCCCGTATTTGATGCCTTTACTAAGCGACAAGAGTTTGGAAGTCCGCCAGGCGACGGCGCTTGCGCTTGGCTCGATTGAACCGGAAAATCGCGAGCTGGTGCCCGCACTGAAACAGCTTGCGCGTGACGACGACATTTTTCTTGCCAGCGCTGCTTCCGCCATGCTCCGCCATCTCGATCCGAACGCCGCGACCGAATTGGGCCTGGAATGACAAGCCGGCTATATCGGTCGATCATTCGCCCGGTGTTGTTCGAGCAGGATTCGGAGGAAATCCATGATCGCACCATGCGGGTGCTGGGTCGCATCAGCCGCTCGCCCGTCTTGTGCAACATGGTGGGTGCGATGTTCGGTGCGCCAAGGCTGCCGGTGGAAGTCTTTGGCTTAAAATTCCCGAACCCGGTCGGGCTTGCGGCCGGAATGGACAAGCAGGCGGCGGCCGTGCCCATTTGGGAGCAATTTGGTTTTGGGTTTTGCGAACTCGGCGGAGTCACATGGCATCCGCAGCCGGGAAATCCAAAGCCTCGGATGTTCCGAGTCGTCGACGATGGCGCATTGATCAACCGCATGGGGTTCAACAATCCGGGTGCCGCAGCCATGGCGGAGCGGCTCGCCGATTGGCGCGCGCGTGGCCAGTGGCCCAGGCATCCCGTCGGCATCAACCTCGGCAAATCGAAGATCACGCCGCTCGACAAAGCGGCCGATGATTACGCGATGTCCCTGCGCGTTCTGTATCCGCACGGAGACTTCTTTGTCATCAACGTCAGTTCGCCTAACACACCGAACTTGCGCCAATTACAGGACAAGACTGCGCTGGACGAAGTCCTGGCCGCCGTGCAGCAAATTCGCCGCGATCACGCCACCCGCAAACCAATCCTCGTGAAAGTGGCGCCCGACCTGTCATTCGAAGCGCTCGACGAAATCGTCGCACTGACTGGTCCTCGCGAAGTGGATGGAATCGCAGCGACGAACACGACCATCACGCGCCCATCATCGGAAAATGCAACTTATTCAGAAAGCGGCGGGTTGAGTGGTGCACCGTTGCGCGCCCGCAGTACCGAGATTATCAGGCACCTGGCCAAGAGCGGCCTTCCCATCATTGGCGTGGGCGGCATCTTCAACGCAGCCGACGCCCACGAAAAGCTCCATGCGGGCGCCTCCCTTGTTCAGGTCTATACCGGGTTGGTATACGAAGGACCCGGCATCGCGCGCGAGATCGTCAGTGGTTTGAGAAATCTCGTCAGTCGAGAGTGAATTCCATTCTTGTTATCCGCGCCGTCTGCGTAATCCGCGGTAAAACGACTTGAAGGGGTCATTGTTGGACGTGGGATTCGTCTTGAATGTACGTCTGCTCCTTGTAGCGCAGTGCGACGAAGATGAAGGTGATGGCGGTGAGGAGCATGACGACGTCGAAGAAGATATAGTATTGGACGCCGGGGAGTTTACTGGTTTTGTCGGGGTTCTGGATCAGCTTGTTGACGATCGCGGTGAAGCCGTTGCCGAGAGCGATTGCGCCCAGATAAAAGGACATGATAAATGATTTCATACGATTCGGAGCTTGCGTGTAGGCAAATTCCAACGACGTAATCGAAATCATAACTTCTGCGGCCGTGATGAGCGCGTAAGCGAGGAAGTGCCAGCCAATGTTTGGACGCAGGCCCTGCCCAATTTGGTGTTCGACCCAAGTGGGAATCAGGAAGGCAGGTACGGTAAGGAACAGGCCAAGCCCTATTTTCCTCAATGGCGTGAGCGGGAAGACTTTATCGATCGCTGGGTAGATCAGGTAAGAAAACAGGGGAATGAACGTGAGCGTGAACACGGGGTTTGCGGTTTGGATCTGCGAGACCAACCAATCCCTGCCCAGGAATCGCAAATCCATTTTTTCAGCCTGCAAAACCCAAGCGGACGCGGTCTGATCCCACAGCGACCAAAAAACCGCGATGAAAATGTAAATCGAAGCCAGCTTAAGCATCGTTTGGCGGCCAAGCGGACCAAGCACATCGCGAATGAACGCCATTCCGGTTGGGGGAACGTGGATAAATTTGCGACGCCCCAACCAAAAAATAATCGTGGCTATCAGCATGAAAATGCCAGGCACAGCAAAGGCCACGTGGGGACCCTGCTTATCGAGCAGGTACGGAATCCACATCGTGGCAAACGCCGAGCCGAAGTTGATCGAGAAATAGAACCAGCCATAAACTCGTGAAATCAGGTGTTGATTGGACGTAGTGAACTGGTCGCCCACGGTGGCGGAAACGCATGGTTTGATACCGCCCGCGCCCATCGCAATCAGGCCGAGTCCAATTGCAAGACCTAAGCGCGTGGAATCCAGGGCCAGTGTGAAATGACCCAGGCAATAAACGAGTGACAGCAGCATGATTGTTCTGTACTTGCCGAGAAAGGCATCCGCGAGGATGGCACCGAAAAACGGAAGGAAATACACAGCACTTGTGAATGTGTGATAAGCGGCCTTCGCTTCTTCCGGCGACATCAGGTCCCGGTTCCCGCTGCGGTCGAGCAGGTATTTGGTCATGAACACGACCAGGATCGAGCGCATGCCGTAATAGCTGAACCGCTCGGCGGCTTCGTTGCCGACGATGTAGGGGATGCCGCGCGGCACCTGACTGCTTTTAGCTTCCACCATGGTTTGTGATCCTGGCCAGCGAGTACACACCGAACGCGCAGATGATTGCTCCTGAGAGTCGGTTCACGAACTGCATCCATGTGGCATTCACGCGTGAGCGCAGCAGGGCGACGCCGGTGCTTAGAATGACCCACCACGCTGCTGAGCCAACGAAGACACCGAGTACCAGGATGGCTGCGTTGCGGTAGTCGGTTGCGGCGCCAAGTCCAAAGCCCGCAAAGACCGCGACGAACGAGAGGATCGTCATGGGGTTCGTTAGCGTCAGAAAGAGCGTGGAAATATATGCGCCCACCAATCCACGCCCTTGTGCATTTGCCGCTTGCTCGGCGGGCTTGGTGATAAAAGTTCGGACGCCGAGATAGCAGAGAAAGATTCCCCCTAGCAGACCGAGCCAGAATTTTTGCCCCACAAGAAAGTCGCTGATGGCCGTTAATCCAAAGGCCGCGATCACCCCATATGCCGCATCAGCGGTCGCCGCCCCCAATCCCGTTGCAAGGCCGACGAGCATCCCCTCGGCCAGCGAGCGGCGGATGCAAAGCACACCGATCGGCCCAACAGGCGCGGCGATGCAGAAGCCGATGGCGAGCCCTTTCAGCAGAAAGCCCATGCGCCGCGAAGTTGCCGCATCTGCCGTTTGCAAACCAGATGTTTTTCCCTTCTAGTATCGTGGCAAATCCAGTATCTCATGGTGGCTCGTGAATACGACAGTTTGATCAAAGGCAATTGATGACTACGACAGAAACGGACTCTCAGGCGGCGGACAAGGATTTGCAGGCAGTGCAGAAGCTCAAAACCGCCTGCCTGAGAATCAAAGGGGAAGTCGGCAAGGTAATTGTGGGGCAGGAAAGCGTGGTGGATGAAGTGTTGATCGCGATCCTGACGCGCAGTCACGCGCTGCTCGTAGGTGTGCCAGGGCTGGCTAAAACACTTTTGGTCTCAACGCTTTCGCAGACGTTGCACTTATCCTTTAAGCGCATTCAATTCACACCCGACCTCATGCCGAGCGACATCACGGGCACGGAAATCATTTACCAGGACCCTGCGACCAATGAGCGACAGTTCCGCTTTCTGAAAGGCCCGATCTTCGCGAACATGATTTTGGCGGACGAGATCAACCGCACGCCGCCGAAGACTCAGGCTGCGATGCTCGAGGCGATGCAGGAGCGTAAGGTGACGGTCGGCGGTGAGGACCACATCCTGCCCGATCCATTTTTCGTGCTGGCGACGCAGAATCCCATCGAGCAGGAAGGCACCTATCCCTTGCCCGAAGCGCAACTCGACCGATTCATGTTCATGATTGTCGTCGATTACCCAAGCGCCGAGGAAGAGCGGCGCATCATGAAGCTCGCCACGGGCGTAGCGCTTGCCAAACCACAACCCGTCATGAGCGCGGACGATATTCTCGATTTGCAGCAAATCGTGCGGCGCGTGCCGGTCGCCGAACACGTTTATGAATACGCCGAAAAACTCGTGCGCGTGACGCGTCCGAAATCTCCCGAGGCGCTCGACTTTTGCAAGAAGTGGCTCACGTGGGGCGCCGGGCCGCGCGCGGGCCTGAATTTGATTCTGGCGGCCAAAGCGCGCGCGATGCTCAACGGCCAGTATCATGTGAGCTGCGACGACGTCGCCACCGTCGCGTTGCCAGTCTTCCGCCATCGCATCATTCCAAATTTCGCTGCGCAGAGTGAAGCAGTGACGCCCGACGATATTACACGCAAGATCCTCGAGGCGGTGCCCAAGGATGAGAAGCTCGATCGATGAGACAGAAGGAGATTGATTCGCTGCTCGATCCCGAAGCGATTTCAAAAGCGGAATCGCTCGGGCTCAACGCGCGGTTCATCGTCGAGGGTTACATGGCCGGCGAGCATCAATCGCCTTACCGCGGTTTCGCCATCGAGTTTTCGCAGCACCGCGAATACACGCCGGGCGACGACACGCGCCATTTGGATTGGAAGGTCCTCGCGCGTACGGACCGCTATTACATCAAGCAATACGAACAGGAAACCAATTACGTCGCGCACATCCTGTTGGATGGCAGCGAGTCGATGAAATACGGATCCGGCAAGCTGACGAAGCTGCAGTACGGAAAAATGATGGCGGCATGCCTGGCCTATCTCGTCCTCCATCAACGTGATGCCGTCGCGCTCGGTCTGTTTGACCAGACCATCAAGGACTACGCGCCGCGCAGTGACAATAAGGCGTCCATTCACAACATCATGACCCGCCTTGCGGCATTCGAGCCGAAGGACCAAACGAACATTGCTGCAGTGCTTCACGACATGGCGCGCCAGCTTCGCCGCAAAGGCATCGTGATCATCATCAGCGATTTTTTCGACGACGAACAAGCCGTCCTCGATGGCATTCAGCATCTGCGTTTTGGCGGGAACGAAGTCGTTCTCTTTCACACAATGGACCCGCACGAGTTGGAATTTCCATTCATGGGCCTGGTGGAATTTCACGGTCTGGAGCAAATCCCAAAAATCCTCACCCGCCCCGCCGAGATCCGAAAGAGCTACCTCCGCGAAGTGGACGCCTTCCGCCAGCGCCTGCGCAACGGCGCCGAAAAAAACAATTGCCACTACGTGCTCGCGAATACCGGGCAATCGATGCACGAAGTGCTCAGCGGGTATTTAGCGTTTAGGGCCCGCACAAGCACAAAATGAAGTTCCAAGTTCCAAGTTCCGAGTTCCAAATAATTTCCAAATTCCAAATTGGAGCTTGTGAATTGGGATTCATTTGGAACTTGGACCTTGGAACTTGGAACCTTTTCCGCCGATGTCGTTCCTAAATCCCATCCTCCTCGGCGGGCTCGCCGCCATCGCCGTGCCGATCATCATCCACCTGCTGAATCGGCGGAAGTTTCACAAGGTCGTTTGGGCGGCAATGCGCTTTCTCAAAGCAAGCGTCGAGCAAAACCAGCGGCGCATGCGCATCGAAGATATGATTCTGCTGGCGCTGCGGTGCCTGCTTGTCATTCTTCTGGCCCTGGCGTTGGCCCGGCCGGCGATTCTTTCAAAGGCTAATGATGTTTTTGGCCAGTCCAAGGTCACCGGCGTCATCATCCTCGACAACTCCTACAGCATGGGGGTTAGCGATGGAAACATGACGCGCTTCGACAAGGCGCGCGATGCTGCCCTTGAGGCAATCGATTCCATGCCCATCGGCTCGGCGACCGCAGTGTTGCTCGCTTCGGACGTTGTGCAAGGCGCAATCCCCGAGCCTACCTTCGATATGAATCTGGCGCGCCGCGTCATCCGCGACGCGCCACTGACTGATCGTGGAACGGATTTGCTTCCCGCGATCGACAACGCGGTTGACCTGCTCCGCGACCGGCTGGCCATCCGAAAAGAAATTTATCTTGTCACGGACGGGCAGGCCCTTGGTTGGAGTCAATTGAGCGAAATCCAATCAGCTCTGGAGAAAGCCAAATCGGAGATTACCACGCACATCATCCTCACCGGCGAGCATGAAGACCAGAATCTCGGTGTGAGCGATTTGCGCCTCGCCAGCGGTCTCTCGCCAGTCAAACAACCGCTGCGCTTCGAAGTTAAAGTGACCAACTTCGGCAAAGAAGAAGCCCGCAATGTGCGTGTCGGCTTGAACGTGGACGAAGAGCCGCCCAGCGATGAGTTTACGATCGACGCGCTCCCCGCCGGATCGACCAAAAGCATCTCGCTCTTTGCCAAGCTCATGACCGAAGGTTTTCATTCGATCCACGCGCGCATTCCGGACGACCGCCTCCGCGCCGATGACCGCCGCAGTCTCGTGGTGCGCGCCATCAAGGACGTGCGCGTGCTGCTCATCGATGGCGAACCGGGCAACGAACCGCGCGACAGCGAAACATATTTCCTCCGAAACGCGCTCGTGCCAATCCCGATTGAAATGCAGGAGGAGTACTTCATCAAGGCCACCACCATCGGTTCGCCTGATCTCCCCTCGGCGCGCCTCGATGACTTCGACGCGCTGATTCTTGCAAACGTGTCCGATCTTTCCGAGAACATGCTGCGCAATTTCGAGCAGTATCTTCGGCGCGGCGGCGGTATTATGATCTTTCCCGGCGCAAAATCCAATCCTGTCTTTTACAACGAACAACTTTTTCGCCGATTCCAATTTCTTCCGGCTGCGCTCGGGACCCCGCGCGGTGAAGCCGAACAGGACGAAAAATATTTCGCGCTGCAGGAGAAGGATTACCAGCATTCGATTGTCTCCATCTGGAATGACCCCGCGTCCGGCACACTGGGTTCGGCCCGCTTCTACCGAGCGTTCCAGCTTCTGCAATCCCCCACCGGCAAGTCTCAGGACGCCGGCGAACCACAGCTCATTCTGAAATTCGCGGACGGTTCTCCCGCCGTTATGGAACGTACCTGGGGGCTCGGCCGTGTCGTGCTCTTCAGCAGCACGGCGGACACGGCGTGGAATGATCTGCCCGTGCGACTTTCGTTTGTGCCGCTCGTCCATCGCACGCTCGGATCGATCGTCCAACGTCAGGACGAAGGACTGAACATCCAGGTGGGAGAAAAATTTGCGCGCCGCATCGGCACCGAATTCCTGGACCATCAGGCAACTTTCACCAAACCAGGCCAGGCCGAAGCCTTGCGCGACATCGGCCGCGTGGAAGTGGCCGATGGCCGACCGATGCTCCAATATACCCAGACGGATTTCGCGGGCGTGTACGAGGGTGCCGTCGTGGATCCGCCGCTCACGGTAAAGTTCGCCGCACAGCCGAACTCTGCTGAGTCAAGCATGGACGAGCTTTCGCCCGCGCAGCTTAACACCATCAAGAGCGCGGCACAGGTCGTCCAGTGGGTCCCCAACATGGACCTCAAAGGCCTCGTGCAGAAGGACCGCACCGGCCTGGAATTCTGGCTCCCCATTGCCATCGTCGCCTTAATCATCGCAGGTGCGGAAACGTTCCTCGCGCAACTCTTCAGTCGCGAGAAATGACTGAATTCCTTCTCAAGCTTTTCGGCGCGCGCGTAGACGATGCGGTGCACATCACCGATGCTTCGCTCGCCTTGCGCGGAACTTCGGCGCTCGGCTGGATTTTGTTTCTCCTCGCGGTACTCGGTGCGTTCATCTTCTGGATTTACCGCCAAAGCCCGGCGCATCTCTCTCGCGCGCGCAAAGCCACTTTGTCCGCCCTGCGCATTTTGTTCATCGGGCTCATCCTCGCCCTCCTGCTGCGGCCCGTCTTATCCTTTACCGTCGAAGGAAACGTGCGCCGCGTGCTGGTCCTGTTGATGGATAGCAGTGCGAGCATGCAGATCAAGGACACCCGCATCAACGAACTGGACCGCAAGCGCGTCGCGATTGCAAAAGGCACGGCGGAAGAGCAAGCGCCCCGCATCGAAGTCGCCCGCGGTGCTTTCAAGAATGAAAAACTAAACCTGCTGCCGCGGCTGGATCGCGAATTCGACCTCGCCGCTTTCACCTTCGGTCAGGGGGTAGTCGAAGTGTCCGCGCGCAGTACCGCAACCAACGAGCAAGTCACCGCCGACCAATTCACATGGGTCGACCGCCTCACCGCCACCAACGCCGTCACTGCCATGGGCGACGCCATGCGCGAAGTCCTGAACCGCAAGCGCGGCCAGCCGATTGCGGGCGTTGTCCTTGTCACCGATGGCGTCAACAACAGCGGCACACTACCTTTGGAATCCGCTGGCCTGCTGCGCCAGGAGGGCGTGCCCGTGTACGCTTATGGCGTCGGCATCACCCAGCCCCGCGACATCATCGTCGGCAACATGTTCGCCCCCGAGATCACTTTCTCGAAGGACGAAGTTCCCATCACCGTCCGTGTTCGTGGCCAGGGTCTCAAAGGCGAATCCGCCGAACTGGTCCTCAAGCTTGGCCACCAAACCGTCGCCACCAAATCGATCGCCTTCGAGGAAGACGGCGAACAGGTCGTACCTTTGAAGTTCACGCCGCAATCCGCCGGCGAATTCGATCTCGAAGCCTCAATCGATCCCCGCTCGGACGAAACCGTGAAAGACAACAACACCCGCACGCAGCGCCTGAAAGTGATCGACGCCAGGATCAAAATCCTGCTCGTGGATCAATCGCCGCGCTGGGAGTTCAAGTATTTGCAAGCCATGCTTCTGCGCGACCGCCGCGTGGACCTCAAATGCTTCCTCGTCGAAGGTGATCCCGGCATCTCGCGCGATCCTACCGCGCCGTACCTCGCGCAATTCCCGTCCCGCAAAGATGATTTGTTCCAGTACGATCTTGTCATTTTTGGCGATGTCGATCCTAAAGCCATTGGTTCCGCTCAGTTCGATAACATAAATGAATTAGTCTCCCGTTTCGGCGGTGCCCTCGTGATGGTCGCCGGAAAGCGCTTCGCGCCTCAGGCCTACAAGAGCAGCGTCCTCGAAAAACTGCTCCCGGTCGAATTTGACCGCTCCGCCATGGAATCGCCGCTCGACACCCTCAGCGACAAACCCATTCGCCTTGAACTCACGCCCGCTGGCCGCGCCAGCCCGATGCTGCGCCTGTCCGACAACGATCAGGAGAACGCCGCACTCTGGAAACAACTGCCTCCGCTCTATTGGGTCTCAAAAGTCGCGCGCCCGAAGCCCGCCGCCGAAGTCCTCCTGGTGGACCCCGATCCCGCCAAAGAATCCCGCTTCGGCAAGATGCCCGTCATCGCCCTTCAGCAATATGGCCTCGGCCAGGTGATGTTTGTCGGCACCGACAATACCTGGCGCTGGCGCAAGAACGTCGGCGATCTTTATTACACCACACTTTGGGGCCAGATCTCCCAGCGTGTCTCCATTCAACGCCTGCTTGGCGGCTCCAAGCGCACGCAACTCACCACCGATCGCCAGAATTATCTCTCCGGCGATCGCGTGTCGGTTTATGCGCGCCTCTATAGCGTTGGCTTCGACCCCGTTCAGGAACCGTCCGTGACCGCCATTTACGCCATCAAAGGCGGGCAGGGCGCACAACAGCAAGTCGTTCTGCGTCCGGTCCCGGAGCAACCGGGACTTTACCGCACCGAATTCATTGCGGGCGCGCCCGGCAACTACGAATTCTACGTTGAGCAGGATCCCGGCACGCGACTCGATTTCGCCATCACCGAGCCTAAATTCGAGCTCGGCGAAACTGCCATGAACGAACCGCTCCTGCGCGAAATTTCCACCATTACGGGCGGCGAATTCTTCCGCGAAGAGAATCTCCACAAACTTCCCGAGACCATCAGCCAGCGCACCGAGAAAGTCCGTTCACCCCTCGAAGTCGAACTCTGGTCCTCGCCATTCTATTTCCTCCTCCTCCTCTCGGTCGTCACGGCCGAATGGGTCCTCCGTAAGTTCTCCTATTTGAAGTGACGCCCCGCCTGGCAACGCGCCGTTACGGCTTACCCTCTGCGCCCTTTGCCGGTCCCTGAAACTTCCACTGCGGATCGGTCAGCCTGCGGTTGACGGCAAACATCGTCTTCACATCGCCGGTGTCTGCCACCGTG
>Ga0075421_100005210_pt1 | contig 15694 bp, 14 predicted proteins | sample SoiMetdeltSBSDD5_FD_75292 | JGI IMG/M metagenome (GOLD analysis project Ga0075421, IMG submission 75292) | Bulk soil microbial communities from a Populus tree surrounding site in Tennessee, USA - Soil MetaG P. deltoides SBSDD5 | ecosystem: Environmental > Terrestrial > Soil > Tree plantation...
ACCGACATTCTGGCTGATGATCATTCTCTTCGGTCTGGGCGTGAGTTCCACTGTGGGCGTTTACGCGATGCTGCCGCTCTATCTGGTGACGGAACGCGCTTTCGAACCGACCTGGGCGAACACGATTCTGGCGTTTTCCCGTTCGCATGGTCCCATTCTCGGCCTTCTCGGCGGGTGGGCGTCGGATAAGCTCGGCGCTGGACGAACAATCATGATCAGCCTGGGGTTTACCGGCATAACCACCTTGTTATTGGGTTTGCTTTCGGATGTCTCGCTCAGTGCAGCGGTTTTGCTGCAGCCTTTGCTCGCCGTGTGGTTTTTTCCGGCGGCCTTTGCGGCGGTCGCGATGATTACGCCGCCGAACGCGCGGAATCTCGCGGTGTCGTTTTCGGTGCCGTTCGGGTTCCTAATCGGCGGCGGCGTCATTCCCACCTTCATCGGCGCCATGGGCGATGCCGGTTCGTTTGCAACCGGATTCACGATCACCGGCGCGCTCATCTGCGCGGGCGCGCTAATGGCGCTCTTGCTCAAATTGCCCGACGACAAGAAGTGAGCGGCGGTTGTCTTTGCCGCGGCCGCTGTTCTATAAACCGAATCATGATGACCTTAAGCGATTTTGCGGGAAAGATGCGCGAGAGCGACGATACCGTGGTCTTTACCGGCGCCGGCATCAGCACCGAGTCCGGCATTCCGGACTTTAGAAGTCCGGGCGGTATTTGGACTCGTTATCGGCCGGTCACGTTTCAAGAATACGTGAGCAGCGAAGCGGCGCGAATCGAGGCGTGGAAACGCCGGCTCGACGGATGGGAACAATACAAGAACGCCAAACCCAATATTGGTCACTATTTCGTTCATTCGCTCGACGCCAAGGGCAAGCTGATCGGACTGATCACGCAAAACGTCGACGGCCTGCATGGTCTAGCGGGCTTGGCCGACGATAAAATCGTCGAGCTGCACGGCAGCAATCGTCAAGTCTTATGTTTGAAGTGCGACCGGACTTACGATCCCGACGAGATAATCAAACGGCTGGTCGGGGACTTCGCGTCGCCCAAGTGCGACTCGTGCGGCGGCATCCTCAAGTCCGCGACAGTTTCCTTCGGGCAGGCGATGCCGGAGAAAGCCATGCGCACGGCGCAAGAGTGGACGGAGCAGGCCGAAGTTTTCGTCGTGATGGGCTCCTCATTGCAGGTCCAGCCGGCGGCGTCGTTTCCGATGACGGCCAAGCGCAACGGCGCGGTGCTGGCGATCATCAATCGCGAACCCGGACCGCTGGATGAAGTCGCCGACTTCGTCCACCATGGCGCCATCGGCGAGTTCTGCGCGCGCTTTGGCGAGATGATCGCGGACGGGTAGCCGACCAAAACGGTTCAAACCGTTCAAGTCGATTCGGACAGGAATAAGCGCAAAGGACTGGGTTAGTCGTAACCTCCCTTGGAAAAAAGGGGCTGGCAATGCGCTTGACGATGGACCGCAATCGGGATCGACCAAGCTGAAACTGAACGTGAGTGAGGAATCGTATGACCGACTGGAAAATGATCGATGCGGACGGGCACATTCGCGAAGTGGAGAGCGATGTCTTCGAGTATCTGCCCGATTACTACAAGAATCGGCGCGAAGCGGTGCTCTATTTTCCACTGCTGCCGCATCACGGCTGGCATCGCCAGGCGGGCCGCGGTGGTATGGGAGCGTCGTTCCTAATCCCCACGCTGGAAGACTGGCGCACGGCGCTTGAGCAGGGAAACATCGAGGCGGCGGTGGTCTATCCGACGCGCTTCATGCACATCGGCCAGGTCGGCATGACCGAGTTCGCCGTCGATCTGAGCAAAGCCTATAACGATTATCTATACGACCGTTTCTTGCGGCCGGAGCCGCGCTTGAAGGGCATCGCGGTATTACCATTGCAAGATATTCCGGCCGCCGTCGCCGAGCTGCGCCGCGCGGTGAAAGATTACGGCATGGTGGGCGGCTTGCTTCCCGCCGACGGCTTGCCGCGGCCGCTCGGACATCCCGAGTTCCATCCCCTCTACCAGGAGGCGAATCGGCTGGGCTGTATGCTGGCGGTGCATTCGCAAAACTCGCTGCGCAACAACGATCTTTTTATGTGGCGCCATGAGGCGGCGACGCTCGCGCATGTCTGGCCGCAGATGCGCCAGTTCACCAATCTGATGTTCTCGGGGCTGTTGGGGCGGTTGCCTGATTTGAAGATTGCGTTTCTCGAAGCCGGCTGCGGCTGGGTGCCTTATTTAATGAGCAAGATGGGAAACCGTATGGGTGGGGCGCTGCCGCCGGCGAAATTGCTCGAGCGCGGGCAAATTTATTTCCAATGCGGCGAAGAGATGACGACGAGCCGGGATCTCGAGTTGCTCGGCGATGAATGTCTATTCTGGGCGTCCGACTTTCCCCACGAAGGGATCGTCGACATGAGTAAAGCCGTGAATGAGTTTCTCTCGCGCGAAGATATTTCGGCAAGCGCGAAAAGAAAAATTAGCTACGATAATCCGAAGCGGCTCTACAGACTTTGAAAACTGCGGTTCCACAGGTTCCATGGTTCCAACCGTTCCAATCGTTTTACGGATTCGGATCGATTGGAACGGCTGGAACGTTTGAAACGGCTGGAACTTTAGTTAGTTTCGACGTTGAACTCTTTTTGGACTTGCCTGAGAATATCTTTGCGCGTGACGTAGTCGATGATTTGGATTTTTTCGGCGGGTCCCGAACGGTTGCCCATCATGATCATCGGCCCCTCGCCGGTGTTTTCCAGCGTGTAAAAAGATCCGCCGGTAATGAGCGCGGCCTGGCCGGCCGTTAGCGTCACTTTTCCGCCGTCCGGAAAGCTCATCGTGCACTCGCCGTCCAAAACGACGAAAGTCTGATCGGCGTTGTGGCAGTGCATCGAGTCTTTCTGGCCGGGCTTGTAGTAATGCATCCAGGCGTGAAAGCGCGGTGTGTTAAAAACGTTCTTGCGTTTTTTTTCCTTGTGCGCCATGTCCACCAGATCGATGACTTCGATACCCATGAGAAGTTCCTCCTTGTGCGTGTTGTTACAAAACTGCAATCACTTCAACTTGAAAGAGCACTTCACCGCGCAGTTCGACTTTGAGCGCGTGGCGCGCCGGCCGGTCATGCTCATCGGGAAACATCTTTAGCCACGCTTTGTTGACCGAATCGCGCAGTTTTTCCTCTTTCAAATAGACCTTCATGTAAGCGATGTTGTCGGGCGTGCCGCCGGCGGTTTCCATGAACAAGCGGAGATTGCGAAACATCGCCTCAGCCTGCTCGTCCGGGTCGGACGAGAGCACTCCGGTTTTGGCGTCCTTGCCGGAGATCGCCGAGGAGAAAATCATATTGCCGATCGCCGCGCCGTTGGGAATCGGCGCGCCATGCTCCATGCCTTTGATGTGAAAGTTTTTGCGTTTTGCCATTTTCGCGCCTCCTACACCTGATCAATTCGATTCATACCACGAGGCGCGAGTGCACGTCCACCCGGGGGTGACCGACCGGCAGATCGCCGTCGTTGTCTGGCAGAAACGAGTGGCGCGTCGAGTTTGGAATCGAGCCTGTTCGTGAAGGATCGCGCGGTCCGCCAACTCAGCCGAGTAAGTGGAGAAAGATGGGAAGGAGTGCTGAAAGTCGCTGTTTGGATAAAAGGCGCTTGCAGAACAACTCAGTTTTGACCGGAAACTCGGGCGGCCGCTTCACGGCGAATAAACCCGGGCGGGCGGCCGTGCTTGGAATGAATTTCCAACCAACCGTCGCGTGCGTTGACGACACTGACATTGACACCCGGCTCGATGTCGCCGATGGAACGGGAAAGCTCGTTTGGCGCGGCGTATACGCGACTTGGACGAATGACTTGATATGTGCCCAACGATGCCGGTTGAACTTTTACCGGTTGATTGTCGATGGCCGGCGTTGCGGCATTACCTTGGTCTATGGGTTTGGTCTGCGCCGCAAGCTGGGGCACGCGCACTGACTCGATTCCGTCGGACGCCGGGCTTGGTTTCGATTCAACCGCGCGTTCGGGTATCCCGGCCGGCGGCGCGTTGGTTTGGATTGGTTTTACAGTAGACGCGCGGATTGATGTTTGCTCGGAATCGGAAATGAAGAGCTGAAATCCTACGGCACCCACCGCTGCAATGAACAACAGCACGCCGAGAATGCCGTAGCGGCGGCCACCCCGCCCCGCCGGCGCGCCATCATCAATTGGTTCCGCCGCGACGTCTCGCGCCGCGCGCAACTCCGGCGCCACATCGTTTCCGCGCAAGCTCGCGAAACTCCCCGATGAGGTCGATTTTGCGGGCCCCTCCTGCGGGGAAATATTAGAATCCGCGTTGCTGGAAGAATCGGCGCGCGTCGAGCTACCCAACCGCTCGGTTTCTTCGAGGGCGGCAGCCATTTGCCGAGCGAACGCTGCTAACTCTTCTTGAAACTGGCGCTGCCGATCGGCGAGCGCTGCCTGCTTGGAGAGCAGTTCATTGGAGGGCGCTTGAAGCGCGGCAAGACGTTGACGATTTTCCTCGCCTGCCGCAATGCGAGCTTGCCAGCGCGGTATTTCCGCTTCATGACGGCGGATTTCATCACGCAGCGAGTTTTGAATGCTTTGGGCCTCGGCCAGACGATCGCGCATTGTCTGCAATTCGGCGAGCTTTTCCTGGTCTGATGAGAAGCGGGTTTCCAACTCGGAGATGCGTTGTTGCAGGGTGCCGCGCTCTTGGCTGAAAGCGGCTGCGATCGCATTCACGTCCGGGAGATTTTGCCGGGCGCTTTCCAGCTCCCGGATTTTGCCTTGGCTTTCATTGAGCGTCGCCCTGAGATTTTCGATCTCGGCCTGCAACCGAGCATTTCCACCTTGCTCATCACTGCTCCGCGAAAGCGAGCTTTGGATTTGTGCTTCGCTTGCGGTAAGCCGGCTCTGGAGCTGGTTTACTTCGCGCGTGAGTCGTTCATTGGCAGCGCTCAATTGTTGATTTACGATTTGAGTGCTCGCGTTATCCTGCGGGGAACTCTGAAGGTCAGCAAGGGTACTGCGGTTGAGCTCGTTCGTTAAAGCGTCGAGATCGTTTTGCAGGGTGCGGTTCTGCGCTCGCAAATCGGCGAGCTCCCGTTGCTCTGCTTCAGGTTGAATTGACTGCGTCGGAGTGGCTCCTTGCGGAGCATTCTCCAGCTTTGCCAGCAAGGCTTCGACTTCGCGCCGTCTCACTTTTAGCTCTCGTTCGGATGTGATCAGTAACACTCCCAGCCAGGCCACCGCCGCGCCACCTAGCATTACAATCCAGACAAATGTGCTATCCATAGGGTCTCCTTAATCGTTACCTAAGGTATATCGCTGGTCAAAGACGCCAAATATATGCCAAGTACGAGCAGGGCGTCCAGGATAACCTACAATATCCCATTTGCGCTTGTTTCCGATCTGGAAGGTAAGGATTTGCCGGTTCCAACCGACCGATGCAGGCGAACAAAATAGTGATCTCTACGAAAATTGTGGCCAGATCTAGCCGCGGAACCGAGCGGTGGAATAGCGAAATTCGCAGCTTTGCTGGCGATGAATCGTGGCGTGGGGTATTCAGGGATAGGTCGGAATAGTTGATAGGAAGCAAGCCCCAATTGGATAGTCGCTCCCGCCATTTCTCACTGAACGAGGAACGCGCCATTCTTATGGTCACTTGCCTGGCGGCGTTTCTCTTTTTTAACAGCTTCGGCAGCATCGGCGTTGCTTTACCGGTGATTCAAAAGCAATTCGGCAACAGCTTGTCCGAGATACAATGGGTCGTGTTGATGGGCGTTGTCACCATATCGAGCCTGTCATTCTGCTTCGGCCGGGCTGGCAGCATCTTTGGCCAGAGGCGGCTCTATAAGATCGGCGTGGCCCTATACGCGCTCGGAGCCGGATTGGGCGCGATTTCAACTTCGTTCATTCAGTTACTGGCGGCGCGCGCAGTGATGGCTGTGGGTCTGGCTATGGCATTGCCGATGTCGACGGCCATCCTGGCCGGCAGTTTTGCTCCTCAGCGGCGCGGGCGCGTGCTCGGCATGTTTGCATCGGCGATTGCCGTCGGACGCATGACCGGTCCGGCGATCGGTGGTTTGCTGTTGCAGTTCGGCGGCTGGACTTGGATTTTCTGGATGAATTGCATCGTCGGTTTTGTCGTCACGGCCGCGGTGCTCAAGATTTTCCGCGGACCGGGCGAGCGGCGTCGGGAAACGTTCGATCTTTGGGGCGCTATAGCATTGCTGATTGGTTATCCGTCACTGCTCATCGGGCTGACTTTCGGCGCCAATTTAGGCTGGCTGTGGGCGACGGGCTGGTTTGTTCTCGCCGCCGCCGGTCTGGGAAGCTTCTTTTGGATCGAGCGGCATACGACAAAACCGCTCGTCGATATCAAGATGTTCAGCCGCCCGATGTTAGCCGGCGCGCTCGGCGCCGCGGTGCTCAGTCATATGATTTATAACCCCATAGCACTCGCCGCGCCGCTCTATATCCAAAACGTGCTTGGCGCGAGCGCAATGACGTCCGGATTGCTGCTTGCCGTCCTACCCTTATCCACGGCGATAGCGTCGCCGCTCGGCGGTCGCTGGGCAGACCGCATGGAAGCCGCGACGGTTGCGGTGATTGGTTTGGCGGTGATTGTTGGCGGCATCGCGGCGTATTCGCGTTTGGCCGTCGATAGCAGGATCATTCTGGTCGCCGCGGTCCTGGCGTTGCTGGGCGCCGGTGTCGGGCTCTTTACACCGGCGAACCAAAAAGTTGCCTTCGCGGCGGTCGGTCAAGAGGATTACGGTGTGCTCGGCGCGATGCTCAGTTCTTTCGGCACGGCGGCCGGTACGATTGGCACGACGATCATGGTGGCGCTGATGGAAATTGATGGTGGGCGCGAGCTTTGGGCGAATGCCTCAGTGTTTGCCGAAGCACAGCGATTCGCGTTTGCGTGGCTTGCTTTTGCGGGCTTCGCAGGCGTGGCTATCAGTTTAAAGGCCGCTCGACGGGCGAGTTGAGGCAATCTCAAGCAGCAGTCCCAAGGCAAGACACAAGGCGGGCGTCAACGGGCCACAGGTTTTGTCAAACTTGCTTCGACGTATCCAGGCTTATTGCCGCGCTTGGATTCGACTTTCAACCAGCCCTTGTCTTCTTCCACGACATTGAGTTTTGTCCCCTTGGAAACGCTAGCGACGACCGGATAGTGCAGTCCGGGCCCGCTTCTCACCTGGGTATCAGCCAGCGCTTCGTATCGGCCTTCTACCGGCGCGGGGTTGACCGTCTCCTTTGCCGATTCCCCAGTCCACGTTGCGACGGATGCCAGTTCAATATAGCCGGGAGCGTTGCCTTTTTTTGACACGATCAACACCCATTCGCCGTCTTTCCCGACGACGTTTACTTTAGCATCGGGAGGGATATCGGCGATGGCGCGAAATTGAGCGCCCGGACCGCTGCGTACCTTGGTCGCCGCGGTTGTCACGTAAACGCGGGTTTGTTCATTGAGATCAGGAAGGTCCTTGAGGGCGGCTTTACTTTCACCTTCTTTGTTTTCGCCCCTGCACGCAAGGACGGTCAGCGACATCAAGAGAACGAGAATCCAACTGGCCACTCGATAGTTATGTTTCATGCGCGCCTCCGAGCTTTCGATTTGTGCAGTATAGCACGCCAAAAAAATCTTTGGATATCTCAGGAAAGAGGCCCCCGGGCTCAGCGGATTTCCTTCCACACTTTCGCGAGGCTTTCGCCGTGAACGCTTAAGTCCCACTCGCAGAAGTAACCGAACGGCGTCGTCCAAACCTGGTAGCCGGTTTCGCGCAGACGGTCAGCGGCCATGTTAATGAACGACTCGGCGAAAGCGGGTAAGGCGGTATCGCCGCCCAAGTGCGTAAAGGAGTGCAACACGACGTTTTTTAACGCTCGTTTGTTGGCCAGCCACTTTATATGTTTAAGCGACTGCCGCATCACCGACGTGGAGCGGTCATCCGCTCCGTCGAAAGCTTCAGCGTGGACGAACACAACCAGCGTTTCCGCCACTTCCTGGTCAACTTCTCGGTCGGGAACGTCGGGAAGTGTTTTTGAATGGGTTTTCCAGCGAAACCGTTTTGCCTGGAAGCAGAGCAACTTCATGGCGCGGTCAATAATAGTCCAGAAAATTTCTGAGGATCTTCTTACCCTCTTCGTTGAGGATCGATTCGGGGTGAAACTGCACGCCTTCCACTGGAAGTGATTTGTGGCGTACGGCCATTATGACGCCATCGTTTGTTTGCGCGCTGACGATCAACTCATCCGGCAAACTATTCGGATCGATGACCAAGGAGTGATAGCGCATGGCGCCGAAGGGATTTTTTACGTCGCGGAAAATGGTCTGCGAATCGTGGCTAACGTCGGACAGTTTGCCATGCATGATCGATGGCGCGCGCACAATCTTGCCGCCGAAGGCGGCGCCGATCGATTGATGGCCCAGACAAACGCCAAATATAGGAATGCGCGCGCCGAAACGCTTGATTGCATCGCACGATATACCGGCTTCCTTCGGCGTGCACGGCCCGGGCGAAACGACGATCTTTTCCGGTCCGAGCGATTCGATTTCATCCAGCGAGATTTCGTCGTTGCGGTAGACTCGCACGTCCGCGCCGAGCTCGCCAAGATAATGATACAGGTTGTAAGTGAACGAATCGTAGTTGTCGATCAGCAGAATCATCGTTTTCTCCACTGCTCGGCCAGCTCGACGGCTTTCAACATGGCGCGCGCCTTACTAAGGGTCTCCTGATATTCGGTTTGTGGATCGGAGTCGGCGACGATGCCGGCGCCGGCAGTGATGTGGATTTTTTTGCCCTTCATGATGATCGTCCGGATGACGATGCAGGTGTCCAGGTTGCCGTTGTAGCCGAAGTAGCCGATGGCGCCGGCATATAGGCCGCGTTTTTGCGGTTCCAACTCGCTGACGATTTCCATCGCGCGGATTTTCGGCGCGCCGGACACCGTCCCGGCGGGAAAGGCGGATACAAACAGATCAAAGGCCGTCTTGCCGGCCGCTAGCTGGCCGCGCACGTTGGAGACGATGTGAATGACGTGGGAGTACCGTTCGATGGCCATCAATTCATTGACTTCGACCGTGCCTATTTTAGCGACCCGGCCGACGTCGTTTCGGCCCAGGTCGACCAGCATAATGTGCTCGGCCCGTTCTTTGGGGTCGGCAATCAGATCCGCTTCAAGCTCGCGTTCCTCTTCGGGAGTTGCGCCGCGGCGGCGGGTTCCTGCGATCGGTCGCAGCTCGATGGTATTTCCCGTAAGCCTGACCATCGTCTCCGGCGATGAGCCAATGACCCGAAGATCTTCCAATTCGAGATAAAACATATAGGGGGACGGATTGATAAATCGTAACGCCCGGTAGATCTCGAACGGATCGGTCGGTGTTTCGGTTTCGAGTCTTTGGGCGAGAACGACTTGGATAATGTCGCCCGCCTTAATGTATTCCTTGGCCTTCTTAACGACGTTCTGAAACCCTGTCCGTGTCAGATTGGAACGGAATTTCCGGTTGCCGAGCGCCTGGGATACGTCTCGTGGTTCGATGCCGCGCGGCTTTTTTTGCAGACTTGAAATGACTTTGCGGATTCGCGCCACCGCGGCGTCGTAGGCCAGGCGAAGATTGGTTTGCTCATCGACTTGAACGTTGTCGATCACCTTGATCGTATGTTTTAAATTGTCAAAGGCGACCAGCGTTTGCACGAATAGGAAAAATATCTCCGGCAGCCCCAGCGGATCTTTCTTGTCGTTAGAGATGGCATGAAACTGTTCCACCGCGTTGTAGGACACGTAGCCCAGGGCGCCACCGAAAAACGGCGGCACGCCGGGTACGGTAACCGGCCGGCATCCCTGGAGCAGTTGCTCCAACATCTTAAGCGGCGCATCGGAGGTCATTTTTTTCGTTTTGCCGTGCTCGACGATTTCTACTTGATTGCCGCGCGCCTTAAAAATCCGCTGTGGTCGAGTTCCCAGAAATGAATAACGTGCCCAACGCTCGCTGCCTTCCACGCTTTCAAGCAAAAAAGAATACTTATCGCGCTCGAGGCGCTTGAAAAAAGACAGCGGCGTCTCAAGATCCATGAGCAACTCTTGATAAACCGGTATCAGGTTGCCGTGCTTGGCGACCTGACAAAATTCCTTGTAGCTTGGTTGAATCATCTCAAAAAATAAAAAAGGCCATAAGTTTACCACCTATGGCCTCGTCGTTAGGGTTGTTTTTGATGGAAATCAGCCACGGTGAAGACGCTGTCTCGTTCGCCAGCGCCGCCAACCCAAAGCTTCGAATGAGGCTTTTGACCGATTCAACACAACCTCATATTGCCGGATTGAGATTTTCCGGTCAAGCTCACGCGTCAATCGCAAGTGCCCAGATCCCGCAAACGACAATCTATTCGCCCGGGATGACAATACGAAAACCGATCGAATCTTTCAGCCGATTTCACTTACGCCATCGAATTTTACGGTGGAATGATTGCCGTCATGTGATAATTTCCGCGCAAACAGGCGGGAATGTTTCGGTTTCGGGGTATTCGAAGGTCGATCGATGTGGGTTTTTAGGGTCGTTTGACATGTATTCGGCGCTAGGTTAGCTTAAAACGCTTTTTTGGAACCGCTCTTTATCTGGCCAAAATTGCACTAACTTTTCGAGATGTCATAAGCGGGAGGAAACATGGTTCGGCGGGAGAAATCCAACTACGTTATTCAATCCGTTTCGCACGCGCTCGATGTGCTGGAACAATTTCATGGCAGTGTCGATGAAATCGGCGTCACGGAGCTCAGCAAACGTTTGAAGCTGCATAAAAACAATGTTTTCAGACTTCTCGCTACCTTAGAGGCCCGGGGTTATATCGAACAGAATAAGATCAGCGAAAACTATCGTTTGGGTTTGCGTTGCCTGCAGTTGGGACAGACTTTCATCCATCAAATGGGTTTGTTGCTCCAATCGCGCGCGATTCTAGAGGAATTATCGAAAGCAACCAAAGAAAGCGCTTATGTTGCGATTCGAAAAGGGAGCGCGATCATCCCGCTCGATTTCGTCGAGCCGGCGCGCGCGGTGCGGGTCGTGTCGTTTCTAGGTACCGTGCTGCCTTCTCACTGCACGGCGGCGGGGAAAGCGCATTTGGTGTTTGAAACGGAGGGGACCCCAGGACAGGGTCTCCCGGAGCGCCTAGATCGTTACACAGATCAAACGATCGTTGATGGCAACGCTCTGCGCGAGCAGATGAAAATTATCGGCGAGTCCGGTTATGCCGTTGAACGAGGCGAATTCACTGAGGATGTCAATGCTGTGGCAGTACCGATTCGCGATTATACGAGATCGCTCGTTGGTACCCTTGCCGTGGTCGGACCGATGCACCGATTTTCCGACGACGCCGTCAATAACGACATCGCTCCGATGCTGTTAAAAGCGGGGGCAGAGCTTTCCAAACGACTGGGATTTCCAGGATGAGCTGAAGTCAAGCGCTCTGCGGACAACGTGTAATCCTACGAAGTCGCGCGCAGGTTACCCGGACTAACGCGACCGCCGCGGGCAAATCCTAACACATTTTAGGCGGCTTAAATCTGTGCGGCAATCGTCGCCCCGGGCAAATTTATTCAAACTCGCTTTTGACAAGCGCGTCAGGACACAGCTAAGAAGAGTGAACGGAGGTCGATGAGACCACTATGTTGACCTTAGTCGAAAAGATTGGTTTTATCTTGCTCGCCCTCGGATCTCTTTATTACGGCGGAACAAAATTTCACGCTGTCTATCGCGCAATTATGCGCGGCAAACCGGACGTTCGCTTCGACAACTTAGCCGGGCGTATTCAGCGGGCGATGTGGATCGTTCTAACCCAGCAATCGGTATTCAAGGCCCGGCCGATCATTTCGTTCTTGCACGCGCTCATCTTTTACGGCTTTGTTTTTTATTTCTTAGTCAATCTGGTCGATGTTCTGGAAGGCTTTTTCGGTATTCATGCGCGCGGCGAACCGTGGAACCTATTCAACTTGATGGCCGACTTGCTGACCGCAAGCGTGTTGATCGGCATCGCCGGCATGGTGCTACGCCGGCTAATCGTCCGGCCCAAAGATTTTGAATTTCCAGCCAACGTCCCGGTCCAACCGGAAGTTCGAGCGGGAATCTTTCGCGACTCGAGCATTGTAGCAGGGTTCATTATCTTTCATGTCGGCTGCCGGCTGCTCTTTAAGGCGACACAATTGGCGCTTGGCGGCGCCGATTTATTTCAGCCCGTCGGCTCCGTATTCGCCGCGATGTTCATCGGGGTGGAACCGCGGGCATTGGCATTCATGAATCATTTCTTTTGGTGGGGCGCTCTGGGGTCGATTCTGCTCTTCATTCCCTATTTTCCGCGGTCCAAACATATCCACCTGTTCCTCGCGCCGATCAATTTGGCTTTAAAGAAGGACAAACCGGGCGCGCTCCAGCCGATGGATTTTGAGAAGGAAGAAGTCTTCGGCGCGGCGAAACTCGAAGACTTCACCTGGCCGAGGCTATTGGATTCCTACAGCTGCATCATGTGCAACCGCTGTCAGGATGTTTGTCCGGCGACCGCCACCGGCAAGGCGCTAAGTCCGGCCGCGATTCTGATCAACGAGCGCTACGAGTTGAACAAAATTGTTCCCGATTTCGCCGCGGGAAAGGAAAGCCCCCGGCCGTTGCTCGATTTCGCGCTTAACGAAGAAGCGGCGTGGGCGTGCACGACTTGCAATGCTTGTGTCGAAATCTGCCCGGTCGGAAACGAGCAGATGCTGCATATTATCGACGTGCGGCGCGAGCGAGTTCTCACCGCGGCGGAATTTCCGAAAGGATTACAAAACACTTTCAATCACATGGAGCGCGCCGGCAATCCCTGGGGAATGGCCGCGGAAGAGCGCCTTGCGTGGACGAAAAACTTGCCCTTTGATGTCCCTACATTGGCGCAAAAACCCGATCCCGAGGTGCTCTACTGGGTCGGTTGCGCGGTGGCGTTCGATCCGCGCGCGCAAAAGATCGCGCGCAGCCTGGCTACGATATTCAATGCCGCGGGCGTGGACTGGGCGGTGCTCGGCAAAGCCGAGAAGTGCACGGGCGACACGGCCCGCCGGACCGGTAATGAATATCTGTTCGCGCAGATGGCCGAGGAAAATGTCGCGGCCTTGAACGAGGTCAAACCGAAAACCATCGTGACCACTTGCCCTCATTGTTTTCACACGATCGCTAACGAGTATCCGCAATTTGGCGGTAACTTCGTCGTCAAGCACCACACGGAATTCATCGACGAGCTGGTTCGAAGCGGCAAGCTCAAGCTTGCCGCCAACGGCAGCGACTCGGTGACATATCACGATCCCTGTTATCTTGGGCGGCACAACGGGATATTCGACCAGCCGCGCAGGTTGATTCAAACATCCGGCGGCAAGCTGACGGAGCCTTCTCGCAATCAGAAAAATAGCTTCTGCTGCGGCGCCGGCGGCGGCCAGTTCTGGAAAGAGGAAGAGAAAGGCACCGAGCGGGTGAGCACCAACCGCTATCGCGAGCTAAAAGAAACCGGCGCCAAGACTGTGGCAACCGGCTGCCCTTTTTGCATGCGCATGATCACTGAAGAGGCCGCAAAAGAAGAGCCGGAAATCGCCATGGAAGTTTTGGATGTGGCCGAGATCGTCGCCAAACAACTGGGAAAGTAAGATGCGACGGTACGTTTTATTTTTCTTGATCACCCTGATGATGTTGAGCGCGGCTTCTTGCGAGGCTCAGCCGAAGGTGACGATTTTAACGAAGTCGGGGCGCGAAGCGGCTTTTCAGGTGGAGGTCGCCGACACTCCGGCAAAAAGGACGATGGGACTGCAGTATCGTAAGGACCTCGGCAGCGATCGCGGCATGATATTTCTGTTCCCGTCAGAGGCGCCGCAGTCTTTCTGGATGAAAAACACGCCGATTCCTCTGGACATGATTTTCATCAATCGCGAGAGAAGAATCGTCGGAATCGTCGAGCAGACGATACCTTATTCTCTCGACTCGCGCTCGGTCGGCGCGCCGAGCCAATTCGTGCTGGAGATCAACGGCGGCTTGGCCAAACGGCATGGGATTCAAACCGGCGACAGCGTACACTTCCAAGACGTTCCGACCGAGCATGTTGCAGAATAAAAACCGGGACCACCAGCGCGATACTGTCGGTCCCGGTTGATTCTAAGCCCAGGGTTTTTCCTAAATTTCGTTAAAGAAATAAGGTCTGACCGGCGCGAGCTTTTCCTCGTAGGAATCCGGATACATAAACCACAGCGTCGCGGCGATGCTGCTCAATAGCGAATTGCCGTCCTGGGGCGTAAAGCAGGTGCCGATGATCTCGCGGTCGCCGCGCATGGCCAAGCTCTGCGACACGATCACCGTTTGATTCAAAATCCTACCGAACATGCCGTGATCCCGGCCGAATGAAAACACCGACGCGGATGACTTTTTGTTGGTGAGCGCGACGCGCAAATTGGCTTGAAGCCGGCGCATGAGTTCATCTTTGCTGATGCCGCGGCGTAATTTGAGATTGAAGTGGATCGTGTGCATGTACTGCGTATTGAGCTTCAGAGCCGAAGAGAAAATATTGAGATTCAGGCCTAAAGTTTTGAACAGGTAGTGAGCGTCGCGCCCCTGGTGCGTGCCGAATTGCGCATCGTCGTGCTTGCCTGCCTCGGGCGCCGGAATGAAATCTCCCTCCTGGCTCAAGTCATTGGCCCGGCGCATGCAAACGAAACGGCTTTCATCGAGGTTGTCTTCTTTCTCCGGTCCCAGCGCGATGGTATCGATGAGCACCGCTAAATTGTGTGTGTTGCAGCTGACGACCTGGATAAACTGGTCTTTTCCCCTTTCAAGAGCTTTGTCGTTGATTCCGCGCGCATATTTTTTGCCGAACCCGTCCTCGCTGCCCTGGGCAATGAAGCCGCGGCCATTGCCGGCATACTTGTCGTAGAGCTTTTTCTTGTTTTCGTTGCCCACCGGGGTGCAGTCGATGATCACGCTGGCGCGCTCGATCGCCTCTTCAGCTTCGAGACTCGGGTGCATGCCCATATCGACGAACTTTTGCCACCGCTCTTTGTCGACCGCGAGACTGGCTCCCTGGTTGCACGACGCAATGACCTTGGAGCGGTCCGTCAGGAGAGGAGTGCGCTTGTGAAACGTTACTTCGTCGACGCCGAACTGCTCCTTGAAAGTCGACAAGATGCCAACCAGCGGCTCGCCGATGGTTCCGGTGCCGACGATGTGAACGATTTTTTTCTGCGCCATGATTTCCCGCTCCGGGTTTTTTGATATACGAATATTAGCCCAATGACCTGCAACAAACAACCGATTTTGCCGCGCACCAGTTAGTAGCGTAATGCCGAATCACCTTCGATTACAATAATAATTGTTTGTGTGGTAACAATTCTGTTACGGGGGAGAAAAAATGGCGACCACAAACCTGCCGGCGACCTTTTTCAATGAAAACTTTGCTATCAGATCCGGCGACCTGGAAAAGGTTTTGGACGCAGCATTAGGCAGAAAGGCTGATTATGCCGACCTCTATTTCGAGTATCGGCGAAACGAAGGTGTCGGTTTAGAAGAAGGCTTGGTCAAGAGCGGTTCGCAGTCGACCGCCAACGGCGTTGGCGTGCGAGTCCTGGCCGACACAAAAACCGGGTATGCCTATACCGACGACATCACCATTGAAAATCTCGAGATCGCGGCTC
>Ga0075421_100005211_pt1 | contig 15691 bp, 11 predicted proteins | sample SoiMetdeltSBSDD5_FD_75292 | JGI IMG/M metagenome (GOLD analysis project Ga0075421, IMG submission 75292) | Bulk soil microbial communities from a Populus tree surrounding site in Tennessee, USA - Soil MetaG P. deltoides SBSDD5 | ecosystem: Environmental > Terrestrial > Soil > Tree plantation...
GTGGCGAACTACGTGCTCATGGAGTACGGCACCGGTGCGGTGATGGCCGTGCCCGCGCACGATGAACGCGACTTCGAGTTTGCGAAGAAGTTCAAGCTGCCCATTCGCGTGGTCATTCAAGACCCCGAGGCCGCTCCGGAAACCGCGAGTGGCCGCGCCGAGGACCTCACGCAGGCCTATGTGGAATCGGGACGTCTCATCCATTCCGGGCCGTTCGACGGTCTCGACAGCGAATCGGCGAAAGAGCGGATCGGAGAGTGGCTGCGGTCACGCAGCGAAGGAGACTTCACCACCACCTATCGTCTCCGGGATTGGCTCATTTCTCGCCAGCGTTACTGGGGGGCGCCGATTCCAATCGTGTACTGCGAGAAAGACGGCACGGTGCCGGTGCCGGAAAAGGACCTGCCCGTCCTTCTGCCCGAGGATGCCGATTTTCAGCCCAAGGGAGATAGCCCGCTCGCGCGGCACCCCTCCTTCAAATACACGACTTGCCCCAAGTGCGGCGGGCCGGCCATTCGCGAAACCGACACGATGGACACGTTCGTCGATTCGTCGTGGTATTTCCTGCGCTATCTCTCGCCGCGTGACGAGACAAAGGCGTTCGACACAGAGCTCGCTAATCGGTGGCTGCCGGTGGATCAGTACATCGGCGGGGTCGAGCATGCCATCCTGCACCTCATGTACTCGCGGTTCGTGGTCAAGTTCCTGGCTGACGAGGGGCTGATCTCGTTTCGGGAGCCGTTCGCGCGGCTCTTTACCCAGGGCATGATCACCAAGGTGAGCCCTTCGACCGGACGCCTGGAGAAGATGTCCAAGTCCAAGGGGAACGTGGTCGCACCCCGCGATCTCATCCGGAAGTACGGTGCCGACACCGTGCGTGTTTACACGCTCTTCATCGGACCCCCGGAGAAGGACGCGGAGTGGGATGACCGCTCGGTCGAGGGCGCCTATCGCTTTTTGAGCCGGGTGTGGCGACTGACCAACGCGGCGATACCGCACATGGGAGCCAAGGGCGGGCCGGTGGATGCAAGCGCGCTCGAGGGCTCGGCGCTCGAGCTGCACCGGAAGACCCACCTGACGATCCAGCGCGTGAACTCGGATCTGGAGCGCTTCCAGATGAACACCGCCATCGCCGCATTGATGGAGCTGGTGAACGTGCTGTCCTTGTCGATGCAAGACGCAGCGTTTGCGCCGAACAAGAGCAACATGTCCGGTGCCATCCTTCGAGAAGCCGTGGACGCGCTCCTCGTACTCCTTGCTCCGATGGCGCCTTTCATCACCGAGGAGCTATGGGAACGGACCGGTCATTCGGGTAGCATCTTCCATGCGTCCATCCCGAAACATGATCCGGACGCGGTACGGTCGGACACGGTCACCGTGGTCGTGCAGGTCGGAGGAAAGGTTCGGGCGCGGCTCGAGGTGCCGGTCTCCGCCACCGAAACCCAGGTGAAAGAGCTCGCGCTTGCGGACGAGAACGTGGTTCGGCATCTCGAAGGCAAGAGCCCGCGGCGCGCGATTTACGTTCCAGGAAAACTACTTAACTTGGTGACCTAACATGGGTATCGTTCTGCTCCGTAACGTGCGCCCCAGCGATCTGCCGATCTTTTTCGAGCAGCAACTCGATCCGGATGCCGTCCGCATGGCGGCGTTTTTCTCCCGGGACCGCGAGGCTTTCGACGCTCACTGGGCGAAGATCCTGGCCAACCCGGCCTGCCTCGTTCAAGCGATCGAGCACGACGGGAAAGTCGCCGGAAATATTGGGAGCTGGGACCAAGAGGGGGAGCGCCTCGTGGGCTACTGGCTCGGTAAGCCCTTTTGGGGACAGGGAATTGCCACCCGGGCCTTGAAGGAATTTTTTAAGGTGGAAACCCAACCTTTGCATGCGCACGTGGCGAAAACAAATCTCGCCTCGATTAGGGTGCTGGAAAAATGTGGGTTCGTGCTGGTCGGGGAAGAGAAGTTGCCGCTCAAACCCGGCGAGGAGGCGATCGGGGAGTGGATCTACAAACGCACTCCCGAGCAAAGCGCTTGAAACCGATGAACATACGCGCTTAGATCCAAATATTTTTAACCCTTAGGGGAGGCGGAGAAATGCAACCCCCACGATGGAATCTCGTCCAAACGTTTGTCTCCCGTAAACTTGTCCATCTGGTCCGTCTCAAACAGCAAGCGGCGTCGCACCGACAGGATGGAGAAATGCCATGGCATCCAAAGTTTTGTACCTCTGGGTCCTGGTGGGTATGTGTTTCCCTGGGATAGTTGCGGCAGAGTGTATCGACTATGGGCACTACATCCGTTGGATTGGGGGGTACAATCCGACCATAGGGTCCGGAAACTTTGAGTTGGACATCGCTGTGTCCGGGACGAAAGCGTATGTCACGTTTGGTTCGAAACTTCAGATCGTCGACATATCGACCCCCGGATCACCAGTGCTCCTGGGGAGCGTCACGCTGGGAGTCGGCGCAACGGCTCGCGCGACCGGTGTCACCGTAGTCGGGTCGATTGCCTATGTCACCGACGCGTATGCGGGGTTTTATGTGGTAAATGTGTCCAATCCGGCATCGCCCGTGGTCATGGGAAGTGTGGACACGCCGGGGGTCGCAGAGGATGTCGCTATCGCCGGAACGATCGCCTACGTTGCGGATCATACTTCGGGGCTTCAAGTCATCAACGTGTCGAATCCGGCTTCCCCGACGATCATTGGGAACGTGGATACTCCGGACCGAGCCTTTGGCGTTGCATTATCCGGAACGGTGGCTTACGTTGCGGATCAGTATTCCGGGCTGCAAATCATCAATATATCGAATCCGAACTCCCCACAAATCATCGGAAGCTTGGACACTCCAGGGAACGCCGAGGACCTTCGTGCCGTCGGGACCACGATCTACCTGTCCGATGCAACGGGCGGGCTTCGTGTTATCGATGCTTCCAACCCCCTGTCGCCGGTCATGGTGGGGAGCGTAGACACTCCCGGTTACGCTTGGGACGTGGCGATTTCCGGAACGCTCGCTTACGTGGCCGATGATGCACCGGGGCTTCAGGTCATCGATCTATCCAACCCGGCTTCACCAGGGATCGTGGCGAGCAAAGAAACACCGAGCAATGCGCGTGCGATTGCGGTTTCAGGGACAACGGCGTTCGTTCTGGATGCGACATATGGTCTGGGAGTGATCGACGTGTCGCATCCCATATCTCCGCCCGTGACGGGAAGTATGGTCGTGGGCTCCTGGTCGGCGGATAAGGTGGTTGTGTCCGGATCATCAGCCTACGTGGCGGCTGGTTATCTTGGCTTTGCCGTTATGGGCGTCTCGAACCCGACCACCCCAACCCAAATCGGAAGCGTAGCCATGCCGGGGCAGGGGCAGAGTGGGCAGTCGGTCTATACCCGGGATGTCGCCGTAGTGGGGACGATAGCTTACGCGGCATATAGCCGATTCATACCGCCTACGGGTCCCATCTATGCGGGTCTCGCCGTGATCGACGTGGCGAATCCGGTTTCCCCGCAGATCCTGGGATACGTGGAGACTTCGGGCGTTACCGCCCACACAACCGTGGCAGCAAATGGCAGCAATGCATTCCTGTGCGAGCGCGACAAACTGTTGGTGATCAATGCGTCAGATCCATCTCACCCGGTCATAGTGGGAACCCTGTCTGGTTTTGGGACGATTACGGGGATTGCCGTCTCCGGATCAGTTGCCTATGTAGCCTGTAGTGATGGGAATGGCCACTTGCGGACGGTTGATGTTTCGACTCCAGGGTCGCCGATGGTCTTGGGCACCGCAACCTTTTCCGGCATTCAAGCCAAGCAGGTCGCCTTGTTGGGACAGTTTGCTTACGTCACGGTTCTGGATGGGCAGGTGGGGGGGGCCTCGGGCCTTCGAGTGGTACAGGTGTCATCACCGCAGACACCGACCCTTGTCGCCAGTATGCCTCTGGTTGGCAGAACGCAGAGCCTGGCTGTGTCCGGAACGTACCTGTATGTAGGGGCTGACAACGGAGGGATTCAGGTTGTCGATGTCTCCAATCCGGCCTCGCCCACTTTGATCGGGAATTCAGATGTGTATGCCAATGCTGTTGCCGCTGACGAGTCGTGGGTTTACACCACCACGACGCCAGGCTTTTCGATCCTTCCTAACCAGTGTGCGAGCCAGACGGCAGTGGGCCCGGATGAGATCGACCCAGGTCAATCGATTCTTGGCCTAGCCTTCCCAAACCCCCTTGACCGTTCGACCACCATTCCCTTCACCCTGGCCAGCGGGGGAGTCGTCAGAATACGGATCCTTGATGTCTCCGGGCGTGAGGTGCGCGTTCTGTTGGACGAGAGGCTGGGAGCTGGCGCGCAAGGCGTGGGATGGGACGGGCGCGATGCCAAGGGAAATCCGGTCAAGGCCGGTATCTACGTGTACGAGCTACGGGCCCTGGGATCCCAGGCCGCCCGCAAGCTGGTAAGGATCCCCTGAAACGTATGATGCTGCTTTTGGCGTTGCTCCTTTCGACCGCGCCCGCAGCGGGGGATTCGCTCGTCACTCTCGACGCCACCATTCCGTTGGCGGACGTCCAGGGCCGGATCGATCACATGGCCTTCGATCCGAAACGCCAGCGGGTGTATGTGGCCGCGCTTGGCAACAACAGCCTCGAGATCGTGGATCTGCGAGACCGCAAGTACGTCGGCCGCATCAAGGATCTTCATGAGCCCCAGGCCGTTGCCTACGTACCGTATTCGGACTACATCGTGGTTACGAACGGCGGGGACGGTTATGTTGACTTCTATGATGCCGGAAGCCTCAAAGCTCTCGGCAATGTGAACGTGGGTCGGGATGCGGACAACATCCGTTGGGATCCCAAGTTGAACCGTTTGGTGGTGGGTTTCGGAGAGGGTGGGTTGGCGGTTCTGGATGCCCGCGAGATGCGCAAGACGAAGCGGATTCCGTTGCCGTCGCACCCGGAAAGCTTTCAACTGGACCCGAGCGGCCACCTGGCGTACGTCAACCTTCCTCAAACGAACGAAGTGCTGAAAGTGGATTTGGAGTCGGGGAGAATCTTGCAGCACTGGCCGACCAGTCCTTCGGGCAATAACTATCCGATGGCGTTCGACCCGGCTCACCAGTGCGTGTATGTGGGCTGCCGCACGCGTACGAGCCTGTTGGCCTTGAATACGGACAGTGGGAAGCTGCAGACCCGCACCGCAATTTCCGAGGATGTGGATGACGTCTGGTATGACGCAGCGGCTTCACGCATCTATGCGTCGTGTGGTTCGGGGGTCCTGGAAGTCTTCAATGTCGTCGAGGGGGCTGGCTTTGAGCCGGTGGTGAGCCTGAAGACCAGTAAGGGCGCTCGTACATCGCTCTTCATTCCGGAGCGTGGTGAGATCCTCGTCGCGGCACCGGCTACGGCATCGACTCCCGCACGTCTGCTTGTCTATAAATTGCATCCCTGATCTCTCATTTCGATGTGTCACGCTCCCGTACGGAATTCGTCCAACACCCTTAGGGGCCTCCATGAAAGCGTGCTAATCTTCGCAAGCCCTTGAAAGGACGCCGTCTAACTCGTTTCCGGCGTGTCCTTGAAGGGAGGACGTCGTGCGATTGGGGATGCTGCTGGTTCTTGCGTCACTTAGCTTTTCTGGAGGGGCAGCAGGGGATTGCATCGACTACGGGGGGGATTATATCCGGGTGGTGGGGAGCAGTCCCTTCGCTAGCGCGGGTTTCGAGCAAGACATCGAGGTGTCTGGCACAGTGGCCTACCTGGGTAACGAAGCGACCCTTCAAACATTCGACATTTCAAATCCCACGGCACCAACCCTTCTGGCCAGCAGTGCACTGACGGGTGGCGGTACTGGAACCCATCGCGCGACGGGAGTCACCGTGGTCGGCTCGACCGCGTACGTCACCAACGCGTACGCCGGTCTCTTTCTTGTAAACGTGTCGAACCCAGCCGCCCCCTCCATCCTGGGGCGTGTGGATACACCGGGGGTGGCGGAGGATGTCGCAGTCGCCGGCAACCGCGCCTACGTTGCCGATTTCGAAGCGGGGCTTCAGGTCATCGATCTATCCAACCCGGCCGCTCCGATAATCATCGGAAGCGTGGATACGCCGGCAAACGCCTTTGGAGTATCGCTATACGGTACGATCGCCTACGTCGCGGATGGGCTGTCCGGTGTACAGGTGATCGATGTCTCCAATCCCATGGCTCCCGTGATCGTGGGAAGCATCTCAACCCCTGGCGCGGCGCAGGACATCGCCTCGGTGGGGAGCCTCCTCTATGTCGCTGATGGAACTTACGGCCTTGTGGTGATCGACGCCTCCAATCCGACCTCTCCGATGATGGTCGGCTATGTGGACACTCCCGGATATGCGTGGGACCTCCGAGTGCAGGGGACGCTGGCTTATGTAGCGAATGACTCTGAGGGACTGTTGGTAGTCGATGTCAGCAACCCGACCTTACCGACCGTTGCCGGGAAGAAGCACACTCCAGGGAAAGCAAAGGCGATTGCGGTTTCTGGGACCACTGCATTCGTCGTGGATCAAACTTTCGGGGATAACCATTATGGTGGTCTCCAAGTGATCGACGTGACGAATTTGGCGTCCCCGCCAATCGTCGGGAGCGTTCTCATTGATCCGACGGCGACGGCCACCACCGTCTCGGTGGGGTGGCCGCTAGCGTGTGTGGCGGACGGGGGTCTCGCGGTCCTCGACATATCGAACCCGGCTTCCCCGGTCAAGATGGGGAAAGTGTACATGCCGAGTTCCGGCCAAAACGGCCAACTGGCGTCTTCCCAGGACGTCGTGCTGGTTGGAAGGACGGCTTACGTTTCCTATGTCCGGTACACAGGTTATACGGGTTTGGCCACGTACGACCTGTCGATTCCAGCCTACCCTCAAGCTTTAAGTCAGCTCGAAGTGCCTGGCGGCGATAACACAATCGGCGGAGTCGCGATATCTGGGACGAGGGGCTTTTTGTGCGCTGGGGATAAACTCCTCGTACTCGATGTGTCCGATCGTTATCCCGTTATCTTGGGGACCCTATCCGGCGTCTCCGCAGCAAGAAAAGTAGCAGCCCATGGATCTATGGCCTATTTGATCAGCGCGGAACCGGGGGGTATCGGCAAACTTCGGGTGATCGATGTTTCGAATCCGGCCGTGCCAACAATCCTTGGCACCGCGACCATTCCGGGCTTTGTTCTAGATGGCATAGCCGTGTCCGGACCCTACGCTTACGTGGCTGTTCGCGGCTCGGGGAACAACTACCCTTCGGGCTTCCGAGTCGTTCAGATATCGACCCCCCAATCGCCGACCGTTATTGGCGGCATGGACCTGGTCGGGCTTTTCACCAAGAGCGTGGCTATATCGGGAACCCATTTATTCGCGGCGGCTGGCGCCGGCGGCGTGCATGTCATCAATGTCTCGAATCCCACCGCGCCAGCACTTATTGGATATTTGGACGTGCTTGCCGGGGCGGTGACTGTGTCGGGGTCTTGGGCCTATGTGACGACTGGACCGAGTGGCCTTGCGATTGGCCATGCCCAGTGCCCTGCTGAAACAGCGGTCATCCCACAAGAACCTCCTTCAACGCTCCTTGGGCCAGCCGTCCCAAACCCCTCCGCACGCGGCGAAACTCGCATTCCCTTCACAGTGCCGCAGAAGGGAAGGGTGACCCTTCGGATCCTGGATATCAGAGGCCGAGAAATCACGACCCTCATTGACCGCGTCTCGGAGCCAGGAACCTCGTCCATAATCTGGGACGGTCAGGATGCTTCAGGCGAGATCGTCCCCGCGGGAATCTATTTCTACGAGCTTCAGGTTTCCGGGGCCAAGGCTAGCCGAAAACTCACGCGACTTCATTGAGCGGGCTTTTTCACGGGGGAGGGGGCGCGGGGCCTCAAAACCGCCCGGGAGGACTCATAGCTCTACTTTACATAATATATATTATGCGACATGTGCGTTGGGTCGCCCCCGGTCGTCTAATTACGGCGTGGCTTTGGGCGCGGTGCCGCCAGGAAGTCCCGGGGCATCCCCCTTCACGTGACGGGCCAAGGGAGGTCTAACATGTCTCGTGTGCGCAGCTGGGTGTGGGCAATATGTGCTTTGGTGGCTGGGGGCCCGACTGGGGCCTTCGCTCAAACAGACCGCGTGAACTCGCTGCAGGATGGGGCTTGGGCTCTGCAGTTCGGAATCGGCGGTAATTTCACGCTCAATACTTTCAATGGGGCCACGATTTCGGTTAAGAAGCATTTCTCGGATAGATCGGCAGTGAGGGCTGGGGTCACCCTGACTGCGCAATCGAGCGATTCGCACACTGAGGTCGCTTTTGAGGATACTGTAAATAGTATTGTGGCGCAGAGTGACCGCGACACATACGGCGTATCTCTCGGGCTCGAATGGGTTAGGTATTTGCGTCCTGAGGCTCGATGGTCCTTTTTCGCCGGCCTGGGCCCATCAATTAGTTTTTCTCATAGCACCAATACGGATGAGAGCTCAGATCGGAGTTTCGTACGGACTGACAGGAGCAATCTTTGGGGCTTCGGAGTGAACGGGCTATTTGGTGGAGAGTGGTTTGCTACGAAAGTGATCGGCATACATGCCGAATACCGCATGGGTGCCGGTTACAACAAGGTGTCGGACGATACCGACAATAGTGATTTTCATGTGCATCGGGAGGGGAAAAGCTGGTCCCTCTCTCCAGGTTTCGTGCGAATGGGTCTCAGCGCGTACTTCTGAGCGTTTAATTTCGGTTAGCGCTGAACGGCGCCCTGATCCTCTTCCCCGCTCCTAAGAGGAGCAGAAGGATAGATCCAAGGACGAGGTCCCCCGACATCATCCAACCGGGTGAGGGCCTCCGGTACTCGCGGTCATCCTCGGCTCGGGTGATAAAGATGGAGTCGCGCATCGGGGCATCCGCGGGAATGGTGCGGTCCAACCGGGTCACGAATGCCCCGGGGCTTAGGAATGCGGCAAGCTGGGGATACATCGTCCGAATCGCCGCGAACTCGATTGGAGTGATGCGGTTGGCGTAGCTGGTTTGAAATTCCGGCAGGGTGTCCCGGTGTTGGTCGACGATGAAGAAGAGCATTTTGAACGACGGGCCCCGATTGATGCCGAGGACACCCAGCGGCACTTCGAACTGGTTGCCCTCGAAGGTAAAGGCGACTGGATCCACGCTGAGGTCCCAAGAGGGTCCGAGTTGTACTGCATCTGCGTCCAGGCGCATGGCGCAGAAAACCCAGCCCCGCTCGATGTATGGGCGAAACTGTTCTGCATCTTCCGGCACGAGCGTGAATCCATTCTGATTCAGCCAGGTAACGAGAACGTTTGGATCGGTCGCCTCGAGCGTGGTGAGTAGAAAGGCGCCGACGTGCGTTTGGCCGAGAACGTTTACGCCGTCATCCGACGGGGCGTTGGGAGCTAATGCGTTCTCGAAAGACTGCGAGCATCCGAGGCCTTGCCGGGGAATGGACGATTGAGGCGCAGTGAGCGCAAACGCCTGATCCCAGATCGAGTTTGAAACGGCAGCGACTTCAGGGATGCTCGGCATGGGCAGGAGAAGGGCAAAGTCCTCCCCTGTCCCGGTAATGCGAATATTGGGAATGAGCGTGATCCGAGAGTGGTCCCGGTCCATGATGACCAGGTTCGCCTGACCGGACGAGCTGAGATCACACAGGTCGCACGGGCATGGGACGCAGTTGGAGTACGCGGGAACCGCCAACAGGAGCATTGGCATCGACATGAGAAATCGTTTTGTGCTCATTCCCCTACTCCCTTTCATGAAGCGCCCAGGCTCATTCCAAGCTGCAGGGTCGCCCCACTGTAATTGATGCTTCCCCAAGAGTGATAAGACACGTCCGGGGAGACACTGATCCGTTCTCGGATCCAGACCGCGAAACGATCGTTCAATTTGAGTTGAGGCCGAATTTCCACCATCCCCCCAAACCCAGTGGCTGTGTCGCTGGAGCCATCCGGCGCTTCGAATCCGCTGAATACGGTCATGACTCCGAAGCCCAAATAAAGTCCCAGGGACCCCCGATCTCGTTCCGAAATCAGATTCGTTCGAATCCCCATGACCAGCGGGACAAGCCAATAACGGCCATCCGGGACCTCGAAGGTGGGACTGGTCCACGTGACTTGCCCGGAATTCGATACGTAGCCGAGCTCGAGTAGAAAATGGACGTCCCGAGGCGTGAGGGGTGCGCTATAGGCCAGCGAAAATGCGGGCGCATTTCCAAAAATATCCCGATGTTCGCTGTCGAAGCTCGTCTGGATGCCGCCCGAAACCTCGACGCCACTGCCAAAGGCGGGAACGGACTGGAGAAGTCCAACACCGAAGAGGACACCGAGGCGCCGAAGGATGGGGGGTTCGAGGCGAGACCGTCCCATGCCGGGGAGTACCCGTCTCTCCCCCGCCGGTTCCCGTCTTCCGTGCGAAGCGGACTGGACCGACTACCCGGTCTTCAGCAGCTTCACCTCGGCGGCCCGGAGCTTGGCTTCCTGGGCGGCCTGGGTATTCACGGGATTATTACCGACCTCATCGTAGATTCTGAGCGCATCCTGCACGCGCTCCATGGCCACGTAATTCCGGGCCAGGTCGAGACCAATTTGCGCCTTCAGTGTGGCGCTGTTCGTTTCCGCATAGAGCTTTTCGAGTATTTCCACCGCATGGGCGTGATCGCCCTTCTGCTCGTAAGTCGCGGCCAGTCCTCGGCGAGCTACATCTCGCAGCACCGGATTGTTGCCCCCCGCCTTGATCGCCTGGGCGTAATAGGTGGAGGCTTCGTCGTACTGTCCCTTGTTGTACATGATGTCCGCGTACATCAAGATGGCTTCTTTTCCGCTGATCGTCCCACCGTGGAACTCCAACATGTCTTTGAGCCGGGCCGCCGCGGCATCCGGATTCCCCTTGCCCATATCCGCCCGCGCTTCGGCGAGCATGCCGGCTGCTTTGTCTTCTTCCCGCGAGTGCGCGCCACGGATGAGCACCACGGCCAAAACAGTCACCAGGAGGACGCCGGCGGCGATCATCATCATCCGGACGTGATGCTGGGCAAAGTCGACGACTTCGCCCGTGTGTTTCATGAGGGGATCTTCTTTGAGGTCGTGTCGGGTGAGACGCTCGGTCACCGGGGATACTCCATTCTCAAGATTCGCCAGCGGGAAAAGGGCCAGATATTATGCCCCATTGCCACCCGTGGTGCAATGCCCGTCACCGTTAGTGCCATGATCCGACCAGGATTCGCCGCGCGCCACGTCGATCCACGCACTCTGACCTGCGCCGTCTTTCCCCCATCGCTCGAGGGGCACGCGCAGCATGGCGATTGCGCAGAGCCGTGCCACGACCTGGGGCCGAAGTCGATCCGCTTCCGCCTTCATCCGCCGCTCCCATTCCACCTTGAGCAGATCGATCCGCCCCTTGCTCTCGTCGTGGCCCTTGCGGCTCGCGCGCGATTCCATGAGGCGTTTTTCTTCGGCGAGAAGCTGCCGGTAATAGTTCTCCACGATGCGAATGCGCGCCTCGTAGGCGGCCCGTCCCGCTTCCTCGAGATTGCGGACGCGAAGCTCGACTTCGTCCTCCACCGCATTCCAGACCGCGGCAAACGCTGCTCCCACGTCCGGAGCCGGCCCCGTGTGGTAGCCGTTGTGTTTCACCACCGGCCGCGCCTCCGAGAGCAGGCGCGGAAGTCCCCGGCGCGCGACGCGTCCCCGCTCGGCGTCATATCCGAGATGCATGAGAACCTCCGCGGCCGGATCGGAGTAGTAAAAGATGCGGAAGGTGAACACAAGCAAGGATCCATAGCGCTGCTCGATCAGGGTCAAATCGTCGGGCGGGATGGCCAGGCGCTCGGCGGCAAGCTGACGGGCATCCAGGTCGGAGCGCGGTACGAGATAGGCCGCGGCGACGCGACCCCGGTCCCGGGCAAACCGGAGGAGCTGATCGTGGAGCCAGCTTCCCGGCGCAGCGAGATCGGCTCGCCCGTTCATGGCCGCGCGGCGCAGGAACGTGAACGTCACCATGGGACGACCCAGGAAGCGAGCCAGCTCCTCCCCCAAGGCGCAGGCAAACACACCTTCCCCGGCGTTTTCCAGCTTGGAGCCGGTGCGCTCGAGGATCTCCATCACCCAGCGGTGGCGGGACGATCCGTTGGTTCCCTTAACCACCGAAGATCTCCTCATCCAGGCGCTTGATGGATTCGTACCGGCGCCGGTTCAACGCGAGCTGGTCTCCAAGATCCTGGAAGCGGCGCTCCAGTTCCCGTCGCGACTTGGCTCCGGCCCAAATGTGGAACACGGCCGCCTCAAAGCTCTTCTTCTCCGCGTAGTCCCCAAGGATCATGTCCATCTCGCCAATCACGAGCTGGAACATGTCGATTTTCCGGTGAAGGATCTCGAGCACATGCGACTCCACCGTGTTTTCTGTACTCATGTTGTAGATGTGGATGTCCCCGGTCTGCCCGAGCCGATGCACGCGGCCGATGCGCTGCTCGACCTTCATTGGATTCCAGGGAAGGTCGTAATTCACCACGGTGCGACAGAAATGGAGGTTCCGGCCCTCTCCTCCCGCCTCGGTGCTGACCAGGATCTGACTCTTCTTCTTGAACTCCTGGATGGCATTGTCCTTCTCCGCGGTCGGCATACCGCCGTGAAAGACAACGGTCGTATAGCCATGGTCGCGGAGACGGCCGGAGAGAAATTCCATAGTCGACTTGAACTGGGTGAAGACGATCGCCTTCTCCCCCACCCCGGGCAGGATGCGCAACAAGCCTTCCAGCTTTGCGTGGTGGGTGACTCCCTGCCCCAGGCCGTAGAGTCGCTCGAGCTCCGCCCAGTGATTCCGGTAGCGGGGGTCGTTGCGGGCGCGACCTAGGGTGTGTTGCGCGGCGGGGGTGCTGCTGCCGATTTCTTTCTGCAACACCATGGACACGAAGTGCCACTTGAGGAACTGCGTGCGATCGCTGTCGGCGAACCGGTTCCGCACGAATTCGGTCACCGCGTCATAGAGCACCCGCTCTTGATCGGTGAGTGCGAAGGGAACGATGTTGACGGTGCGCTTGGGGAATTTGATGTTCGTCTTGGCGCGAGTGGTGCGGATCATCACCTGCTTCAGGAGGTTGGACAGCTGCGCGGTGTTCTTGGGCAGCCGCTTATCCCCCCGGACCATGTAATGGCGGCGGAAGGCGCGATACGTTCCCAATGCGCCCGGCCGAAGCAGGTTCACCAAGTTGTAGAGTTCGCGAAGATCGTTCTGCACCGGGGTGGCGGTGAGGAGGAGCAGATACTTGCTATTGAGCGCGGACACGAACTTCCAGGCCAGGGTCTGATGATTGCGGAGGCGATGGGCCTCATCCACGATCACCAGATCGAAGTTCTCCTCGAGGAGGCGGCGATGGTTGCGAGCGGTTTTGGCGGTATCCAGCGAGCAGATGAGGAGATCGTGCTTGGACCAGTCTCCCCGTCGTCCCGCAATCACGAAATCGAGCAGGAACTTGGTGGCGAGCTCTTCCCGCCACTGATTGGTGAGGCTGGCTGGAACGAGCACCAGTACGCGGCGCACCAGCCCGCGCAGCATGTACTCCTTGAGCACCATGCCCGCCTCGATGGTTTTGCCGAGGCCGACTTCGTCAGCCAAGAGTCCGCGTCCGCGCATCTCCCGAAGCACGCGATAGCAGGCGTCGCGCTGGTACCCCAGGCGATCGACGCCTTTGACGTGATCCAGGCAGAGCAGCGATTCGAAGCCTCGCTCGGCCGACATGCCCTCGGCTTCGAGGAGGAGGCGGTAATCCTCCCAATCCTCGGTGCGACCCTTGGCCACGCGATCGAGCAACAGCGCGGGCGCACCATCGAGCACGAGATAGGACAAGCGCGTGCCGTTGGGCAGCGCCGGGCGGCGCTTGGCGCGCGGGGGCCGTATGGGCGTGACTTCGTCCGTAGCTGTTTTGGGGCGCAGGAGCGGGTGGATGCTGGTCAGCCGCTTCACCCCGCCTGCGAACACGACCTCCAGCACGTCGTAGAACGGGCGCTCACGGATTTCCACGACGAGACCCTCGCCGAAATCCGTGTGCACGACCTTGTCCCCGACTTCGTAGATGTGTCGTTCTTGTTCCATGAACCGCTACCGCAAGATGTAAAAGAAAACCCCCGCTTGTCCCCGAAGCCCCAACGCCACGCTGCCAGTCGGCGGGGCAATATCAGGATCAGCTTCCTCTTCCTGGGTGAGACCGTTGCCGAAGTAACCGATCGCACGTCCGGCTAGCTCCAACCCCCACGTTTCACCGATGAAGATCTCCGCCCCCATGCCGAACGAGAGCTCCAGGTTCTCACCAGGAAACGAGACGGTGCCTTCCTCCTGGTAATGAATTTCCGGGCGATACATGCCGAGCCCCAAAACCAGATACTGCGACGCGTCCTTGGAGCGATCGCGGTAGTAATAGGTGTCGAATCGGATGTCCGTTATCTGCAGCTTTTCCTCTCCGTTGGCCGTTTGTGCCTCCGGCGTCGCGTCGTAAACCTGACTTTGAAATCCCAATCCCATCGACCAATGCGGGCCGAGGACGTAACGCAACAAGATGTCGATGCCCAACCCCTGATCGAACTCCGACCCGAACCGGGAGTCCCCGGTGATGATCCCGTACCCTGCGCCACCGGCGATCGCGATCGACCCGTTGCGCTCGGTGCGCGACGATGGGACCGCTCGCGCCTCGGTCGTGGCCAGGCACAGCATCGCCGCCATCGCCAAACCTCCCACCCTCTGAACCGTCATCACACGTTTCTCCTCGCCGTCCTTCGCGTACGGCATCAAGCCCGGGGATGAAACCTCCGATGCACTTCCTGCAAAAAACCTCGGTCGACCTGGGTGTAAATCTGGGTGGTCGTCACGGATGCGTGCCCCAGGAGCTCCTGGATCACGCGGAGGTCGGCCCCGCCTTCGAGGAGATGGGTGGCAAAGGAATGGCGGAGCATGTGGGGATGAAATCCGCGTTCGAGTCCGGCCGCCCGCGCGTGGCCGTTCAAGATGCCCCACAGCCCCATCCGGCTCAGCTTGCCACCCCGCCGATTCAAGAAAACAACATCTGCGGCGCGCTTTCCGATCAGAGCGGGACGCGCATCGCGCAGGTACGTGCGGAGGCTTCGCACGGAGGCGCCGGTAAGCGGGACGACGCGTTCCCGTTTCCCCTTCCCGAGAACCCGCACGTACTTTTCCGGAAGGCGCAGGGCGTCGAGAGGCAGATTCAGTACTTCCGAGACCCGAAGCCCCGATCCGTACATGAGCTCGAGGATGGCCCGGTCGCGGAGGGTCAACTCTTCCCGCCCTCGGGGAGACTCGACCAAGAGGGTGGCTTCGTGAATGGTCAGCACCCGGGGGAGGCGTTTGCCGGCCCGGGCCGCTTCGAGTTCTGCGGTAGGATCCTCGGCTATTTTCTTTCGGCGCAACAAATAACCGTGGAAATTCCGGTAGCACGATAGCCGCCGGGCCAGAGTCCGGCCGGTCAATCCCCGCCGCCCTTCTGCGTTCAAAAACGTCTCTATATCCAATGGAGTTATACCGTCGATTGCACGTCGTCCCTGGCGGCCAAGCCAAGCCAAATATCTTAGCAGATCGGAGGCGTAAGCATCTACGGTATGGTCGGATAGCCGCCTCTCGTAGCGCAAATAACCCAGGAAATCCTCATAGGCGCGCTCGAGATCGGAGGGCAAGGGTGGGGCCG
>Ga0075421_100005215_pt1 | contig 15688 bp, 14 predicted proteins | sample SoiMetdeltSBSDD5_FD_75292 | JGI IMG/M metagenome (GOLD analysis project Ga0075421, IMG submission 75292) | Bulk soil microbial communities from a Populus tree surrounding site in Tennessee, USA - Soil MetaG P. deltoides SBSDD5 | ecosystem: Environmental > Terrestrial > Soil > Tree plantation...
ATGGTTCAACACGCAGGCATTTGCGCGGTTGCCGAATTTTACGCCACGCTCGAATCCGATGCAGTACGAGGGGTTGACGAATCCGGGGCTGTTCAATCTCGATATGTCGATCGTGAAACGGGTTCCGGTAACCGAGCGCGTGCGCGGGGAGTTGCGGATGGACGTCTTCAACGCAGCCAACAATATGACCTGGGCCAATCCCAACACAAACGTTCAAAGCAGCCTTTTCGGCGTTACGAACAATCAGCTCGCAGCAACGTTTGGGCGCCGGGCGCAACTCGGGTTAAGGGTTGAGTTCTAGGTATTGGCTCCTTCTGATTTGGCCGGCGGCGTCTGCTTTGAACGCGCAAACGCCGCCGGACCTTCGAGAAGCGGCCAGGCTTGATCGCGAAGGCAAGTGTGCGGAATCCGAACCTTTGTACCGGCGAGCGCTGTCGGTTCCAAAACCATCCGCGGCGGCGCTGAACAATGCCGGGAACCATTACCTCGCCTGCGGCCAGCCCGCGAAGGCCCAGGAGTATTTTGAACTCCTGGTCCGGCGCAATCCGTCGCATCCAAACGCAAATCTGCAACTGGCGCGTCTCGCCGTGGAGCGCGGGCAAAACACGCAAGCGGAACGATACTTGCGAGCCTTGACGGCTTTTGACGATCCGTCGCTGTTGGCCGAAGCAGGGGCCTTGTACGCGCGCATCGGCGAATTCAAATTGGCGCAGCAGGTTTTCCAGCGTGTTGTAGCGGCGCGGCCTGGTGATTTCGACGCGCTCTGGAATCTGGGAAGAGCCGCGGCGCGGGCGGGCGATCTGCAGCGGGCGCGGGAAACGCTCGAAGCAGCCATGCGGCTCAAGCCGGAAGACCCTGAAGTGCTGCTCGAATTGGGATCGGCACATGCAGCCGGTGGAGATTTTCCACGGGCAGTGTTTCTGTTCGCGCAAGCGCAAGCCAAATCGCCGGATCGCCCCGAAATCGCGTTGGCCTTGGCTCGCGCGAGCGAAGATGCCGGTTACTATGGCGACTCGGTACTCGCCTACGACCAGTACCTACGGCTCCGGCCCGGTGATGACGTTGCGCGGCGGGACCGAGCGCGCGTGGTGGCGAACACGGCCGGACGGCACGAAGAGGGGCTGAAGGCGCTGGAGGAATACGTGGTACGGCATCCGCGGGATCCGATAGGGCACTTTCAACTCGCTCAGTTGTGCTGGAAGTCGGATGCGGAAAAATCGCTCGCGCATCTGGCCGAGGCTGTGCGCCTCGACCCGCGGCTGGCGCCGGCGCACATTGCCAGGGCTTGGCTATTGCATCGTCATGGGCGCGATTCCGAGGCAGTGAAGCATCTGGAGACGGCGTTGCAAGTGACGCCCGGCGATGTGCGTGCACTCGATCAATACGGTTTGGTGTTAATGGCGCTGGACCGGATGAAGGAAGCCGAGAAGGCGTTTCTGCAAGCCGCCGCTCTTGGGCCGTCGGACTGGGAGGTGCGGCTGCATCTCGGCCGCGCGCTGATGGAGCAGGGACGGGAATCGGAGGCGCGCGTTTGGCTGGAACAGTATCAGAAACTGCGCCCAGCACGGCAACGCGATCCGCGCCGTGAGCCCGGCATGATTGAACTGGCCACATTATCGGCGAACGAACGCAGGACGCGCGAGATTGAACGGTTTCGCTCGATGGCTGCCGCGCGCCCGGACGATCCCTTGCTGCGGATGCAGTTGGGGAGTTTACTATTGGCCGACGATCTCGATGAGGATTCCGAGCGGGAATTTCGCACGCTGCTTGGACTGAACGCCGATGAGAAGATCCTGGCGCAAGCAGGGCGAGCCTTGTTGGATGCCGGCCGTTACGCCTCGGCTCTGCCATTCCTGGAACGCGCCGGCGCGCGACTCGACCGAGCCATCGCGCTGTTTCATCTCTCAGGCGCGGATGACGCGCTTGCCGCGTTGGAGCAGGTTCCCCCTAAAGAGCAGACCGGTGAGTTTTTGCTTCTGAAAGCACGCATCTTGGATGGTGCGGGAAAGGGAGAAGAGGCGCAGCGCTTGTTGGCGAGTGCGTCGGCTTGGGATGTGACACGCCCTCACCTTGTAGAGCAAGCTGCCTTGCTTCTTGCAGGCTACAAGCGGTATGAAGAGGCCGCTCGAATGCTGGCTCGGGCAATCGCGTCCTCGCCGGACAATCGGGATTTGCGGCTTTCGGAGTCGATCGTATTGGCGCTGGACGGACGGTTCGCCGATGCCGAGCAACGGCTAAAGAGGTTGGTAGGGCGATGGCCGGAATGGGACCGGCCTTACCGGCTTCATGCGCTTGTGTTGGCCGCGGTGAAGCGGAATCAGGAGTCCGCCCAGAAGCTGCGAACCGCGGATATGTTGGGCTCGGCAGACGCCAGCACGAGTTGCCAGACGCTGCGCGATTGGTTGCTGCCCTCGTGCCGTGGGGCCACGCCATGAGAGGGCTTGTGCTGCTGCTCTTGCTCGCTCAGCAACAGACCCCGCTCTTCACGGATATAGCGGACCGAAGCGCGTTTCGCTACGTTACAAACAATGGATTTTCAAACGGACGTAAGTACTTTCCTCAACCCCTTTGCGGCGGCGTTGCCGTCCTTGACTTTGATAACGACGGCCTGATGGACCTCTACTTCACCAACGGTGCGCGTTTTCCGGAACTCAAAAAGACAGGTCCGGAATTTCACAACGCATTGCTTCGGAACAAAGGGGAGGGCGTCTTCGAAGACGTGACGCAGCGGTCGGGCCTGGCGGGCGGGAGTCTTGGCTACAGCCTCGGCGCGGCGGCCGCCGATTACGACAATGACGGCTTCACCGATCTTTTCGTAGCCAATGCCGGCCGCAACACGCTCTACCGCAACCAGGGAGACGGAACGTTTCGTGATGTGTCGGCGGCGTCTGGTCTTGGCGTGAAGCCCGAGGGAACCTTGAGCGTGCAGGGAGCCTGGCTCGATTTCGATCACGATGGCTTTCTGGATCTGGTTCTTTCCAACTACACGCTCTGGTCATCGGCCACGGATCAGCGCTGCGTGCGCGCCGACGGCGTCGACTACTACTGCCATCCAAAAACGTATCCGGCCGTGCCCCATCGGCTCTATCGCAATATCGGCGATGGCACGTTTCGGGATGTTACGGTTGCGGCGGGCTTCGGCGCGGCACGGGGAAAGGGCATGGGGATCGGCATTGCGGATATGAACGGCGATGGTTGGACCGACATCTTTATCGCCAATGACACCGAGCCGAACTTCCTTTACCTCAACCAGCAGAATGGGACATTTCGAGAGCAGGGGCTGGCGATGGGCGTGGCCTACAACGACGATGCCGCTACGGTGTCAGCCATGGGCGCGGATGTGCGCGACTTCGACAACGACGGTAGGCCGGATGTCTTCTATAACGCTTTAACCGATCAGGTCTGGGGATTGTTCCGGAATTTACGGGGCAAGTCCTTCCGTTACGTTACGGGGGCGACGGGGCTCGTCCCGCTGAGCACGCCCTATTCGGGTTGGAGCGCCGGATTCATCGACTTCAACAACGACGGTTGGAAAGACATTTTCTCCGCCAATGGTGACGTTGATTCGTTGCGCCCAAATGCCGAGCAACATGACACGATTTTTCAGAATGTCGAGGGCAAGCGGTTTGTGGATGTGTCGGCTCAGATGGGAGCGCACTTCCAGCGCAAGGGATATCAGCGCGGCGCTGCCTTCGCAGATTTGAACAACGATGGTTTCCTGGATGTCGTCGTGACTTCCTTGAACCGGCGGCCGGCGATTCTTCTGAATTCGGCCGCTAGCGGGGGACATTGGCTGACTGTCCGGTTGGAAGGGCGTAAGGCAAATCGGGATTCGATCGGCGCACGGATTACGGTTACAACGCCCACTGGACGAATGTTACGAGATTGGGTGAGTCCCAGCGTAGGATTCTTATCCTCGAGCGATCGGCGTGTGCACTTCGGGCTTGGAGGCGAGACGAAGGTAGCGTCGATTGAAATTCAGTGGCCAGGACGCAGTTCGCTCACAATGAAGGATGTGGCAGTAGACCGGATTTTGACGATTCAAGAACCGCTTTAGGAAGGATAGTTGGTGGACCTGAAGGGATTCGAACCCTTGACCTCTTCCATGCCATGGAAGCGCGCTCCCAACTGCGCCACAGGCCCACGAGCTACATTAACCAGTATATAACAACAGAGATGAACTCAGAGCAGGCGTGGGACATTCTTTGCGAGTACACCAAGTCAGAAAGCCTCCGCAAACATGGGCGCGCGGTAGCCGTGTGCATGACTGCCTATGCCCGCAAATACGGGGAGGATGAAGAGAAGTGGGCGGCTACCGGGCTGCTCCACGACTTCGACTGGGAAATCCATCCGACGCTGCCCGATCATCCGACAAAAGGCGAGCCGATTCTGGCCGAACTTGGTGTGAGCGAAGAGATTCGGAAGGCCATTCTGTCGCATGCCGATTTCACGGGTGTGCCGCGCATTTCGTTGATGGAAAAGGCGTTGTTTGCGTGCGACGAACTGGCCGGATTCCTGACTGCCGTCAGCTACGTGCGGCCGAGCCGCAGCATTTTGGATGTCGACGTCCCGTCTGTCAAAAAGAAACTGAAAGACAAGGCTTTCGCCCGAGCTGTGAGCCGCGATGACATCGGGCAGGGCGCAGCCGAGTTGGGCGTCGAGATGGACGAGCATATTGCCTTTTGTCTGGCGGCTATGCAGGAAAAAGCGGCAGAGTTGGGGCTGCGCGGATCTGCCTAGGGTGCAAGAATTACAAGGCCATTTTCACGCATGCGTGCGACAGCAAAGGAGTTCCGCGTTGGTAATTGGATTGCTGCTTTATAAGCAGCGAGGTAGATGAAATGCTGTGGCTGGCTGTTACCGTCTTCCTGCTGCTGTGGTTGCTGGGCGTGGCAACCTCAACCGTGGAAGGTGTGGTGCTTCACATGCTGCTAGTGGCGGCCTTAGGCGTGATGCTGGTTGGCATCGTGCAAGGGCGGAAGGCTATTTAGAGCGTGTGGTAGCGCTTCTTCTCGAGCGACGGTAGTGCGCCTAGAAAGGCGACGACGGCGCCGGCGAAGAGATAAAGCGTGAACTTGAACTCCTCTACATCGTTGTAATAATAGGGTTCCCAAAAGAAGCCGCGGAAAAACAGGATGACGGCGGCCAGTGCCCACAGGATGAACGGCGGCCGGAATTTTGCCAGTAGAGCGATCGCGATTGTCCCTAACGCTACTAAACCCAACGCGATGGCGTAGGTGATCTGGTCGTCGCCTTCTCCGGGCAGAGCCGGTGTCGAGAATGCCGTGTGAGATGCCGAAAACTTTCCCACCAGTCCAAGGCCCAACAAGAACAATCCCAATAGAGTGTGGTAACCGTAGCTGAATACGCGCAGAATCGAAACGAGGAAGCGCACGGGATTGAGTCTCCTGAACTAAAGAAGCCATCATTGTAGCAACATCGGAAAGGAAGCTTTGTTGACGAACCAGAATCTGCGAGTGGCCTTGATAGGACAGGGTTTCATGGGGCGTGCGCATTCGAACGCATGGCGGCAGGTAGCCCATTACTTCGATGTTCCTTACGCGATTGAAACATCGCTGTTGTGCGGACGGAATGCGGATGGGTTGGGGAAAATGGCCTCAAGGTGGGGTTGGCGCGAGACGTCGACGGACTGGCGCGAAGTGGTTGGCCGCGCCGATATCGATGTGGTCGACGTGGCGGTGCCGAATATACTGCACGCCGAAGTAGCGATTGCGGCGGCCGAGGCCGGCAAGATCGTACTGTGCGAGAAGCCGCTGGGGATTTCGACGGAGGAAACATCGCGCATGGCAGCGGCCGTGTCTGGCAAGCCGAACATGGTGTGGTTCAACTACAGGCGCGTTCCGGCCGTGGCGCTGGCCAAGCGAATGGTGGATGAGGGCAAGCTGGGACGCGTATTTCATTATCGCGCGCAGTATCTACAGGAGTGGGGGAACGATCCGACGCGTCCGCCAAACTGGAAGACCTCGCGGGCCGAAGCCGGATCGGGTGTCGTCGGCGACTTGATGACACATTCGCTCGACCTCGCTTTATGGTTGAACGGGCCATTACGCGAGGTGATGGCCATGCAGCATACCTTCGCCGCCGGGCGCGACATTGATGACGCGACGCTGGTGATGGCGCGATTTGCGAACGGCTCCATCGGCAGCTTCGAAGCCACGCGGTATGCCACCGGTTACCGCAACCGGAACGCCTTCGAAATTCACGGCGAGCATGGCGCCTTGGGGTTTGATTTGGAAGACTTGACGCGGTTGACGTGGTTCGATGCCACCGAGCCGCGCGACATGCAGGCTGCGAAGAAGATGCTGGTTGGCGCGGCGGGCCATCCATATGCCGGAAACTTCTGGAAGCTTGGGCACGTCACGGGATACGAGCACACGTTTATTGCAGCGCTAGGAGATTTTCTAGGCGCGATGTCGCGTGGCGAAAAGTTCGAGCCCGGCTTTTCGGAGGGACACAGAGTGCAGTTGGCCGTTCGGGCCATTGAGAAGTCTGCCGAAAGTGGGGGTTGGGTGACGGTCGATCAGGACGAGTAGAATCAAATACGCCCATGTTCAGTGTCGAATGCGAGAAATGTAAGAACGCCATCCCGCTGGGGATGACCGAATGCCCAGTGTGCTCGGCAAAGGAAGCGGCGGGAGATTCTCAGGCTGGCCTCGCGGCAGCGTCCGAGCGGATAACGAGTGCGATGTCCCCGCCCATGCCCGCGGTGGTGACGAACGCGCCGCTGGCGCATCCCACGCCCCGTCAGCAAACCTACTACACCGTCCCGCAGCCGAAAGCCGCACTGCCTCCGTGGCTCGTGGCCGTTGGCGTGGCGGTCATGTTGGGGTTGGTTCTGGCGGTCGGCTATCTAGTGCTGCTTCCCAAATTGCGCAATAGCGGGAAGACTTCATCGGCCGGTGCGGCGCCCAACGTGACCTTGGAGACCCCCCCGCAAAAAGCGCCCACGGCGGCACCGGCGGCAACCGGCTCAAAATTCGCAAAGTACATCGAGGTCGTCGGCATCCGCATCGTGGAAGAGAACAAGAAGGCCATGGTGAAGTTCCTGGTGGTCAACCATGCCGCGGCGGAGTTATCCGACGTGAACGGGATGGTGGAGATTCATCCGACGAATTCCTCGGCGATGGTGGGGCGAGTGGAAGTGAAGATTCCCTCGATGGCGCCCTACGAATCGCGCGAGTTCAGCGCTTCTCTGAACACCACGATGAGGGCCTACGAGATTCCAGACTGGCAGTTTTTGCGCGGCCAGTTCGTGGAATAAGTGCTTCGACGCCCTCTATCGTTTGCAGGGAGTGTCCACGCCCAAGTTCATCCGGGCGAGGTTTTCGCGCGCTTGCCGGAGACAGGGGTCGAGTTCGAGGGCGCGGCGGAAGTCCTGCTCGGCGTGATCGCGAATGCCCAGGGCTAGCAATGCGGCGCCACGGTTGTTGTGTGCCATCGGATCGCGCGGCGCCAGTGCGAGCGCGCGTCCAAACTCCTTCAAAGCCTCGCCGGGCTGCTCGAGTTGCATGTACACTCTCCCCAATTCGGAGGCCACGGAGGGATCGTTGGGGGCAATGTTTGTTGCTTCTTCCAAAATGACGAGCGCTTCCTTTGCCGTGCGGATTCGGGAGAGTTGAATGCGCGGGCGGACGGCTGCAGGCGCGGAGCGCAAGGCGTCCTCCCAAAGACCTTCTGGCGAGCGCCAGACGTCCACGCGCACGTAGCTGAACATGCCGAGCACGACGGCTCCCGCCCATAGCAGACGCGGGTAATCGGTGCGGCGAAGTAACAAACCGGCGGCCGAGGAGAGCGCAATCATGGGCAAGTAGAGGCGGCGGTCGGCGGCGAGGTCGCTTGCGGGAAATATGCTTGAAGTAGGCGCAATGAGAATGAGCGCACTCAAGAACCAGAAGCCTGCGCCCGCGCGCGCGAAGTAGCGGGTGGCGAGGTAGGCGAGTGCGGCGATGCCGAACCATGCGGCGATCGCGAGCCAGCCCGTATCGACGGTGATTCCCGGTTCGAAGCTGAAGCCGGTCGGGATGACGATCAGGCGCAGATAGCGCCACAGCGCGATGCCTTGCGTGAGGAAGTACGCGTGTGGTGAGATTCCGCTTTGCGCACCGGCCCCGGAACCGGGAATGGCGGCAGCCATCCAGGCGACGCGTCCGACAGCGGCAAGCGAGAGGACAAGCATGGCGGCGATGGGGACGCGCTCTTTGGGATTGCGGTCCGTGGAGAAGTGGAGGAGCAGCAGAAAGACCGGGAAGGCCGCACATTCTTCCTTGGAAAGGAGGGCGAGCGCGAAGGCGACGATGGCCTGCCAGCGGCGGCCGGCAATCCACAAACGCAGCGTGATCAGGCAGAACAGCGTGGCGAGCAATATGCCCCGCGCATAGATGTAGGCGACCGATTCGACCTGAATGGGATGCAGCGCAAAGAAGAATGCGGCGAACCACGAGGCGCGGCCAGGCAGCAGGGCTTGGAAGCTGGTCCACAGGAGAAGCGCGTTGATGAGGTGTAGCGCGAGATTGAGCGCGTGCCACGGTGCCGGGTTTGCGCCGGAGAGTTGAAAGTTGAGCCAGAAGCTAAGCCACGTAAGCGGCCGGGTCTGTTCCAGCCGGAAACACTCCAGCCAGCCGGATGGGGAAGTGATGATGGGGTCGAGCAGCAGCGCGAAGTCGTCGTAATGAAAGGGCGCCGCCAATACGCCCCAGAAGACCGCCAGGACGGAGGCAGCCAATAGAATCCAGGGCCGCAATGCTACGATGATAGCTTTCATGCGGCCCATGCGTCCCAAGTCCGCGGCCGAGCGCAAAGCGCGTGTTGCGCGAATTCTGCAGATTCTCGACGAAACCTATCCAAATGTGACCTGTGCACTGGACCATGCCAACGCTTGGCAGTTGCTGGTAGCTACGATTCTTTCGGCGCAGTGCACCGACAAGCGCGTGAATATGGTGACGCCGAATTTGTTTAAGCGCTATCCCACCGTGTCCGACCTTGCGCATGCGCACCCGGCCGAGGTGAGCGATCTCATTCGCACGACGGGGTTCTTCAATAACAAGACGAAGAGCATCATCGGCGCGGCGAAAAAATTGCTGGCCGAGCATGGCGGCAAGGTGCCGCGGACGATGGAGGAATTGTTGAAGGTGCCAGGCGCGGCGCGCAAGACGGCGAACGTGGTGCTGGGTACGGCATACGGGATTGCAAACGGAGTCGTTGTCGATACGCATGTGCAGAGAATTTCACGCAGGCTGGATTTAACGAAGGAGTCGACACCCGAAAAGATCGAACGCGACCTGATGAAAACCATCCCGCGCGATAAATGGATTCTGTTTTCTCATCAGGTCATTCATCACGGGCGTAAGCTTTGCCTGGCACGGACGCCGAAGTGCGGTGAGTGCCCGCTGAATGAGGTGTGTTATGCCAAGGACAAGGTGGTCTCATGAAGCGGTTGACGCTGGCGGTGATTGTGGGCCTCACCGGTTGCGTGAACATACCGGACTCCTATGCGCCGCCGGTGCAAAGGCGTCCGGCGTCCGGTCCCGACACTTCGCGGTTGAAACACTTTATAGCGATGAACGATCCGGCGGCGGAGGATCACTTCCTAAACGATATTGGTGCGCTCGAAGGCGGGGCGTGGCGCTGGACGCGGCAGAATCCTACGCTGCGCTTCGTTCTGCCCACGACGAGAGGCCTGAAGTTTGTCGCCGATTTCTCAATCTCGTCGGACACGCTGAAGGAGACGGGGCCGATCACAATCGTTTATTTTGTGAACGGCCACACGCTCGATTCGGTGCGTTACGAGAAGGCTGGGGAGCAGCATTTTGAAAAGGCGGTTGCCGCGGAATGGTTGAACGAAGGGCAGGACGTGGTGGTGAAACTGGCGCTGGACAAAGTGTATGTGGCGCCGGCCGATGGAGCGAAGTTGGGCGTGACCATCGTGCGCGCCGGCTTCGCCGAATGAAGCGCGAATGCCGTTTGCGGTTTACATTCTCTTTGGCGCAACGCTGACGGCGCTGGGATGCTGGGCGCTTGGGTCGCTGTTGCTGCAAAAACTCGGTGTGGCCTTGTATCGCCAGGAGCGGCCGTGGGTAGCGTTCCTGTGCGGTGCTCCGGTGCTGTCGACCCTCGTGTTTTTTTTGACGGCTGGGCAGGTGTTGTACAAGGGCACGATACTGGCCGTGGTCCTGGCCGCTCTGGCAGCATGTTGGCGAACGGAAGCGTGGCGGGCCCGGGGAGAGTCGTTTAAGCCATTAGGACGCGGTGTGACGATTGGCGCGTGGCTGCTGGCTACACCATTCGTGGTTCTGACTTTCACGCATGCAATGGCGCCAGAAATGAGCCCCGACGGTTCGGCTTATCACTTGGGACTCGTGGCACGGTATTACCGCGAGCATGGATTTCACCGTTACACGCTGAGCATCTACGGATTCCTGTCGCAGGGCCTGGAGATGCTGTTTCTTTCGGCGTACGCTTTTGGGCGGCATTCCGCGGCGGCACTCGTGCATTGGTGCTTTCTAGTGACCTTGCCGATGCTGATGATTGCGCACGGGCGGCGATTCGGTTACCCGCAAGCGGCCGTAGGCGGCGCATTGTTCTGTTTTTTCTCGCCTGTGGTGGGCCTCGACGGAGCAAGCGCGTATAACGATGTCGCCGTCGCCTGCGTGCTGTTCGGCGTGTTTCATCTGACCGAGATTTGGGTGGCGACCCGGCAACGCGGTTTGATCGTATTGATTGGACTGCTCGCCGGATTCGCTTTCGCCGCCAAGTACACCGCCTTCCTGGCCGTGCCCTACGCGGTGCTGCGGATCGTTTGGACGCTGCGAAGGGATCGACGGCCGTGGCTGAAAACGGCCGCCGTTGTATGCGCACTCGCGCTAATTATGGCCGGGCCATGGCTTGTGAAAAACGCGCTTTGGACCGGCAATCCGGTAGCGCCGTTCTTCAACCGATGGTTCCCTAATCCGTACGTGACTGTCGACTTCGAACGCGAGTACGGCGAACACATGCGGAACTATCACGGACTGAAGAGCCATTGGGAAATCCCACTCGAAATCACCTTGCGCGGCCTGGTGCTTTGCGGGCTGCTCGGTCCGCTATTTCTGTTGTCGCCACTGGCATTATTGGCTCTGCGCGATCCAGTGGGAGGACGGCTGCTGCCAGCGGCGCTAGTATTTGGGAGCGTCTACGCGGCTAACATCGGGACGAGATTCCTGATTCCCGCCGCACCCTTTGTGTCGCTCGCGCTGGCTCTCGTGTTCGTTCGCGTGAAGTGGCTGCTGGCCGTTGCCGTGCTGGCGCACGCCGTCACTTCCTGGCCTGATGTTATTAAGACCTACTCTCACCAGTACGCATGGCGGCTGGATCGAATCTGGTGGAAACCGGCGCTGCGCATCGAGAAGGAGGAAGGGTTTCTCACGCGCCTATGGCCGAGTTACACAGTCGCTCGCTTGCTTGACGCCACCGTGCCTCCGGGAGACCGAGTGCTTACTTTCAACCAGGTGTCAGAGGCGTACACATCACGCGACGTAATGGTGGCCTACCAGTCGGCTGAAGGCACGCGCCTGGGGGCGATTCTTTGGACTCCACTCATTGCGGAATACAAGCCGGTACGCGCGCTCGACTTTCAGTTCCCCGCAAAAGCGCTGCGCTCGGTTCGGCTGGTGCAAACAGCGGCGCATGAATTGGATCAATGGCACCTTTCGGAGGTGCGGCTCTACGCGGGCAAACGCGAGTTGCCGCGCGAGACGAACTGGCGGCTGCGAGCGAAGCCGTTTCCATGGACAGTGCAGGCGGCATTCGATGGCTCGGAGCTGACGAAGTGGCAGAGCAATCAATCGCTGTTTCCCGGCATGTTTGTGGAAGTAGATCTGGGGACGACGCGAACGGTAGACCGTGTGTGGGCACAGTCGCCCGCGGTAGAACAGAACAGCCGCGTGCGCTTGGAGGGTCTCGATGCGGGTGGAACTTGGGTGGTGCTGGCTCCCGAGCCAGTGGTGAGGGAACTGCCTCCGCCGCTAGGGTTGCGCCGCGCGGCCATTGAGGAGCTGAAGCGCAGCGGTGTCCGCTGGTTTCTGACGGCGAAGGGCGACTTTGCCACCGACGACTTCGCGGCGCGAAAGCAGGAGTGGGGAGTCACGCTGGTGGGACAGGCAAACGAAGTGTACCTTTACCGGTTCGATTAGCGAGATTCGTTACCATATTGGTTTGAGCCGCATTTACCTTGGGGTCGACGGCGGCCAGTCCGGTACCACCGCGCTGATTGGAGATGAGAGCGGGCGTGTACTTGGAATGGGCCGGAGCGGTCCCTGCAATCATGTCAAGGGTCCTGGTGGACGCGAGAAGTTTGTCAACGCCCTGGGCGGGAGCGTGCGCGAAGCACTACGCGCCGCGGGTTTAGATGAAGCGTGCCGCGAATTCGCGGCGGCGTGCATGGGCTTCAGCGGTGGTCCCACGGACAAGCAGGCGCTGATCGAAGAGATGTTTGCGATTTCAGCGCTGGATTTAACCACCGACATGCCCATCGCCCTGAGTGGGGCCTCTGCCGGCCAGCCCGGCATCATTACAAACGCGGGCACGGGGTCCTTTTCCTACGGGCGCAACGCAGCCGGTGAGACCGCTCGCGTGGGCGGCTGGGGCTACATCTTTGGTGACGAAGGCGGCGGGTTCGATACCACGAGACAAGCTCTGCGGGCCGTGCTGCGCAATGAAGAAGGATGGGGACCGGCTACTACTCTGCGCGACCATCTGCTGTCGGCGACAGGGGCATCGAGCGCGAACGATCTTTTGCACCGCTTTTACACGACCGACTATCCGAGGCCGATGATCGCCAGCTATTCCAAGCTTGTCGACGAAGCGGCGCGCGAAGGCGACGCCGTGGCGCGCGACATCCTGCATGCCGCGGCGCAACAACTAGCCACGAGCGCGGCGGCCGTTCGGCGTCAGCTTTTTGTGGAGGGCAATCTCGTGCTGGTGTACTACATCGGCAGCCTATTCAAGAGCGATTTTGTTCGGGAGCGATTCCGAACGCTGGTGGAGCTCGAGGACGGGAATCGCGTGCAGACTCCTACCTACGGACCGGCGGCGGGCGCGCTTATCGAAGCCTATCGCCTGGCGCACATACGAGCAGAATTGACGGCAGTACCGGAAGAGAAAGGCTAAGCATTCATGTCGAAACTCAGTATTCGCGATTTGGATTTGAAGGGCAAGCGCGTCTTCATGCGCGTGGACTTCAACGTGCCGCTGGCGCCAGGCGGGCAGGAGATCACCTCGGATAAGCGCATTCGCGCCGCACTACCTACGATTCAGTACGCGCTTGAGAAAGGCTGCGGTCTCGTGTTGGCGAGCCACCTGGGCCGTCCCAAGGGCAAGCCAAATCCCGAGATGAGCTTGAAGCCAGTGGCAGCGAAGCTCGCCGAGTTGCTGGGCAAGCCGGTCAAGATGGCGCCCGATTGCGTAGGACCAGAAGTGGAAGCCATGTTGCCCGAACCGGGCGAGGTGTTGTTGCTTGAAAATCTGCGCTATCACGCCGAAGAAGAGAGCAACGATGCGGAATTTTCTAAGAAGCTGGCCGCACTGTGCGACATCTATGTGAACGACGCGTTCGGCACGGCGCATCGCGCGCACGCCTCCACCGTGGGCATGATTCAGTTCGCGCCTAAGGCAGCCGCGGGGCTGTTGATGGAGAAAGAGCTTGAGTATCTCGGCATGGCGACGACGAATCCGGCGCGTCCATGCGTGGCGATTCTCGGTGGCGCGAAGGTGTCGGACAAAATCGAAGTGATTCAAAACCTGATGAAGGTGGTGGATCAGTTGTTGATCGGCGGCGCGATGGCCTACACGTTCGCGCGTGCGCAGGGTCAATCGACGGGTAAGTCGCTGGTGGAGGAAGACAAGATCGAGTTAGCGAAATCATTGCTGGAGGAGGCGGGCGGAAAGATTCTGCTGCCAGTGGATCACGCCGCAGCAGTCAAATTCGAGGGCGCCACGGAGTTCGAGATCGTCGACACGGTGCCAGAAGGGAAGATGGGGCTCGACATCGGGCCACGCACGATCGAGTTGTTCAAAAGCGCTGTCTCGAAGGCGAAGACGATTATCTGGAACGGTCCGATGGGTGTGTTCGAGATGCCGCCGTTCGACAAGGGCACAGTGGAATTAGCCAAAGCGGTGGCCGAATCAGGCGCCGTCAGCGTGGTCGGTGGAGGCGATTCGGAGAAGGCGATCAAGGCGGCCGGTGTGTCGGGCAAGATTTCGCACGTGTCCACTGGCGGCGGAGCGTCGCTCGAGTTCCTTGCTGGCGTCGAACTGCCGGGCGTTGCGGCGCTGACTGACAAGTAAGCCGATATAATCGGCGCGATGATGCCGCGCCGCAATTTCCTTTCCATGACAATGGCTACGGCGGCGGGGAGCGTTTCCACGCTGCTCGCCCAAACGCCGCGCCAACAGATTACCTCGGTGAAGGCGGCAACGCTGCAATTACTGCCCACCGCGCGTTTCGGCAAGCGCGAGTTCACCAGCGATCATGATCCCGCGCGGATGCGCTGGTTCGGACCGTTTTCACAATTGAGCGGAACGATCCTTGTGCAAATCCGCACGGATCAGGGAATCACCGGGTATGGGCTTGGCGGCGGAGGCGGGGCTGCCGTCTACATCATCGAAAACCATTTGAAGGATCTGCTCATTGGCGCCGATGCGCGCAACGTGCAACTTCTGTGGGACCAGATTTTCTCTTCGACATCGTTCTACGGCCGGAAGGGCCTGGCCATTCAGGCTTTGAGCGGCATCGACCTGGCGTTGTGGGATGTTGCCGGCAAGGCGATGAATCAACCGGTGTGGCGCATGTTGGGCGGCGCGGCGCGCGAAAAGACGCGCGCGTATCTCACCGGTAACAACGTGGATATGGGATTGAAATTGGGTTTCACCGCATTCAAGCTTCCCATGGACGTTTCGCCGCACCAAGGACCGGAGGCGATGAAGAAAGGGGTCGCCCGGTTGGTCGAAGCCCGCAAGCAAATTGGACCGGACGCGCTGCTGATGATCGACGTGCTCTGCCGATGGAACGTGGAGTACACCATCGAGTTTGCGGCGCGTGCCGAGGAAGCTAAGCTGTTCTTCCTGGAAGAGCCGCTGCTGCCCGACGATCTGGCCGGCTATGAGCGGTTGTGCCGCGAAGTGAAGTCGACCAAGATAGCCAGCGGCGAGCACGAGTTCACGCACTATGGATTCGACGTGCTGTTGCGTCACGATGCGGCGCAGGTATTGCAGCCCGATCTCACATGGTCGGGCGGTTTGACGACGGGCATTCGAGTGGCTGAAATGGCGGCGGCGCGGCGCGTGCCCGTAGCTCCGCACAGGGGCGGAAGCGTTTATGGCATGCAGTTGATCGCACATCATCCGGCGTGCATCCTTGCCGAGAGCTTCGGCACGGGTGAGCCAGGCAATGAAGTGATGGGGATGTTGACGGCCCCCTTCGACAAAGGATTCTACCTGCCGCCGCCCGGGCCGGGTTGCGGAGTGACCTGGCCAAACGAAGTGTTGAAGAAATATGCACCTGCGCTGGTCTGATGCCTACCGCGAGCCCGGCGGAAGTAATTCGCTGAGCGATTAACGGCTACGAGGATTCTTTATCGACAAGTATGCGGAAACAGTTAGCCGCCGTGCACCTATGGCTTTCGCGGGTTTTCAA
>Ga0075421_100005219_pt1 | contig 15682 bp, 11 predicted proteins | sample SoiMetdeltSBSDD5_FD_75292 | JGI IMG/M metagenome (GOLD analysis project Ga0075421, IMG submission 75292) | Bulk soil microbial communities from a Populus tree surrounding site in Tennessee, USA - Soil MetaG P. deltoides SBSDD5 | ecosystem: Environmental > Terrestrial > Soil > Tree plantation...
CACAGTCAAGCGCCAGGATTTGTCGCAGGGGGCCGAGGAGTTGGGAGTCAGCTTTGACGAGCACTGCGCCTTCGTCATCGGCGCCCTGCGCGAGATTCAGGAGGAACTCGGCCTCAGGGCCGTAAAGCCGGGCGGGACGGTTGCTTGACAGCCCTGCGACCTCACGGTAGTATGCTCGGGCCAGCGCGGATGTGGCGGAACTGGTAGACGCGCAGCGCTCAGGACGCTGTGGAAGCAATTCCGTGGAGGTTCGAGTCCTCTCATCCGCATCAAGACGGGGCGACCCAGCGCGGTCGCCCTTTTCAATTCCCAGCACATGCCCCCTGACCCGACCCCACCTGACCCCGACAAACGCGACGCCTACGCCGCGCTGCGGCTGCGCGACTTCCGCCTCTTCCTCTCGGGACACCTGATCGCCACGCTCGGGGTACAGATGCAGACCGTGGCCGTCGGCTGGCAGCTCTACGAGCGCACCGGGTCGGCCTTCGCACTCGGGCTGGTCGGCTTGATTCAGATTGTGCCGATCCTCGGGCTGGCGCTCCCGGCCGGGCATGTCGCCGACCGCTTCGACCGCCGGAAGGTGCTCATGCTCGGGCTCGCCCTCTTCGCGCTCGCCGCCTTCGGCCTGGCCCTCGTCTCGGCGCTCGGCGGCGGCGTGCCCCTGATCTACGCCTGCCTGCTCGTGGCCGGCATCGCCCGCGCCATCCAGGGGCCGGCCCGCTCGGCGCTCATGCCTCAGCTCGTGCCGCGACCCGTCTTCCCGAACGCCGTCTCGTGGAACGTCAGCGGCTTCGAGCTGGCCTCGATGGCCGGGCCCGCCCTCGGCGGAGTGTGCGTCGCTCTGTTCAAAGGCGCGACGCTGGTCTACGTGATCAACGGTCTGGCCGAACTGACCTTTCTCGCGCTGCTCGCAGCCATCCCGAGCCGCCACACCTCCGCCCCCGGCGGCGGGACCAACCTGCACACGCTCCTGGCCGGCCTGAACTACGTCCGGCGTCACCAACTGCTGCTCGCGGCGCTGACGCTCGACTTGTTCGCCGTCCTGCTCGGCGGCGCGGTCGCGCTGCTCCCGATCTACGCTAAAGACATCCTCCGCGTCGGCCCGGTCGGCCTCGGCTGGCTGCAGGCGGCCCCCTCGCTCGGGGCGGTCGGGATGGCGCTGGCGCTGGCGCACCTGCCGCCGCTGCGGCGCGCGGGCCAGACCTTGCTCTGGGCGGTCGCGGGGTTCGGGGCGGCGACGGTCGTCTTCGGACTCTCGCGGAGCTTCTGGCTCTCGCTTCTGATGTTGTTCCTGACCGGCGCTTTGGATAATATCAGCGTAGTCGTGCGCCACACGCTGGTGCAGATTCTCACGCCCGACGAGATGCGGGGCCGCGTCTCGGCGGTCAACGGCATGTTCATCAGCGCCTCGAACGAGCTTGGCCGCTTCGAGTCCGGCTCGGTCGCCGCGCTCTTCGGCCCGGTCTTCGCTGTCGTCAGCGGCGGGATCGGGACGCTCGTCGTGGTCGGGGCGGCGGCGCTCAGGTGGCCCGCGCTCCGCGCCTACGGCCCGCTCCACGGCGGGTCCGAGGAGGCACAGAAGGTCAAGCCATGAAGACACACCTGCAGTACGGCCGCGACGGGCTCGAGGTGGAGCTGCCCTCCGGCCTCATCACGGTCCTCGCGCCGCGGTTCCTCCCCGGGCTGCCCGATGAGGCGGCAACGTTTCGGGAGGCGGTCCGCGCGCCGATCGACTCGCGCCCGCTCAAGGAGGTCATCGGCGCGGCAGACCAGGTGGCCGTGGTCATTCCGGACATCACGCGTCCGCTGCCAACCGACCGCCTGCTGCCGTGGCTCTTCGCGGAGCTCGCGCACGTGCCGGCCGAAAACTTCGTCATCGTCAACGGCACCGGCTCGCACCGCGCGAACACCGACGCGGAGCTCAGCGGGATGGTCGGCCGTGAGGTCTTCGAGAGGTACCGCGTCGTCAACCATGATGCGCACGACCCGGAAACTCTCACTGCCGCGGGCCGGGGACCGGACGGCCGCGAGGTGCGGATGAATCGGGATTACGTGCGGGCGGACAAGCGGATCGTCCTCGGCTTCATCGAGCCGCACTTCATGGCCGGCTTCTCGGGCGGCTACAAGGGGGTTTTCCCGGCGGTGGCCGACATCGATTCCATCATGCACTACCACCGCGCCGAGGTCATTGGGGATCCGCTGAGCACCTGGGGCGTGCTCGCCGGCAACCCAACGCAGGCGTTGATCCGCGCCTACGGGTCGCTGCTGCCGATCGATTTCTGCATTAACGTGACGATCAACCGGCAGCGGGAGATCACGCGCTTCTTTTGCGGCGACGTCCGGTCGGCGCACGCGCAGGGCTGTACCTTTGCCAAAGAGACGGCCATGGTCGCTTGCCCGCGCCCCTTTCCGGTCGTGGTTACGACGAACGGTGGCTACCCGCTCGACCAGAACTTGTATCAGGCGGTCAAAGGCATGTCGGCGGGGGCGCAGATCGTCGAAGGGGGCGGGCTGATTCTGGCGGCGTCGAAGTGCAACGACGGCTTCCCCGACCACGGCAACTTCCGGAAGCTGCTCTTCGGGCACGACTCGCCCGAGGCGTTGCTCGAGACGATCCTCGCGCCCGGCTTCTCGATGTACGACCAGTGGGAGGCGCAGCTGCTCGCCATGATCCGGCTCAAGGCGCGCGTCGGCCTCTACAGCGACATCGCGCCGGAGGAAGTGCGCCGCGCCCACCTCGAGCCGGTCGAAGACATTTCCGCCCGGCTGGGGGAGGAGTTGCGGCGCGTCGGACGCGAGGCCCCCGTGGCCGTCTTGCCCGAAGGGCCGATGACCATCCCGTACCTGGTGGAGGCGTAAGAGTCCGCATCAGCGGGCTAGGGCGGCGGCGAGCGGGCGGGCGAAGTCACCCCGGCGCCCGACCGCAATCGCGTCGAGACCCAGCCAGGCCGCCATCGTCCGCAGCTCCGCGGCGAGTGCTGCGGCAACCCTGTCGGGCTCGGTGCCAACCTCCAGAAAGGCCGCCGCTACGATCAGCCGGCGCGCAGCGCGGTCGGCCCTCAGATCGACGCGCGCGACGAGGCGCTCGCCGAGCAAAAACGGCAGCACGTAGCACCCCCACCTCCGGCGCGCCCGCGGCACGAAAATCTCGAAACGGAAATCGAAATCGAAGAGCCGCGCTGCGCGCGGCCGGTACCAGACAACCGGGTCGAACGGCGACAGCAAACCGGAGGCCCGGATCTGACGCGGCAACCGCGCCTCCGGGTGCAGATAGGCTCTCTCCCGCCAACCCTCGACCCGCACCTCGCGCAGACTCCCCGCCTCGGTCAGCTCCGCGACGCGTTGGCGGGCCTCCCGGATCGGCATGCGGTAATAGTCGGCCAGGTCGCCGACAGTGCCGACGCCGTGTGATCGGGCCGCCAGGCGCAGCAGTTCGCGCTGCGCCTCCTGGCGTCCCACCCGTCGCCGGTGATGCTCCGGCGGGATGACGCGCTCCGCCAGGTCGAAGACGCGCGCGAAATTGGACCGCCGCTCGGCCACTGCCAGCGCGCCCCGGCCGAAGTGCGCTTCGAGCACCGCCCTGGCCACCGTGCCATACCAAGAGTGGTCGAGGCGCCGTGGCGCCCCGTCCGGCCCCTGCAGGTCGTCAGCGCACAGCGGGCCGCGCTCGCGCACCTCACCCAACACCCGATCCACATAAGCGGCGTGCCGCTCCATGAATGACTCGAACCCGAACGGGCGAACGCGGTGCGCCTCCATGCGGTGACGCAACAGCGGCCAACTCTCTACGGGCACGATCGACGCCTCGTGGGCCCACTGCTCGGTAAATTCGCGCCCCCGGTAAACGAGGTCGTCGAGGCGCGACCGGTCGTAAGGGCCGAGCCGCGAGAAGATCACCTGGTAGTGCGCCGGCACGAGGACGTTGACATAATCGAGCTGCAGGAGGCCGAGCTGCCGGATCGTGCGGCGAATCTCGCGGGCGCCGACCCGGCCGCGCGGCCGGGGCCGGTCGAAGCCCTGCGCCGCCAGCGCCACGCGACGCGCCTCGCTCAGCGAGAGTCGATCTCGGGTCATCTAAATTAGAACACGGATGAGACGGATGCGACGGATGACCGCGGATCGATCCGCGGTCATCCGTCGCATCCGTCTCATCCGTGTTCTCTCCTTCAATATTTAGCAGAATTTAGCAGAAATCAGACCGTAGTCCATGAGCGTCGCGACACCCTCACCCACCGGGGTCAGCCCGGCGCGCGAGAGCCACTCGCGGTATTCGCGCCGGCTGTAGGCGCGGCCTTTGGTGACCCAGAAAAGCTGCGCCGAGTAGTCGGTGACCGCTGCCGGCCCGTCCATCGTGTCATCCAGGAAAGCGTCGTGAATCCACAGCTCGCCGCCGGGTTTCAGGGCTCCGGCGAATCGCCCTGCCAGGACTTGACACGTCTCACCCGGCCAGTCGTGGAACAGACTCGCGGCCAGGACGACGTCGGCCTGCGGCAGCTCATCCTCCAGCATATCGCCGGGCCGCAAATTGACTCGCCCTCTGACGCCGGAAGCCCCTTCCCGCCGGCCGCCGCAAAACTCGTCGAGGAACTCTGCCGCGACCTTGAGCACCTCGGGGCGGTCGAAGACAGTGGCCGTCGCCCGCGAATTGACCAGCAGCCACTCGTAGGCGAAGAGCCCCGTGCCCCCGGCCACGTCCAGCAGGTGGCCCTCACTCCGCGGCAGCGCCGCCGCCACGATCGGCGAGAGGTACCTGGCGCGGCCCGCGAGGCCGAGCGTCAGCGCGCGCGCCGTCTCGGGTTCGTCCATCGGTGACGGCCCGGCTCCCTCCTTGACATACGCTACCCCTCCCGCCGCCTCGAGCGGTCCGTCGTGCCTCAGGCGCCGCGCCATCTCGACCACACCGGGGTCCTCCCCTTCCAGCCCGATGTAACCCGCAAGGCTCGGCGTCGAGGCCGAAGTCAGGAAGCGGCCGTGCGCGGTGAGCGCCAGTCTGCCCGCCGAGTCGAAGGCAAGCAGGCCCATGGCGCAGAGCGCCGGGACGAGGACCATCGTCGGCCGCTCCCGGAGATTGAGACGGCGTCGGAGGTCGTCCAAGGTCAGCGGGCCGTCGCTGAACTCGTCGAAAACCTTGAGGTGGTGGACCGCGGCGACGAGCAGCCGCGAGCCGTACGTGGCGCGCAGGCTCCTGGTGATCGGCGCGAGATCGAGGCGGGTCAATTCTTCCATGGCTTGCCGGCCGTCATTCAGAAGCGCTGGGGGGCGCCCTGGACGCTGCGCGCGGTGTCGCGCGCGATGAGCAGTTCTTCGTCGGTCGGGATGACGTAGGCCGCGAGCCGCGCCGCGTCGGCGCTGATCAATCCCTCGCGCCCGCCGGCGTGGGCGGCGTTGCGCCCCGCGTCCAGCTCCAGGCCGAGCCACTGCAGGCCGTCGCAGATGTTCGCCCGCACCTCGGGCGAATTCTCGCCGATCCCGCCGGTGAAGATCACCGCGTCGGCCCCGCCCATCGCCGCGAGGTACGCCCCGATGTATTTGCGCGCGCGGTAGCAGAAGATCTCGACCGCCAGCCGCGCCCGCCGGTCGTCGTGCTCGCGCGCCTCGGCGAGCAGGTCGCGCATGTCGTTGGTCAGCCCCGAAATGCCGAGCAGCCCCGACTGCTTGTTGAGCAGGCTCTCGGCCTCCTGCGGCGAGAGCCCCTCTTTCGCCGCCAGGAAGTCGATGATCGCCGGGTCGATGTCGCCCGAGCGCGTCCCCATGACCAGCCCCTCAAGCGGCGTCAGCCCCATCGAGGTGTCCACCGAGTCGCCCCTGCGGATCGCCGCCGCCGAGCAGCCGTTGCCCAGGTGGAGCGTGATCGCGTTGGTCTGCCCGCGCTCGAGCCCGCGCAACTGCCGGTAGCGGTACGCGACGTAACGGTGCGAGGTGCCGTGGAAGCCGTAGCGACGGAGGCGGTGGCGGCGGTAGAACTGGTACGGCAGCGCGTAAAGGTAGGCATGCTCAGGGATCGTCTGGTGAAAGGCGGTGTCGAAGACCGCGACCTGCGGCAGGCCTGGGCCGAACAGCTCGCGCGTGGCGGTGATGCCCTTGATGTTCGCCGGGTTGTGGAGCGGCGCGAGGTCGATGCAGTCCTCGATCCCGCGCAACACCTCGTCGGTGATCAGGACCGAGTGGACGAAGCGCTCGCCGCCGTGGACGACCCGGTGGCCGACGGCGTGGATGTCGGCGACGCTGCCGACCTCGGGGACGCCGGAGTCCCCCGAGGCCGCCCAGCGGACGATGTAGTCCACGGCCGCGCGGATGTCGCGCAGCGGGGCGGTCGTCCGCCGCGGCTCGCCACCCTCGGCCTGGAGGGTGACGATCGCCTCGCCGCCGATGCGCTCGGCGAGACCGCGTGCCAGCCGCCGGTCGGCGTTGCGCGCGATCATCTCGAGATCGGTCGCGATCAGCTGGAACTTGAGCGTCGTGCTCCCGCTGTTAATCACCAGGACGTTCATGGCGCCCGCTACGATAACATACCCCCGGTGAATAGCCCACGGACGGCACGGGTCGGCCAAATCAGCCGCGAGCGGCGCGGATTGTCGAAGCTGACTCGCCCCTGTATACTGCGCATTCGGATGACGCACAGCTCCCTCCCAAGATACTTCGTCAGTCGCGCCGCGGCCCAGGGGTTCAGCCAGCTGCCCGCCGAGCCGCTCTCGCCCGCGCACGTCGTCGATTGCTTCTTCACCGGCGGCCGCCACCTCGTCGAGCGCGAGTGGCTCGTGGCGACCGACGCGCTCGGCAATTTGCTCGCCTTGCCCGACGAGAGCCGCGACCAGTTCCCCGAGACGGTCCAGGCCGAGCTCGCCTTTCACGAGATCTGCGCCCGCCCGGCCAAGCGCCTGCTCGCTGCCGTCGACTTCTTTCTCTTCTACGTCCAGTTGCTCGAACAGCCGGCCGAGGCGCCCGGTCTCAACGACCCGGTCTACCTGTACGGGACGCTCTTCGGCCCCTACCCTGCCGCCGGGGCGCCGCCGCCCGGCGTCGAGGGGCAGCTGACCGCGACCCGGGCGGACCTGCTCGACGGCCTGGTGCGGGGGGCGGCGCACGCCTTCTGCTACGCCCGGCCGAGCGGCGACGACGGACCGGCGCTGCGCTGCCTGCACCTCATGCTGCCGGGCGACCGCGAGGCCGAGACGCGGGGTGGCTCCGGCGTGGTGCTCGCCTACCCGCTGCTGCCGCCGCAATTGATCCTCAACGAAGTGGCCAACGAGATCGTCGTCAGTCAACTCCTCTACGACACCCTCAGCGCGTTCGCAGAGGACCTCGCCCGCGAGCAGATCGACCACCCGCTACGCGGGAAGACGCTGCCGGTGCCGAGTCGCCTCGCCCTCGAGGACCAGCTCCGGGCCCAGGGCTATGACATCCGGGGCGACGCCGCCGCCCGCAAGGTCGAGGCGGGCGAGGGCTTTCAAGGCTTCCTGGCTTCGGTCTTCGGCTCGCTCATGGGCGAGGAGCTCGCCCTGCCGCCGGAGGGCGCGGTGGACGACTTCCTCGGCCTCGCCCGGCTGACGCTCGACGCCTTGCCGGGCTGGCCGTCGCCGCGCGCGGCGGCGCTGAGGAGTCTGGTGCGCGCCGCGCCGCCAGAGGCTTACCGGCCCGCGGCGCGCCCGCGCCCGTCCCCGCCGGTCAGGATTCCCGCCGCGAGCGCGCCCGCGGTGCCGCCGCCCGCGCCGGAGCGAGCCGCGACGCCGGCCGCTGCCGGGAGGCGCGAGCCGCCGGCGTGGATGCAAGACTTCATCGTGGCGCATCAGCGCCCCGGCGCACCCCCGCCGCGCGTGACGCCGACCGCCCCCTCCCCGCCCGCGGCGGCGGGGCCGGAATGGATGACAGATTTCTCCCGGCAGCCGGGCGCGGCGCGGGCCGGCGATGCGGCGGAGGCCAACCCGGGCGCCAGCCCGGAATGGATGCGCGACTTCGATTAAGCGGTAGAACACCGCGACCATAAGAAAGGCAGGTTAGAGCATGTCACACGAGAGACCGGTGGAGCCCTTCTCCGACCTTCACGTCGAGGGCGGGCGCGTCCGCGCCACGCTCCTGCACGACCCGACCGTCGAGGGTCTGGACATGGCGATTTACATGGACGGGTCGGGCAGCATGCAGGAAGAGTACGCTTACCCACAGAAGACCCGCGGCCTGATCGATTGGTGGCTCGGCACTCCGCCTCAAGTGCTGCCGAACCAGGTCGAGCCGCAGGTGCAGTGGATGCTCGAATACCTCGCCACCAAAGACCGTAACGGCATCCTGCGCGTCGTCTACTGGGCGTGCGGGGCGAGCGGCAAAGAGGTTCAGGTGATCGGCGACCTGCAGGGGGCCGACGTCAAGGGCTACCGGTTTTCCGGCCCGCGCGAGATGGGCGCCTACACGCACCTGACGCCGGCCTTGCGCGATTACGTCGGCTACCTCAAGGCGCAGACCGCGCAGGGGGCGCGGCGCGGCTGCGCGGTGGTCGTCACCGACGGCGTGCTCCACGACGCCGAGGAGGTCAAGGACTTCAGCCGGAAGCTCGCCAGGGAGATCGCGACCGGCCGCCTGCCCCGGATCAACTTCATCCTGGTCGGGGTCGGCGCCGCGGTCAACGAGGAGCAGATGGAGGAGATCTGCCACGAGGAGTACCCCGGCGTCGGCCACCTCTGGTGTCACCGCGTCGCCGAGGAGATCAACCAGGTCGCCGAGCTGGTCGCAATCCTGGTCGACGAAACGATGACGGTCGCGGCCGGCGGCACGATCTACGACGACCGCGGCAAGGTCCTTAAAATCTACGAGGCGAGACTGCCCGCCGTGCTCGAGTTCGACATCCCCGAGGGGGCGCGGAGCTTCACGCTCGAGGTCAACGGCCAGCGTTTCACGCAGCCGCTGCCGGAGGAGGAAGAGGAGGATCACCACTGATCCGTGCTAATCCGTTTCATCCGCGTCATCCGTGGCCCATTTGCCTTTGGAGTAACTGTCCATGACAAGCAAACACGAAGTCATCGTCAAACCTTTCTCGGACGTCCACAACCGGGAGGGGAATGTCATCGCCACGCTGCTCCACGACCCGACGGTCGAGGGCCTCGACGTGGCGCTCTATATGGACGGCTCGGCGAGCATGGAGGACGAGTACGGGCCGCGCGGGATTCTGGCCAAGCTCGGCGGGGTCCGGAATCTGGTCGAGCCGCAGATGCGCTGGATGCTCGAGTACCTGGCGACGAAGGACCGCGATGGCGTCTTGCGCGTCGCCTACTGGGCGACCGGGGACGGCTCGCAGCTCGAAGTCGTCGGCGATCTCTCGGGCGCGCAGGCGAAAGACTACAAGTTTCCGGGGCCGCAGTACTACGGGAAAGGCACGGTCCTGCTGCCCGTCCTGCGCGACTACATCGCGCACATCCGGCAGGAGACGGGCCGGGGCGCGCGGCGCGGCCTGGCCGTGATCATCACCGACAGCCAGCTCCATGACGCCGCGGACGTCAAGGCCTACTCCGCGCAGGTCGCCAAGGAGCTCGCTGCCGGCCGGCTGCCGCGCCTCAATTTCGTCCTCGTCGGCGTCGGCGATCAGGTCGACGAGGAGCAGATGGAGGGGATCTGCCACGAGGAGTACCCCGGCGTCGGCCACCTCTGGTGTCACCGCGTCGCCGACCGGATGGAGGAGATGGCGGAGCTCGTCGCCGTGCTCGTCGACGAGACCATGACGGTCGCGGCCGGCGGCACCGTCTACGACGACAAGGGCACCGTCCTCAAGGTCTACGAGGCGCGGCTGCCGGCAGTGCTCGAGTTCAAAGTGCCGCCCGGGTGCCAGAGCTTCACGCTCGAAGTCGCGGGACAACGCTACACCCAGCCCCTCCCTGAAGAGGAGCACGAGGGCGAGGAAGAGGAACACGAGGAAGAGGCGCCGCCGGCGGCCAGCCCCCGGCCGGCAAAATCCCACGACGCCCCGGGGCGGAAGCGTCACGGTCATTGACGCGGTCGCCAGCGCAGGAGAGCTTTCCATGGCTAAGACCAGATCACCGCACGAAGGCGAGCATGTCCACGGCCCCGGCTGCGGTCACGACCATGACCATGATCACGAACATGAGCATGGCCATGATCACGGCGATGAGCATGACCATGAGCACGAGCACGTGCATGGGCCGGGCTGCGCTCACGACCACGGGCACGAGCACGATCATGAGCACGGACACGAAGGCCATCATGTCCACGGCCCCGGGTGCGCGCATGACCATGGCCACGACCATGACCACGACCATGGGGAGCGCGCCGAACTCGCCGTCAGCACGCGGGCCGCGGAGACCGGCGGCCATGCCTGCCAGCTCGATCTCGACCTCGTCATCCCCGGCGAGACCGACGAGTTCGGGCGGACCGAAAAGCTCGAGCAGTTGCTCGAAGCGCGGCTCGGCGTCTCCGACGTCCACGTGCGGCGCGACGGGGGCCACACCGAACTCTGCATCCACTACGACCACAACCAGGTGACGCTCGAACAGGTGATCGCGCTCGTCGAGTCGGCCGGAGCCGAAGTCTCCAAGCGCTACCGCCAGCAGACCTGGTTCGCGCGCGGCATGGAGGCGCCGCAGAACGGCTACGCCATCGAGGCGGCCGTCCGGCGGATGCCCGGCGTGCTGACAGCGAACGTCGCCTACGCCGCCGAGCGGCTCGTCGTCGAGTATGACGGGCAGGCGGCCGACCTGCGCGCCATCGAGGCGGGGGTCAAGCGGCTCGGCTTCGAGCTCGAAGTTCCCGAGCACGGGCACGCCTGCTCGCACCACGCGCACCAGGGAGGGCTCGCTCCGAAGCTCGAAATGCCGCTCGTCATCGCCGCCGGCGCGCTGCTCGTGCTCGGCTGGGTGGCGCGCCGATTCCTCGCCGTCCCGGAGGTCGTCCCGACTCTGCTCTTCGCGCTGGGTATGGCCGCGGGCGGCTTCTTCGCCGTCCGCGGGGCGCTCGCCTCGGTGCGTCAGGGTATCCTCGATATCGAGACGCTCATGGTCCTGGCCGCGGTCGGCGCCGCCCTGCTCGGGGCCTGGTTCGAGGGCGCGTTCCTGCTCTTCCTCTTCAGCCTCGGCCACGCGCTCGAGCACCGCGCGCTGGAGCGGGCGCGCCGCTCGGTCGAGGCGCTCGGCCAACTGCGGCCTGAGACGGCGCGGGTCAAACGCGACGGCGACATCAAGGAGGTGCCGGTCAAGAAGGTGTGTCGCGGGGACCTGGTTGTCGTCCGCCCCGGGGACCGCGTGCCGCTCGACGGCCTCGTCCGCGCCGGGGAGTCGACCCTCGATCAGGCGGCGATCACGGGCGAGTCGGTGCCGGTCGCCAAAGGCCCCGGCGACCAGGTCTTCGCCGGCACGATCAACACCGAGGCCGCGCTCGAAGTCGAAGTCACGAAGCTCTCCTCCGAGTCGGTCCTGGCGCGCATCGTCGACCTGGTCAGCGAGGCCGAGGCGCAGAAGGGCCCGGCGCAGCGTTTCGCCAAGAAGCTCGAACGCGTCTTCGTGCCGATCGTGCTCGCGGCCGCGCCGCTGCTCACGGTGGCGCTCTACTTCCAGGGCCAGACCTTCAAGGAGGCGTTGCTGCGCGGGGTCTCGCTGCTCGTCGCCGCCTCCCCGTGCGCGCTGGCGATCGCGACGCCGGCCGCGGTGCTCTCGGCCGTCGCCTGCGCGGCGAACCACGGCGTCCTGATCAAAGGCGGCGCGCACCTCGAGTCGCTCGGACGCGTCTCCGCCATGGCCTTCGACAAGACGGGCACGCTGACCGTCGGCAAGCCGCGCATCGTCACCGTCGTGCCCGCCCCCGGCGTCGCCGAGCACGACCTCGTCGGCGCGGCCGCGGCCGCCGGATCACACTCGGCGCACCCGCTGGCGCTCGCCGTCGTCCAGGGCGCGCGCGAGCGCGGCCTCGCGGCGCGGGCCGCCGAGAGCTGCGAGGCCGTCCACGGCAAGGGGATGCGCTCGGTCGTCGACGGGGTGCCGGTGCACGTCGGCAACCTCGCCCTCTTCGACGGCGACGGGGTTCCGGGGCACATCTCGGCGGAGGCGCGGCGGCTCGAGACGGCCGGGCAGACGACCATGATCGTCAGGCGCGAGGCGCATTACCTGGGGGTCATCGGGGTCGCCGACACGCTCCGCCCCGAGGCGCGGGAGGTGCTCGCGACGCTGCGGCGCATCGGCGTCGGGCGCAACATCATGCTCTCCGGCGACAATCAGGTCGTCGCCCAGGCGATCGCCGCCCAGGCCGGCATCGACGAGGCGCGCGGGTCGCTCATGCCCGATGGCAAGGTCGCAGAGTTACGCAAGCTCGCGGGCGAGGGCGGGGTGGCCATGGTCGGCGACGGGGTCAACGACGCGCCCGCGCTGGCGGCGGCGTCGGTCGGGATCGCCATGGGCGGCACCGGGTCGGACGTGGCGTTCGAGACGGCGGACCTGGTGCTCATGAGCGAGGGGCTCGGCCGCTTGCCCTTCGCCGTCGAGCTGGCGCGCCGCGCCTCGCGCGTCATCCGCCAGAACCTGTTCGTCGCCATCGGGGTGAGCGCCGTTCTGGTCCTGGCGACCGTCTTCGGCTGGGTCCGGATCAGCCAGGCCGTCGTGCTCCACGAGGGGAGCACGCTGGTCGTCGTGGCCAACGCGCTGCGGCTGCTGAAGCAATAGAACACGGATGAACACGTCATCCGTGTTCTGGCCTTATGCCAGCAACTTGTCGACCACCAGCCCGTGGACGTCCGTGAGCCTGAAATCGCGCCCCTGGAACCGGTAGGTCAATTTCTCGTGATCGAACCCGAGAAGGTGCAGAATTGTCGCGTGCAGGTCGTGGACGTGGACCCGGTCCTTGACCACGTTGAAGCCGAGCTCGTCGGTCTCGCCCATGACCAGCCCCGGCTTGGTGCCGCCGCCGGCGAACCACATGGTGAAGGCGTTCGGGTGGTGGTCGCGGCCGTCGTCGCCGCCCTGGACCATCGGCGTGCGCCCGAACTCGCCCCCCCAGATGACCAGCGTGTCCTTGAGCATGCCCCGCTGCTTGAGATCCTTGACGAGCGCCGCGCAGGCCTGGTCGGTCTCCTGACAGTTGATCTTAATGTCCTTGACCAGACTGCCGTGCTGGTCCCAGGCTTCGTGGAAGATCTGCACGAAGCGGACGCCGCGCTCGACCAGCCGCCGCGCCATGAGCGCGGTGTTGGCGAACGAGGGCTTGCCCGGCTCGGCCCCGTACATCTCGAGGACGTGCTTCGGCTCCTTGGCGATGTCCATCAGCTCCGGAGCGCTCGACTGCATCTTGAAGGCCATCTCGAAGGAGTTCATGCGCGTCGCGATCTCGGGGTCGCCGACGACGTCGAGCCGCATGCGGTTGAGCCGCCCGATGGCGTCGAGCGAGGCCCGCTGCAGCTTCTCGTCCACGCCGCGCGGGTTCGACAGGTAGAGCACCGGGTCGCCGACGTTGCGGAACTGCACCCCCTGGTAGACGGTCGGCAGGAAGCCGCTCCCCCAGCATGAGTTGCCGCCGCTCGGCCCCTTCTTCCCCGTGCTGAAGACGACGAAGGCCGGCAGGTCCTGGGCCTCGCTGCCCATGCCGTAGACCGTCCACGCGCCCATGCTCGGCCGCCCGAAGATCATCGAGCCGGAGTTCATCATGAGCTGCCCCGGCGCGTGGTTGAAGGCGTCGGTGACCATCGACTTGACGATCGCCACGTCGTCGACCACCTCCGCGAGGTGCGGGACCAGCTCCGAGAGCTCCGCGCCGCCCTGCCCGTGCTTGGCGAACTTGAACTTCGGGCCGAGCAGCTTCGAGTTCGGGTTGATGAACGCGGCGCGGTAGCCCTTGAGCAGGTCGGCCGGCGGCAGCGTCCCGTCGAACTTGGCGAGCTGCGGCTTGTAGTCGAACATCTCGAGGTGGCTCGGCGCCCCGGCCATAAACAGGAAGATGACGTTCTTCGCCTTCGGCGCGAAGTGCGGCGCCTTCGGCGCGAGCGGATTCGCCGCCTGCTGTGCGTAGCCGCCGCCCGCAAGCAGGTGGTTGAGCGCGACCGCGCCCAGGCCCACGCCGCACTGCTCGACGAACCACCGCCGGCTGACCTGGACATCCTCTTTTTTCTCTGCTCGCTTCGTCATTCGGCTGCTCCTTTACCCCTTCGGTTCACAATTCTTCCCCGCTCATCCCTCGACGCGCTCCTGCTGCGCGTTCCAATTGACTCTCCGCCCCTCGCGCAGCGAGAGGTTGCCGAGGTGCGCGGCCCGCGCCGCCTCGTGCGCGACGCGGATGTCGGCCGTCGGGGCCTTCCGGCTCCGCGCGCAGTCGAGGAAATTCTTCAGATGGTCGAGCGTCCCGTCGCCGCGCGACTTGATCACCGTCTCCGGTTCCTGCTCAGCCTTCCGCCCGATCAATTCCCCGCCCTCGGCGTAGACGGCGAGCTGCTGGCGATCGAGCTTCATCGTCCCCTTCGTCCCCCGGATCTCCAGGCCGCCGTCGTCGATGCTGCTCGCCATGGTCCCGTGGTAGGTGACGCTGTAGTTCTTCGGGTAGTCGAGCACGCAAGTGATCGTGTCGGGGCATTCCCAGCCGAGCACGTAGCGGCGTCCGCTGGTCAGCGCGCTCGTCGGGGCCGGCGTCTCCATGTACCAGTGGACGACGTCGATCCAGTGCGTCATGAGGTCGGTCAGCGCCCCGCCCCCGAAGTCCCAGTACCAGCGCCACCAGACGACCTTCATCGGCGTCAGCTCCTGGTCGGGCGCCGGGCCGAGCCACTGCTTGCGGTCCAGCTTGTCGAGCGCCAGCTCTTTGGGCGCACCCGCGGCTGCGTAGTTCTGAAACCACCACGCGCGCACGAAGGTCACCTGCCCAAGCTTGCCCGAATCGACGATTTGCTTGCCCCGGATGAAGTGCTCCCAGCTCCGCTGCTGCGTCCCGGTCTGGACCACCCGGCCCGAAGCCTCGACGGCGCGCACCAGCTCGACGCCTTCCGCGATCGAGTGCGAGACCGGCTTCTCGACGTAGACGTCTTTCCCGGCGCGGACCGCGTCAATCGTCATCTGCTTGTGCCAGTGGTCGGGGCTGCCGATGACCACCGCGTCGATCTCTTTGCTGTCGAGCACCGCCCGGTAGTCGCGGTACTGACGCGCCGCCGCGCCGGCGACCCCGGCGGCCTTGAGGAGGTTCGGCTCGTAGACGTCGCAGACCGCGACGAGCTCGTTACCGGGCAGTTTCTTGAGCAGATTCATGAGCCCGCGGCAGCGCCCCCCGGTCCCGATCGCGCCGACGCGAATCCGGTCGTTCGCCCCGAGCGCCCGCGCCGGCGCGAGACCGCCGCAGAGCGCCCCCGCGCCCGCCGACTGACCCAGAAATTCGCGCCGCGAGAGCTTCGTCCCCATGCACTACTCCTTGGTGATGGTCTCGTCCAGATTGAGCAAGACACGCGCGACGGCAGTCCAGGCCGCGAGCCGCTCCATGGTCACGCCCGGCGGGAGCTTCATCGGCTTGTCCGGGTCGTTCGCCGCTAAATTCCATGGGTTGACCTCGCCAGCGGCGAAGCGCCGGGTCTGGCTGTTGAGCAGGGAGAGCAGCTCCGCCGTCTCCGGCGGCGTCGGCGGGCGCGAGAGGCAGCGGCGGAAGGCATATCCCACGCGCTGCGCGTCGGTCGCCCCGCCCTCCTTGACTGCCCGCAGCGCAAGCGCCCGCGACGCCTCCAGGAAGA
>Ga0075421_100005221_pt1 | contig 15678 bp, 14 predicted proteins | sample SoiMetdeltSBSDD5_FD_75292 | JGI IMG/M metagenome (GOLD analysis project Ga0075421, IMG submission 75292) | Bulk soil microbial communities from a Populus tree surrounding site in Tennessee, USA - Soil MetaG P. deltoides SBSDD5 | ecosystem: Environmental > Terrestrial > Soil > Tree plantation...
CCCGCTCACGCTCGAGGCGCCGGGCCAGGACATCGTCATCCGCGGCGACGCGGTGGACTTCCGGAGGAAGTGATGCGCCTGCTCACCGAGGACGCCGCCCTCACCTGCGCCCACCTGCTGGGGAAGGTGGACATCGAGGCCTCCCAGGACTGGGTCACCGTGGAGGGCCGCAAGCTCCTGGTGGAGGACGACCCGGAGCACCGCGAGATCTCCGGGTGCCCCAACTACGGCGTGACGATCAAGCCGTGCACGCACACGCTGGCGGTCAAGGTGGGCTACTCCACCTTCTTGCGGATCGACGGCGCGCGGATCTGCCTCGACACCGTGCAGGGCCTCACCGACGGCACGCCCCCGGGCACGGTGCTCTACCAGGTGCGGGCGCCCGGCCAGGACTGGGTCGCGGGGGACGCATGAGAGACGTCCCCCACAGCCGCGGCTTCCGCTTCTCCCACCCGGACCTCGACGAGCCGCCCGCCGGGATGCGGGTGGGGCCCACGGGCGCCATTGGAATGATCGACGGCCCGGAGGCGGTGCGGCAGGCGGTGCTCCTGCTGCTCTCCACCACGCCCGGCGAGCGCGTGATGCGCCCGGACTACGGCTGCGACCTGCACCGGCTGCTCTTCTCTCCCAACGACGACACCACCGCGGGCCTGGCCATCCATTACGTGCGGCGTGCGCTCGAGCGCTGGGAGCCGCGGATCGCGCTGCTCTCGGTGGACGCCAACCGGAGCGAGGACCAGCCGGGGCTGCTGGAGGTGAGCGTGGAGTACCGGGTCCGGTCCGCGCAGCACCCGGACCGGCTGGTGGTGTCGCTGCAGCTCCAGGAAGGCGAGGGGGCGGGATGACGCTGCCGTCCCCCAACCTGGACGACCGCACCTTCGAGGACCTCCTCCTCGAGGCCAAGGCGCGCGTGGTGCAGACCTGCCCGGAGTGGACGGACCTCTCCCCGCACGACCCGGGCGTCGTGCTGCTGGAGGTGTTCGCCTACCTCACCGAGGTGATGCTCTACCGGCTCAACCGCCTGCCGGAGAAGGTCTACGTCGAGCTGCTCAAGCTGATCGGCGTGAAGCTGCACCCGCCCAGCGCGGCGGTGGTGTCGCTCACCTTCCAGGCGGACGCGCCGGTGGCGCGCGCGGTGGAGATCCCCCGCGGGACCCGCATCGCCGCCGAGCGCGCGGAGGGCGGCGCGCCGGTGGTGTTCACCACCGACACCGAGGCGCGGCTGGAGGTGGGGGCGCAGTCGGTCCAGGTGGTCGCCCACCACGCGGAGCTGGTCGCCGCGGAGCTGCTGGGCGTGGGGACCGGGCGCCCCGGCCTCTCCTTGCGCCTCAAGCGCGCGCCGGTGATCGCGCCCACCGGGGACGAGCTGGACCTGGTGGTCGGCGTGGAGGTGGGCGAGGACGAGCTGGACGAGCGGGTGCCGGCGCGCCGCCTGGGCGAGAAGGTGTTCCGGGTGTGGCGCGAGGTGGAGAGCTTCACCCACCCGGGCGCGGACGCCTTCGTGTACGTCGCCGACCGCGCGTCCGGGACGGTGACGTTCGCGCCCGCGGTGCAGCGCGAGGAGGAGGGCGGCGAGCTGGCCCCGGCGCCGGCGGCGCTGGCCGAGGTCCCTCCGGTGGGCCGGGAGATCCGCGCCTGGTACCGGCGGGGCGGCGGCCCGCAGGGGAACGTGCCGGCGCACGCGCTCAAGGCCGTCCGGGATCCGCTGCCGGTCAAGATGACCGCCGACAACCCGAGGCCGGCGGTGGGCGGCCGCGCCGGGGAGACGCTGCCCAACGCGCTGCTGCGGGGCACGGAGGCGATCCACTCGCTGCACCGCGCGGTGGCCGCGCGCGACTTCGAGGTGCTGGCGCTGCGGACGTCCGCGGCGGTGGCGCGCGCCCGGGCGTTCACCCGCGCCGCGCTCTGGCGCCACGCCCCGCCCGGGGCGGTGGAGGTGCTGCTGGTGCCCGACCTCCCGCCCGAGGTGCGCGGGCCCAGCGACGAGGGCGTCACCGCCGGCGCGCTCCACGAGCACCAGGCCGAGGAGGTGCGGCGGCGGATCCAGGAGGAGCTGGACGCGCGGAGGACGATGGGCACCGAGGTGGTGGCCAGCTGGACGCGGCTCAAGTGCGTCTCCACCGCGGCCAGGGTGGTCGCGCACCGCGCCGAGGACCCGGAGGCGATCCGCCAGCGCGCGCTGGCGCGGCTGAACCGCATGCTCAGCCCGCTCCCGCAGCCGGGGGGCGGAGGCGGCTGGCGCTTCGGGCAGGCGCTCCGCGCCTCCAACGTGTACGACGTGCTCCTCTCCGAGCCCGGGGTGGCGCACGTGGAGGAGGTGCGCCTTTTGGTGGACGAGGTGCCGGAGGCGACGCGCGCCCTGGCGGCGGACCACCACCAGCCGCACACCTGGTACGCGGCCAGCGAGAGCACCCTCTTCCGGTCGGTCAACGACGGCGACGGCTGGGAGCCCGCGGGCGCGTTCGCGGGCGAGCTGGTGGATCGCGCGGCGGCGCACCCGGCGAGGCCGGGGCTGCTGGCGGTGGCCGGGCGCCTGCGCGACGACGACAAGCGCTCCCGCCTCCACCTCTCGCGGGACTGCGGCGAGACCTGGGAGCCGCAGACCCAGACCGTGGACGCGGTGGAGGACCTCGCCTGGACCATTCGCGACGGCCAGCCGCTGCTCCTGCTCGCCACCCGCGTCGGGCTGTTCGAGCTCTCGCTCGAGCGCGGCGCGCGCCCGCTCCAGGTGGTGGTGGACCCCGCCGATCCGGACCTGGGCGCGTGGGCGGTGGCCAGCGCGGTGGACCTGGCCGGGACGTGGCGGGTGGCGGTGTCCGCCATGCAGGGCCGGGGGGTGTTCGTCTTCTCCGGCGGCGGCCAGCGGACGTTCACCGGCATCGGCCTGACCGGCGAGGACGTGCGCGTGCTCCGGCTCCAGCGGGACGGCCCCCGCACGTTCCTGTGGGCCGGGCTGGCGGCGGCCAGCGGCGCCGAGATCGGCCGCGGGTGCCGCTCCGTGGAGCTGACCACCGGCGAAGGGGCCGCCTGGCAGACCTGGTCCAAGGGCTGGGAGGGCGGGAGCTGCCTGTCGCTGGCCTTCTCCGGCGCCACCGTCTACGCGGGGACGCACCGCAGCGGCGTGCTCTGGCTGGACTCCAGCCGTGAGGGCGTGGAGTGGCGGCGGCCGGACGTGGGCAGCGGCCTGCCGCTCCGCGAGGAGGGGCGCCTGTTCCAGCCGGTGCACGCCATCGCCGCCGCCCCGGACGGGAAGCTGCTGCTCGCCGGCGGGCCCAGCGGCGTGGTGCGGAGCACCGACGCGCGGCGGTGGGAGCCCTGCTCCCGCAAGGAGCTGATGGAACCCCAGAAGGTCACCCTGCCTCCAACCTGGCTGTTCTGCACGGGCAAGCACCAGCTCGAGGTGGTCCACGACGATGCAACCCTCTGAGATCGAGCGGCTCCTCCCCGGAGTCTTCCAGCGGACCGTGGGCGAGGAAGGATCGCCGCTGGCGGCGCTGCTGCAGGCCATGAGCGCGCTGCACCAGCCGTCCGAGCGCGCGCTGGAGTCGCTGGACGCCGCCTTCGATCCGTACCGCGCGGACCCGCGCTTCGTCCCCCTGCTGGCGCGCTGGATGAACCTGGAGCTGGCGCTCCCCGCCGGCCTGGGCCGGCTGCGCGAGCTGACCGCCGCCGCCTTCGAGCTGGCGCAGTGGCGCGGGACGGCCCGCGGCCTGGTGCGCTTCCTGGAGATCGCCACCGGCGAGACCGGCTTCCGGGTGGACGAGCGGGTGCCGGACGCCGAGGGCCGCGCCCGCCCGTTCCACGTGCGGATCTCCATTCCCGCCAGGGCGGCGGACCGGCGCGCCTTCGTGGAGCAGATCGTGGAGCGCGAGAAGCCGGCCTACGTGACCTTCGAGCTCGCAGTCACCTGAAGGAGGGGGAATTCCATGCCACGTGCTTTCGACATCACACCTTCAGCACCCAAGGTCCGGGTGCACAGCGGCGAATCCGGAGAGATCGCCTTCACCGTCTCCAACAAGCTGGGCCGGCCGATCCGCGCCCGCGCCACGCCCCGGCCGGACGGCGAGACCCAGGCCACCTGGCTCTCCATCCCCGAGGGCGCCGAGCCGGAGCTGGGGGCGGACGAGACCAAGCTGATCACCGTGCAGGTGAAGCTCCCGACCAGCGTGAAGGACGGGACCTACCCGTTCCACGTCGTCGTCTCGTCGCTGGCCGAGCCGGACGAGCTGTACGCCGAGAGCGACCTGATGCAGATCCTGGTCACCCACACCGAGCGCAAGTTCCCCTGGTGGATCGTCCTCCTCGCCGGGGGCGTGCTGGTGATCGGCGGCGGGGCGTTCGGGCTGGTGAAGCTGCTGGGGCGCGACCAGGGGGTGCCGACCGGAGCGAACTGCGCCGCCGACGCGGACTGCTCCGGCAACCAGCGATGCGTGGAGGTGCGCCTCGGGGCCAGGTCGTGCCTGCTCAAGCCGGGCGAGGACTGCACCGGAGACCTGCAGTGCGCTTCCGCCTTCTGCCGTCGCGACGAGAACGTCTGCTCCCGCGACGACGGCAAGTGCACGGTGGAGACCGCCGCGCAGGACTGCCGCCCGGGCGCGTTCCAGTGCATGAACGGCCGCTGCCTGCTGGGGCTCGGGCAGCGCTGCCTGGAGCACGGGGAGTGCGCGGGCGACTTCTGCCAGAGCGGGGCGTGCGCGCCGTGCGTGGTCAAGTGCGCGCCGTTCCTCAGGTGCCACCGGAACGAGTGCGTGCCGTTCGGGTTCCAGATCCAGCCGAAGGTGCTGCTGGAGCACCGCCGCTTCGAAGGCATCCATCGATGAGCGCGCCGAAGCCCTCCACCATCCTGCTGGTGCTGGCGCTGGTCGCGCTGGTGGCGCTGTTCGCGGTGGCGCTGGGCACCCGGAAGCCGGAGGGCGGGAGGGTGGACAAGCAGGGCCTCAAGGCGCGCTGGCTGGGCGCCTCGCGGAAGGTCCCGGCCAGCGACGTCAAGGGCGATCCCTGCCGCCGCGCCCTCCCGGCGGGCCAGCGCTGCGGCTTCGAGGTCGAAGGGAGCTGGAAGCTCTCCCGGTCCCTCCCGGTGAGGACCCAGGACGCGGTCACCATCGTGCTGCTGCCGAAGGGGCAGGGCCGGCGCGTGCCGGTGGACCTCAAGCGCCCCGGCCGCCAGCAGAGCGTGGACCTCCAGGTGGGCCACAAGGGCGCGCGGGTGGAGATCACCTGCCGCGCGCCGGTGAACCCTACCGGGTGCCTGGTGCAGGTCGGGCTGGACCCGGGCTAGGCGCCGGGCGGTCGCGGCGGCGGGACGGCTCCTCCTCCTTCCTCTTGGCGACCCGGATCGCCTTGAAGATGGAGATGAGCGCGCCCACCAGCATCAGGATCGCCCAGATGGCGGCGAGGATCCCGACGACGATCGCCGCCAGCGCGTCCGTGATGCTGACCATCACCAGCGGGACCACGCCGTGGAGGAAGGCCACCACCACGTTCGCCACCAGCGAGGTCGCGATCAGCAGCACCAGCCCCTTGTTCTGGAGGAAGCGCGGCTGGGAGAGCACCAGCAGGACCGCGAAGAGGACCTTGAGCGCCATCAGCGCCGAGAGCGCGATCGCCGCACCGCCCCGGTCGAAGAACCCCCAGATGGCGAGGTACGCGATGGTGCCGAACGGGGTGGCGACGAAGAGGCCGAACATCACCAGCAGCAGCACCAGCGCCAGCGGCACCAGCAGCAGCGCCAGCAGGACGACCACCAGGGAGACGATCGCCGTGGCCAGCCCCTGGATGCGGCCGTGGACGCGCTCCGGCACGGCCAGCGACAGCCCCACCAGCAGCACCGCGAACAGGAGCAGGCCGTCGAGCAGCGCCAGGTAGGGGATCGCCAGCCCGGGCCGGGGCGGATCCGCCGCCCTGGACGCCAGCAGCTCCACCGCCTGCGCGCGGGCCTCCGAGGCGTCGAGCGAGGGGTCCTCCTGCTGCACGGCGCGCTGCATGTCGGCCAGCGCCGGGGTGCGGACCTGGAGGAAATTCGAGCCGATCTCCAGGCAGAAGGCGGCGGCGAGGAGGAGCGCGGCGATCAGGAACAGCGGTCGGTTGAGCCTCATGCGGCGGCGCCTGCCCCCGGGAAGGTAAGTCTCGCCGCCCGGCCGAGGAGGGGGCTGGTGTGCGCGGGAGTCGGCGGGGGACTCCCTAAACGACGTCCCCAGGCCTACCGATGGCACGGGAGACAACACATGCTCACCAACACCTGGTTTCTGGTCGGATGCGTGGTGTTCGGGATCGCCGGCCTGGTGGCCATCATCGCCGGCGCCGCCACCAGCACCATCTCGGCCATCGTCATCGGCACCATCGTCCTGATCGCCTGCGCGTGGCTGTTCTACTCGGGGATGATCGACCGGAGGCACCTCACCCCGCAGCAGAGGCGGAGGGCAACGGTCTAGCGCCGCCGGGTCACCCGGCGGCGAGCAGCTCCAGCGCCCGCTCGAGCTGGACGTCCTCGCCGGCCGCGTAGCGGACGTCGAACGGCACCGCGACGTCGGGCTCCACGCCGCGGACCTTCAGCGCTTCCGGTCCTGCCCGTCCAGCGGCGCGTCGCCCTTCCCGGTGGGCCCGGGCGGGGGCGGGCCGGGCTCCGGCGCCTGCCGCACCCTGGCGGAGCGGTCCTCCGGCGGCGGGGGCTGCGGCGGCACCGGCGGGAGGTCGGCGAACTTGCCCTCCCGCTCCAGCCTCCACAGGTCCTCGTCGGTGACGTAGGGCGTGTTGAGGATGCGGCGCGCGGCGAGGATCTTCTGCTTCAGCGCCGGGTCCGCCACCGCGGCGCTGCTCTCCTTGGTCGGCCTGGGCGGCGGGCGCATCACCGAGAACGCGCCGCGCACCGGCAGGCCCTCGGAGTCCTTCCCCTCCAGGTAGTGCTCCAGGGAGAAGACGTCCGGCTCCTTCTTCGTGTCCAGCCGCGCCTCGAACTCGATTCCATGCCCGGGCGGGATGATGTTGCCGCCCATGAGGGCGAACGGGTCCTCGCTGTCGGGCGGCGCGTTGGAGGGAGCGCCCTGCCGGTGCCGGAAGGCGGCGGCGTTGTGGATGTAGACCGGCCTGTCGCGGAAGTGGAACAGCCGCACCCGCTGGCGGACCACGCCGTCGGCGCCCAGCTCCGGGAAGCGCGGCGTGAGCTTCACCATCAGCGTGACCACGCCCTTCCCCGCCAGGTCCTCGTAGGCCGGGTTGAGCAGCTGCAGCGCGGCGCGCCCGGTGACGGGCTCGCCCTCGCCGCGCGCGGTCACCTGCACCAGGAAGTGCGAGTACAGCCGGTCCTGCTGGCGCGACTCGTAGCTGTGCTCGACGTACGGGGTGGGGGTGGTGGCGCTCTCGCCGTCCCCGAACGCCCACTCGTAGCTGGTGGGCTTGAACGGCGGCGGCGGCCTGGCCTGCGGGTCCAGCGGCGGCGGCTCGACGATCTTCGCCTCCAGCACGTACTCGCTGAAGGTGTTGGCCTTGAGGTGCGGGACGAGGTTGATCATCCGCTTCGGCCGGCAGGACTTCACCAGGAACTCCGGCAGCGGGGCCCTGGTGGTCACGTTGTTCTTCCCGAAGACCAGCACCTCCTGCTTCGGCTGGTCCGCGTCGTCGTCCGTCAGCCAGGTGCGGAGCGGGACGCGCTGCCCGGGCTGCGAGCCCACCAGGTAGTGGAGGAACGCGTCGCTCCCGTCCGGGGTGTGCGCCTTGATGGTGACGAGGTTCTCCTCCCCCTCGCACACCTCCTTCTTCTCCACGGTGATCTCGTCGATCACCGGCGCCGCGCCGGGACCGCCGGGCATCTGGCGCGCCTGCTGGGGCGGGGCGGCGGCCTTCAGGCGCGCCTGCTCCGCCGGCGGCATGGTGGGGCCGGGGCCCGGCGGTGGGGGCGGCCCGGCGACCGGCGACGACGGCCAGAGCAGCCAGATCGCCAGGACGGCGATCAGCGCCGCGCCCGCCGCGCCCAGCCACCTCTTCCGGCGGCCGGACGCGGGAGGCTGACCTCCTGGCCCTGGACCTCCCGGCTCAGAACCAGCAGCCGTAGACGTTGCCACCCGAGTTCCACTGCAGCGAGTTCGACGTGTCGTACGCCCAGACGCTCACCCCCGACCCGGTGTACGGGTGGCCGCTCCAGCCTCCCAGCCGGTCCGGGGAGATCGACCGCGCCACCGTGCTGCCGTCGTTGTAGATGCCGTTCCACACGCTGGAGGAGTCCGTGCCGCAGTTGCCGGCGGCCATGCAGTTGCGGACCTGGCGGGCGGCGTCGTCGCAGATGTTCTCGAAGCAGGTGATGGTGGTGCCGATCCCCTTCCAGAACCCCAGCCCGTTGTTGCACTGCGACTCCACCGAGCTGTAGAGCGCGCCGCCCGCGGTCTGCAGCTGCGAGTGGGTGTAGGTGTGGGAGTAGACCGGGCCGAAGCCCGCGCGGTACTGCGCGTGGCTGATCAGCGTGGAGCACACCATCCCGTTGTTCCAGCCCACGTCGCCGTAGTTCACGCTCCCCAGGTCGCGGTACTGGTAGAGCACGTAGTTGGTGAGGTAGCCGTTGGGTCCGAAGATCCGCTGGAACGTCTGGCCGCCGTCCTGCCGCGAGGTCACGGTGACCGTGGGCATGTAGCTCATCACCCAGTTGGTGATGCTGGCGCCGTTGCCGTCGTAGCCGGCCGAGGTGCGGCTGCGCTGGTAGGCGATGAACTGCAGCGACCCGCTGCCGTAGAGGAACCGGTAGATCGCGCCCTGGTTCACGCGGGAGGCGCCCGGGTACCCGTCGCGCAGCTCGTTGGTGCGGAGCGGGGTGGAGCAGTAGGTCGGCCAGCCGGTGGTGCCCGGGCTGTGCATGGTCTCGTGCGTGACCTGGCCGCCGGGGCCGTGCGAGAGCATGGAGTGCGTGCGGTACTCGCCTACCGCGTCCAGCACCGCGGTCACCGGACCTTCTCCGCCGCGGTTGAGGACCAGCGCGCCGTTGGGCGCGTTCCAGCCGCTGTTGCTCCAGCCGCAGGCAACGTCGCTGGTGTCGGAGCTTCCGGCGAACGCTGCGCCGGAGCAGATCATCAAGGCCGCGCCAGCGGCGCGGCAGGCGGTGAGTCGAGTCGGCAAGTGCATGGAGGAGCCCCCGGGAGAACGCGCTGCATATTGCGCAAGTCCCCGGTAGAAACGCAATCGCCGTCTCGAACCACCTGTCGACTTCGCGTCTGGCACGGAACGCTTGCGGTCAACTACTTCAACCAGAGTGGCCACCGGATGATGTAGGAGTACCCTCCTCGACATCTGCTGCCGCCGGACTACGGGCGCGCCTTGCCTCGCAGCTGGTCCCTCAGCTTGAACAGGTCCAGCTGCATGGCCATGGCGCCCAGGAGCACCCACCGGTCGTTCGGGTTGGTGGTGGCGAAGGTGAGGAAGGCGAGGCACATCTCGTCCGTCGTCTGCTCGCCCCAGGTGACCAGCCGGGGCGGATCGCTGGGCTGGTTCGGGTTGTCGGCGGAGTTGTCGTAGGTCGCCTGGATGTGCAGCACCGTCCCCTTCGGGAGCCGCACCCGGTCCTTGAACAGGTACATCCCCTGCCAGTTGAAGTCCCAGTCGTCGATGGCGATCAGCCGCCGCTCCTGCCCGTCCGGCGTGGTGGCCCACACCTTCATCGTCCTGCCCAGCGAGTGCATGTGCGGCGCGGCGCCGATCAGCTCCAGCTCCACCGGCGTCTTGAAGGAGGCGCTGGTGACGTAGTGCGCGTCGCCCGGGGGGATGCGCAGCTCCGGGGACACCATGGGCAGCGACATCAGCCGCTTCGGCCGCGGCGCCCTGGCGAAGAAGAGGCCGATCTCGGACTGGTCCTGCTCCGGCTTGCCGGACGGGTGGTAGTGCAGCTGGACCACCAGGTCCGATCCCCTGGGCACGCGCGCGCCCACGTCCTCGGGCAGGAAGCGCGGCGTGCTCCCCGGCACCCAGCCGCCCAGGTTCCCCGCGGGCCGGAAGCCCGGGCCGCCCACGCTGGCGTACCCGGGCCCCGGGTCGGCGGCGTCCTTCTTCCGGGCCTCGCCGCTGTTGTCGAGGAACATCAGCGCGTGGTGCGCCACCTTCCGGTTGCCCGGCCGGAGCTCCACGCCCATCACGTCCCGGTCCTCGCCGAACTGCAGCGGGATGACGAACGCGCGGACCACGTCCGGGCCGGAGGCGGGCACCGGGAAGGCCTCGGTCATCTTCACCACCAGGTCCGGCGTCCCCAGCTGCCAGCCGCTGGTGAACGACGGCGCGGGCGGCGCCTTGGCCGGATCCCCGCGCGGCGCCCCCGCCTCCCACCACGCCTTCAGCAGCGCGATCTCCGCGTCGCCCAGGCGGCGCTCGTCGCGGAGCTCGCCCCAGCCCGCCACCGGCTTCCAGGGCGGCATGAAGCGGGACTCGGTGACGCGGACCATCTGCCGGGCGCGCCTGGCGGCGTCCTCGTAGGTCAGCAGCGAGAACGGCGCCACCTCGCCGGGCCGGTGGCAGGTGGCGCACTTCGCGTGGAGGAGGGGCTGCACGTCCTCGTGGAAGGTCGGCGGCGAGGCCCCCAGCGCCGCGACCACCGCCAGGGTGACTGCGTTCATGGCTGTGCTCCGTGTGAGATGTAGCACCCGAGGACGGGCGTCTCGGGCACCGAGATGGGCGATCCGGCCAGCGCCTCGTCGATCGCGATGCGGAGGTCCTCGCGCCGCGGCCTGGCGCGCACCTTGCCGAAGTCCACCGCGCGGTCGTCCAGGCGGCCGCGGTAGAGCACCGCGCCGTTCGGGCCCAGCACCACCGCCTCTGGCGTCACCGTGGCGCCCGCCGCCCGCGCCAGCGCCTGCTGCGGGTCCAGCAGGGTGGGGAAGGCGAGCGCGTACTCGCGGTCGTGGTGGAGCACCTGGTCCGCGGTCCGGTCGCGCTCCGGGTTCACCGCGAAGAAGCGGACCCGGCCGCCGTGGCGCGCGGCCAGCGCGTTCAGGTCCGGGATGGCCCGGTTGGACAGCGGGCACTCGGTGGACAGGAACACCAGCACCGTGACCGGCCGCTCCTTCAGCTCCGAGGCCTGGTGCAGCGTCCCGGCCGCGTCCGGCAGCGGGAACGCCGCCCAGATCGCACCGATGAGAACCAGCGTCTTCATGCCGCCCCCCTTGGCGTCTGGACATCAAACACCATCGGCGGCCTCGCGTTGGCGCCCGAAACAGCCGCTCATCAAGCTGAAACGAGCTGAAACAATCAGGGAGGTCGAGGTGAGCCTGGACCGGGCCCCGCGCGCGGGCTGGCGGCGGCGCGAGGCCTTCGAGGCGCTCTATACTGCTGCGGCGGCACGGCCACCACCATCAGGGGCCGTGCCGCCGCGGTCTTCTGGTCCTCTAGCAGGGCTGGTCTAGAAGAGGCACTTTCCCTGGATGGAGGGATCCGTCGGGCCGCGCGCCAGGCACTCCGCGAGCGGGACCGGGAACGCCAGGTGGACGTTGTGCGTGCTGATGTCCTTGATCGCCGCGTCTCCGGTCGGGTTGCCGATCCGGTTGAGCCGGCGGAGGTCGATCCAGCGGTGCCCGCCCTCGAACATCAGCGAGTACCGCCGCTGCTTGAGCAGCTCGGTGATGAAGGTGTTCTCGTCCGTGGTCTCGGGGACCGTCCCCAGCCCCGCGCTGGCGCGGATCAGGTTGATGTCCTGGTTCGCCCCCATGGTGTTCCCCCGGCGGAACCGCGTCTCCGCCCGGAGGAGGATCAGGTCCTCGTTCTTGAGGATCGGGATCGGGGTGGTGTTGGTGGGGTAGATGCTGAAGGCGTAGCCCGTGGTAAGCCCGCGGGACGTCTGGGTGGTCGGGTTGCCGCCGGAATCCAGCAGCCGCCGGAGCTTCCGCGTCACCCGGAGGTCGCCCGCCTCCGCATCGTCGACCAGCTTCTGGTTGGCCAGGATGTTGGGGCTCACCAGGTTGTTGACCACGTCCCCGGAGCCCGTGCCGTAGGCGTGATACACGCCGACCGCCAGGCCCGTCACCGTGGCCGGCGCCGTGTCATTGAGGAACGACGCGGCCAGCGCCGTCTCCGCCGCCGGCCAGTCCGACTGGTACACGGCGACGCGCGCCCTCAGCCCGCGGTTGAACTGGAGGAACGTGGTCGTCTCGTTGAAGCCACTGAACCCGTTGCCGAGCGGGAACGGGAACCGCTCGTCGAGCGGGGAGAGCAGGGCCGCGGCGTCGTCCAGGAGCGTGGCCACGTGCGCCAGGATCTCCTCCTTGGTCTTGAACGGCGCCGGCGCCTCGGTGAGCGGCCGGTTCACGTCGATGGGACCCCCGTTGGTCCACCGCGTGTTGTGGACGACCAGGAAGTCCAGCGCCTGGATCGTCTTGGCGAACGCCTTGATGGTGTCCTTCTCCACCGCGGTCAGCGCCGCCGGGTCCACCGCGTCCAGCGCCCCCAGCACCACGAAGGCGTTCCGGATGTTCTGGTACGGCTGCTGCCACTCGTTGCCGCCGAACGCGGGGCTCGAGGAGTCCAGCGACGGCGCCTCCAGCATCTCGCTGATGAACCGCGGGTCCGCCTTGTCGAAGTTGTACGACTCGCGGCCGAGGATCCCCAGCAACGACACGAAGCCGTTGGTCTGGGCCACCTGGACGCGGTGTCCGGTGACCAGCCCGGTGGAGGCGGCCAGGATGCCGGACCGGGTGGGGGTCTTGGTCAGCGCCTCGATGCTGGGGTTGTTCAGGTCCGTGGAGTCCAGCGAGTCGCACGCCGGCCCGAGGGCCAGCGCCGCCGCCGCCAGGAGCCCGACACCCATCCTCTTCATCGTCTTGGAAAGGATATTCATGGTTAGAACCCCACCTCGATGGAGCCCCAGAAGCTGCGGCTCGGTGGATACGGCGCCAGGTCGACGTTCCGGGCGATGGCCTGGTTGCCGAAGTTGGAGACCTCGGGGTCCAGCCCGCTGTAGCCGGTCACGGTGAACAGGTTGCGGCCGCTCAGCATCACCCTGGCGTGCCGCACCACCTTGAGGAAGTTCCCCTGGAAGAGCGTCTTGGGCAGCTCGTAGCCCAGCGAGATCTCGCGCACCTTCAGGAAGGACGCGTCCTCGATGTACACGCCGGCGTGGAGCTCCTCCTCCAGCTGGCGCACCCGCTCCTTGGCGGCCTCCACGTCGGGGCTGTTCCCGAAGTAGTCGTAGATCTGCCGGGTGATGTTGATCACCTCGCTGCCCTGCTGCCAGTCGAGGTTCATCGAGAGCGAGAACGGCCCGTAGCGGAGGTCGTTGATGAACGACATCCGGAAGTCGGGCTCCGAGTCGCCCAGTTGCCGGACGATGGGCTGCCCGGTGGCCGGGTCGATCCCGTCGTTGCCGACGATCTGCGTGGCCGACTTGCCCGCCTCCATCTTGTACGCACCGTACCGGGCGCCGAACACGCCGAACACGAACGGCGGCACGTCCAGCCTGGAGATCACGCTCCGGTTGAGGGAGAACGTGGTCCGCGAGGTCCAGGAGAAGCCGTCCGTGCTGTCGAACGGGGTGACCTGGACCATGGCCTCGACGCCGCGGTTGATCATCTCGCCGCCGTTGAAGATCTGCGTCAGGAAGCCGGTGGACGGCGCCACGTTCCGGCGCAGCAGCAGGTCGTCGATGGTGCGCTGGTAGCCGGTCAGCTCCACCACCAGGATGCCGCCCAGCATCAGGGCGTCCACGCCTCCCTCGAACTCCCTCTGGCGCTCCGGGAGCACGCCGGCGTTGCCCGCGTTGGGGTTCACCACCACGCCGCCGTTGCCGTTGATGTTGGTCACGTTCAGCGTCGTGGACCGCATCCCGTAGATCGGCAGGTTGCCCGTCTCGCCGTACGCCACGCGGACCTTGAACTCGTCGAAGTACTGCGACGGCAGGTTGGCGATGCGGTACGACGCCGCGGCCTTCGGGTACAGGTACACGGCGTTGGCGTCGCCGTTGAGCGAGCTCTGCTCCACCCGCAGCGCGGCCACCAGCTGCAGCCGCTCGGACAGGGTGAGCGCCTCCTCCTGGATGTAGAAGCCGCGGTCGGTCACCTTCTGGCGATCCTGGTTGACCACCACCTGCGTCCCGGAGTCGATGTTGGGCTGCCCGGCCACCAGGCCGCGGGTGATGATGTAGGTGGAGTCGAGCGTGCGCTCCTCCCGCTGCGCGCCGAGGGACGTGGTGAGCCCGTTCAGCACGGTGGAGCCCGCCGGCCGGTAGGTGTGGACCAGGTTGGCGCCGATGTTGAAGTTGAGGTTCTCGTGGGTGGCGGAGATGGACGTCCCGGACAGGCTGTCATCCAGCGGCTCGAAGTTGAGCTCGGGCGGGAAGAGGAGGTAGTTCTTCTGCTGGAACCGGTCCACGCCCACGTTGGTGGCCAGCTTCAGCTCCTGCTCGTTGGTGGTCCAGATCTTCCACAGCACGTCGCCGGAGGAGATCAGGCGCCACAGGTCCTCGTCGTTCTTCATCAGCGCCGCGGTCTGGAGCGGATTGGTCCCCACCAGCCCGATGTACGGGTTGATCGGCCAGCTCCCGTCCGTCCGCTGGGTGAGATCGATGAAGCTGGGCGTGGACGACAGCACCATGTAGTGCGACACGTTGTTGTTGTCGTTGTTGAACATCCCGCGCGCCGCCAGGCTGTGGATGACGTTGGACGAGATCTGCGCCTCCAGCGCGTCGCTGAACTTGTGGCTGAGGTTGAGGCGGGCGGACTGCTTGTCGTACCCGGTGTTGAGCACCACGCCCTTGTCGCCCTTCATCAGCACCGAGGCGAAGTACGAGGTGTCGCCCGCGCCGCCGGCCAGCGAGGCGTAGGTCTCGGTGGAGAGCTCGCTCCGGCCGGCCAGCTGCTCCTGGTGGTCGAACGGACCCGGCGGGGCCCGCTGGTCCGCCGAGCAGTCGGGATCCCCGTTCACGTCGACCGGCGAACCGGCCGGGCACGCGATGGGCCCCCAGACGCTGTACGCCTCGGCGAAGGTGCCGAACGTGCGCACCGGCAGCTTCTTGGAGATGTGGTACGTCCCGAACCGCTGCGCCAGCTCCAGCCGGGGCGTGGCGGTGCCGGTGCCGGCCCTCTTGGTGGAGATGATCACCACGCCGTTGGACGCCTTGGAGCCGTAGATCGCCGCCGCCGAGGCGCCCTTGAGGATCTCGATGTTGGCGATGTCGTTGGGGTTGATGTCGGCGATGCGGTTCACCTGGTCGTCCTGCACCGGCGCCGGGTTGGAGCCCGCGTTGGACTTGGTCACCGCGTTGATGCCGTTGGAGATGGCGACGTCGGAGATGATCACCCCGTCCACCACGTACAGCGGCGCGCTCTGCGCGTTGACGGTGGAGACGCCGCGCAGCTTGATCTGCATCCCGCCTCCGGGCGCCCCGGAGTTGGCCTGGATGTTGGCGCCGGCGACCTTGCCCTGGAGCGCGGCGTCCACGGTCTGGGACGGAGCGCGGGCCAGGTCCTCGGCCTTCACCGTGGCGACCGCGTTGGCCAGGTTCAACCTCTTCACCTCGGTGGCCCGGCCGATCACGACCATCTCTTCCACGTAGCTGGCGTTCAGCTCCACCGTGATGGTGGCCACGTCAGCGTTCACCGGGATGTCGCGGCGCACGTGGTCCTGCTCCTCCACGTGCAGCATCACCTTGCCTTCCGGCACGCCGGTGAGGGTGAAGTTGCCCACCTCGTCCGCGGTCGCCGTGGCCGCGGTCCCCTTGATGGA
>Ga0075421_100005223_pt1 | contig 15673 bp, 15 predicted proteins | sample SoiMetdeltSBSDD5_FD_75292 | JGI IMG/M metagenome (GOLD analysis project Ga0075421, IMG submission 75292) | Bulk soil microbial communities from a Populus tree surrounding site in Tennessee, USA - Soil MetaG P. deltoides SBSDD5 | ecosystem: Environmental > Terrestrial > Soil > Tree plantation...
GGACTCCGGCGTATCGGTCAGGGGAAAGAGCGTGCAATCGCCCTTGAGGCCGTGCGGTTTTCGGAATCGGCCGACGACGACGGTCTTCATACTGAGCAGTCGTCAGTCTCCAGTCACCAGTCGCCGGGCGGTCGGACGAGTTTACTGACGACTGGCGACTGGCGTCTGGCGACTCTCCGCAAACACTCCCGCCTGCTTCAGCAGCGACTGGACTGTATGCGACGGCGTCGCACCCTTGGCGATCCACTGCCGAGCCTTCTCGGCGTCGACGTGCACCTTGTCGGCCGCGGTCTCACCCTTCGGGTTGTAGGTCCCGATGATCTCGATGAACCGTCCATCCCGGGGGGCCTCGCCGTCGGCGACGACGATGCGGAACAGGGGGAGCTTCTTCCGACCGATCCGGCGAAGGCGAATACGAGTTGCCATAGTGGGTTCCTCTGTACGGGTTAGCCGGGGAATCCGCCGCGTCCGAAGGGCAGCTTCAGACCGGCGCCTCCGGTCTTCCCCGCGATCTTCATGAACTTCTGCATCTGCTTGAACTGCGACAATAGAGTGTTGACTTCCTGAACCGTCCGGCCCGAGCCCTTGGCTATCCGAAGCCGCCGCTGGCCGTTGATCAGGTCCGGATTGCTCCGCTCCTTTGGGGTCATGGATAGCACGATGGCCTCGACGTGCTTGAGCTTCTTGTCGTCGATCTTGGCCGCCTGGAGCATGGCCGGATTGATTCCCGGCAACATACCGAGCACGTTCTTGAGCGGCCCCATCTTCTGCATCTGCTTCATGGCACCGAGGAAGTCGCTCAGGTCGAGCCCCTTCTTCGACTGAACCTTCTTGGCCAGCCGCTCGGCTTCCTTCTCGTCTACCGCTGTCTGGGCCTTCTCGACCAGGGAGAGGATGTCTCCCTGCTGGAGGATCCGTCCCGCCAGCCGGTCGGGATGGAACGGCTCCAGCGCGTCGAGCCGCTCGCCCACGCCGATGTACTTGATCGGGGCGTGGGTGACCCCGTAAATCGAGAGCGCGGCGCCGCCCCTGGCGTCGCCGTCCATCTTGGTCAGCACCACGCCGGTGATGCCGAGCGCGTCGTGGAAGCCCTGGGCGATCCGGACCGCGTCCTGGCCGGTCATGCCGTCGGCGACGAGCAGGATCTCATGGGGCGACACCGCCGCCTTGAGCCGCTTGAGCTCGTCCATCATCTCGTCGTCGATCTGCAGCCGGCCGGCGGTGTCGACGATGACCGTTCGGGCCCGCGCCTTGCCCGCCGCCGCGATCCCGTCGCGCACGATCTTGACCACGTCCTGCGACGCATTGTCGCTGTGCACGCCGACGTCGACCTGCCGCCCCAGCGTGTGCAGCTGGTCGATGGCCGCGGGCCGGTACACGTCCGCCGCCACCATGAATGGCGCCTTCTGCTCCAGCCGGAGCCGCTTGGCCAACTTGCCGGCGGTGGTTGTCTTACCCGAGCCCTGGAGCCCCACCAGCAGGATGACCGTGGGCGGCACCGACGCGTAGGCGATCGGCGCCTGCTTCTCGCCCAGCAACGCCACCAGCTCGTCATACACGATCTTGACCAGCTGATGACCCGGCCGGACGTCCTTTATGGCGCTGAGCCCGACGGCCTTGGCCTGTACCCGCTCGAGGAAGTCGCGGGTCAGATCGAAGCTGACGTCGGCCTCGAGCAGGACCCGGCGGATCTCCCGGAGCCCCTCTTTGACCGCGTCTTCCGTTAAAACGCCCCGCCCGGTGAGCTTCTGGAGCGTGGCGTTGAGTTTGCTGGAAAGCTCGTCAAACATAAGCCCGTAAGTTTAGTCGTGAAGCGGGGTTTGATCAAGTCGGGCAGCCAGTCGGTCAGGCGGTCGGTCGGTCAAGCGGCTGCGAAAGTCAGTGCCTCGCGACCTACCACCTACCCGCTTACACGCTTACCAGCGTACCCTTCCCACCATGGCCACCATGCAGGAACTCACCAACCCCGAGGAGCGGCAGCGCAATCTCGACCGCATGAAGCTGCGGGCGACCGGGCTCCTGGTCCTGATGGGGGTGATCTTCATCGTCGCGCGTTTGTTCGAGGCGGAGCACCCATGGCTGGGGTATATCCGGGCGACTGCGGAGGCATCCATGGTGGGCGGCATCGCCGACTGGTTCGCCATCACCGCGCTGTTCCGCCATCCACTCGGCATCCCCATCCCTCACACCGCGATTATTGCCAGCCGGAAGGATCGGATCGGCCGCAGCCTCGGCAACTTCGTGCAGAACAACTTCCTCTCCCCCGAGGTGCTGGCGGCCAAGCTCAGGGCCGCGCAAATCAGCCGGCGAGCGGCCGAGTGGCTGAGCATTCCGGAGAACGGCCGCAAAGCTGCCCAACAGATTGCGTCGGTGCTGACGAGCGCTGGCAACGTGGTACGGGACGAGGACGTACATGCCTTACTCGACCGCACTGTGGTCGAACCGTTGCGGCAGATCGCCATCGCGCCGGTGCTGGCCAAGGGCCTGGCGCTGCTCACGGTGGATGACCGGCACCAGCAGTTGCTCGACCGAGTGATCCAGGGATTGCTCCGGCTGGTGGCGGAGAACGAGGAGCTGATTCGGGAGAAGATCCGGGAGGAGAGTCCCTGGTGGCTGCCCCGGCTGGTGGACGACCGAATTCACCAAAAGGTGCTGGGCGGCATCGAGCGAACCCTCATCGAAGTGGGCGAGGATTCCGATCACCCACTTCGCCGCCAGTTCGACGAGCTGCTCGCGGAGTGGATGGTGCAGCTGCAGGAGTCACCTGAGGTAATGGCCCGGGCGGAGGCGATCAAGGAACAGGTACTCGACCCCGAGACCAGCGGGCGGCTCGCCGCATCGCTCTGGGGAGAGCTCAAGCAGATTCTCGGACGCCAGAGTGCGTCCGACGACGCGGCGCCCAGCCCGGTCGCGCGGAGCCTCTCGGCGCTCGCCTCCGCCGCGCTGGAAGACGAAGCGTTGCTGGAGAAGATCGACGGCTGGATCATCAATGCCGTGCTACGAGTAGTGGAGCAGCACCGGGGAGAGGTGGGCCAGCTCATCGCCCAGACGGTGAGTTCGTGGGATCCCGAAGAGACCTCCCGCCGCATCGAGCTGCTGGTCGGGCGGGATCTGCAATTCATCCGGATCAACGGAACTCTGGTCGGCGGGCTGGTGGGGCTCCTGATCTACACAGCTACACGATTTTTCTAACCGATCGCGACACCCAGACAAACGGTGGGCGTTAACGGGCTATGGATGGCCGCGGCAAGCTCGACCATCCGTTCCATCCAGCCGGCGCGAGGACGTAGCGTGTCGCCGGTTTCCCGTCCAAGTCCAGGTGCTCCGCCGAGGCCCGGTAGCCCGGGCGTGAGGTCGCCCGCAGCTTGGTCCCATACGCACCCTCGAACCGCTGCGACGAGGCCGGGTCGTCCCACATCACCACCCATACCAGAGCTGGTCCCCCCGGTGTGCGATATACCCGATAGCGATCTCCGCCCCAGCCGGTCGGACCGGCAGCGCGGACCTGGTTCTGTCCTGCGAGCCGTGCCATGAGGATCCGGACCTCGCCTTCGCCCAGCACATCCTCGTAAAGCGCGGCCGTGTCGGCGGGGAACTCGAGCCCAATCGGCACATCGCCTTTGGCGTAGCGGTCCGGAAACAGGATCTGCTCGGTGGACACCGGCATCCGTGGGCCATATGGCACCGAGTCTCGCCAGGGCGAGGTCTCCCACCAGTGCATGAACTCGGCGCCAGCCAGGTAGGGGAAGATCAGCGCCTCACGCACCACCAGCGGGGCACGCGCCAGCACCGGCATCGAGCTCTGCCCGCTGCGGATCTGCTCGGTATACTCGCCCCAGAAGTCCGGGTCGGCAGTGGGATCCATCCCGGGGGGGAAGAGCGCCTTCATTCCGGCCAGGGTCGCCTGCCCCTCCAGCACCGACTGCGCCGCCGCCAACCGGTCGTTGTTGGACTTCTCGTGCAGAATCGAGTCCAGGGGGATCCGCTCGCCCTGCAGCGCATGCACCATCTCATGGGCGACGACAACCCGAAGCTGTGCCGGGTCGGCGTCGGCCACACCGAACAACATCGCCGAGTCGGGATCGTAGTAGCCCGCCACCTGCTCGGTATAAAGCTCCAGCAGCAAGGGCCGGAGATCGAGCGTGTCCGGGAGCAGACCGAACAACCGGTAGGCGGTCTCCAGACCTTCCAGCTTAGCGGCCGGCAACTCCTCGGCCAGCTTGTGCAGCAGGTAGGCCCGCACCTGCTGCCGGCTTCGCAGGGCTGACTTCGGTGTCGCCTTGAATTGCAGTCCGGCCGCTCGCTCGACCTTCCCCTTGAGGCTGTCCACCATCCGACTCAGCATGTCTTCGGTGGCCGGGCCGGGCCGCTCGCCTCGACAGGCCAGGATGCTCACAATCGACGCCAGCGCCAGCCACCTGGATTTCACATGAACCTCAGCAGTCGCCCGTATTGAACCACTACATCCCGCACCAGCGGCATCGATCCCGAGAACTGCAGCAGCCCAGCCGCCGCGGTGAGCCCCACGCCGAACGGCAGGTAGCCTTGCGACTGCAGTCCCGCAGTCGTTTCGGGCGACGGCATCAGCGGCACCCGGCGAGCATACCAGAGCGCCACTCCCGCCAGAGCCACTGCAACCAGAATCCGCGGCACCGAGAGCCCGGCTCCGATGGCAATCGCCACAGCGGCAGCCAGGAGTCCTCGCACCCGAAGCCAGCTCTGGTTGTCGAGGCTGGCGGGTAAGAGAAAGGAAGCGTAGTAGGCTACCCCTGCACCAATAACCCCGTGGAACACAGCGCCGAGTACCTGCCAGGTGACGCCGAGGGCGAAGGAGCCCGCGAGCAGCAATGTGGGCACCGCCCCGAGAGCTATCAGTCGCACAACCACTCCCCACCGAAAGCCTGGTGCTGAGGTCAGCCCGATAGTACCTGCCTCCTCCACTCCTAGCGCTCTTTCCGCTTCTCCCGCTTCACCTTCTCGTCGCAGCCAGATCGCCGTCGCCAGAAAAATCACGGTGCTGATCACCGCCCCGAGCAAGAGCACCGGAACGATCGCCTCCCAGCCTAAGAAGGCGCCGATCATGCCCATGAGTGCGCAGTCGCCACCGCCCATCGCCTCTTGGCCCACGGCCAGCTCGGACAGCTCACCGATCAGGAGGACTGCGCCTGCGCCGACTAAGGCTCCTTGCAGGCTGACCACCGCGTTCGAGGGGTCGGGCCAGGCGGAGAGTGCGACGGCAATCGCTGTCCCGCCGATCGAGAACTCGTGAGGGATGAGGTACTCTCGGGCATCGGTCATGGCGATGCCGAGCAGGATGGTTCCGAAAATGGCGCCGTGGAACGCCTCCAGAGTCACACCCTCACGCCAGACCATGAACGCCCAGATTGCGGCGGTGGCCAGCTCAATCAAGGGATACTGAGCCGAGATGGGCTGGCCGCATCCCCGGCAGCGGGCGCGGAGCAGAATCCACGAGATGACCGGGATGTTGTCATACCAGGCGAGCACGCGGCCGCAGCGGGGACAGCGCGAGCGAGGGTGCACCACCGACTGCTTCGGCTCGACGCCCCAGCGGAGGATGCAGACGTTGAGGAAGCTTCCGATCATGGCGCCGACCACCGCGGCCAGCACGATCTCGAACCCCGCCGGAAGCTCACCGCTCACGCATCACTCCGTACAACAGGATCCCTGCGGCCACCGCGACATTGAGCGACTCGACTCCGGGTTCGAGCGGAATCGTAACCCTGCGGGCGGCGGCGGACTCGAGCACCGGCCCAACGCCGGCGCCCTCGTTGCCCAGCACCAGGGCAACGGGTGGTCGAGCAGGGTTCCTTCCTGGGACCTGGTCCAGCGGGTCGCCCACCATGTCGGCGATCCAGATTTGGGACCGCTGCAGGCGAGACCAGGCGATGAACTCCTCGGGGCCGGCCGATACCACAGGCAGCCGAAAGCTCGCTCCCATGGCCCCGCGGATCACCTTGGGGTTGGTGAGGTCAGCCGTTCCCTTGAGGGCAACGACGCCCCGAGCGCCGAGCGCAAGCGCGGTGCGCAGCATAGTGCCGACATTGCCCGGGTCCTGCACCGCATCGAGCACCAGGACGGTGTCGCCCGGCGACAGTCGGATATCCTCCAGCCCCCAGGTCCTGGGCTCGATGACGGCAACCACGCCCTGTGGATGTTCGGTGTCGGCCAGCGATTCCAGATCCGCGTCGCCCACTTCTTCCAGCCGGATGTTGCGCTCCGCCAGCGCTGCTTTGAGCGCCTTCCCCCGAGTGGTACTTTCCAACGCCGGAGACACTGCCGCACCCCGTATCGAGATCCCAACGGCGAGCGCCTCCTCCACGAGACGAACGCCTTCGGCCAGCGCCAGGCCGCGCCGCTCCCGGCCGCGGCGGCGGTGCAGGTCACGAATGAGTGTCTGGAGGGAGCTACTCATGATAGTGATCACCGGATGAAGATCGCGCTCACCATCGCCGGATCGGACTCCGGCGGTGGGGCCGGCATCCAGGCCGATCTCAAGACCTTCCAGCAATTCGGCGTGTTCGGGACCTCGGTCATCGTGGTCCTCACGGCCCAGAACACCCGGGGGGTGCGCGCAGTCGAAGCGGTACCCGAGGCGATGGTCAGCGCCCAGCTCACCGCCATCGCGGAGGATCTCCCGCCGGCAGCGCTCAAAACCGGCATGCTGGCCGAAGCCTCGCTGGTGCGTTTGGTGGCTCGCGCGATCCGGGAGAACGGCTGGGCGCCCCTGGTGTGCGATCCGGTAATGGTCTCCACGTCGGGCACCCGGCTCCTTTCGACCGAGGCGGAGGAAGTCGTGCGGGAAGATCTGCTGCCGCTCGCCGCCCTGGTGACTCCCAACCTGGACGAGGCCGCTATTCTAACCGGACGGGTGGTGCACGATATCCCGACCATGGAGCGAGCCGGGGCAACCCTTCGTCGGTTCGGAGCCGCAGCCGCGTTGATAAAGGGTGGCCATCTCTCTGACGACACCATCACTGATGTGCTGGTGACCGCGTCGGGGGTGCGTCACTTTGTCCATCCGCGCATCGCCACCACCTCGGTGCACGGCACCGGCTGCACTCTCTCCGCGGCCATTGCCGCGGGACTGGCGCTCGGCCGCTCGCTGGAGCGGGCGGTGGAGGACGGACTCGACTTCGTGCACCGGGCCATCGCGGCCGCACCCGGCGTGGGTGGCGGGAACGGGCCGCTGAACCACCTGGTTCCCGGACCTACAGCCGCTGGATAACCCCCTCTACTAAACTGCCGAGCTCATTGCTCACCCGTTTCGCCGTCTCCAGGACTTCTTCGTGATTCAGCTTCGTAGGCGAGAGCCCCGAGGCCAGGTTGGTCACCACCGAAAATCCGAGACAGCGGATGCCTCGCGCCCGCGCCGCTATCACTTCCACCACGGTCGACATGCCCACCGCGTCGGCCGCCAACCGCTCCAGCATCCGGATCTCGGCCGGAGTCTCGAAGCTGGGGCCGAGCAGCTGTACGTAGACCCCCTCCTGGAGTGCGATCCGCCGTTCCGTCGCCACCGCTCGAGCCAGCTCCCGTAACGACCGGTCGTAGGGATCGGACATGTCGGGGAACCGCTCCTCTCCCGGAAGCACCGGTCCGATCAGCGGATTCCGAAAGGTCAGGTTGATGTGGTCGGCGATCAGCATGACGGTGCCGGAGGAGAAGGTTCGGCGGATTCCGCCTGCGGCATTAGTCAGCAGCAGAGTCTCGATTCCGAGCGCGCCAAACACCCGAACCGGCAGTGCCGCGGTACTGGGGGTATGGCCCTCATATAAATGAAAGCGCCCGCTCTGGGCCAGGAGTTCCTTTCCGGCAAAGCGGCCGATCACGACCTCGCCGCCGTGTCCCACGATGGTCGGCTCGGGAAAGCCCGGGATCTGTCCGTAGGGTATCCGGACCGAATCCTCGATCCGCTCGGCGAGATAGCCCAGCCCTGACCCAAGCACGATCGCCACCTTCGGCCGCCGCTTCCCCCAGCGCTCGCGGATCGCGGCAGCCGCGGCTTCGAGGTCGCTCACCGGCGCGGCCTGTCCCTGGGAGGTCTTGCGACTGGCATGTGGCTCCTCCAGGCGCTGCAGCACTCGACGGTCGGAGCCCGACGCAGTCCAAGTTGCACCTTAGCTTGTGGTGGTTGATGCGTCGGTCTCCTCCCCTCGTACTGACGCGCCCTACGGAGCTTCACGCCAGTCGCTGATCCTGCTGACGTTGGCTGTGTCCAAGCTCGAAGAGGGTGGACTGCACCGGAGCTGGAGCGTGCACCGAGGAGCGCGTCAGCACGAGGGGAGGAGACCGCGGCCCTCCAGCCCTCATGCCCCGCTGGAGAGGAGGTCCGCGGGCTCCGACCGTCGAGTGCTGCAGCGCTCCGCAGGTGCACGCTCCAGCTCCGGTCACTAACCCAGGTCAAAGCAGGATCCCCGCAATCGTCGCCGACAGGAAATTCGCCAGCGTTCCCGCCAGCATCGCCCGGATCCCCAGCCGGGCGAGATCCCGCTTCCGCTCCGGAACTAACGCGCCGATGCCGCCGAGCTGGATGCCCACCGAGCTGAAGTTGGCGAATCCCGCCAGGGCGAACGAAGCGATGATGAACGAGCGCGGATCCAGCTGCGCCTTCATCGGCCCGAGCTGCGCGTAGGCGATGAACTCGTTCAGCACCATGCGCGTGCCCAGGAGACTGCCGATGGTCCCGCTGTCGTGCCAGGGCACGCCCATGATCCAGGCGATGGGGCGGAAGATCCATCCCAGCACGGTCTGCAGGTTGGCCGGAAACCACTGGGCGAAGCGGTGGATTGCGGCGAAGCCTCCGTTGAGCAGGGCGACGAGGGCGACGAACGAGACCAGCATCGCGATCACATTCAACATCAGCGTGAGTCCCTCGCTGGTCCCCCGTGCCGCCGCGTCCAGCAGGTTTACGTCCTGCTTCGGCATGTCCAGCTTGACCTTGCCGTAGGTCTCCGGCACCTCGGTCTCCGGCTCGAACAGCTTGGCCATCATGATCGTCCCCGGCGCGGTCATGATAACGGCAGTCAGCAGGTGCCGGGCCTCGATTCCGAAAGCGATGTAGGCCACCATGATCGAGCCGGAGATGTGGGCCATCCCCGAAGTCATCACCGTCATCAGCTCGGAGCGGGTCATGCGGGACAGGAACGGCCGGATGGTGAGCGGTGCCTCGGTCTGCCCCATGAAGATGGAGGCCGCCACGTTGAGACTCTCGGCTCCGCTCGCGCCCATCACCCGGCTCATGAGGAGGGCAAAGGCCCGCACGATAAGCTGCATGATGCCGAGGTAGTACATGATGGCGAACAGCGCGCTGACGAAGATGATGGCGGGCAACAGCTGGAAGGCGAAGATCACTCCCAGGCTGGAGTTGGGCTTGCCCAGCTCGCCGAACACGAATTGGGAGCCGACGTAGGAGTAGTTGAGGATGCTGGTGACAAAGTTGCCCAGCGCGCGGAACAGCTGCTGCCCGGCGGGGATGCGGAGCACGAAGATGGCGAACAGCAGCTGAAGCGCCAGGCCCCAGGCTACCACTCGCCAGCGGATGGCTCTCCGGTTGTGCGACAGGGTGATCGCAATGGCAATGATGGCGGCGATGCCGAGGATTCCCCTGAGGCGAGAGAAGATCCCGCGAGGCTCGGCCGGACCGACCGGCTCCGGCCGGGGCGGCGCCACCACCTGAGTGTCGGCTTGAGCTCTGGTGGTGGAGTCCTGGACCCGAGGCGCTGACTGCGCCAGCACCCCGTTGACGGTCTGCCAGGTGAGTCCCGGGACGACCCACGCCGCGAATAGAGCGGCGCCAAGAAGGAGAACGGCCAGGATCGCAGCGCGCATGAATCCTCGTTTTCCCGCGAAGGGATCCTTCACGTTCCCCGACTAGCGTCTAATGACTAGTGACCCGGCCCAAGAGGGCCGGGCTAATTACATCCCCGCCAGCTCGTCCCTCACCCGCTGCAGCAACGCCATCCGCTCCGGCCAGGGGAGGAACGCGCTCTCGAATCCGTTGAGGATCAGTCGGTCGATTTCCTCGCGGGTAAAGCCGAGGTCGGTGTGGGCCAGCCAGTATTCATCGCTCAGCGTCACCCCGGTCATCAGCCAGCCATCGGTACACAGGGTGACCTTGAGGCCGGCATCAAAATACTCCCGAACCGGGTGGTCGGAAGCTTGCCGCACGGCCCGAGTCTGCACGTTGCTGGTGATGTTGATTTCGATGGGAGTCCGGCGGTCGCGCAGGTAGTCCACCAGCCGGCGGTTCTCCCGGAGCCGGGTGCCGTGGCCGATGCGGTTGGCGTGGCACTGGTGGACCGCCTCCGCGACCGACTCCGCTCCGGCAGCTTCGCCGGCGTGCACCGTGATGGCGAGGTAGCCCCGCGCCGCGGCGTCGAACGCGGCTTGGTGGACCCCGGGAGGCCGGCCTGCCTCCGGGCCCGCCAAGTCGAACGCTACCACGCCCTGCTTGCCGAAGGCGACGGACCGCTCGGCGATCTGGAGCGAGACCGACGGATCGTATTGCCGGAGGGAGCAGTTAATGACCCGGGTGATAACGCCGAAGTCGCGCTCACCCCGGCTCAGGCCGCGAAGCTCGGCGGCGATCACCTCGTCCAAGGACAGTCCCTGCCGCCGGCTCAACTCGGGGCAGTAGCGGACCTCGAGGTAGCGCAAATTGTCCCGGGCCGCGTCCTCGACCATCTCGTACGCCACCCGCTCGATGGCTTCAGGAGTCTGCAGCAGGGGGATGGTGACATCGAACCGCTGCAGGTAGTCCTCCAGGTTATTGGCGTCGTCTACCCGCATGAACCGGCGGAGCGTCTCTGGGTCCCGAGACGGCAGCGAGACCCGGGCCTCGCGCGCCAGCGCGATCATGGTCTCGGGCCGAAGGCAGCTGTCGAAGTGGGTGTGCAGCTCGGCTTTGGGTAGCCGGCCGATCAGCTCACGCGTCAGCATCGGCCCCCCGCCGCGCCCGCACCACGACTCGCAGAATGGACCCACTGACCAGCGAGCCAGCCGGGTCCACCTCGAGCCCTCGGCCGTCGGTCACGAAGGCCGCGCCTCGCTCCACGCTGGCAGCCAGCTCCGGATCCAGGGCGCGCACCGCCTGCCCCACGTGGGCGCCGGCCGGCAGATCCAACGCAGTAGTATTCACGAACACTCGAATCGTTTCGGTCATCAGAGCTCCCGGGTGGGAGTAATGTAGCTTCACCAGACTGTGACAGAGCCGTGACCGGAGCGGGATTCGCGCGAGGTAGGCTTGGGCCGACTTCCTCACTCGATCGCGATGCCGAGGGTGACCATGAGACATCGAACTCTATTTCGTAGCTGCCTGGTTGGACTGATCGGCACCGCCAGCGCCTGCACCGGGCTCGTGGCCGGACCGGAGCAGAGCAGTGTGACACCAGTGCCGGCCTCGCGGGACTCGGCCTGGGTCCGGGCCCGCCGGGCCCTGCAGGGAGAATCCTTCACCATGGATGTCACGGATTCGGCCGGGGGCCGCCTGATTGGAAGTCGCTGGCCCAGCGCCAGTGCCCAGCAAGGGTCCTCGGCCGCCTGCCACGTGAACGTGAACATGACCATTCGAGGCGATGCCACTCGTTCGGAGGTCAGCTCGACCAGCCGGTGGGTGGCGCCCGGCAGCATGAGTGACAAGGCACCCACAGTGTGTGAGCAGGAACGGGCGGAGGTGCTGGAACGCACCGCTCAGGTGCTGGTCCCGCCACCCAGTCCTTAGTTGTTGCCTCAATCAGAGGAGCTGCCCCGCAGCCCCGCTGCCCCGCTGGCCCCCCTATATTCGTGCCTACACTCGCGCACGAGTCCCTTGATGACCCATCGCATCCTCGTCGTTGACGATGAGCCGGATATCACCGCGCTGGTCGCCTACCACCTGGCCAAGGTGGGGTATCGGGTTTCCACTGCGGCAAACGGGCCCGACGCGTTGAAGGCTGCGCGAGAGGAGCGACCTGATGTGGTGGTGCTGGATCTCATGCTCCCGGGGGTGTCGGGCTACGATGTCCTGGCCGAGCTGCGCCGGCGGGAAGAGACCAAGGACGTGGGCGTCATCCTCCTGACTGCCCGCAGGGAGGAGACCGACCGCATCCGCGGACTCTCGTTGGGCGCCGACGACTACCTCACCAAGCCGTTCTCTCCCCAGGAGCTGTCGCTTAGAGTGGGGGCGCTGCTGCGGCGGCTGGCCTCGCCCGCGGTGAGTGCCGGCTCCACTCTCGCCGCCGGTCCAATCAGCATCGACCGTTCGGCGCACCGGGCCATGCTGCACGGGCGGGAGCTCAACCTGACCGCGACCGAGTACAAACTCCTCTTGATGCTGGTCGAGCGCCGTGGCCGGGTCCAGACCCGTCCCCAATTACTCGAGATTGTCTGGGAAGCGCAGCCCGACATCCAGACCCGCACGGTGGACATGCACGTGCAGCGACTTCGCAGCAAACTGGGTGATGCCGGGAAGATGATCGAGACGGTGCGCGGCTTCGGCTACCGATTCCGGGGAGGTGAGCGAGGGGCTCGCAGCCGGTGAGCTTCGCCCGGCGACTGGTACTGGGCTCGATTCTGATCCTGGTCCTGACTGTCGGGATTCTGTTCTGGCTGGCGGAGCGATCGCTCCGGAAGGATCTCGAGGCGGATATCGCGCAGTCACTCGAGAGCGAGGCCCGACTGGTGCGCGAAGCCTTGCCCTCGGATTCATCGGCCTGGCCGGCAACCGTCCGGCGCCTCAGCGCCCAGACCGGCCATCGCATCACCATTATCGACCGGGACGGCTGGGTTCGGGCCGACAGCGATTTTCCCCCGGGTCCCCTGCCTCCAATTGAAAATCACGCCGCCAGGCCCGAAGTGCGGGCCGCGCTGGCCGGCAGCCGGGGAGTCGCCAGCCGCCGGAGTGAGACGGTGGGGCGGCTGCTGCTCTACGTCGCGATGCCGGGCCCAACCGGTGTAGTCCGGGTTGCCGCCGGACTGGAACAGGTAGATGAGGTCGTGGGCCGGGCGCAGCATGCGGTTGCCGGCGCGGCACTGCTCGCGCTCCTGGTGGGCAGTCTGCTGGCCCTCACGGCTGGAAGATCCATAGCGCAGCCACTGATCGAGATCGGCTCGGCGGCGCGCGACATCGCCGCCGGCGCGGCACCTCGCTTTCCCCGTTCCGGCATTCCCGACATCGACGCCCTGGTCCACGCTCTGCGGGAGATGCACCACCAGCTAGCCGACCGGTTTGCACAGCTTCGGCGGGAACAGGCGGAGACCGCGGCACTGGTCGAATCCATGGTGGAAGGCGTCATCGCCGCCGATGGTCGGGGACGGATCGTTACGGCCAATCCCGCCGCCCGCCGCATGCTGGGCTACCATCTGGACGACCATCTGCCCGATCTGCCTGAGCTGTTCCGCACCAAGGCCGCGCGCGAGGTAGTGGATGCGGGGCTGCAGGGCCAGGCGGTACAGGATCGGGAGCTGGATCTGGACGATCGAGTCTTGCTGATGAACGCGCGGCCGCTCCCCTCCGGCGGCGCGGTGCTGGTGATTCACGACCTCACGCAGGTCCGCCGGCTCGAGGCGATGCGGCGCGACTTTGTGGCCAACGTCTCTCATGAGCTGAAGACCCCGCTGACCTCGATCTCGGGATACGCTGAGACGCTTCTGGCCGATGCGCCGGACCCGGAGACCACCCGGCGATTTCTCGCGACCATCGTGGCAAACACCGGCCGGATGCAGCGGCTGGTCGACAACCTTCTCGACCTGGCCCGGCTCGAGGCCGGTCACTGGCAGCTGGAGCCGGAACCGTTGGAGGTCGAGGAGGTGGCGCGCGATGCCTGGGAAGCCGTGAGCGAAGGCGTCGGGAGCTCAGCGGCGAGTTTCTCGGTCGAGATCGGTCCTCGTGCCGAGCAGATCGTGGCCGACCCCGATGCGCTGCGACAGATACTGGGTAATCTCCTGGAGAACGCGCTGCGCTACACTCCTGCCGGCGGGCGCATCACCTGCCGCAGCGTCGTGGACGGGACCGGCGTCGCGATCAGCGTGGCTGACACCGGCTCCGGAATCTCTCCGGAGCATCTGCCCCGGATCTTCGAGCGGTTTTACCGTTCCGATGCTTCCCGGTCGCGAGACCTGGGCGGAACCGGGCTGGGACTGGCTATCGTGAAGCACCTAGTCGAGGCTCACGGCGGCCGGGTGTCGGCCGAAAGCCGGCGGGGAGTCGGAACCACCATCACCTGCTGGCTTCCCGCCGTCCCCCATCAGGCAGCCGCCGTCGCCACCTCCGCACCACACACTTCGCGATAGCTGCGGTCCAGCCGGATCATCTCGTGGTCCCAGGTCAGCTCCTCCGCGGTGCGGCGAGCTCCCAGCCCCAGCCGTTCGGTCAGCACCCGATCCCAGGCCATTCGGGCCATGGCGCTGCCCATCTCGTACGCGCTTCCGGCCGGATAGGCCATTCCGTTATATCCGTCTCGCAGATGATCGCGCACTCCACCCGCCGGCGCGGCGATCACCGGCAGGCCACTGGCCATGGCCTCAAGCACCACGAGGCCCAGCGTCTCGGTCACCGAAGCGAAGACGAAGGCATCGCAGCTGGCGTACAGCTCCGGCAACAGGCTGCGCCGGTCCAGGAATCCAATGAAGGTGACGCCGGGCGGGGCGATGGCCCGGAGCTCGGCCTCGCGGGGGCCGGTGCCCGCCATGATCAGGCGAATGGAGTCCTTGGGCAACATCTCTCGGGCCAGGCGGAATGCGTCCAGGATCTGCTCGGGACGCTTCTCCGGCGCAAGCCGTCCTACATAGAGGAAGGTGTATCGTCCGTCCAGTCCCAGGTCGGCCCGAAGCCCGGCACTTCGCCGCCCCGGATTGAATCGCTGGGCGTCCACGCCCCTGCCCCACACTTCTACGTCCGGCACGTTCAGCCGCAGCAGGTCCTCCCTCGATACAGTGGACGGGGTGTACACCCGGCGGCTGCGCTGATGAAATCGCTTGAGATAGGCAGAGACAGTTCCCCGCAGCCAGCCCTTGCCGTAGGCCTCGGCGTACTGGGAGAAATCGGTGTGGTAGGAGGACACCAATGGGATGCCGGCCCGGTCTGCGGCCAGCTGGCCCATCCGGCCGACAGTGAATTCGGTGGCACAGTGCACCAGATCGGGCCCGAACTCCGCAACCAGGCGGTGCACCGGCGCCGGCGCCGGCAAGGTCAGCCGCACTTCCGAGTAGCCCGGGAGGGGAAAGCTGGTCAGGTCCAACCGCAGGCAGGGGCGGCCGCCGGTATCCGGGTCGTTCCAGACGGCGTGGGTCGCACGGGGATACTTCGGCGCGATAACCGCGCACTCCCAACCCAAGCGACTGAGGCCCGCCACCGATAGCGCCGTGACCACCGAGACCCCGTTGATCTGGGGCGGGTAGGTGTCGGTACAGTAGAGAACCCGCATATCGCCCCGCTATACAAGGGGAGAGGGAGACGTCGCAAGTTCGCGCAGTCAAGTAACGCAGAAGTGAAGGCGGGGTCTCGCTTTGTCGACAAAGGGAGGAGAAATCGTTACACCGCCGTTGCCCTGAGGAGGGAGGAAAGTGGCAGTCCCTGCCGACGATTCGGGTAATGCCTGGAACAGTTCTGCTTCAGCTCAGTACCCACGACCGGGCGCTGCTACTTCGCTGCGCCCTGACCCAGAACGCGCCCCGC
>Ga0075421_100005224_pt1 | contig 15672 bp, 16 predicted proteins | sample SoiMetdeltSBSDD5_FD_75292 | JGI IMG/M metagenome (GOLD analysis project Ga0075421, IMG submission 75292) | Bulk soil microbial communities from a Populus tree surrounding site in Tennessee, USA - Soil MetaG P. deltoides SBSDD5 | ecosystem: Environmental > Terrestrial > Soil > Tree plantation...
TCGCCGTACGGATTCTATCAGCGTAATAGAATGATCCGCAAAGGGCCGTATGACCGCGTATAGTCCAAATACTCCGGCGCCGCATGGCGGCGTTACTGGTTTTTGAAATGACGCGGACAAATGGACAAGATGTTATTCTTTCCACAATGCGTAAAACGGATGCGCTTTCACGACGAACCTTTCTAGGAATGGCAGGCGCTGCGATGGCCCTAGGCGCTGACGCGGACCCGGTAATCGATATCCATCAGCACACTAACTACAGCGCACGCACCGGCGAGGAATTGATCGCGCATCAGCGCACGATGTGTATAGCCAGAACGGTGCTGCTCCCGGCGGGCTCCAGGTTTGGACTCGCGGCCGGCGCTGGCGGAAACGATAGCGTGGTAGCTGTCGCACGGGCGAATCCGAAGCAGTACGCTTTCTTCGCCAATGAATTACCGGACATTCCGGAGACCAAGGCCGTGATTGAGAAGTACCTGAAGGCCGGCGCGATTGGAATTGGCGAACAGAAGTTTCACATCGAGTGTGATTCCAAGGCAATGCAGCTGATAGCCGATATCGCAAAGGCCCATGGGGTACCAGTGCTGATGCACTTTCAGCATGAGACCTATAACCTGGGGTTCGAGCGGTTTCATACCATACTGAAGAAGTACCCCACGGTGAATTTTATCGGGCACGCGCAGACCTGGTGGGGGAACATCGACAAGAACCACCAGCAGGCCGTGATGTACCCGAAAGGGCCCGTAACTCCCGGCGGAATTACGGACAGGCTGCTTGCGGATTACCCGAACATGTACGGAGATCTTTCGGCCGGCTCCGGACTCAACGCGCTATTGCGCGATGAGGATCACGCGCGGGAGTTTCTCAAGCGCCATCAAAATAAGTTGTTGTACGGCAGCGACTGCAGTGACAGTGAAGGCGCGGGCGCTAAGTGCTCCGGGTCGCAACAACTGGCGGCAGTGCGTCGGCTCGCACCGAATCAGCAGGCTCTCCGCAAAATGCTGTATTTCAACGCGGCGCGCGTGCTGAAGATGTGATAGCGCGGGAATCGAAATCTCGCCGTTATCCTCGACAAAGCGAAGATAAACAGAAACGAAACGGCTCATGGTTACCATCCGCGCATTTAGACGCCGGAATGGAGGGTTAGATCCTGGTCGATTCAAGCGCTACGCGGAAGCTCCAGAATGACTGCCTTCGCTCTCAACCGGTCAAGAAAGCTTTCGATGGCTCGCTCTTTCTTCTTCTCATACAGCGCAGTAGCGAGGGCTTCGCGCACGTCACCATAGTCGCTGATCCCCTCCGGTTTTCGTTCGTAAACCTTGAGGATATGAAAACCGCCGCTACTACGGAAAATGTCGCTGATCTGGTTCTCGGCAAGCGAGAAAAGTAAGTCGTCAAATTCCCGCGCCAACTCGCCGCGAGCGACATAGCCCAGGTGACCGTAACCGATGAGCTCCTCGAATTTCGCGCCATTGCTTAGCTCCTGACGAATCTTTTGAATCGCCGCTTCGGCCGTAGCTTCATCGGTGTTCTCGTCCACCGGATGGAAGATATGGGCCGCCGACACCTGCTCAAGCCGGTAGAAACGTTCCTTGTTCTTGCGATAGTATTCGACGACCTCTTTGTGCTTGAGTGGAGAAATCTTGCTGGTGACTCTGGCCAGCAGTCGATCGACCCTGATGCGCGTTTCAACTTCCTCGCGCGTCTGCTCCGGCGCCGCTGCTAAAGCTTCAGCCATTGCCTCAGCGGGAACAGGCTCCGGATCGGCTGCAGCCTCCTGCCGCAAGAGCACGCGCTCAATCACGTTCTCGCGCGACCATTCCCGCAACTGTGCTTCGGCGGCAATGGGATCGAGGCCGTGACCAGCGGCTTCGTAGTGCGGACGAAGCGCCTTGATCTCTGCGCGGACTTGAGCGTCCTCAACCAGCTCACCGTTAACCGTGAATGCCATGAGGACGATCAGTGAATTCTTAGGCGCCTTTTTTCCGGACTGCCGACGGGGGTGCGGCGCAACTATAGCCGAGAGTCTTCAGTTCCGTACAAGCCTTTGGGGCAACTTCAGAGCGCGGATAGGTCGCCAGCAACGCCCGGAACTCCTTCTGGCCATCCGTTTTGCGGCCCATCCTTACGAGCGCCCTTCCTTTCATGTACATGGCTTCCGGTGTCTTGTTGCTTGACGAGAATTTTTCGAGCACCGCGTCGAAATCCTTCACAGCGTTCGGTAAATCTCCTTGCTGAAAACGAATCTCGCCGCTCTGATAATAGGCGTTCGCCGCCAGGTCAGTCTCGCCATACATCTGGATGTAGTCGGCGAACCCCTTCAGCGCAAGCTCTGGTTTGCCACTCATTTTGTCCCGGACGGCGTTGTCATATAGCGTTTGCGCCGGAATAGCCGGAGTAGCGCTGACGCCTGTCGGCGCGGGGGCGGCCGGCGGCGCCTGCATCGTGCGGAAGGCGTTCCCCAGATCGAGTATTTTTTGCTCCAGTTTCCCGATGCGCGAGCTGATGTCATTGATCGATTCCCGCACGCTCTGGAACTCGCCGCTCATCTGATCGACCTTTGTGCCGATGACGGCGACCGGCTGGCCGAAGTTGGCCGTCTGCTTGTCCAGACGGTCACTGACGCGCGTCTCCAGCACGGTCATCGCTTTAACGGCATTGTTGGTCGCCTCGAGCGTTTGTTGCAGAAGCACGCTCATCGCCGTCAGCTTCTCGGTTTGGCTCGTCTGCAGCGCCCGGACCTGGTCCTGCAGAGCGGACACGTCCCGCTGCAATTCCACAATTTCCCGGCTCGCCCCGAAAGCGGCGAAGGGAACCAAAAGAAACGCGAACAGACACAGGCGCATAGATTCAATCTCCCAATGGGCCCCGAGCCCTACTGTTTATTCTACTGACCCGGAGCGAAGTGCGCGCGGCGGTTCTTCTGATAGCAAGCCTCGCTCTGCTCCGTGCAGGTTTGACGCTCCTTGCCGTAGCTGATGGTTCTGAGCTTGTCGGCCGGAACACCAAGCTGCGTCAGAAACTCCTTGGCGGCGGTGGCGCGGCGGTCGCCCAGCCCGAGATTGTATTCGGCGGAACCGCGCTCGTCGCAATGCCCCTCGACAACGATTGTCGCGGACGGAAACTCGCGCAGGATCGCCTTGAGTGAGTCGGAGTTCCGCGTGAGCGTATTCCGCGCATCCTCGCGGAGATCACTGCTGTCGTAGTCGAATAGGGCGTCACCGACGTTTCGCTCCAGCATCTCGGTCAGCGTGGTCTTTGGCGGTGGCGGTGGCGCTGGCGGCGGTGGAGGCACAGTCACGTTCACGGTAGCCGATGCGGACGCATTGCCGCCCGCCCCTGTCGCGGTCAGCCGGTAGGTCGTCGTGTTGCTAGGAAAAACTTGACGGCTTCCGCTATTTTGCACCGTACCCAGCGGGTCGATAGTGACGGCGGTCGCATCGTTAACTGACCAACGCAATGTCGCCGCTTGCCCCCGCTCGATCGAGCTCGGCTCGGCTGAAAATTGGGCCACCGTCGGCGCCTTAGGTGGCGGCGCGACCGGTGTTTCCTTCGGTGGTGGGGGCGGCGGAGGTGGCGCCGCTGCAACGGGCTTCTTCTTGCACCCGGCCGCGAACATCATCAAGAAAACACTAAGTAGAAGAGTGGCGATTTTCCGTTTACTCAATTCTGTCCTCCAAGTTCAAATTCACTTGCCCCAGATCGGCATCTCATTTCTGCCCTGTGTGGTTAGCTGCTGGACATGCGTGCCGTCCGCCAGCATGGTGAAAATCTGCATCGAACCCTTGCGATTGGACGCGAATACGAGATGCCGGCCATCCGGCGCCCAATTCGGGTTCTCATTCTTTCCCGCGCCGTGAGTTAACTGATCGACGCGACGGCTGGCGACATCCATCAGAAAGATATTGAAATTCCCCGGTGAAAATCCTCGCGTCCAGGAGAAAGCGATGATTTCGCCGTTCGGGTGCCACGCAGGATTTGACGCGTCACCCTCGCCCGTGGTCAACATCTCCGCGCTGGTGCCATCAATATTCATCTTCCAGATTTGTTGCGGTCCGGAGCGACCGGAAACGAAAGCAACCTCGTTGCCGGTCTTCGGATTCACCTTGGGTTCCAGCTCAATTTTCAGCGACCGTGAAATCCGCTGGAGATTGCCCCCGTCGGTGTTCGCCATATAAATATTGGTATATCGGCCGTCCGCTGACGACCCAAACAGCACGCTCTTGCCATCTGGCGTGAAGCTCGCCGTCGCGTTCAGCGACGCTTTCGGGTTAACGAAAAGCAATTGCCTTCCAGTCTCCAGGGAGAGAATAAATATACCAGGATTTCCCTTGGCGAAGGTAGTAAAAGCGAGCTTCGTTCCATCCGGCGAGACAGACGGCATGGTTGTGATGGAGTTGTAAAACGTCAGCCGCTTTTGATTGGAGCCGTCGGGCTCCATGGACCAGATTTCCTTGTTGCCGGTGCGGTCCGACACGAAGTAAATGTGGCTGCCCAGCATGGACTCACCCCCGAACTTGGCGATGATGTCCGCCGCGAATTCGTGCGCCACTTTGCGCGCTCCCGCCTCGCTTACAGGCCCGAAGTAGCGCTTCCCGATCAACTGCGCGCCGGTGACATCCGCTTGCTGCACGTCGAATAGCCAGCCCGATAGCACGATCTGATCGTTCTGCGAGGCGGCGTACCCGAACGCCAGGTATTTGGCGCTGACAGGCGGCGAAGACCAGTCGGTGAGCCAGGGTGCTTTTCGCGTGGGAGTCTGGGCGGCCAGCGGTTGAAAATCGGAAGGCTGCTGCGGAACCTGCAGCGGGTACATACTCTTGGCCGCCATTTTGAAGAGGCCGGAGTCTTCGATGTCGGCGAAAAGAGTCTGATTGAAGACGTTCATCAAAGGCGCAGCGGCTCCGGCGCCGCGAAAGTCGGCGACAGCGATCGATGGCTTCTCGCCGCCCACGATTTTGAGCACGACATCCTGCGCACGGATCATCAGACCGAGCCCGGCGATTGCGCACGTCAGCAGCAGAAGTTTTTTGGTCATCGTTTTAACTCAAACCAGAATTCGATAACAGCCTCATCGCGATCGTAGCCGGGAGGCAGCGGCTCCACTTTGCCCACGTCGTAGAGCGCGCGCTGGGCGGAATAGTCGAGCGCCGGGTTCCCGCTGCTGGTTTTTACCTTGATGTCCTTTATTGTCCCATTCCGCAGGATGGTGAAGTTCATGATGACGGGCGGCGCCGTGCGGATACGCGCATCGACGTCCTGCGTTTTCCAGTTCTGCGCAATGCGTTGCTGCAGAAGAGCGGCGTAGGCTCCAAACCGGTCGCCGAGCGGTGTTCCCTTCCCGATGCCGACTCCGCCGGAGCCGGTTGTCCCAATCATCGGCGATACCAATGCGCCGCCCGTGCTGCTGTAAACCTGGTTGGGCTTGGTTTCCGTGTAGGGCCGGTACCGGTCATTGGCGGCCGTGACTCTCGATGTCTTCTTCGAATCTCGGCCCTTAATCGAGATGGCGTCAGGCTCCGGCTCGACTGCCTTCTGGGCGGCCTTCGGCTTCTCCGGAGCTTGCGGGATCTGGGATTCAGTATCATTGGCGACCCTATTGATTGCGCCGGAACGGGCCACCATCGGAATTCTGGATACCGGATTCACAACTGTCGAGCCGCCCATCGATTCCACATCGCCCCAACGCTGCGGCGTCCGCCCAGGGATGAATGATCCAGCGACCAGCGCCGTGAGAATCCCGGCATGGAAGACGACCGAGGCGAGCAGCGGCTTCTTTAGCGGCTCGCGCTCGTCGAGAATGTTCGCGTAGGGCATCAGCGCGGTCTCCGGATGTCCTCGGCCTTGGTGACGGCGCTGACACCGATCTTCGCCGCTCCCAGTTCAGCCAAGACCTGGGCCACAATTTCCCAGGAGACCGACTTGTCGGCCCGCACGTACACGGTCGGCGCCTTGCCGTAGCGATTCTGGACCGTCGAGGCGAGCTGGTTGATGTTGATCACCTTGTCGCCGAGGTACAGATCGCCTTCCTTCGTTACGTTGACAATCGGCAACTCTCGAGCCGTGTCCTTGGTCGTTTTTACCGCCGGCACGTCGACCTCAATCCCGGACTCCATCACGTGCGCGGTCAGCATGAAGATCACCAGCAGAACCAGCAGCACGTCGACGAAGGGGGTGACGTTGATCTCCGACAGCGCTGCGCCATGCCGGAAGCGACCCCGGCCGCCACTGCCGTTACCATTAGGAGAGAACGCCACTCGCCTACTCCTCGAAACTTCTCTCGGTCATGTTCAGGAACTCGATGGAAAAATCGTCCATCCGCGCGCCGATCTCCTTCAGCATATGCCCGAAGTGGTTGTAAGCCATAGCCGCCGGAATCGCCGCGAACAGGCCCACTGCAGTCGCCAGCAGAGCGTCAGAGATTCCCGGTCCGACCGCCCGCAAGCTTGCGCTGCCGGCCGCACTGAGGTCGTTGAAAGCCTTGATAATGCCTATGACGGTCCCGAGCAGCCCAATAAATGGGGCTACCGAGGCCGTCGTCGCGAGCCAGCTTAGGTTTCGGTCCAGCTTAGTCATCTCTTCGCTGATGCCGAGTTGCAGCGAGCGTTCGAGCGAGGCTTTGTTGCGCAATGTTCCGCGCGATTTGACCTGCCGATGGATCTCTTCATAACCGAAGTCGAAGACCACCACCAGCGGCGCCGGCCGAAACTGCTCGCTGGCGGCGACGATCGCATCGAGACCGTCGGCTTTACGGAACGCCCGCAGGAATTTGGCATTCGAATCGAGGGCGCGGCGGAGCGACGACCACTTAGAAAAGATAATCGCCCAGGAGATTAAAGAAAGGCAAAGCAGCACCGCATAAACGCTGTAGCCAACCGGCGTGGAATGGCTGAGCATTTCAATGATGTTGCCTTGCAGCAGGAGCGCCCAAGGCTGAAGCGGCGTCGGATCCATCACCTGTTGTCCAATCTAACATAGAGACGCGCCGGTCGGCGAGAAAGTTTAAAACAAAAAACATCAATAATGTTTTCACGGCGGAAGCTTATAATCGGCAGTGAGTGCTCCTCGAGCTGGTAATCGAAAACTACGCGGTAGTGGACCGCCTGCGAGTCCGGTTCCATCCGGGCCTGAACCTGCTCACCGGCGAGACCGGGAGCGGCAAATCGATCGTCGTGGACGCGCTCGGACTTCTGTTCGGCGGACGCGCCTCGGCGGACATGATCCGGTCGGGCGAGGATCGGGCGCGCATCTCCGGCATATTTGCAGTTCCGGATTTGTCGCGGCTCGACGCCGTGGTCGAGGACGGAGAACTGCTGATTGAGCGGGAGATTCTGGCCGGAGGTAAGTCGCGTGCATTCGTCGGGAGCCGTCCGGCGGCGGTGGCGCTGCTGCGGGAGCTCGCGCCATTGCTCGGAGATATCCACGGTCAGCACGAGCAGCAGCTGCTGTTCTCCGCCGAAGCGCAGCTCCGCATGCTGGATTCGTTCGCAGAGACGGGTGAGTCTGCCGGTGAACTCTTCACGGCCTGGACGGAGGCAGGCAAGGAACTCGGCGAGCTGGAGCGGTCGGAGCAGGAGAAGCTCCGCCTGCTCGATCTGTGGAGCTTCCAGAAGAAGGAAATCGAAGCCACGACGCCGAAACCGGGCGAGGATGTCGCCCTCGAGCAGGAGCGGCGCCTTCTTATGAACCTGGGCAAGATCCAGGAGAGCGCGGGAGCGGCTTTCGCGGCGCTCTACGATTCGCCGGAATGCGCGCTGACGCTGGTCCGGGCGGCGCTCAAGAAGCTCGATGAGGTCGGACGAATCGATCCGGCGGTCGCGGCGGTGCGGGAGGCGCTCGAGCCGGCGGCGATCGGGATCTCCGAAGCCTCCTATGCGCTGCGCGACTATCTGGACAAGCTCGAAGCCGATCCGGCGAGGCTCGAGCAAATTGAGGAGCGACTTTCGGCTCTCGACAAGCTCAAGCGAAAATACGGTGCGACTGTGGAAGAGGTGCTCGCGTTTCTCGACCAGACGCAGCAGCAGATCTTCGCCGTCGAGAATGCCGGTGAGCGGATGGCACAGCTCCGGAAGCAGCAGGCGGAGCTGGCGTCGCAATTTGCCGCCGCGGCGGCGAGACTGACGGCTAAACGTAAGAAGGCTGCGCGGGAGCTGGAGCGGCGCGTCGTGACCGAGCTGGCATCCCTCGCGATGGAGCGGTCGGAGTTTCGCATCGAAGTCACAGAGGCGGCCTGGAGCGAGACCGGAGCCGATGCAGTGCGGTTCCTGATCTCGGCCAACACCGGCGAAGAGCCGAGGCCGCTCGACAAAGTCGCTTCGGGCGGAGAGCTCTCCCGGATCGCGCTGGCGCTGAAGACGTGTTTGGCAGCGTCCGGAGCCGGTCGTACGCTCGTCTTCGACGAGGTGGACGCGGGCGTTGGCGGGCGGGCGGCGGAGGGTATCGGGCGGCGGCTGAAGCGGCTGGCGGCGTCCGACCAGGTGCTCTGCGTGACGCACCTGGCGCAGATCGCCGGCTTCGCCGACCACCATTATCTGGTCGAGAAGCGCGAGTCGCGGGGACGCACCGTAGCGTCCGTCGAAGAGCTGGATCGGGCGGGTCGCGTGCGCGAGATCGGGCGGATGCTTTCGGGTGAGAAGCTGACTTCCGAAGCACTGAAGCATGCCGAGCGCCTCATCGAGACGGGTCTGCAGGCTGCGAAGTTGTAATTCAAGAACAAAGGCTTCCTGCATCCTATTTTCAGGATGCGGGAGCTTGTCCTTGAAGCTCATCAGACGCCCCAGCAGTAATCTTCCACGGCTCGTTCTACGGAATCGTCTTGCTCGGTGAGGCGCATCAGCTCCAGGCGGATGGCGTCGACTAGCGCGCACCAACTGGCTTCGATCACGTTGTCGGAAACGCCTACTGTCGACCAGCTCTTGCGGTGATCGGACCATTCGACTAGGACGCGGACTTTGGCGGCGGTGCCTTTCTTGGTGTCGAGGACGCGGACTTTGTAGTCGGTCAGGCGGACGTCGGCGATGCGGGGATATAGCGGGGAGAGGCACTTGCGCAGGCAGACGTCGAGGGCGTTGACGGGGCCGTGGCCGGTGGCGGTTGCGGAGTGGATGCCGTCTTTCGCTTTTAGATTTACCGTCGCCGTGGAGCGGGAGCCTGAGGGGGAGACTTTGGTTGAGACTTCGTATCCTTCTACGTCGAAGTAGTGGACGCCGGGATGCAGAGCTTCACGGACCAGCAGCTCGAAGGTGCCTTCGGCGGCTTCCAGCTCGTAGCCTTCGTACTCCATCTGCTTGATGCGCTCGAGCAACTCTTTGCGGGCGTCCTCGGTCAGGCGATCTCCGAGGCCGTGCTGCTCCAGCTTGTAGAGGACGTTGCTGCGGCCGGAGAGGTCGCTTACCAGAACGCGCTGATGGTTTCCGACTGTCGCGGGAGTGACGTGCTCGTAGGTGGCGGAATCCTTCATCACAGCGCTGACATGGACGCCGCCTTTATGGGCGAAGGCGCTCTGGCCGACGTAGGGCTGGTCGCGTCGCATGGGGAGGTTAGCCAATTCGGCGATGAAGCGCGCTACTGAGGTTAGAGCGGTCAGCTTTTCGGGGCCGATCGTGGTGTGACCTAGTTTCAGTTCCAGGTTGGCGATGATCGAGGACAGGTTGGCGTTGCCGCAGCGCTCGCCGTAGCCGTTCATGCAGCCTTGCACGTGCGTGAATCCCTGCTCGATGGCGGCCAGAGCATTTGCGACCGCTACGTCGGAATCGTTGTGAGGATGGATACCGAGCACGCCGTCGAAGCGCTTGCGGACGTCGGCGGCGATCTCTTCGAGCTTGCCGGTGATGGTTCCGCCGTTGGTATCGCAGAGGCAGAGGACATCGGCGCCGGCGTTTTTAGCGGCGTCCAGGGTTCGGAGCGCGAAGGCGGGGTTGGCGGTGTAGCCGTCGAAAAAATGCTCGGCGTCGTAGACTACTTCGCGTCCGTGCTCTTTGAGGTAGCGGACCGTGTCGGTGATGAGGGCGAGGTTCTCTTCCTCGGTCACGCCGAGAGCTCGGCGGGTGTGCAGCTCCCAGCTTTTGCCGAAGATCGAGACTACTGGCGTCTCGGCGTCCAGGAGTTTGCGGACGTTGCGGTCCTGCTCGACGGGGTTCTTGGCGAAGCGTGTCGAACCGAAGGCCGTCAGCTTGGCGTGCTTGAGGGTAATATCCTTGGCGCGCGCGAAAAAATCTTCATCCTTCGGATTCGATCCCGGCCAGCCGCCTTCAATGTAATCGATCCCCAAATCGTCCAGCTTCTGGGCGATCACGAGTTTGTCATCCACGGAAAACGAGACGGCCTCCCCTTGGGTGCCGTCTCTGAGCGTCGTATCGAAGGTGAAGATTTTCATAACAATTATTTCGTGCCGACGGTCGCCTCTTGGGGTACGCCGACTTCTTTTTTCTTCTTGAGGAATGTCATCATTTCGCGGAGCTCGCGGCCTACCTTTTCGATGGGCTGGTCCTGAGCGGCTTCGCGCATGGCCAGGAACTTCTTGCGGCCGGTCTTGTTCTCTTCCATCCACGCGCGGGCGAATTCGCCGGACTGGATTTCTTTGAGAATCTTTTTCATCTCGGCGCGAGTTTGTTCGTTGACGATTCTCGGGCCGCGCGTGTAGTCACCGTATTCGGCGGTATCCGAGATGGAGTAGCGCATGTAGGCCAGGCCGCCCTCTTGAATCAGATCGACGATCAGCTTGAGCTCGTGGAGACACTCGAAATAGGCGATCTCGGGCGCGTATCCGGCTTCGACCAGCGTTTCAAAACCGGCGCGGATCAGCTCGCTTGCGCCGCCGCAGAGAACGGATTGCTCACCGAAGAGATCGCTTTCTGTTTCTTCTCTGAAGTTGGTTTCGATGACTCCGGCTTTGAGGCATCCTAGCGCCAGGGCGTAGGCGAGAGCCTGTTGCAGGGCTTTGCCGCTGGGGTTCTGGTGCACGGCTACTAGCGCGGGGACACCGACTCCTTCCGTGTATAGCTCGCGCACGCGGTGGCCGGGGGCTTTGGGGGCGATCATCGACACGTCTACATCTTTGGGCGCAGTTATCTGGCCGAAGTGGATGTTGAAGCCGTGCGCGAACATGAGTGTCTTGCCGGCCGACATGTGCGGGGCGATCTCCTTGTTGTAGAGCTCGCCCTGGATGTGGTCGGCGACCAGGATCATCATGGTCTGGGCGGCCTTGGCGGCGTCGGCTACCGACATCACTTTGAGGCCGGCGGCTTCGGCCTTCGCCCAGGACTTGCTGCCGGGATAGAGGCCGACGATTACGTCGATACCTGAGTCGCGGAGGTTCAGCGCGTGGGCATGGCCTTGGCTTCCGTAGCCGATGATGGCGACTGTGCGGCCTTTCAGGTCGTTTAGGTTTCCGTCTTTTTCGTAGAAACGTTGGGGCATTCAGTTTACTCCGTTTAAATTTGTGCTGAAAAACTGAACGAACAAGCTAAAGCTTGTTCCACAGTGACTTTCGCGTCATTTACATCCTCACCATTTCGACCCGTGTGGGGACGGGGGGTTGTAGCTTTAACTTTTTGCCGGCTAGGGACATTGCTACTGCGCCGGAGCGGGAGACTTCGGTTTCGCCGTAGCTGCGCATGGTTTCTAAAAACTCTTCTAGCTTTTCGGCGTCGCCGGTGGCTTCGATTACCAGGCCTTCCGGTGAGGAATCGACTACTCGGGCGCCGAAGATCTCGGCTTCCTTCAGGACTTGGGTCCGGCCTTCCGGCGCTACACGCACTCGGAGTAACAACAGCTCGCGGCGCACTGACGGGGTCTCGGTTAGATCGGTGGCTTGCAGGACATTGACAAGCTTGTTCATCTGCTTGATTACTTGAGCGCAGAGCTTGGAGTCGACGTCGACCACGATCGTCATCCGCGAAAGCTCGGGATCGAGCGTGCGGGCAACTGTGAGGCTCTCGATGTTGTAACCGCGGGAGCCGAGCAGGCCGGTCACACGCAGCAGCGCGCCGGGCTTGTTTTCGAGTAGTAATGAGATCACTTGCAGCATCGTTGATTTCCTATGGGACGGGCACGGGTTGCGGCGGGCCCATCACCATCTCGTTGATGGCTCCGCCGGCGGGCACCATGGGGTAGACGTTCTCAAAGGGCGAGACCTTGACGTTGAGGAGATAGGGGCCAGGCTCGCGAATGGCTTCGTCGAGGGCGCGGGCGAGCTCGTGCGGTTTCTCGACGGTGCGGCCTTTGAATCCGTAGGCGCCGGCTAGTTTTTCGGCGTCGGGGAAGCTGTCGAGCGTCACCGAACTCAACCGGTTGTTGTAGAAGAGTTCCTGCCACTGGCGAACCATGCCCAGATAGCCGTTGTTCATGACGATGATCTTGATGGGCAGGCCGTAGCTGGCGATGGTGGCTAGCTCGGGGATCGACATCTGGAATCCACCGTCGCCGACGAGCGAGATGACAAGCTTCTCGGGCTGCGCGAACTGGGCGCCGATGGCGGCGGGGAGTCCGAAGCCCATGGCGCCGAGTCCGCCGGAGTTGATCCAGAGGCGCGGCGCGCTGAAGCGAACCAACTGCGCGGCCCACATCTGATGCTGTCCCACGTCGGAAGTGACGATAGCCTTGCCACCGGAGACGCGATCGATCTCGGCCATGAGATGCTGCGGTTTGATTTCGGTGTCGGAAGTGGAGGGTACGAGCGGGAACTGTTCTTTCCAGGCGCGAATTTGACCCCACCAGGCGCGGCGTGGAGCGGCGTTGCGGCCGGCATGCGCGGGCTTGGTCTCGGCTAACGCCTTGTTCAACTTCTCGAGCACGCGCTTGACGTCGCCGACGATGGGGACATCGACGACGCGGTTCTTGCCAATCTCGGCCGGGTCGATATCGACGTGGATGATCTTGGCGTGAGGAGCGAAGGCGGCGAGGCGTCCGGTCACGCGATCGTCGAAGCGGACGCCGAGGGCGATAAGGAGGTCGGCTCCGGACATCCCCATGTTGGCGGCATAACTTCCGTGCATACCGGGCATGCTGACGAAATTGGGATGCTCGGCGGGGAGAGCGCCAAGACCCATGAGCGTGCAGACGGCGGGGGCATCGATCAGTTCGGTGAATTCCCGGAGCTCGGCTGCGGCATTCGCAGCGACGACGCCGCCGCCCGCGTAGATGAATGGGCGCTCGGCATTCCAGATCATTTGCGCGGCGCGTTTGACTTGGCCGGCATGACCTTCGGTGAAAACCTTGTAGCCGGGAAGATGGATCGAGGTGACGGGCGTGTAATGGCCCTGCGCCATGAAGACATCTTTCGGGATATCGACAAGAACCGGTCCGGGGCGTCCGCTGGCGGCGATGTAGAATGCCTCGTGCACAATTTGCGGGAGCTCGGCGACGTTCTTGACCATGAAGTTGTGCTTGGTGCAGGAGCGGGTGATGCCGAAAGTGTCGGCTTCCTGGAAAGCATCGCTGCCGATGAGACTCGAGTGGACCTGGCCGGTCAGCGCGACGATCGGAATCGAATCCATCATCGAGTCGACTAGACCGGTTACGAGGTTGGTGGCGCCGGGGCCGGAGGTGGCGCAGCAGACGCCGACCTTTCCCGTGGCGCGCGCATAACCTTCGGCAGCGAAGGCGGCATTCTCTTCGTGGCGGACCAGGACGTGGCGGATGTGGTGATCGTACAGGGCGTCATAAAAGGGAAGCGTGACGCCTCCGGGGTAGCCGAAAAAGCATTCGACGCCTTCCTTCACCATGCATTCCAGAAGAATTTTCGCGCCGCTCATCAAGTTCGTCGACATTTGGAACCTTCCTCAACCAAATTCAGTGTCCCTAAAAACAAAAAAGGCCACCAGCCGGTTGTTATCCCCGCTGGTGGCCTCGGAACCCTTCCGAGCGGCCTCAAGCGGGGCCGGATACGGTGACCACAATAATAATGCTGTTTACAAGGAGTAGGTGGGCGATGCCAAACGGCAGGGATCGGGTTGGATATGCATTCAACATCGCTTAATTTCGAGTCTAAGGCAATAGTTTGAGAAATGCAAGAGGGGTTTGCCATTACAAATTCTTATAAAAGCATTCGCTTGGTGGGTTGGCGACGACCGAATTTGCTAAGAAGACGGCGGCGGGTGGGTTCGTTTCGCAATATTTTCCTGGGTTCGCAGAGAGAGTACACGGGGCTTGGAATCAGCGACTTGGGACTATAGTGCGTCGGCGCTTGTTTGGAGGTGGTGGGTTCAGGGCTGGGATTGGCAGGTTCGAAGGACGCGGTTTCGACGGGGACGGACTCGACTTTTCGCGCCTGTTGCAATTCCCGGAGGGTTTGGTGGGCGCGACATAGGATGCGATGGAGGCGGGACTCGTAACGGGAGGTAAGGGCAAGAGCACGGGACTCGTCGACGAGGGAACGGAAGGCTAGCGCCAGTTGGATGCCGGCATCAGCTCCGGGGACTTGCCGCCGGATGTTAGCGCCTTGACTGAGGAGCTCGCTATCGATGAGGGCGGTTTCGATGGCGCGGATACGGAGAATGCGCCAGCGGGCGGCGACCATCTCGTCGACCAGGTCGGATTCTACGGGTGTGGCGGGCTGGTAGGTGGCGATGTATTCGGTGCGAACGCGCTGGTAGAGGTCGGGATCTTCGCATGCGAGCAGGATGGTGTTGCGGGAGGTGAATCCGTGGCGGAGGGAGTTGCGGGAGGATTTTTCGCGGGTGGCGGGTGTTTTGGGGCCGCGGGATTTGGCGCCGTTGGCGCGGGCGGTGTCGGATTTTAGCTTTGAGGGCATTTTTTGGGAGTTCTCCTTGTTACCAGGATAGGAGTGGGGTGGTGGGGAATCGGCGGGTCGAGCGGGGATGTTGTTGAGGGGATGGGGATTGAATTTGGGGAGCGGTTGGGACTGGGACACTACCTACTCGCCAAAATCTCTACTGGATCAAGGCGCGACCACGGCTAGCGCTTCAATCCGGCTGAAGTCGGCATCGCGGCTCACCAGCGTTGCTCCAATGGTCAGAGCGGTTGAGTTTGAGGTCGGCGTAGTGGTCGGCGGCATCGGAGGGAACGGCCTCGCATGGCAGGGCGGCGAACAGCTTGAGCGCTTTCGTCTGAAGCTCGTCTCGCCGTCTCCCTTGCGTGATGCGCTTTATGCCGAACATTACTTCCCCACGGACGATTGTGCAGGTGACTATGTGGTCATCGTCGCGAACCGACTGGAGCCAGCGGGCGATTTCTGTATCTTCGCGCATAATCCGGCTGATCGAGTTCGTATCGAGAAGATAGATCACAATTTTGTCAGAAGAGTTGGCGCGATTGGACCCGGGAGCCGGCCGGCTGCGATCACGGCATCGAGCTCATCGACATCCGAGGCGGTCAGATGAGGGGGCTCTTTCATTACTTGCAAGAGAGTCAACCTAGGGCTGAGTCGCGCTTCGGACGCGTCTTCCGCCAGCGAACGTAATCGCTCCAAGGTGAGTTGCTGAACGGTCGTGTGCTGGGCTTCGGCGATCCTCGCAAGAACCCGCGCAAGTTCGTCCGGCAGATCGATCGTCAGGTTCGCCATTGCAATTGCCTTCGTTCCTATTGTGCCGCATCGCGCGCCTCTCCGCTAAGGCGCGTCAACAGCGCGCTTCTCCGAAATGGGCGTGTGCGTCCAAGTACACGCGTCTAAGTACCTCGCCAATGTGAGATCCTTTTTGGCGCCATGGATCA
>Ga0075421_100005226_pt1 | contig 15671 bp, 19 predicted proteins | sample SoiMetdeltSBSDD5_FD_75292 | JGI IMG/M metagenome (GOLD analysis project Ga0075421, IMG submission 75292) | Bulk soil microbial communities from a Populus tree surrounding site in Tennessee, USA - Soil MetaG P. deltoides SBSDD5 | ecosystem: Environmental > Terrestrial > Soil > Tree plantation...
GCCGTTGGCGAGATGCTGCCATCCCACCGCGATCTGGATGAGGCCCTGCAGCGCCTCGCGCGTGTCCCGCTCGGCCACGAGCCAGTGCGGCTCGAGCACCTCGTGCACCTCGAAGAAGAGGCCCGCGTCGAACAAGCGCGCCGCCGCCGCCAGCGCCGCGCCCGTGTCGGCCGGTCGTGCGAGCGGAGCATCGGCGAGCGCTTCGCTCGCCCGACGGGCGCGCGCGGCCAGCAATGTCGCCCACTCCGCCTCGCCGGCGGCGAGCCACGCGGCCGGCTGTCGAGCCAGCGCCGCCAGCTCCCGCCGTGCCTCGGGCTCCGACAGCGCCGCGAGGATGCGCTCGGCCAGACGATTGCGGAGCGCGAGCGGGAGCGTGCGGATCAGACGAGAGGCCGCGCTCCGGCAGGCGGCGGAGGCACCGAGACCACGGACGGCGTCGGCCGCCCCAGGCGGCGCGGAGGCGACACGAGATCGACGCGGCTGCCCGCGAGCAGATCGTGCAATGCCCGCTTGTCCTTCCGGAGTCCGGCGAGCACGTGACCGAGCCCCAGCATGAACGTCAGCGACAGCCAGTGCACGATGGCCCGGAGCAGGGCGGCGCCGAGCGGAAGCGGCTCGCCGTCCGTGGCCACCACGCGCGCACCGATGAGGAGCTTGCCGATCGTCTGTCCGGCAACCGCGTGCAGCACCGTCGGGTAGAGCACCGCGAACACGAAGGTAAAGAACACGACGGCGCCCTGCATGGTCGTCGAGCGGTCGACGTCCACGCCCCAGCGCCGCGCGGCCATGAAGCCCAGCAGGAACTGCGCCAGCAGAATGACGAGCAGATCGACGACGAACGCCGCGAGGCGAACCCAGAAGCCGGCCGGCCGGAGCGCTGCGTCGTCCATGCCGCGTATAATGCACCCATGATTTCGGTGCAGGCCGGCCAAAATCACATCCTCTCCCGCATCACGACGGCCGTCGCGCCCGAGCTCGTTCCCGTGACCCGCGCCCTCGGTCGTGTCCTCGCCGAGGACTTCACGGCGCCCATCGACGTGCCGCCGTCCGACAACTCCGCCGTGGACGGCTACGCCGTCGCCAGCGGCGATATTCCCGCCAGCGGCACGCGCGCGCTCACGGTGGTGGCGGATCTCGCGGCCGGCTCCGTGTGGCCCCACACCCTCGTGAGCGGGCAAGCCCTCCGCATCATGACGGGGGCGCCCATGCCCGACGGCGCCGACACCGTCTATCCGCAGGAGGTCGTCACCCGCGAGGGCGACCGCGTCCGGATCGGCGCGCTCGCCAAGGGCGTCAACGTCCGCATGCGCGGCGAGGACGTCGAGGCGGGCGCCATCGTGGTCGAGGCGGGCACGGTGCTGAGGCCACAGGAGATCGGGCTCGTGACCTCCCTCGGCGCCTGGCAGCTCGCGGTTCGCCGCAAGCCGCGCGTCGCCCTCATGTCGACAGGCGACGAGGTGGCCGAGCCGGGCACCCCGCGGCGCCCGGGGCAGATCTACGACGCGAATCGCTTCACGCTGCGCGGATCCATCGAGCAGTGCGGCGGCGAGGTCGTCGATCTCGGGATCGTTCCGGACGATCGCGCCGCGCTGCATGCCCGTCTCCTGGAGGCGGCCGCCGGCACCGACGTGATCCTCACCTCCGGCGGCGTCTCCGTCGGCGTCTACGATCTCGTGAAGGCCGTGCTCGCCGAGGTGGGCGCCGTCGACTTCTGGCAGGTGGCCATGCAGCCGGGCCGACCGCTGGCCGTCGGCTCCATCCGGGACGTGCCGTTCTTCGGGCTGCCCGGAAATCCCGTGGCCTCCCTGCTCTCGTTCATGCTGTTCGTCCGGCCGGTCATCTACAAGCTCGGCGGCCGGCGCACGCTGTTTCCGGAATGCTGGCAGGCGCGGACGCTCGAGCGGCTGCCGAAGAAGGTCGGCCGCATGGAGTACAAGCGCGGGATCTTGAGGTTTGTCGACGGCGGCTGGGAAGTCCGGACCACCGGCCCGCAAGGCTCCGGAATCCTGTCGTCGATGGTGGCCGGCAACTGTCTGATCGTCCTCGACGACGCGCGCGGCGACGTCGCCGCCGGCGAGCTCGTCACCGTGGAGCCGTTCTGATCTCCGTCGGCCTCATCGATCGCGCGCGCGAGGCCGTTCCCTCGCTCCTGCGCGACGCGCGCCGACGGCTCCCGCGGCTGGCCTACGCCGACCTGCGCCTGGCCGTGGTGGAAGCGCGCACCGCCTCCGCCGAGAACGGCAGCAGCCGGGCGGCCGAGGACGACGCCTCGTGCGCGGCGGGCGTGCGCGTGCTGGCGGGTGACCGTACCATCGCCCCGGGATGGGTGGGGATCGTGATCGGCGTCGCCGACGAGCCGAACCTCGAGGCCCTGCTGGCGGAAGCGCTCGAGCGCGCCTACCGCCGCGCCATGGCCAACGCCGAGGGCAAGGCCGCCGCGCGCGAGAAGTTCGGACCGCTCGGTGAGGCGCTGGCCGACACGCGGCTGCATCCGATCGACGTCCGGCAGGTGGTCGTGCCCGCCGTTTATCGAATCGATCCGCGCAGCGTGCCGCTGGCCGACATGGTGGCGTTCGCCACCGACGTCTCGCGCGCGGTGGCGGCCGCGCATTCCCGCGTGCAGTACAACTACATCGCCACGATCACGCAGCTCTCGCGCGAGCTCTTCGCCTCCACCGAGGGTGCGCTCATCGACCAGGCCTTCGCCCTCACCCAGGGGCTCGCCTCCGTGGTGGCGGTCGGGGAGAACGGCAGCCAGGAGCTGTACGACGTGAGCGGCCATCAGCGCGGATGGGAGGTGCTGACGGACGGTGTCGACGAGCCGCTCATCGCCTTTCCGCCGTTCCGGACGTTCGCGGTCGATCTCGCGCGCGAGGCCGCCGAGCTCGTGGCGGCGCCGTCGCTGCCGACCTCCGATCGCGAAGTGACGGTGGTGACCGATCCGCACTACAACACCCTGCTCTCGCACGAGATCATCGGCCACCCCGTCGAGCTCGATCGCGCGCTGAAGATGGAGACCGCCTACGCCGGACGGTCGTGGCTGCTGGCCGGGCTTGGCGAGCACCAGGTCGGCAAGCGGGTGGCCTCACCGCTGGTCACGGCGTACTCCGATCCGGCGCTGCCCGGCTACGGCCACTACGAGTACGATCACGAGGGCACGCCCGCGCGCCGGGTCGTGCACATCGACCGCGGCATCTTCCAGGGCTTCATGAACAGCCGGCAGACGGCCGCCATCTTCGGCGGCGCGCCCAACGGCCACTTCAAGGCCACCGACGCCTCGCTGGTGCCCCTCATCCGGATGTCGAGCACCGTGTTCGAGCGCGGCGCCGACGATCCGCGCGACATCATCCGGGACATCGAGCACGGCTACTACCTGGTCGGCCACCGGATCCCCTCGATCGCGGAGAGCCGCGAGAACTTTCGCATCTCGGCGCGCAAGGTCTACGAGATCGAGCGAGGGCAGCTCGGGCGCCTCTACAGAAACGGTGGCCTCGTGGCCGACTCGCGCGACTACCTCATGAACGTCGACGCCGTCGGAACGGACTTTCGCATCTATCCGATCGCCAACTGCGGCAAGGGTCAGCCCATGCAGTCGAAGAAGCTCGGCAACGGGGGGCCGACGCTCAGGAGCCGCGGCCGCGTGGCGGGAGGCTGACGTGCGGCACGCGGTGATCCCGCTCGTCGTGGTCGTCGTTCTCGTGGCCAGCGCCGCGCCGGCGGCCCAGCCCGACTACCCGGTCAACTTGATGTCGGTGGACGAGCTGAAGTCGCGGCTCGATCGCGGCGAGAAAGGCGACATCATCGACGTGCGCAACTGGGACGCCTACGTCGACATGCACATCAAGGGCGCGCGCTCGATGCCGCTCCGCGCGGTGCCCCAGCGCGCCGGCGAGGTGTCGAAGACCGGCCTCGTCGTCTTCTACTGAACCTGCCCGCACGCCCTGGCCCGGGGGGCCAGCAACATCATGTACGAGCTCGGCTGGCGCAACCACCGCGTCCTCGACGAGGGGCTGCCCGGCTGGCACGCCAAGCACTATCCCGTCGAGGGCAAGAATCCCACGGCGAATCCGAGCCACTGAGTGCGCTCGCTCGACGAGCTGACGCGCGCGGCGCAGACGGCGTTCGACACCGCCCGCGCCGAGCCCGACGTGCGGGAGGTCGAGGTCTTCGCGGCCGCCAACGGCGCCCTCCTCACCCGGCTCAACTACACCTCGCACATCCCGTGCAACGGCGTGGAGGAGCCGAAGTCCGTCGAGTCGTACGGTCTCGGCCTTCAGGTGGTGTTCGCCGGCCCCGAGGGTGTCCGGGTCGGGTTCGGCAGCGAGCCCAGCGACCTCTCGGCCGCCGGCGCCGTCCGCGCGCTTCACAAGGCTCGCCGGGCCGCCGTCGTCGACCCTGGCTTCGTGTCGCTGCCCCGCCCGTCACGGGCGGAGCGCGCGCTGCGCGACTATCACGATCCGCGGCTGATGGCGCTGCCCGACGAGCGACTGGTGGAGGCGGGCTGGACCATCGTCAACGGCGCCCTCCGCACGTTTCTCGCGTCCTCGCGCCTGGCCGAGCTGGCGGGCGACGACGAGGCGCTGCGGCGGCTCGGGCTCATCGTGGGTGGCGACGTCACCATCCTGGCCGAGCGCATCGCCCTCGTCTCCACCGCGATGCCGCGCGTGCAGACCGACGAGTCGACGGTCATCAGCGCGTTCGTCACCGCGATGGTGGAGTCGCGCGGAGCCAAGGGCAGCGGCTGGGCGACCGGCACCCGGTTCGAGCACATCACCGATGAGGCGGGCAGCGAGGCGGCGCAGGCGGCCATCGAGGCCATCGGCGGCGCGCGAGTGCCCTCCGGCCGCTACACCGTGGTGTTCGGCCGCCAGCCCGTGACCGATCTCCTCAACAACATCGTGGTGCCGGCCTGCCACGTCGACACGTTCTACGCCTCGGCGTCGCCGTTCGTCGGTCGCCTGGGACAGCGCGTGGCCGCCGCCGAGCTGAGCATCTACGACGACGGCGCCGCTCCGGGCCTCATGGCCAGCAAGGGCATCACGTGCGAGGGACTGCCGACGGGACGAACCGAGCTGATCCGTCGCGGCGTGCTGACCGGCTGTCTCTCCTCCTGGTACGAGACCGAGCGGCTGCTCCACGATCCGCGGCGGGCCGAGAAGCTCGGCGGCACGGACGACGCGGCGCGGGCGGCCGCGCTGGTCCCGCGCAACGGCTTCCGCTTCGGGAGCGGCGGCGGCCGCCAGTTCGACCAGCGTCCCGGCACCGCCGCCACCAACGTGGTCGTGGAAGGCGCCACGCCCGTGAGCCGCGAGGAGTTGCTGCGGCGCGTGGGCAACGGGCTCTTCATCGGGCGCATCTGGTACACCTACCCCATCAACGGGCTCCGCGCCGGTGATTTCACCTGTACGGTCGTGGCGGATTCTTATATGATTCGCGACGGCCGGATCGCGGAGCCGATCAAGCCCAACACGATCCGGATCAACGACAACATCGCCACGTTCCTGAACAACGTCGTCGGCGTCACCAAGGACGTGAAGGGCACGATCGTCTGGGCCACCGACCAGGCGACGTACGCCCCCGAGATCGCCGTCGCCGACGTCCGCATCGACGAAATCGCCGCCTTCATGGAGGATCTCGATGGCTGACGTCCGCCTCGACGCCATAGCACGCGCATGCCGCGTGCAGATCATCCGGATGCTGACCCACGCCGGCTCCGGACATCCCGGCGGCTCGCTCTCGGTGATCGACGTGCTGGTGTCCATCATGTTCGGCCGTCTGCGCCACGATCCGAAGCGTCCCGACTGGCCCGAGCGCGACCGCATCGTGCTGTCGAAGGGCCACGCGGTCCCCGCCCTCTACACGGTCATGGCCAAGGCCGGCTATTTTCCCGAGGACCGGCTGATCACCCTGCGCAAGCTCGGGTCGCCGCTCCAAGGCCATCCCGATCGCATGGCGCTGCCGGGCATCGAGGCGGCCACCGGCTCGCTCGGCGAAGGGCTCTCGGTCGCCCTCGGCATGGCGCTCGGCCTCAAGCTCGACCGCTCGGCTGCGCGCGTCTACTGCATTCTCGGCGACGGCGAGATCCAGGAGGGGCAGGTGTGGGAGGCCGCCATGTCGGCGCCGAAGCTCGGTCAGCCGGACCATGCCGTCGACAACCTCACGGTCATCCTCGACTACAACAAGATCCAGCTCGACGATTTCGTCACGAAGATCCTCGACCTCGAGCCGGTGGTCGGAAAGTGGCAGAGCTTCGGCTGGCCCGTGCTCGAGGTCGACGGGCATTCCATGGACCAGCTCGGCAAGGCGCTCGACCAGGCGGAGGCCATCAAGGGCCGGCCGACGCTCGTGGTGGCGCACACGGTCAAGGGCAAGGGCGTGTCGTTCATGGAGAACAACCCGGAATGGCATGGAAAGTCGCCGAAGCCGGCCGAGGCCATCGCGGCCATCCGTGAAATCCTGGGTGTCACCGAGCCAGCCTGGGACGATTATCTGAAAACCGATCACGCCACCGCCGCCGTCGTGAGCGAGCTTCGCGCGCTCGACAAGAAGTAAGGAGGCTCACAGATGCCTGCGAAAGCCAGTCGCGCCGCCTTCGGGGAGGCGCTCCTCGAGCTCGGCGCCCACGACGACCGCGTGCTGACCCTGGACGCCGACCTCTCGAAGTCCACCATGACGGCCGCCTTCGCCAAGAAGTATCCGGGACGCGCCTTCAATCTCGGCATCGCCGAGTCGAACATGGTCGGCGTGGCGGCCGGACTGGCCCTCACCGGCAAGATCCCCTTCGCGTGCTCGTTCGCGTGCTTCATCGTCGGGCGCTTCGAGACGATCCGGATCTCGGTCGCCTACACCAACGCCAACGTGAAGATCGTGGGCACCCACGTGGGCGTCGCCATCGGCGAGGACGGCTACAGCCAGATGGGGCTCGAGGACATCGCGTGCATGCGGGCGCTGCCGAACGTGCCGATCGTCCAGCCGGCGGACGAGCTCGAGACGAAGCAGGTCGTCGCCTACGCGGTAGAGCACGCGGGCCCGCTCTACCTGCGCCTGACCCGGCAGAACCTCGAGCCGGTATGTCCGCCCGACTATCGCTTCCGGCTCGGGCGCTGGCTCGCGCTTCGTCCCGGCAAGGACGTCACGCTGGTGGCGAGCGGCGGTACCGTCTGGAACGCCCTCGAGGCGGCCCGGCGGCTGGAAGCCGACGGCATCTCCGCCGAGGTCATCAATGCCGCCTCCATCAAGCCGCTCGACGAGGAGATGCTGGTGCGCTCGGCCTCCACCACGGGCCGGATCGTCACCATCGAGGACCACTCCGTGTCCGGCGGCCTCGGGGGCGCCGTGGCCGAGCTGCTCTCGGAGGTGCGGCCGACGCCGGTGAAGCGCATCGGCACCACGACCTTCGGCGAGTCCGGCGACCCCAAGGGGCTCTACACGAAGTTCGGATTCGACGCGGCCGGCATCGCCAGGAGCGTCGCCAAGTTCCTCGGCCGCTGAGCGCCGCCGATGTCGCGCTACTTCTGTCACGATCACCCTGACGTCCTGAGCGTCGAGACGCAGGTCGTCGACGCACGTCCCGGGGCCGTGATCCTCGCCCAGAGTCCGTTCCATCCCGGCGGCGGCGGCCAGCTCCCCGATCGCGGCCGCCTGGCGTGGCAGTCCGGTGACGTGGCCGTGACCGGCTTCGAGGTCACGGACGGCCGTGTGTGGCATCTGCTGAGCGAGCCCGCGGAGCCGAGCGGCGCCGTGAGGGCCAGCGTCGATCGCGAGTTCCGCGCCGCGCAGACGGAGCTGCACACGGGCGCCCACATCCTCAACGCCCTCGTGTACCGCCACTTCAACGGCGCCCTCATCACGGGAGCGCAGCTCGGCGACGATCTGAGCGCGCGGATCGACTTCGACCTCCCCGGCGTCGACAATGACCGCCTGCGTGCGCTCGAGGCAGAGATCAACGACGTCATCGGCCAGGACCTGCCCGTGCGCTATTCGTGGGTGCCGCTCGAGGCCGCCAGCGCTCAGCCCGGTCTACTGCGCTCGCGCTCGGTGGCGCCGCCGCCGACGCCCGACGGCACCGTGCGCATCGTGGAGATCGTCGGGCTCGACCGCCAGGCGTGCGGCGGCACCCACCTCGCCTCCACCGCGCAGTCGCGGCCCCTCCGCATCCTCAAGATCGACAACAAGGGACGCCACAACCGCCGCGTCCGGATCAGTCTGGTGGACGCGCGCGCCTAGGAGGACTCATGGCCACCACGCTGTTCGTCGTGAAGGCGACCATTCCCGCGGACAAGGAAGCGGCCTTCAACCGCTGGTACAACGAGGAGCATGTCCCCCAGGTGCTGCAGTTCCCGGGCCTCGTGAGCGCCCGGCGCTACAAGGCGCTCGAGGGCGAGGACAAGTTCCAGTACATGGCCGTGTACGAGCTACAGGACGAGGCGACCTACCACCGGCTGATGAGCTCGGATCACATGAAGCTGCTGCGCAAGGAGTACGACGCCCACTTTCCGATGAGCGAGCGAGCCCGGCTCGCCTACACGCAGATCTGGCCGTAGACCCGGCGGGCGGGCCGCCCCCCCTCCGTGCCGCAAAATTTGGTGCGCGAGCGGCACGCCGGCTATCGTTCTGAACGAGTCATTCGCATCGAACCCATTCCGGACGACAGTGGAGGGCGAAGCCATGGGCATCGGCAAGGGTCTCGTCATCGGAGCGCTGGGGGTGCTGGCGTTGACTGGCTGTGGCGCGCATCGGATGGCGCCGGTCAACCCGCAAGTGGTGGGTGACCTCAAGCCTAACGTCGAGGACGACGACGGCGGCCTGGTCGGCATGCGACCCGAGTTCGCGCCGAAGATCTACACGGCAATCGTGCTGACGCCCTTCAAGGTCGCGTCGGCGGAGATCAAGGACGACGAGGACGCGCGCCTGGCGAAGGACATGACGGCGTATTTCCAGGCACAGCTGGTGAAGCGGCTGGAGGCGGCGGGCATCTTCGCGCGCGTCATCGACGGTACCGTCTCGTCGCCGCCCGCGGGGATTCGCGTGCTCCGGCTCGAGGGCGACATTCCCAAGCTGACGGAGGGCAGTCAGGCGGCACGGTACTTCGCCGGCCTGTACGGTGCGGGCGCAGCGAAGGCACAGGTCGAGACGCGGCTCGTGGACGCCGAGACGCAGCGCGTGCAGATGATCACCGCCGATCGCCGCGCGGCGAACCTGGGCCTCTTCGGCGGTGACGGCCGGCAGTTCGTCACGGACTCGATGGAGCAGATGGCCGACGGCTACGTCAAGCTCCTGAAGCATCTCGCCGCCGGCGGCCGTCCCGGCAAGCGCTGACCATGAGGCGAGCCTGCCGTGCGGTCGCGTGCCTCGTCGCCGCAGCCCTCGCCGGCGGCTGCGCATCATCGGTGACGCTGGCCACGCCGCCGCAGGCCAAGCACGTGCCGGCCGGCCTCGCCGCGCCGCTTCGCGCGCAGCCGGCCTCGTTCGGCGGCGCACCGTGCATGCGGGAGGCGGTCGTTCGCTACCTCGAGGCGCCAGGAGGTCTCGTGCTCGCCGCCGACCGCAGCGCCGCCGATCTCGTGGTGTCCGGGAATGTGACGCGAGTCGAGGTCCACTCCAATCGCGGCGACAAGGAGGTGTCGCTCCTCTACTTCACCGCCTTCGTCGTCACCGCGCCCATCGCCGCCGTCATGTACGGCGTGCAGGAGTGGCGCGCCGATGCCGCGGCCGACGGTGACCTGGTCGCCGCCGACCCCGCGGGCTCCGTCGTGTGGCGCAAGGCGATCACGGTCTCGGTCTCGGAGACCCAGACGACGATGCCGACCGCCGAGGCGCTGAAGACTGCGATGACCCAGGCCGTCTGCCAGAAGCTCGCCGCCACGCTTCTGAACGGGCTCGCGGACCACCTGGCGACGGCCCGGGGCGCCGCCCGCTGAGCCTGCTGCATCCGCGAGCCACCTGCGGCCATCTCAACGCGCAGGAGGAATGACATGGTTCTGACCGAAAAGACGTTTGACGAGACGGTGGCCACGGCCGAAGGCCTGCTGCTCGTGGACTTCTGGGCGCCCTGGTGCGGCCCCTGCCGGGCCATCGCGCCGATGCTGGACAGTGTGGTAGACGACGCCGCGGGCACGGTGACGCTCGCGAAGGTCAACGTCGACGACGAGCCGGCACTGGCCGGACGCTACGAGATCCGGTCGATCCCGACCATCCTGCTGGTGAAGGATGGCCGGATCGTCGACCGCGTGGTGGGCGCGGTACCGCGCGCGACCCTCGACGCGAAGATCCAGAAGGCCCTGGCCGGCTAGATCCCCAGCGCGCGCGTCGTCTCCTCGATGCGCGCCTTGTGGTTCTTCACCCACTCCTCGAGCGAGGTCTTGGCGTCCTTGGCGGCGCGCGCTTCCGCGTCGCCGAGGATCTTCGAGGCCTGCGCCGCCGGCAGCACCACGATCCCCTCTTCGTCGGCGATGACGACGTCGCCCGGGGCCACCGTCACCCCGCCGCACACGACCGGCACGTTGATGAGCCCGGCCGTCTTGCGCACGCCGGGGATCGGAATGAGGCCGCGGCCGAACACCGGAAAGCGGTTGTTCCGCGTCTCCGCGATGTCACGGATGCAGCCGTCCACCACGAAGCCCGCGATGCCCCGCTGCTGCGCGAAGGCGCACACGTTGCCGCCCGCCATCGCCCAGTTCGAGTCCCCCGCCGCGCACACGATCACGGAGCCGGCCGGCGCGCGATGGATGGCGACGTGGAGCATGAGGTTGTCGCCGGCCGGGCACGCCACCGGATAGGCGGGGCCCGCGATGCGCGGCATCGGGTTCCACAGCGGGCGAATGGCTGGATCCATGACGCGATCGCGCGTGATCACGTCGGCGTAGTTGCACGGGCTGATCTTGGCGAAGGCCTGGACGTCCATGGTCGTCACTCCGACATTTTGAGGAGAAGCCCGGTGCGGCGAGCGCGCTGGATCGCCGCCAGGAAGGCCAGATGAGCGGCCACCGCGTACACGGCCGAGAGAAGGAGCCCGGTGGCGATCGGCGCCGCGAACTCCGTCGCGAAGCCGAAGTGCGACCGGTAGGCGTCGAGAAAGTACGTGAGCGGGATGGCGCGCGCGATGGCCGCCGCCGGCTCCGGCAGCACGGAGACCGGATAGTAGATGCCGGCCAGCATCAGCACCAGGTTGACGCTGGCCCACGCGAACGCCTCCGCGCGGTTGCCGAAGAGCGTGATGAGCGCGCAGACGAACACGCCGACGATCCACGCGTTCAGGAAGCAGCCGAACAGGAAGATGGCCACCGGCCCCACCCCCGGCTTGAGCACGGCGAAGCCGAATGCCCAGGCGCCGAGCGCGGCCACCAGCACGAAGACGAGCAGCCCGCGGACCATGCCGACGATCCACGAGCCGATGGTGAGATGGCGGATCCCGATCGGCGCCAGGAACTGGTGCTTGATCGACTTCGACCACACGTCCATCAGCACGGCATAGGCCACCTCGAGCTGACAGACGTTGACGACGGACAGAGCCATGGTCCCGATCAGGACGAACGAGCCCTGGGCCGGCGTCAGCGCCAGGAACTTGGTCATGAAGCCGATCGAGATCACGCCGACGATGGGCCAGAAGAGCAGCTCGAAGAAGAAGAAGACGTTGCGCGACGCCATGATGGCGTTGCGCACGAGCACCGCCCACACCGCCAGCCACTCAGCGCGCCAGCTCAACGAAGACCTCCTCGAGCGCCGGCTCGCGCACCTGGACGTTGCGCACCACCACGCCGTCGGTGAAGAGCTGCCGGAGGAGCGCGGGCAGCCGCTTCTCCACGTCGTCCACCGCGCACTCCAGCCAGCCGTCGCGGCCCGCGGTCACGCGCAATACGCCGTCGGCGTCCGCCAGCCACGGGACGGTCGGCGGATCGAGCTTGAGGGCGATCACGCTGCCGAGCTTCATCTGCCGCTTCAGCTCGTCGGGGGTGCCGCGCGCGAGGATCTGGCCGGCCTTGATGAAGGCCACCTGGTCGCAGAGCTGCTCGGCCTCCCGCATGTAGTGGGTGGTCAGCACGATGGTCATGCCGCGCTCGCGTCGCAGCGCGGCCACGTGCTCGCGCACCCGCACCGAGACGTCGGGGTCGAGGCCAAGCGTGGGCTCGTCGAGGAAGAGCAGCTCCGGGTCGTTCACGAGCGACTTCGCGAGGGCCACGCGCTGCTTCAGTCCCGTCGACAGCTCGTTGTACGGCACCCGGCGATAGGGCTCGAGCTCGTACTCGCGGACGAGCGCGTCGACCCGTCGGCGGAGGGTGGCCCCCGAGAGTCCGTAGAGGCGGCCGTAGAAGGCCACGATCTCGCCGACGCGCAGGCTCCAGAGGAACGAGGGCCGCCCGCTCGCCATGTTGAGTCGCCGGCGCAGCGCCGCCGCCTCGCGGACGACGTCGAGGCCGAGCACCCGCACGGTGCCGCGGTCCGGCGTGAGGAGCGTGGCCAGGATGGACAGGAGCGTCGTCTTGCCGGCGCCGTTGGGGCCGAGGAGGCCGAAGATGGCGCCGCGCGGCACCGCCAGCGACACCCCCCGAAGCGCCGCCGTCTCGCGGCGGCGCAGCCAGCCGGACCGGAAGCTCTTCGCCACGTCGCGCGCATCGATCGCGAGGGATGAAGCGAGCGGCGGCATGAGTCGATGGTAACATGCGGCCGACGACGGCCCCGGCGCGCGACCGCGCCCGGCGGCGCCACACCACGCTTCGGCTGCTGGGGGCGCGATGCGCGACAGCTCGTGAGCGACCACAGCGCGATCGAATCGGCCAACACCCGCTTCTATCGCGCTTTCGAAGCGCTCGATCTCGACGAGATGGACCGCGTGTGGGCGCACGGCCAGCACGTCAAGTGCGTGCATCCGGGCTGGCCGCTGCTCGTCGGCTGGGCGGCCGTGCGGGCCTCCTGGGAGACGATCTTCGCCAACACCGCGGAGATGAGCTTCACCCTGTCCAACCTCGAGGTGGTGGCCGGGGCCGACCTCGCCTGGGTCACCTGCACCGAGAACATTCTCTCCGAAGTGCGCGACCGCGTGACGGTCACCTCCGTGCTGGCCACCAACCTGTTCGAGCGCGACGCGGAGGGCTGGCGACTCGTCCATCATCACGCCTCGCACATCCTCGGCCAGGCGGCGAGCTGACGGGCGGACTTCAGTGCAGGCGCGTGTACCGGGCGCGGAGGCTGTCGAAGCGGCGTGACCGCCGCAACCCCCACTTGTTCAGCAGGTACCAGAAGAGCACGGCCAGGATGCGCAGTCCGTACACGGACGACGCCACGAAGCTGGCCGACGAGGCCTCCGGGAAATAGCGGGTCGGCACCGCGATCTCTTCGATGCGGAAGCCGGCCGTCACCACCTGGGCGACGATCTCCTGATCGAAGACGAACCCATCGTTGTTGGCCTGGAAGTTCACGGTCTCGAGCACGTCGCGCCGGAAGGCGCGATAGCCCGTGTGGTACTCGGAGAGCCGCAGCCCGAACGCCTTGTTCTCCACCCAGGTGAGGAAGCGATTGGCGACGAACTTCCACCACGGCATCCCCTGCGCGAGGGCCGAGCCGCTCTTGAGGCGCGAGCCCAGCACCACGTCCGCCTGCTCGCGCGCGATCGGCTCCACGATCTTCGGCACCAGGGTGGGATCGTACTGGTAGTCGGGATGCACCATGACCACGACGTCCGCCCCTGCCCGCAGCGCCTCCGTGTAGCAGGTCTTCTGGTTGGCGCCATAGCCGTAGTTGCGGTTGTGCACGAAGATCTCGAGGCCGAGCTGGCGGGCCACGTCGAGGGTGGCGTCGGTGGAGCCGTCGTCGACGAGGATCACCAGGTTGACGGAGTCCTTCGGCAGCTCCTCGTACGTCATGCGCAGGGTCCGCCCCGCGTTGTAGGCCGGCATCACCACGACGATCTTCGGCTGGGTCTTCATCGCTCGGCGCTCCCCTCGCGCGCCATCACGACGAACTGGTACGCGAGCAGACGCGGCAGCACGCGAGCGGCGGCGGCGCCGAGCGCGTGCACGGCGCCGAGGGCGGCGCCGTGCCAGCGCGGCGGCACCACCTGAGGGAGCGGGACCGGCGTGACGGCGCGGCGCACGGCACGAAGGCCGGCCTCGGCGATGAAGGCGTCCAGCGTGCTCCGCGTGAAGAAGCGCAGATGCGTGCGGTCGAGGATGCCGCGATCGGCGTAGTCGAAGCGCCCGGCCAGGAGCGAGAGGCGAATCCACAGATGCGCGACGTTCGGCACCGACACCACGACGTCGCCGCCCGTGGCCAGCGAGCCGAGCAGGGCGCGCAGCGCCGGCAGCGGATCCGCCAGGTGCTCGAGCACGTCGCCGCAGACGATGGCGTCGAACTGGCCGTCGAGAGTGGGGACGGCGCGATTCAGGTCGGCGATCAGCATGCGCTCGCAGTGGGCGGCGCCGGCGGCGGCCATGGCGGAATCGGCTTCGATGCCCGTCACCTTCCAGCCCGCGGCCGTGAGGTGACGGCTCAGGAGGCCGTCGGCGGCGCCGACGTCGAGCAGCCGACGGCCGCGCCCCTCGCCGAGCCAGCCCAGGATCACCGAGTGGCTGCTGTAGGGATCCGCCTTGAGGGTGTAGCGGGAACCTGCCATCTCCACCCGCCCATGATCCGACGCCCCGGCGTCAATCGCCAACATTCGCGTAGAGCCAGCGCCCGCCGACCGCCGCGATCGGGTGCACGGTGCCCGGCGGCAGTGTGCGAACGACGCTGCGCCGGGGATCGAGGCGCGTGACGAGGAACCGGCGGCCCGGCTTCGTCCACTCCTCCTGGAGCCGGGCACCGGTCCAGAACCGCCCGCGCGCCTCGGGGAACGTGGCGCCGAAGCCGAGGCTCGACTGCAAGCCGTTCACGATGAAGACCGGTCGGTCGAGCGACAGCAGCACGGAGGCGCCGTTCTCCAGCGGTCCCTCGTGGATCACCGTGTCGCCGGGCGCGAGGCGAAGCACGAGGGCCTCCGTGATCGGCCGCATCGAGCGGCTCTGGGCGAACTGGGCCATGCCGTCGCCCGCGAGCGGCAGGAAGGCGAGGGTCCCGGCGAGCCCGACCCACACGGCGAGCGCGGGCCGCCGGGCCCACGCGGCCCAGGCGAGGACGAGCGCGGTCACCGCGAAGATCGCCGTGCTCGAGCGCATGACCCGCGCGTACACCTCGAGCGGGGCGCCGCTGGCCGACTGGCCGCGCGCGGCGAGGTTCCGGCTGACGAGGTCCACGTTCCCGAGGACACCCGGCGGCAGCGGCAAGCGGTCGACGGCGGCCAGTCCCATGGCCAGCGCCGCGAGCGCGAACGCCACCACGAGCGGCACGATGAGCGCGCGCGGGCGCCGCGCGCCGGGCGCGGCGTCGATGGACTCGTCCCAGACGCGCGCGGCGAGCAGGGCCAGCGCGGGAAACGCGGGCAGACCGTAATGTGGCAGGTTGAACGGCGACAGCGCGAAGAACCCGAGCACCACCAGCGGCCAGAGCGCGATGAGCACCCAGAGCCGCGCGGTCACGTCCTCCCACGGCCGACGGAACGCCCGGAGGACGCCCCACGGGGCGGCCAGCACCCACGGCAGGAAGGCGAGAAACGTCACCCCCAGGAACGGCAGCGTGCCGAGCGGCACGTCCTCGTCGGGAAACACGCGCTGCCGCGTGAAGTTCAGGATGTGGTTGTC
>Ga0075421_100005227_pt1 | contig 15670 bp, 13 predicted proteins | sample SoiMetdeltSBSDD5_FD_75292 | JGI IMG/M metagenome (GOLD analysis project Ga0075421, IMG submission 75292) | Bulk soil microbial communities from a Populus tree surrounding site in Tennessee, USA - Soil MetaG P. deltoides SBSDD5 | ecosystem: Environmental > Terrestrial > Soil > Tree plantation...
AGATGGGCGAGGCGGAGCTGGAACGCACGATGCTGGCTTTCATGCGCCATGAGTACGATGTGTTCGTCAGCACGACGATTGTCGAGAATGGGCTCGATATTCCGCTGGCGAACACGATCATTCTCGAGAATGCCGAGCGCTACGGGCTTTCGGAGATGTATCAGCTTCGAGGACGTGTGGGGCGCTCGAACCGGCGCGCGTACGCGTATCTGTTGATTCCGGTGGACACCGAGCTGACGGAGATCGCGCGGAAGAGGCTCGCCGCTCTGAAGGAGTTTAGCGAATTGGGCGCGGGGTTCAAGATCGCCGCGCTCGATCTGGAATTGCGTGGGGCGGGGAACTTGCTCGGTGGGGAGCAGCATGGGCATATCAATGCGGTCGGATTCGACATGTATGTGCGGATGCTGGAGGAGACGGTGCGGGAGCTGAAGGGCGAGGAGGCGCCGCTCGAAATTCACTCCGCTTTGAATCTCGGTCTCGATATTCGGATTCCGCCGGAATACATCGGTGATGAGAATCAGCGGCTGCGTGTGTACAAGCGGATCGCCGGCGCGGGGGATCGTGAGGCGCGCGACGTTGTCGAGAAGGAGCTGGAGGATCGATACGGGCCGGTTCCGAACGAAGTGCGGAATCTGCTCGACTACAGCGCGCTGAAGACGCTGGCGGAGAAGGTGGGGATTGAGAGCGTCGATAGGCGTCATGCGGTAGCGAGCATTAAGTTCCATCGTGAGGCGAAGGTGAATCCGGAGAAGCTGATGAAGCTGGTCGGGCAGACACCGGGAGCGCAATTTACTCCGGCGGGGGTCCTGCGGCTACCGCTCGATGGGCTGGAAAAGCCGGCGGCGATTCTAGCGCGCCTTCAGGAGAGGCTGCAGGGCCTGGCTGGGTAAGCTTGTTACGAGCAAGCTAAAGCTTGAACCAACCAAGGAATCGAAGTCACTGTGGAACAAGCTTTAGCTTGTTCGGTTAATTAGACCGGCACAGAGAAGGCCGGCGTCGTGCCGCTCAGCAGCGTTCCGAGATCGGCGGCATGAAACCGCAGGCCGATGTAGAAGGCGCCGAACAGGGCATAAGCCGCGCTGGCTTCATCGAAGCGCATTTCATAGATCAGCTTCTTAAAGACCAGCGGATCGTCGGCGAAGAGGTCGACACCCCACTCCCAATCGTCGAATCCGATGGATCCGGAGATGATCTGCTTCACCGATCCGGCGTACTTGCGTCCGATGAGGCCGTGCTCGTGCATCAGGCGCTGGCGGTCGGCGATCGGAACCGAGTACCAGTTCTTCACCTCGCCGCGTTTCTTGTCCATTGGGTAGAAGCAGCAGTATCGGCGTGGCGGAATCTCCGGCCAGAGGCGGGGATGCATCGCCTTGCGTTGCTGTTCGAGCACCTGCTCGGTCTCTTGAACAGCCTCGGGGCTGCCTGGAGCGATCCCTTTCTCCTCAAGTGTCGCGTTCAACTTTACGGTCGACTCGTACAGGCCGAGCTCCACCACCGATAGATAGGAACTTGTGGGTTCGAGGAATTCGGATAATTGCAATTGCGCGACGCACAGTTCCGCCTGATTCAGCTCATCGAAGGAGTTGCGGAAGTGGAGCAGCATCAGGTCGCCCTTGTGGCCGAGCAGAGAGAACAGTGCGCTTTGGCTCTGCTCCATGCTGGAAAATGTGCGCTTCGCTTCTTCCAGGATCTCGGTGCGGCGAGCTTCGGGCAGGGCCTTCCAGGCGGGCCAGCGCAGACGGAACATCTGGTGCAGAAGTGACGCGCCTTCTAACGTTAACGGGACATTATTCATTTTTCGGTTGAGCTCCAGGTCTTATCTTTGGCGTAGCAGATCGGCTCGATCAGGCACGCGACGCATTTCGGGTTGCGGGCCACGCAGAGCGCTCGGCCGTGGTGGATGATCTGGTGTGAAAAGAGAATCCACTTCTTCTCCGGAATGATCTTCTGCAGGTCGCGCTCGATCTTTACGGGATCGGATTGCTTCGTGAGATCGAGGCGGCGGGACACTCGCGTCACGTGCGTATCGACGACGACACCGGCGGCAATTCCATAAGCGGTTCCAAGCACCACGTTCGCGGTCTTTCGCGCGGCTCCGGGGACGGTGAGCAGCTCGTCCATTGTGCGCGGCACCTCGCCGCCGAATTCCGTGGTGACCCTTTTCGCCGCGCCGACGATCGACTTCGACTTATTGTTGAAGAAGCCGGTCGAACGGATATCCTGCGCAAGAACTTCGGGCTTGACCGCGGCGAAATCCGTCGGTGTGGGATATTTCTTGAAAAGTCCCGGTGTGACCTCATTCACTCGCTTGTCGGTACACTGCGCCGACAGGATGGTGGCGACCAGCAGCTCCCAGGGATTGCGGTGCGTCAGAGCGCAAGTGACATCGGGATACATCTTGTCGAGTCCGCGGAGGATTTCGGTGACTCGCGCCTGGCGGTCGGCGGCGGTTTTCGGTCGGCCTTTGATCAATCCGTATCTTAGCATCGGGCTGGAATTTGATGCCTTGCCGGATTACTGCGAAGTAATCTGCAAGCGGTGGTCGAGGTTCTGCCAGTCCGGCAATTCGTATACTTTGAGTTTTGTATTTATGACCGAGGTCACTTCCCTGGATTCGTACGGTCCGAGCGCCGGTATTTTGAAGGAGAATACGCCGACGGGCTCCTCATCTTGTTTCGAGGTGCGGGCTCGTAAATCTATGTTGCCCAAGAGGTTTTGAAGCTCGGCCCCAGAGTGATTGATGACCACGAATCGTACTTCGGTCTGTCTGGCTTTGTTCTGCATCAGGCGGAGGCCGGCGACTTCGACGTGCTTCAGCAGCGCGTTACCCTTTCCGCTGGAAGACGCCGTCGCCGGTGGAGGATTTTCGAGTGGCGCTGCGTTGCGGGCTGCTGTCGTGGGCTCCTTCTGAAAATACTGGATCGTGAAGAAAGCGGCTGCGCCGATGCCGACAAATGCCAGGGCGGAGATGACTGTCATGAGCCAGGTCGGTAGAGTGGTTCGCGCGGGTGTGGGTCGAAGGGGTGGTAGGGGCGCGGCGACGGTCATTGTCGACGGCTGAGTAGCTCGGGGCTCCTGAGTAGGGGGAGGCGCTTCTTTCGGAGTTAGGGGAGGAGGCTGCGACTGAGCCTTGGCGGCGCAATCGGGACAATCATTGTAGGACGGCGGCACTTCGCGGCCGCACTGCGGGCAAATCCACGTAAACATTTCATTTTTACTGTAGCGCAATCGATAACTAACAATACGCGCATTCGAACGTCAAAGGGACTGGGTTTGCTATGAGCCATCTCTATTCCGATCTGCGCTTTGCCATCCGCAGCTTTGCGAAGTCGCCGGTTTTCACCATCGTTGTGCTGGTCTCGCTTGCGCTGGGGATAGGGGCCAACACCGCCATCTTTACCCTGATGGACCAGGTGCTATTGCGTTCGCTGCCAGTCGAGGAACCTCAGCAGCTTGTATTTCTCACCTGGCGAGGATCACACTACGGCAGCAACAACGGGTCGAATGCGCTGTCCTATCCGATGTACCGCGACTTTCGCGATCAGAACCAGGTCTTCAGCGGGCTGTTGTGCCGCTACGGTACGTCGCTTAGCCTGAGTCATAGCGGGCAGACTGAGCGCGTCGCGGGGGAGCTGGTTTCGGGGAACTATTACCAGGTCCTGGGGGTGAAGGCTGCGGCCGGAAGGCTCATTACTCCCGACGACGATCGCCGTCCGGGCGAGGGCGCGGTGGCAGTGTTGAGCTATAACTACTGGCAGAACCGCTTCAACGGAGACAGGAATATTCTCGGGCAGACCTTACGGATTAACGGCTATCCGCTGACGGTTATCGGTGTGGCCGAAGCGCGGTTCCATGGAATAGATCTGGGCTACAACCCGCAGGTGATGGTTCCAGTCGCGATGAAGAAGTTCATGACGCCTAACTGGGATGACCTGGAACAGCGTCGGCAGCGTTGGGTGCAGATCTTCGGGCGGCTGAAGCCCGGCGTGACGATCGAACAGGCGAAGGCGTCGCTGCAGCCGATCTTCAAGGCGATTATCAATATGGAGGTGCAGCAGCCGGCGTTTCGCACCGCCACGAAATTCACGAAAGACCGCTTTCTGCAAGCGACCATGGACGTGCTCCCCGGAGGACAGGGGCGTCCTCAATTTCGGGAGCGGTTTCAGGCGCCGCTGCTCGTGCTGATGTCGATTGTCGGTCTAGTGCTCTTGATCGCCTGCGCCAACGTGGCGAATCTGCTGTTGGCCCGATCCACGGCGCGGCAGAAGGAGATGGCCGTGCGGCTGGCGATGGGCGCAAAGCGGAGCCGCATCATCGGACAACTGCTTACCGAGAGTGTTTTGCTGGCTGTGCTGGGCGGGGTCGCTGGGCTCCTGTTCGCTTATTGGCTGGACAGCTACCTGCTGCGCGTGTTGCCGCAGGGAACCTCGCCGCTGGCGATCAACGCGTCACCTGACCTGCGTGTGTTCGCCTTTACGTTCGGAGTCGCGGTCCTCACAGGAGTGATCTTCGGGCTGGCGCCGGCGTTCGAGGGCACGCGATCCGAGCTGGCTCATACGTTGAAGGATCAGGCCGGCTCAGTCACCGGAACGGGCGCGATACGATTTCGCAAGGCGCTGGTGATTGCGCAGGTCACGCTGTCTCTGCTCCTGCTGATCGGCGCGGGGCTGTTCATCCGGAGCCTGCACAATCTGCGGTCGCTCGATCCAGGCTTTCGGCCGACGCAGTTGATCTCGTTTACTCTCGATCCGATCCTGAATGGTTACGAAAGACCGCGCGCTCGAAACTTTTTTACCAATCTGCATCAGGAGATCGGCAGATTGCCCGGGGTGAGCGGGGCGGCGCTATCGAGGGTACGGCTGCTGGACGGGAATCGGTCCGACAGCTCGATTTCGGTGGAAGGGTACCGCGCCAAGGATGGCGAGGACATGAATCCGTGGGTAAACACGATCAGTCCGGGCTTTTTCGCGACGCTCGGGATTCAGTTAATCGAGGGCCGCGAGTTTGCGCCTTCCGACGAGCGAAGTATGATCCTCGAGCAGATTGATTGGACCCAGGCCGGCGCCGAAGAGAAACGGGCGCAAGCGGAAGCCAAGGTTACCGGATCGCCCAAGTACGCGATTGTGAATGAGAAGTTCGCCCGGTACTATTTCGGCGATAAGACGGCGTTGGGGCGGCGTTTTGGATGGGGCGGCAATCCGGGGACCAAGACCGACATCGAGATTATTGGGGTGGTCAAGGACACGATGTACGGCAATCTGCGGGAGACTCTCCCGCGCCAGGTCTTCTCGCCGTATCTGCAGAACGATTATCCGGGTGGCATGAACGTCTATGTGCGCACGAGTCTCCAGCCGGAGCAGATGTTTCGCGGCATTCGCGATGTCGTGAGCAGGCTCGACAGAACTTTGCCGATTTACGAAATGAGAACTGTGGAGGAGCAGATCGATCGCTCGCTGCTGACGGAGCGAATGATTGCGATGCTGTCCGCGGTTTTCGGCCTGGTGGCGACGCTGCTCGCGACGATAGGCCTTTACGGCGTGATGGCGTACACGGTGGCTCGCCGGACGCGCGAGATCGGCATTCGGATCGCTCTCGGAGCGTTCGGTAAGAATGTTATCTGGATGGTGATGCGGGAAGTTCTCATTATGATTGCCGCTGGCGTCGCGATCGGGCTGCCGGGGGCGATCGCCTTGACGCGCTTCATACAGGCGCAGCTCTATGGTCTGACTCCGGCCGATCCCCTAACACTGGCTGCAGCGACGGTCGCGCTGATCGCCGTCGCAGTCGCCGCGGGTTATATTCCAGCGATGCGGGCGTCGCGGATTGATCCGATTGTCGCGCTGCGGTACGAGTAACACCACCCTTTGAGCCTTATCGGAATTGGCAATCCCCATTTGATTCGCGCTAAAATTCGCGGACATTGTCTCTCATTTTGCTGAATCGGACCAACGGGCCGGTAACTTGGTTTGCTTGGAGCGGGTGTGTCATATAGAGTTGAAGTTATGACTGCGGCGGAGGTGTATGAGTTGACAACGCGCGGAGGCGCAACCGATTTCGCCCGGTTGATCGAAGCCTGCCGATCGGTCGGGCCTTACTGCCTGATTGGCGGCTTGGCCGTCAACTGTTTCGTTGAGCCAGTATACACACTCGATGCAGATATTGTCGTGATTGCCGCGGGCCTTGCGACCGTCGCGGGGCGCTTACAAGAGCAAGGATTTAGAACCGAGGAGCATCCGTACTCAGTGAATGCTCTTGCGCCGGGAAGTGATCTTCGGATTCAGTTCAGCACGGATGAAAGATATCAGCCTTTTTTAGCTCGGTCGGTGGAGGGTTCGGTTCTCGGAATATCCGTGAGAATCGCATGCCTCGAAGACGTTACGCAAGGAAAGCTTTGGGCGTATAGCGATCCACGCCGGCGTCTTAGCAAGCGGAAGAAGGATGAGCTGGATCTCATTCGGCTCGCGGAGGCCTATCCTAAGCTGAGATCGCTATATCCTAGGGAGCTCTTAGAGCTACTTGATCACGGATAACCGCCTTAACGAGTCAGTCGTCTCATCCCATCTGTCTTAACCTTTTTCAGCAACCTGGCGAGGGCCGCGGGCCTAGTCAGGTTCGATATGATATCATCTGCGGGACATTAAGCCAGAGATCCGCAATGAATCTTCACCACTCCTGCCTCGGGTACTTATTCCAGCAGCGTTGGGGGCGTTGACACTTGCCACCCGCCTACCCTGACTTAGCCGGATTTCTCTCCTCTCGCGACCCATTCCGGACGCTCACGCCCGAGTCCATAGCCGAGCTGGCCAGTCTCATGGAGATCATCGAAACAGCGCCGGATGCCGTGCTGGTCCGCCAGGGCGAACCGAACGACGACATGTATGTGATCGTCTCCGGCAAGCTGCGTGCTCGCTTCTTCGATACGCGCGGCGCCGAGCGCACAGGCTACGACCTCGGACCGGGCGGAACCTTCGGCGAAATGGGAATTCTGGCAGGTAACACAGCGCCGGCGACGATCGAGGCAGCCGGTCCCGCGCTCGTCGCAAGATTGCCGCGCCATGCTTTCGAGCGGTTCTCGGCCGCCAATCCCCAAGCCGCGTTGCAGCTCACCCAGGCCTTGAGCCGCAACCTTCGCGAGCAGCGACTGATGGCCGCGGTCCACTCAACGGATATCTTCCGCGGCCTCGATCAGGCATTCCTCGACGATCTCGATTCCGAGCTCGAGCTGCTCACTCTCCACGGCGGTGAGATCGTGTTCCGCCAAGGCGAACCGGGCGACTACATGTGTGTGATTATCACGGGCCGCGTGCGTGTGACGGTCGGCGCCGGCGGTAATGAACACGTGGTGGCCGAGTTGGGGGCCGGAGAAACGGTTGGCGAGATGGCGCTCGTTACCGGCGAGCCCCGTTCGGCAAACGTCTACGCGATCCGCGACACGCAGTTGGCGAAGTTACATAAATCGAGCGTCGACAAGTTTCTGACCAGCCATCCGCAAGCCACTGTGCAGATCCTGACGCGCCCGCTGGTGACGCATCTGAAAGAGATGAACGCCGGCCTTGCACGCGAGGAGAATATCGCAACAATCGCCGTGATTGCGGCGGGCCCCGGCGGAGTCGCCAGCCGCATGGCAGCCGCGCTCGAGCGATCCCTCGCCCGATTTGGTCCGACGCTGCGCCTGAACGCCGCGAAAGTCGATCAAAGCCTCGGCCGCAAGGGCATCGCGCAGACGACCGAGCGCGAAGGTGGCGCCATCCGCCTGGTGGAATGGCTGGGAGGACTGGAGCGTGAACATCTCTTCGTCATTTATGAAGCCGATGAGGAGCTCACGCCCTGGACCAGGCGCTGCCTGCGGCAGGGCGACCGGATTCTCATCGCCGCCGACGCCACTGGTGATCCGACCCTGTCGGAAATCGAGTCGGAGATCGAGCGGTCCAGCAGCCGGAACGGCGGCATGCGGCAAACCCTGGCGCTTGTGCATCCCAGTGGAGACCGTATGCCTACGGGCACAGCGAAGTGGCTGGCTCCGCGAAAAGTCGACCGCCATCTGCACGTGCGGCTCGATCGAACTGAAGACGTCGATCGCCTGGCGAATTTTCTCACCGGCCGCACAGTAGGCTTGACGCTCGGCGGCGGTTTCGCTCGCGGCCTCGCCCATGCCGGCGTATTTCGCGCCCTGCGCGACATGGGAATCCCCGTGGACGCAGTGGGTGGCGCCAGCATGGGCGCGATCCTGGCCGCTCAATACGCTCTCGGGTGGGAGCAGCAGAGGATCATCGACGACACCTGCAAGGGCTGTTCGGAGTCGTTCAACGACCTGACGTTTCCTTTCGTGGCGTTCAAACGGGGCAATAAGTTCAGCGAGCTGATCCGCGGCTTTTTCGGCGACTACCAGATCGAGGACCTCTGGACGCCTTACTTCTGTGTCTCGGCCAATCTCAACCGCGCCGAATTGAAGGTGCACACACAGGGCTCGCTCGCCAAGGCGGTCCTTGCCAGCACCCGCGCCGCGGCGATTTTTCCGCCGATCGTTTTCGACGGCGAGCTGCACGTCGACGGTGGCGTGCTCAACAACGTGCCTGTCGACATCATGAAGACGCACTGCAATGGCGGTTTTGTGATCGGCGTCGACGTATCTCCGCCGCACGAGCTGATCCGGATCGACGATTACGGCGACGGCGTCGATGGCTGGCGAGCCTTCTGCCGCCGGTTTATCGCGAAAAAGCCGGTGTACATTCCGAGCATTCTTCTGATCATCATGCGGACACTGGAATTCGGCGGCATTGCGTATAAGAATTCGCGCCGCAAAATGGCCGATGTTTACCTCACTCCTAACCTGCTGCCGTTCAAGAGGACGGATTTTCACTCCGCGGACCAGATCGCTGAAGTGGGATACCGCGTCGCGACGGACGACGTCGGCGCCTGGAGAAATTCGTCGGCGAAGCTGGCGGCCCGTCGCCCTGACCTCGTTATCCGCGATGTGGAGCCTCTCCGTACCCAGACCGCCGGCGGAGCGGCTTCATGAAACTTCATCGCGAAGAACTGGAACTGGCGCGCGCCTACTCTCGAAGCGTGCCATCGGTAGGACTCTCCAAGGACCAGATGAAGCTGGTAATGGATCGCGGGCGAGTCCTGTTCCATTGGTTCAAGAGCCACCAGGCGCTGCATTTTCTGATCAGCCTGGCGGTGATCGCGCTAATTTTCGCAACCGACTATGCGATTCTGATGGGGCTGCCGCAGTGGTTGCTTCCCTCGGAGCAGGCGCCCCTTTCGATCCCGCTGATCGGCGCGGCGCTGCTCACCGCCGGCCTGCATAGCTGGCTTATGTACTCGCTGACCGTATTTTCCATGCACGAGGGCGCCGCGCATGGTGTCGTGTTCCCGCACGACGATCCGGTCAGCCGTTTTCTTAACAAGGTGGCGTCGAATCTCTGCCGCGTCGCCGCCGCCGAGCCGATCGATTACTCCATCCACCACATGTCCCATCACGCGAAATTCGGCGCCGAGGAGGACGGCGAATTTTTGAACTTCGTGCAGCGGCGGCGCTTCTGGCTCATGCTGCTGCCCTTCGGGAACATCATCAACTACAGCGATTTTGTCGTGCATCGCCCGCTGTCCTACACGCGAAGTCGTATCTTGTCCGCGGTGATGGCGCTCGCTTATCACGTCCCGTACGGATACGCGATGACGCAGTCTTTTGGACTGCCCTTCACCTTGATAGCTTTAGTGATCTTCATGCCGCACGTCGGTTTCTACCTCGACCGTTTGCGCCAGTTCACCGAACACAATCTCATGCCGCTCGACAATAAGGATGGATCTCGCAGCTTCGGCCTGGGGTTCTGGGGCATGCTGATCGGCGGCGGGCCGTGGGGCTCACCATGCCACTGGGAGCATCACCTGGTCGCCAGCCTGCCCTGGTATCAGCAACTGATTTTGCACCGCGATCTGAAGCGCATTCTGACTCCCGCGCAGCGCAAGCAATACCTGATCGAACCCGTGATCGGATATCCGCGGCTGCTCTGGCGGCTTTGGCGAGAAACCTCCCGATTTCAAAGGCAAATGGAAGCCACCCGAAATGCTCCGCAGACCGGGGGATCCGCGGCGGCGGTCTAAATCAGAAATCTGCGAATCGCTCCAACACGACGCGCCCGCCATATCGCGACCCCGTCCCCCAAACCGCTAGCCTCCCGCAAAATGTTTCAGAAATATCTTCGTCCCGGATGTCGAGAATGCGCCCCCTGCTCCGACTAACTCATGAAAACGCGCAGCGAGTGCGAAAATCGAAGGAGAAGAAGACATGAAATATATTTTGATGATGAACTGCCCAAGGACGGGTTACGACTCGTTTGGCGCCTGGCCGAAGAAGGACATCCAGGCTCACATCGAGTTCATGCACAGTTTCAATAAGGCGCTCGGCGAATCCGGAGAGTTGGTGGCCGCAGAAGGGTTGGCCGACCCGAAGCTGGCGAAGATCGTGCGGGCCGGAAAGGACGGCGCGCCGATCACCGACGGCGTGTTTCCCGAGGCCAAAGAGTTTCTCGCCGGCTACTGGATTGTCGACGTCGAGAGTCCGGAGCAAGCCTACCGGATCGCCGCCCGCGCATCGGCGGCCCCGGGACCCGGCGGAGCCCCGTTTAATATGCCGATCGAAGTGCGGCAGGTGATGAGCGGGCCGCCCGAAGATTGGGTGTGACGTCGAGGGCGGTCGACACCCGTTCCGAGCATCTGTTGCCGCCCCCTCGCGCCGCAGGTGTTCGGACGGTTATTCGGTCGCCAGGTCCTCAAAAATCCCCACTACGCTCAATCACCGGCTTGATATCGACGATCGGCGTGCCGTCGATCGCCTCCAGACCCTGCACCTGAAGCCGGCGATCCCCGTCCACGCTCAGCACCTTCGCACGGTGCAGTCCGATTGGATTGGGCCGATCCGGAGAGCGAGTCGCAAACACCCCCATTATAGGGTTCAGCAGATCATCTCGCGGGTGCGTCTTGAGAACCGAGCGCTGCGACTCATGGAGCCAGGTGAAAATCCAAATGTCCTGTCCCGACTCGATGCCGTCTAGGCCCTCGACCAAATCCGGATGGATTTCCAGTCGTGCATCGGGCGCGCCCTCCCATCCCTGACGAGGAGCGTCGGAGCGCTGCTTGAGAGTGGAACGTACATAGCCGATCGGAGAAATATCGAAGCTCTTCGGAGTATGCTGCTCGACGTAACCCTGCAGCCCGCCCAGGATTTGAGGCCAGCCCCGATAGGTGGCGCGGGAAGCTTCACTCGTGAATCCCGAGTGCGTCAAGCGAACCGTCGTGACGCCGTCTTTCTCTTCCAGATCCCACCGCACAAGAGTCTCCGCCGCATCCTCCTGCCAGTCAGGAAGCCAGGTGAAGACCAGCAGACGTGGCCGCTCGATTTGACGATACTCGCCGGCGATAACAAGCGGCTTGTCGCCCATTCCGGCGCCGCGCATCATCCACTTGCCGCCGACGCGCAGATCAGACTCCACGTGCGTGATCTGAAACTTCCCTTCAGAACGCCACCACCATTTCAGGCGTTCGTCAGGATTTGTGAGCGCCTCAAAGATCCGTTCCGCCGAAGCTCTAATCGTGATTTCCTGAACAATCGCATCACTTGCTCCCGCTGGATTCATTGATTTTCTTCCACGTAACTCTTCAGGTTTTGCATCGTCTCGCTCCAAAACATTTCATAGTCCCGAAGCCAATCGTCGATCGCCCGCAGCGGCTTGGCGTTCAGGCCACACAGGCTCGCGGCGCCGCTTCGCCGGGAAACGACTAACCCCGCCGAGCGCAGCAACCGAAGGTGCTTCGAGATCGCCGGACGGCTCATGCGAAAATTTCCCGCAATCTCGCCGACCGTTTGCCGGCGGCCGCGCAGAAGGCGCAGAATTTCCCGGCGCGTCGGATCCGCTATCGCCCGGAACACAGCGTCGCGTTGTTTACGGTGTGCCACTCTCCTCAATGCTCAGCCGGGAGCCGAGGCCGCCAACTGAATAAGTCCGATGACGTTATTGTCCGCGTCTTTTACCGATGCAATCAACTTGCCCCCGCCGACATCGGTCACCTCTTGCAGCGCTTGTGCGCCGGCGTCGAGCAGTAATTGCAGACTTTTCTTAATGTCGTTGACGTGACAGTAGCCGACCGGCCCCGTCATTCCTCTGCTGTGGCCATTAGGATCCAGACCAACGTCGTGGCCTCCAACATTAAAGGCAACATAGTAAGGCTCGTCCATATAGGGCGTCACTCCCAATAGCTTGCTGTAGAGCTTCTTTGCCGTACCAATGTCTTTGACGGGATAGATGATTGTTCTGATACCTTCAGTCACCAAGACCTCCTCATTGCTTGCTCCGTAGCGTAACCATACGGTTACCGATATAGTAACCGATCGGTTACCAGTTGTCAAGGGTGATGGCGCAGCTACGCAGCCGCTACTTGTGAGATACAGCTTCTGAGTATTCCGGCGCGCGCGTGCCGCCGAGCCAGGCTTCGAGCATCGCGTTTACCGCCTCCGGCGCTTCCTGCTGCACCCAGTGCGACACGCCGGGCAATAGCCGGAAAGTGAGGTCGGACACATACTCCTCCGTGCCAGCCGTCGCCTGGGCGGTGAAGAAGCGGTCGGCGCTTCCCCAGAGCAGCAGCGTGGGGGTCTGGATGATCGGATAGACAATGTCGCCGCGCCGGTTCAACGCGCCGCCGCGAAGTAGCGCGCGGTACCAGTTGATCATCGCGGTCAGGCCGCCTTTCCGCGCCGCATTTCGCCGGTAGACTTCGATAACCTCGTCCGGAAAACGCGCTGGATCGCAGGATGTCCGCCGGATCGACTTCGCAATCACACGGCCCTGGCGGATGCCAAGCAAAAACTCCGGTAGCGCCGGAATCTGAAAAAACAGCATGTACCACGACTTCAGCATCTGCGCCGGCCGTTTGAGTTCACGATTGAAGCAGGCCGGATGCGGCACATTGAGGATCACCAGGCGATGGATGAGCCGCGGATGCCGCATCGCGAACATCCAGGCCAGGAACCCGCCCCAATCGTGGCCGATCAACAAAGTTTCCTTCGCTCCGGCAGCTTCGATCAGGCCCACGACATCGGCGACAAGAGTTTCCACTCGGTACGACTCTACGCCAGGTGGAGAATCGGTCCCCCCGTAACCCCGCAGATTCGGAGCCCACACACGGTACCCGAGCCTCGCCAGGAGTGGCATCTGGAACCGCCATGAAAATGCGTGTTCCGGAAACCCGTGGAGGCAGAGCGCCAGCCGGTCGCCGCTACCCATCGTCAGCACCTCAAAGTTGATGCCATTCGCGCTGACGCGAATTGTCGTGGCGCTCGTTGACACAATCTTCAATCCTATGTTAAAAACTAAAGCTCGTGGGATGGCTCCTGCTGGCGCTGCATTTGGTGTTCTGGTCGCCGATGATTCTCCGAATCGCTCGCCGCAAGACACCCGAAACTACTATCGTCGATGAGCTGAAGTCGAGCTACCGGATCCCCGGCCTGCTGATGTACTGGCTCGGCAATCCCCTTATCTGGATTGGTCTCGCTACGCGCGCCTGGACATCCAGCGTCGATCCGGCCTTCACAGTCCCGGCTCTGATCGGCCTCGTCCTGCAAGTCGTAGCCATCGGGTTGATGTTCTGGGCGTTCGCCGTTCATCGTTCCTGGAATATCGAGCCCCGGCTCGAACCCGATCACCAGCTCTGTATCATCGGTCCGTACGGGCTCGTGCGGCATCCTATTTATGTTGCGTTCGATCTTCTCGGACTTGGCGCTGCGATTTTGGCGCCCGGTCCCGCAGTGATTCTCGGCGCGCTGTTGCTGATCATCGGCGGCGACTTACGCGCGCGAGCGGAAGAGACAGTTCTCACCGAGGCGTTTGGCGATCACTACCGGACCTACATGCGCCGCGTGAACAGAGCAATTCCCGGAGTTTATTGACACAACCCGCCCATGTTCGTGAGGAGCCTGGCGAAGACCCGCCACAACTCGCTGAGCACCGGGTCGTTAAAATCTGGCGCGGAATCAAGGACCCGATCGGATTCCTGACCGGCATTGAGGCCAGGTTCGGTGACATCGTCACCCTGCGTCAGGGAGTTTCCTACGCGATCTTCCACCCCGACTACGTCAAGCGGGTATTGCAGGACAATCACCCCAATTACGAAAAAGGGAAGCGGTATCGAGACACCATGGGGCCCATCATGGGAAATGGCCTGTTCACGTCCGAGGGCGCATTCTGGCTACGCCAGCGAAGGTTGGCGCAGATAGCTTTCCAGCGCGCGCGCATGGCCGCCTTCGATGAGCCCATGCTCGAATGCATTTCCGATATGCTCGACAAATGGGCGGCGAAGTCTCGCCGCGGGGAGCCGGTCTCCCTGCGCGACGACCTGACTGCTGTCACTCTGCGCATCACGTTGCGGATCCTTTTCAGCGCCAACGCGAACCGCCACATGGCCGCGCTGACCGAGGCCGTGCAGGGAATCCACCAGGATTTGCGATTCGGGATGCAGTTTCTGCCGTTCCATCTGCCCAAGTGGGTCCCAACTCCGAAGCGCCTGCGGTTCACGCGTTCGCTTCGCGTAGTTGACGACTTCGTCTATGCGGCGATCGCCGACCGCCGCTCTGCAGCGGATTCCGGGAGCGATCTGGTGGGCCTGCTGGTTCAGGCCAAGGATGAAACGACCGGCGAGAGCATGAACAATCTCCAGGTGCGCGATGAACTGGTCACCTTCTTGAACGCCGGTCACGACACCGTCACCGACGCAGTGCTATGGACGTTGGTCCTGTTGGCCAAGAATCCGGAAGCAAAAGAGCGAGTGCGTCAGGAGATAGCCAGCGCCGGGCCGCTGTCCGGTGAGGCGCTCAACAACATGCCGTACTTGGGACGGGTGTTTCACGAATCGCTTCGCCTCTATCCTTCCGCTTGGGCATTCGCTCGAAACGCGATCGAGGGCGATCGCTTCGGCAAGTACGTGATACCCGCCGGCGCCATGGTCGTAATATCGCCGTACGTAACGCAGCGCTCGCCCCGCTTTTGGGATCAGCCTGAAGTGTTCAACCCCGACCGGTTTCTTCCCGCTGAGTCGGCGTCACGGCCCAGGTTCGCTTACTTTCCGTTTGGAGGCGGCCCCCGGCAGTGCATCGGCGCCGGCATGGCGATGATTGAAGCGCCGCTTATTCTAGCGTCGATCGCGCAGCGGTTCGATTTCGACCTCGTTAGCAATGACGAAGTCGTACCCGATCCTCGCCTTAGCCTCCGGCCCCGGGGAACCGTTTGGCTCCGGCTGCGCCCGATAGCGTCTGTGTGAAAGCGGGAAGTAGACATCCGGCGCCAATGTCATTCAGAGCCGTCGACTTGTCGCATGACCGTCAGCGAGTGGAGGCCCGACGCCAGTCCCGAGCCGCGACCCGAGCGGGCTCTTTGAGACTAGAACTCATCTCATAAATGGCGGAGCGGGATGAGGGCACAAGAGAGATGGAGCATGCCGGTGAAGTTTTCTAGAGAGTGCTCATAGCGCGGTGCGATCATTTCTATACCGGTCTCCGCCAGCTCACGATCCGGCCGGTCGGAGTACCAGCGTTACTTCATGTGGCGAGGCGCTTTCCGTGCAACGGCGATCGGAAGACCGTGGCGGTCAGCCACTGCGCTTCTTCCAGATCGAATCC
>Ga0075421_100005229_pt1 | contig 15664 bp, 11 predicted proteins | sample SoiMetdeltSBSDD5_FD_75292 | JGI IMG/M metagenome (GOLD analysis project Ga0075421, IMG submission 75292) | Bulk soil microbial communities from a Populus tree surrounding site in Tennessee, USA - Soil MetaG P. deltoides SBSDD5 | ecosystem: Environmental > Terrestrial > Soil > Tree plantation...
GAGGCCTGGGATGCGGCGGGGCTCTACCAGGTCGGGACCTTCCCCAATTGGGGACGCTGGGCTGAATGGAATGGGAAGTTCCGGGATGACGTGCGTCGCTTCGTCAAAGGTGATGCAAACACGGTTGCTCATCTGGCCACTCGGATGGCAGGGAGTTCGGATCTCTACCAAGACGGCGGCCGCGCTCCGTACCACAGTATCAATTTCATCACCAGCCACGACGGATTCACCCTAATGGATCTGGTTTCCTACAACCAGAAGCACAACGAGGCCAACGGGGAGAATAATCACGATGGCACCAACGAGAACCACAGTTGGAATTGCGGGGAAGAAGGTCCGGCCACCTCTCCAGAGGTCAACAAGCTGCGCAAACAGCAGATGAAAAACTTCGTTACTATCCTCCTGTTATCCCAAGGTGTGCCGATGATCCTGGGTGGAGATGAAATGGGACGCACCCAGCGGGGAAACAACAACCCTTATTCCCAGGACAACGAAATTAGTTGGTTCAATTGGGACCTGCTGAAGACTCATCGGGATTTGTTCCGCTTCTTCAGACTGCTGATTGCCTTTCGCAAGCAGCATCCGATTCTGAGGAGGCGAACCTATAAGAGCAAGGATGAGACCACACCGGCGTTTTTGTGGCACGGTATTGAGCCTGGAATGCCCGATTGGGGTTGGCATTCACGCTTTCTGGGGTTGCAGCTGACAGGAGGAGATACCGACAACGACATTTTGGTTCTTGCGAACGCATTCGAAGGACGTCTAAAGGTTGAACTGGCTAAGGCATCGCGGCAGCCGAGGTGGTACCGATTTGTCGATACTTCACTCACCCCGCCGCATGAAATCTGTGAACCTGGCAAGCTCAGAACCCTTGCCCGGCAGTCGGAGTACGATGTCGCCGCACGCTCCGTAGTCGTGTTGGTGAGCGGGTAATCTTAGGATCGTGCTTGGGCTGACGACCGAAGTTGTCTCGAAATGCCTGAGTAAAGATCTAGTAATCGACTGTGAGTCCTTCGATGTTCTTGCACGTCGCTCCAGCGACTTGCATGCTCGGCTGAAATCCATCAGCACGCCCGGCACGTCCAATCTAATGCGAATTCGAGAGCTCCGCCCATCCCGTTCCATTCGTTGAAGGTTGACCACGGTAGGTTTGGAGATTTAACTCCTTCTTAAAACGCATGTCATACCGACTTTAAGCTGGCGGCGTAAGTTTCTGAGTGGCTATTACCGAAAGTCTCACCCTAGCCGTCGCACGGCGGGGACGCCGATTCGTAGCCAGGCGCTGTGTGTGGCTCGACCTACTATCGCTTTACCTCCGCTGCTTTGTCGAGAATCTTGGGGGCACTTTTCCACAGTTTCCACAGCCTCCACAAAGAAAGAAAGCTACTACCTACTGTCCATATTCAGATCGCACCCTGTCGGTGCTCTGAAAAGCTATAAGGGTAGCTTCAATCGAAGAAAAACAGAAAGAGTCTCACTATGATTTGCAAACATCAATAGGCTCAAATAACCGACGGTGCCGTGGCCTATCAAAGCCCCGTCGTGCCGTTGCTCACCTCCGAGAACGCTCGATTGGGTGTTCTCTCGCAACCATCCTTCCAAGTAAGGAGTAAGGCTATGAATTTGCAGTCTCGACCGAAATTCTGGCTCTGCAGTTCGAAGAGCTTCGTCTTTGGTCCCATGATTTTGATTGCCCTGCTGCTCCAGCAGCGGGTGTTTTCCCAGTCGGAACTCGCAACCCTCACGGGTGTGGTCACGGATTCCAGTGGTGCTGTTCTGACTAACGTTGACGTCACCGTTACTAACAACGGCACCAATCTCTCGAAGGGTAGTACAACGAATGAAAGCGGAAGATACTTCCTGCCTGGACTAAAGCCTGGCCTATACTCTGTGAGCGCTTCCCTAGCAGGTTTCAAGAAGTACGTGAACGCGGCGGTGACGCTTCAAGTGAACCAAACCGCACGGCTCGACATCACCCTCGACGTTGGGGAGATCAGCCAGGAAGTGACGGTATCCGCTGAGGCCCCGCTGCTTGAAACCGAGACTTCCAGCCGGGGTGCAGTCATCGACGGGCGTAAGATTGTCGAGCTGCCTTTGAACGGCCGCGACTATAACCAGTTGGCCTTGCTTTCTCCGGGTGTGCTGAACACCACACCTCGGATGCAGTCCATCGGTTTTAAGGGCGCCTTTAACGTCAATGGCAATCGTGCCTTTAGCAACGCTTTCCAGTTGGACGGGGTTGACAACGTCTCTTATTCGAATTCCTTCCGCGGAATTAACATGCAGGTGGTGCAGCCGTCCGTCGAAGCGCTGCAGGAGTTCAAAATCCAGACCAACGCGTACTCGGCCGAATTTGGACGAAGTTCCGGCGCCCTGGTCAACGCCGTAATCAAGTCGGGCACGAACGACATTCATGGTTCAGCCTACGAGTTTCATCGCAACGACAACCTCGATGCGGCCAATTTCTTTTCGAACAAGTCAGGCGCGGCCAAGCCGTTCCGCCTCCGAAACCAATTCGGCGGGACTATCGGCGGCCCCATTGTCAGCAACAAGACCTTCTTCTTTGGCGACTATGAAGGGCTGCGCGATCGCGCCGGCGTCGTTCGCTTGAGTTCTGTGCCCCAATCCATCTGGAAGAGGGGACTGTTCACGATTCCGATTTTCAATCCGTATAATCCCACCGACACTGGACAGGATTTTCGTCAACCCGCCGCACCCGAGTGTAACGACGGCAACGGCAATTGCTGGGTCATTCCACAGAACCTGATTGATCCCGTAGGCCAGCGCATCGTCGACGTCAATCCGAATCCGAATACGGGGGCGCCCGGACAGATCGACAACAACTTCGTGAACATCCCAATTGAGCGCAATCGTCAGGACCAGTTTGATGTCCGCGTCGATCACCAGTTCTCGACGAGCCTCAACTTTTTCGGGCGCTACTCGTTCGTGGATAGCACCTTTCTCCGGCCCGGGCCGCGTCCAGGCCTCTCCGAAGGATCGTTTAACGACACGTTCGGGACGGCTCTGAGCCGTTCTCAAGGGATCGCCATAGGGGCTACGTGGGTCCTTCGGCCCACACTCGTGAATGAGATTCGCTTTGGCTTTTCTCGAGGCAACTATTTTACTCGTCCGCCCAACTTTGACTCCGGGTGTCCCGAGCAAGCGATTGGTTTGAAGGGCAGTGTGACTCAGGAGGACATCTGCGGCGGGATCCCAGTCACCAATCCACCGGGCGGAACCCTTCGCCGAATTGGTCGGACAACGTCAGTGCCCCAGTTCCAAACGCCACGTTCCTACAACTTCCGCGATTCTTATGCCTGGTCTCGAGGAAACCACGGAATGAAATTTGGTGGCGAGCTGATTCACGTGCAGACCGGTATCCGCGACGTCAGTGCTCTCATCGGCAACTTCACCTATAGCGGACGCTTCTCGGGCCAGAATGGCCAGTACCAGGGCGGCATTGCCGACCTGCTGCTAGGCTTCCCCACACGTTATCAGCAAGATTCCGACACCACGTTTAACCAGTGGCAGAAGATCTGGTCGCTTTTTGCGCAGGATGATTGGAAGGTGAACACCAAGCTGACCCTCAACTACGGCCTCCGTTATGAATTCAGCACTCCGCCGCGGGAGCGCGACTTCCAGGCAGCCAATTTCGATCTTGCCACTCAGACCTACATCAGCGCCAAGGAGGGAAGCCTGTTCGACCACTCGCTTGTACATCCTGACTACACTAACTTTGCTCCGCGCTTCGGCTTTGCTTACTCCCCGTTGAATCGGTGGGTCCTGCGTGGCGCCTATGGCGTCTTTTACAACCACACCAATCGCAGCGGGCGTGAGGGTTTGCTCGGGTTCAATTTCCCCTTCATCATCCTGGCGGATTCCAACATCGGGGGCAGTAGCGTATTGAAAGCATCCAACGCTATCTTCAGGTTGCAGGATGGCATTCCGCCGGGGTTTGTGGATCCAGCCCGGGTAAACGTTTCGACGACTTTCCGGCGGGCCCAAGACATGAACCAGCGCACCGCTTATGTGCAGCAATGGAACTTCAGCATCCAGCGGGAGCTGACGACGGACTTGCTGCTGGATGTTGGCTACGTTGGTAACAGAGGGACCAAGCTGATGTCGTTCCGGAATCTCAACCAAGCCAGTTTCAGTTTCAACCCTGCCAACGGCGCTCCGGTCGTGGGTTCTCGACCCTACGCCGGCGTGGGTCTCAACGGAGATATCCAGTACCTGCTCAACGAGGGCATCTCGACTTATCATTCGATGCAGGTCCGGCTCGAGAAGCGGTTCTCGCAAGGGCTCTCGGCCCTGATGGCGTACACGTGGGGTAAGGCCCTGGCGAACTCGCCAGATCACTTGGCCACTAGCGGCGCCGGGAACGGGATAGACGTTGGCGTCAATAATCAACCGCAGAATCCTTTGGACCGCCGCTCCGAGTATGGGTTGACGGAATTCGACATCAAGCAGCGTTTTGTGGCTTCGGCCGTCTGGCAATTGCCTTACGGCAAGGGGCGGCAGTTTGGCTCAGGAGCGGGAGCGCTGGATTTCCTCTTTGGCGGGTGGGAATTTTCGCCCATTATCACACTACAGCAGGGTCTTGGCCTCACGATTACCCAGGATAATCTGCTCAACCTTGGCGGTGAGCGGAGCAACCGCCCGAACCGCCTCGGCAATGGAACTCTGTCAGCTGAAGAGCAGACCGTCGACCGCTTTTTCGACACCAGCGCGTTTCAGATTCTTTCGCCAACAGCGGGAACCGCAGGATTTGTCCCGAACCAAGCGTTCGGCAATTCCGGGGTCGGTGTCGTGAGAGGCCCCAACCTGATCAACGTCGATTTCAACCTGAGCAAAAACTTTGCCATCGGTGAGCGCCACTCGATTCAGTTCCGCTCAGAATTCTTCAACGCCTTTAATCGCCCCAACTTCGGCGTTCCCGGCGTTCGCATCGGTGCTGGGTTCGGGCAAATCGTCAACACGATTACGGAGGCCCGCATCATTCAGTTTGCTTTGAAGTATCGTTTCTAGCCAATCCTCAATTCCTGGGTTGGCCACGGGAAGCTAGGCTGCTTTCAGCGGGCAGACATTTTTGTCTTCAGCCAGATCGGCGAGAGCGGTCTTGGTGGTGATACGACTACCCAGTGTTCTGGCAGATGAGTCCAGTGATAAGACAACTTTGGTTCAGTTCTGGCGTCGTATGTGCCGTCGTGCTCTCGATTTTCTCCCAATCTCCAACCGGCCGTTCTGAAGACGCTGCTTTCGTTCATCATCAGCGTGGGATTGACTTCCACTTGAAGCGATGCCTCGACGAAGCCAGCCGGGAATACGCTGCCGCATTGGAACTCGACCCTCCGAGAGAGCCTACGGCTGCCCAAGCGCTGCTTGCCCGGCGTTTTCTTCCGCGCATCCACGTCACGCCTTCCGAGCCTTTCAAACTGCAGGACCTCGCGATCATTCTCCACCCCACCAGTCGCATGATTGCCTATCACCTCTTCTGGGAAGACGACATCGACTTCCCCGAGGACAACGATCCCTGCGATCACGAAGTCGTGTGGGTCGAATACGCGGAAGACGAAAAAACGATCCTTGGCCTTGTAACCTACTTTCACGGGCGGCTACTGAGCGCAGGGGAAGAGGCCCTTCAGGACGCACGGGCCCACGGAGGACGTCCTCGTGTGAACGTGCAGTGGGGCAAGCATGGGTCTCTGCCGCTCGGTTGGGAGAGGATCAGTTTCGTTGCCGACGAAGGCGACTCGGAAAGAAGGTACTATCCTCTTCACCGCCCTATCACTCTGCTGGACTATAACGGTGGGACCTACGAGAAGTTGTCCAAGGAGGGCCGCCGTCTGTCAGATCATCCGCTAGGGAAAAAGTGGCCGAAGAAATTCGTGGGTAGTTGGAAGGACTTTACCGACTTTTCGAATCTGGTAGATCTGTCTGAGCTGCTTGACTCGCGCCAGATGATCAAGGTGAGCCGTTGGAACAGCGCCACGATCAACCAACATTTTCTACGCTACAATTTCCGTCCAAAGACGGAATGGCCAGTGAAGCGAAGCTCCACCGAACGGGTTCAGTGAAACAAATAGCTATTCACCTTCTGTCTTCGCTGCTGCTCTTCGCCTTGGTTCGACCTGCGACTCGAAATTCCGCCGCGGATTCTACCCCACCAAGCCTTCGTCCGGGCAGTCGCGTCTTGCTCGACGCGCACAACTGCTATCCCTACCACGGAAAATGGGCTGACCGCATGGAACGAGCTCTAGGCACCGGGTTGCCTCTTGCCATCGAACAGGATCTGTGTTGGCACACGGATGCGCGTAGCGGGCGCTCCTGGTCGATTGTTTCTCATGGCAAACCCCTCTCTGGAAACGAGCCCACGTTGAAGCAGCATTTCTTTGAACGAGTTCGACCCATCATTGAGAAGGCCATCCTTGAACGCAACTCCCGAGACTGGCCGCTCATTACGTTAAACCTGGACTTCAAGTCCGAAGAACCGGCACATCTTGCTGCTATTTGGAGCCTGCTGGGCGAGTATGAAGATTGGCTTTGTACCGCCGAGCGCGGCGCAGATATTCATAAGACAAATCCCTTGCGCCTCCGACCTGTGCTGGTGCTAACGGGCGATTCTGTCGCACAGCAGAAGGCGTTCCACGACGACGTCCATGTTGCGCAGCCGTTACGTCTGTTTGGCTCCTTCAAATCAACTGACTGGCTGAAGGCGCCGCTGGATTCTAGTATTCCCCCTGCCAACAACTACAGGCGGTGCTGGAATAGTTCGTGGGCGGTTGTGGAGAAGGGAGGACAGCACCAGGCAGGCGATTGGAGCGAAGGCGACGACAGATGGCTGAAATCATTGGTCCATTTCGCTCATGGGCAGGGCCTCTGGATTCGGTTGTACACACTGAACGGCCACTTGCCCGACAAGTCGCTCGGGTGGGCCGAAGGGTATAATTTCGGTTCTGAGGAACAAGTCCGTGCTCGCTGGAAAGCAGCCATTGAAGCCGGTGTCGACTACATTGCCACAGATCAGTACGAATTGTTTGGAATCGTGAAACGAGAAACAGAATCCAGACCAGCTCGCTAGACAGCCGAAACTGTTAGGTCAGGTGGGACGGTAATAGTTCCTTCCTGCCCCATCAATCTGCCCCACTTCAAACCACAAACCATCCTGCCAGCCGAGGAGGTAGCACTCCCAAAAGTATAGAGAGCCAGCCCTTCCGGACGGCGGGTTTCAACCCGTTCAGTTGGAATCGGACTGGCAAGACGTCGAACACCTGACAGATAGTTGCACTGGCCGCGTCGTTGGTTTTTCGGATTTCTTTGCTGTAGTCCGCCCGAATCTGTTAAGGTCCTCTAGCCAATCCTCGGTAGGCTACCGACTCATAACCATATTCACTTTCAGGAGGAACCTATGCAACGCAAGGCTTCCGCTCAATGGCAAGGCGACTTGAAAACCGGTAAGGGAACCGTCTCCACAAGCAGTGGTGTTCTTTCGAAGACCTCATACTCCTTCAGCACTCGTTTTGAGGACGGGGTCGGCACGAACCCAGAAGAGCTCATTGCGGCGGCGCATGCCGGTTGTTTTTCGATGGCACTTTCAGGGCAGCTCGGCGCAGGCATGGTGGCGGAAAGCATCAACACTACAGCCACACTCACGATGGAGAAGCTGGATGTTGGCTGGACGGTGACGAAGATCCATCTGGATGTTCAGGCAAAGATCCCGGGCGGAGATGCGTCTGCCTTTGACGCGGCTGCGAATCGCGCCAAGAGCGGCTGCCCAATTTCTCGTCTGCTGAACACTACGATCACGATGGACGCAAAGCTCGTGAGTTAACGGCGAGGGAGAGTTGATTGACTCATCAGGATCACCTGAGGCGTCGGCGGCTGATCACTCACCAAGCCTTCGCTGCGACATCGGCAACCACCGTCGCGCGGGAGAGCTGTCCCTCGGCTAACCTGTCCTCACAGACGGAATGGGGACAACCTTGAATTCTTCACCTCGTGCCGTCGCACGTAACTCTAGGGTAGGGCGATGGGACGATCGGAGTCAACAAGCGCCGAGTAAATCGAGAAGCCTAGAATCAGGAGAAACAATCCTGCTGAAGCCAAAGCGAACCCTTTGGCGTAGGTCGTGATCCGCTGAACCTTGGCGACGATCTGACGCTGTTCGTTTGCCAGGCGTTCCTCTATCTCGTCGAGGAAGATCTGGTCTTCCTCTCGCATTCCGACGAGAGAGCGCCAGATCAAAAGCATCACAAAAACAGCGGTAATAGCTCCCCAGACAATCAGGAGCCACCGGACAGGAGGAACACCAAACATAAGGCTTACCTCCTCTTTTTGGAACATCCTGGAACAGGACTGGGTGAAAGTCAAGTGACGTCTCGCCCGCAGACAGAGAACCAAATGTCTCGGACGTGAGCCAAACCAGAGGTCTTGTATGAGCCAAACGAGACGTAACCCGCGGGGCTCTTGAGCTCTTGCCCGATTCAAGTCGTCTTTGGTGCTCGCGGTGTTTCGCTCATCCGGATGAATCGGATGCCCCGCCAAACCGCCACGTGGGAATGAGACATGCTGTCTGTGGGAGGATGGTTATATACCACTGGTGGACAAAATTTTTCCCTGTCTCATCTGAAGGCCTTCGATCTTTCTCAGTGAAAAAGAAAGGTTTATTCAGTCCAATGGGTTGGCACGCCGCTTGCTTTCTAGTGTTCGGGAAGTTTTCCAACCTACTCATCCGACCCCAAATGACAAGGCAAGGTGGTTCATGCGCTGGGACTCTCGCAACGGGCGGCAACCCGAAAACCCCTCGGCGACTGCGTTAGCAAAAACGCCGTCCCCAGTATCAGGCGCGATTCGAGACGGATTCCGAGTCAAGCGGGCAGGGTTTGACCTACCCCAAGATTCCATGTACTTGAAGGCTGAAGCTAAACGAGCCCTGACCATCTGTAACCTTTTTGCCAATCATCAGCTCGGCATATCCCAGATTGCCCGGGTGCTCGATGAAAACATCGGAAGGATCGTCCAGGTCCTGATTCGTTACGGCATCATTCAGGATCGAAGGGTGAAGAACATCAGCTGGCCGCTAGGCCTGGAAAAACGGAAGAACGTTTCGAAAACTCCGGGTCGCGAGTGAAAGAGGTCAGCCGGTGCAGCTCAAATAGAGATCCGTAGGTTCCGCGTTCATCCGGTCCAATTTTCTGAAATCGGCAATGCTCATTCCGGACGAGGCATGTGCTCCAGAAGGTCAAGGAAGGCGCGCCGCTCGTCTGGTTCGAGATTCTGCCAAAAAGGCATGGTATCGAGGATGCGTTCTCGTTCTTCAGGCGCAAGGCTCTGCAGGCGCCGAACGCGCCGGCCAATACGCTGACGCCGCTCGGGAGGGAGTTTCTGCCAGCGCTGGTAGAACTTCCGGACCCGGGCCCGTTCTTCGGGTGTCAGTTCCCTCAAAAGCTCCCCGCGCCGGAGTAACTGCCGCTTCCTTGCATCGGGAAGCGCCTCGAACTCCTTCAAGCGCTGCCGCAGGCGCTCCTGCTCCTCGGGGCTCAATTCCTTGAAACGGCGATAGCGTTCCTGAAGCCGGTGTCTCTCTTCAGGACTCAGTTTCTGCTCTCTTCGGGCAGGCGGGCGGGTCGTGTCGGCCTTCCGGGCATTCTGAGAAAAAGCTTGCATCCAGCTCAACAGCCCGGTTCCGAGCCAGACGAGTAACAATGACCAAACCGATTCGACTCGAATGCGCATGTGATCAATTTGCTTTAACGCCAGAAGAATCCTCGAGTGAGACATCGGCCAGGTCGAATTTCTTCAGGAACTCGTAGTCCTGCAGGAGGTCAAGGTTCTCCACGACTGGCAGATCCTCTTCGGGGATCAATTCTTCCTCACTTCCGGAAGCTGTTCCCCCAACTTCAGGCGCCGGCACCAGAAGTCCGGGAGTTTTCTCGTGGATTACGGTTTCGGTCTTTCGGGGCATTTCAAGTGTCTCTTTTTTTCCAAGAGAATCGTCTTGTAATTTCAGCACATCTTCCATCGTGCGCAACGCACGGCTTTGCTGATGCCGGAACCCCAGCCAAAGCCCAACTGTCGCCAAGAGCAGCAACGCAAAGGTCCAGACGTAACGATCCTTCCACCACGGACTCAGAAAGCCCCAGCGTGCAGATGAGGGGCAAATTTCGGCCAGACTGACATTGAGTTTCTGATCAAAATAAGGGGACGGTTCGATGGTCGGAAGACTTTCTAACGCCTGATCAATCTGCTGGAACTGGTCGAACTCAGCAGCACAAGCCTCGCAAGACCGAAGGTGTCTGTCCAGCAAGCCCATCAACTCACCAGACAACTGCCGGCGCTGATACTCCCAGAAATGCTCCCGAATCCTTTGGCAAGTCATAGACACTCTCCTAGAAACCGTCCTCGTAGTAGTGCTCGACTCAGAGGGAACGAGGACGACAAAAGACTTTCGTCGCTTGTGGTACGCGATGCCTTCACGCCCGGCTTTCGACCACCGCGATCAACTTTTGTCGCAACGTTGTGTAAGCGCGGAAGATCAGCGATTTTACTGCGGCTTCCGAACATTTCATGACCTCGGCAGCCTCTTTGAGCGAAAGCTCCTGATACTTGGTTAATACCACCGCTAGGCGCTGATTTTCCGGCAGGGCTGCCAGAGCCTGACGGATCCGCTCTACCCGTTCCTGTGACAGTAGTTGATCTTCCACCAAAGCCACCTTATCCCGAAGTTCTGTTCTTGATTTATCCTCTTCTTCTTCAGAGCCCCTGTCGAGAGAAGTCGCGACCCGTGTTCGATGGTCTCGCAGGTAGTTCAAAGCCAGATTCGTGGCGATGCGGTACAGCCAAGTGGAAAAAGCAGCTCTAGGTTCGTACCTAGAGGCCGACAGAAAGACCTTGATGAAAACCTCATGTGCCAAGTCCTCCGATTCTCCAGAGTTCCCGGTGAAGCGGTAGATGAAATTGATCAACGGCTTGCGATGGCGCTGCACCAACAGGCTGAACGCCTCGCGGTCCCCGTGCTTCACTCTCAACATCAGTTCGACGTCGGATGTGGGTTCAGCCATGGCCTCGCTTTCTCTAACACTCAATACCACAGAAAGTTGCGGCGCAGGTTAGACAGAAATCGGGAGTAGCACAGTCCGCCTAAATTGAGGCCATATTACAAAAATAGCCCCAAAAATCCAGGGAATCTGAGCCTGCCGGAGATGCTGGCTTCTAACTCGCATCACTGCCACTTGCGCAGGGATGCTCGTCCTCCGCTTTGAAACTGGCTTGGTCGCCCACCGTGAACGCTTGACTCCGCGCGTAGGCGGTGGTTGCCGCATGGCTCGATCTCGGCCACACGCGAGCCGTCCACGTATAGATGGCTCCTGCCTCCCGAGCTGTGGATGCAAAGGAAGAGTCTTTGGCTCGTTTCCTCCGCCGTCTGCAGTAGAGCGATTGAAGCTGACTCTGAAGCCCCACGCTGCCAACGCCTGCGGCAAGTTGTCACATCGGGGTGGAGCGTGCGACTTCCGCCGGATGCGATGAACGCGCGACGGAGCGCGCGTTCCACGATGAAAAGAGATTGGCCCTGAGGACGGTCTCAGGACAAAGGGCGGGATTCTAAAAGGAAACCCGCGCGCTGAACTGAATCTGCCTGCCGGGCGTGGTGGCCTCGGTGATAGTGCCGAATTGGGGCGTATTTACGAAGCGGTTTGGTGTCCCGAGGTTCACGTGATTGAGCGCGTTGAAAAACTCGGCGCGGAACTGGAACCTGAACTGTTCCGTCAAGTTGAACTCGCGCGCTAGTGCCATGTCCAGCGTCTGGAGGCCGGGTCCGTATATCGTATTCCGCCCCACATCTCCAAACGTGAATGCCGCCGGTGTGGCGAATGCCGCCGGGTTGAACCACTGGGACGTATTGTGGGTGTTTGGCCCGAAGACCGGTTGGCCCGTGTAGTTTGCGCGAATCGGGTTCTCGCCAAGAACGGTGCCTGAGTTAGCGGTGTCACCAAACACCGAAATGGTGAATGGGAACCCTGTCTGAGCCTGATAGACGGCCGATACTCGCCAGTTGCGAGTTAAGGCGCGAACGGCGGGAGAGCCGTCGACCGCCGGAATCTCATAGACTGCACTGAGCGCGAATCGGTGGCGGACATCACATCCGAGACCTTTTTCCCCAGCAAGATTGCTATTGTTTTGTGGAATTGAAGCCTCGAACATGGGCGAACGGAAGTCTGGCGCGTCGGTTAGGTTTTTGGACCAGGTATAGTTGGCCAGAAACGTGAACCCGGCCGTATAGCGGCGGCGAAGGTTAATGTATCCGGCGTTGTACCAGCTCTGGGCGGAGTTCTCGAGGATGTTGATGGTGCTGACCGGGAACGTAGTTCTCACAACGGTAACGTCGCTTGGGAGTACCGTACCGGGCAAGAAACTGAGGGTCCTGAACGGCCGGCGTGGACCGATGGGACCAGGGCCGGGTGGGGCATTGTTGATTAGATGGGCTCGCTGCAGATGAAGGCCATGAGCCCCGAGGTATCCGATCTCCAGCGTGGTCTGGCCGCCGAGGCTCTTTTCGACCGAAGCGCTCCATTGCTCGATGTATTGTGACGGTGAGTCGAGCTCGATCGAGGCGAAGCTGACGGTTGTCACGCCCAGCACCGGCTGGCCGAAGTTGAAACCGGAAGCGACCAGCGCGGCGGGCGGGGTGAAGTTGTCGGCTTGCTGTGTCTCTGGGAAAACATAGGGAACATTGTGGCGCTGGTTGCACCAGGTATTCATGTCCACCGGCGTGTAAAACATGCCAAAGGCTCCGTGAAGCACCATCCCGAGGTTCGGGATGTTCTGGGAGATGCCGAACCGCGGAGCAAAGTTCAGTTTGTTGGAATACTTTAGGCCTGAGGGGAAGCCGAGCTGCCCACCGACAAAGACAGAGGGTATCCCGTTCTGGAACACGAGATTGGTGTTGGCATACCGGATGTCAGTCAGGGGGCTCATGTACTCGTAGCGCAGCCCCATTTCGATTGTGGTGTTGTGAGTGAGCCGGAAGCTATCCTGTATGAAGGCGTCACCGTACCACTGGCGAAGCTGCATCTGGGGAATGCCGGCCTGACGTTGCTTGACTGCAGGCAGTCCCAGCAGGAAAGTGGCTAGCGCAGAGCCTGTACCGTCGTTGGTCGCCGTCTGGGTCGTGTAGCCGTTGGTGAACTGGTAGTAGCCGCGATTCTGAAAGAATCCCCACATCGGCCAGATGAAATATCGGAAGCTGCCGCCGAATTTGAGGCCGTGGCGACCGCGCTGCCAGCTCAGCAGGTCGCGGGCCTCCAGGATTGTGTCCCAGGCGTGCATGGGTGTGGCCAGGAATCTGTCGCCCATCGGAGAGAAACCCTGCGCGGCGAAGTAGGGCGCACCATAGGCACCTTGGCCGCCGAAGCCGATGCCCCGAATCCCCAGCTCACTGACGATGTCGTTGCTGTCGCTGTTTTCGGAGGACCGGTGCATCGACAAGCGCGAGAAACTGATGGCTGCCATGTTCACGATGCGCGGGCTGATGACGCGATTCCAGCCGATGCTGCCCTGTTGGGCCAAGTTGTCGTGCAGCGCGCCGAAGCCGGGCAGAAGCTCGGGCACGAAGCCGTCCTCAGTGCCAAGCGAGTAGCGCCCCCACAGGCTGTCACCCCCAGCCAGCGTGTGATCAATCCGGATTGTGGCCTGGTTCGTCGCGTGATGCGCGATGCGCGTGTCGGTGTAGTTATTGCAGTCCACGCCGGCCCCGACGACGGTGGGCTGTCCCATCATCGTCATTCCCTCGCAGCTGTTCATCCCCATGTCCATATTAGGGCGGGGCACGTATTTCTGAAGGAATAATGCGGCCGCGGGATTGATCAGGTTCTCGGGGATCATGTTGTCGGGGAACGGATCGCGAATGATTTGAGGATTGGCGGGGCTGATCGGCCTCGTGGAATCGAAGTTCGGGTTTGGGTGGGCGCTGAACGGGTTATAGATTGTCAGCCCGCTCATGCCGAAATCCCCCATGGTCTCCATCTCGGTAGGCACAGTCTGGATCATGGTCTGGGCTTGTGAAAGCCGCAGGCCTTCATAGTTCACAAAGAAGAATGTCTTGTTGTGGACGATCGGACCACCGACCGAACCTCCGAAATTATTCTGAACCAGGAAGTTCGACCCCATATCGTTAAAAGTATGGGCGTCAAGCGCGCCATTTCGCAGGAACTCATACGCAGTCCCGTGGAACTGGTTCGTCCCGGCCCGCGTCACGATGTTGACCTGGCCCCCTCCGGCCCCACCCATCTCAGCAGAGTAACTGCCGGTCTGGACCTTGAATTCTTGCACAGCGTCAGGCGATGGACTCAAGTTGAGGGTGTTGAAGGTAGGATCCGTGTTGGTCGTGCCGTCAAGGAGAAAGTAGTTTGCATTGGGGCGGTTTCCTCCGATGCTGACGGCCGAGCGCTGGCCGGGCCGCCAGTAGAGCGGGCTCATGTCACCAGCCTGGGCTCCGTGGCTAACATGGGCGCCGGGCACTGTCAGAACTAGGTCGATCAACATGCGGCCGTTGAGCGGCAAGTTGGCAATGGAGGTGGGCTCGATGACCTCGCCTACACTAGCGTCTGTCTTGTCCAGCTGCTCTGCAGCACCGGTGACGTCAACCGCACTTGCGACTGACCCCAGCTGGAGGGCTATGTTGAGGCTCAACTGCTGGCCGACCTCGAGCCGCAAGGACTGATTGGCCTCCGCAAATCCCGGCGCCTTGACGGTCAATTTGTAGTCGCCAGGGAGCAGACCGGGGATCTGAAAGATCCCGTGCTCGTTGGTGCTGACAGTCCGCTCGGCCTGGGTCGAGGCCGAAGTAACCTGGATGCTCGCGCCGACGATGGCGGCACGCTCGGGGTCCAGAACCGTACCGCTCAGTTCCGCATAATTACTTTGGCCAAATGCGGGCAGGGAGGCCAACAGGAGCAGAAAAACCCAGGCCATCTTCACAGTGTCACCTCCATGAAAAAGAAGTATTCTAAGCTTTCTACTGACCCGTACTGGTGGCGTATTGCAAATGCTTCCAGCGTTGTCTCATGGGTGCCTGGTCCAAACCTTCCCTCCCGCGAAGTAGCGGATAGAGGCTTGCGCCGGGCTCAAGAGACGGATGCTGATAACGGCAGCAGTGCAAGAAATGATGCAACGGTGCCAACGAAACATTCGTGCCTACTGTGTCTGCGGGGTACATGGTGCGAGCCGTCCCAAAAATTACCATTTCAAGATTCTCAGAAACTATCAAAGCTCGCGAGGCTGATTGTCACAGTCATGTAACAAGATGCAGACGGATGTCCTGGAGTAACAGTCCTAATCTGAGGGGTGCGGGCTATCTCCGACAAAGCGCCGAGCGGCCTAAGCTGGAAGGGATTGGTAAGATCCGTGACGTTGAGTGGGCCAACAAACAATGGGGCAATTCGCGCGCCGGAAACAGCGCCATGACAGCCGTGGACAGGTCGCCACTGGGTGACGACGGCGCATGGTCGGTCACGATGAGCTCGCGGGCACTCCTTCCAGTCTCCGACGTTACGTCCAAATGAATCTGCCGCGCGGGCGCGCGCATAAGTCCAGTTTGTTGGCTCTCAAGCCGATCGAGTTGTACTTTGGGGAATACCAAAGCGTAAGAGCACGCAGCAAAATGATG
>Ga0075421_100005230_pt1 | contig 15663 bp, 11 predicted proteins | sample SoiMetdeltSBSDD5_FD_75292 | JGI IMG/M metagenome (GOLD analysis project Ga0075421, IMG submission 75292) | Bulk soil microbial communities from a Populus tree surrounding site in Tennessee, USA - Soil MetaG P. deltoides SBSDD5 | ecosystem: Environmental > Terrestrial > Soil > Tree plantation...
GGATGGAGACCGCGGCCCGGCTGCCTGTCTTGTACTGGACGATACAGCGCCACCGCGACGCTGGCAAGTCGGCCGCCGGGAGGTCGTGTGGTGCTACGGGCCGCAGCTCTGGCAGGCGAGGACGGTGATCCGGAGCGTCTGGCTGGCGCTCCGGCCGTCCCGCGCGCGGGCGGTGAGCGTGAGGTAGTGCACGCCGATGCTGCTGAAGTGCGCCGGGAGTTCGAGCTCCGCAGTACGCAGGGGGTTCGCCCCGGGTCCCCAGTCCGGGCTCGGCACGGGGATGCCGTCGCCGAGGTCCACCAGGTCGCGCCACTCGAACTCGAGCGGCAAGCCCACCGGGTCGTGGGAACCATGCGCCAGCAGGAGGACTGCGGCGCCGGTCTCGCACGTAGCGTAGGACGCCGGGTCTGGGGTCGGGGAACCGTAGTAGAGGACGGTGAGAGCCGCTTGGACGACCGGCGGCGTCGACGGCACCGCAGGATCATCGGTGCAGCCCACGAGCAACCCGAGGAAGAGGATAGCGACGACCAGACCGCAGCTTCCACGAATGGATCGGAAGGCGAAGCGCAGGAGTGGGATCCGTGCCATGGTGCAATGATCCAAGCTTCGAGTCAGTCAACGGGACGCGAGGACGTCCGCCGGGCCGGCCCCTGGAGTATAAGGCGTCGCCCCTTTCCCCGCAATCGCCGGGCGCGCCTCCACCTGCGCGGGATCCGCGTGTGATACGGCGGGATCCGCTACCTCGTGCCCCGACACCCCTGCAGCGCTGCGAAGCACGGCTTCGAACTGCGCTGCCAGGATGGCGCGGTCGAAGCGCCTCTCCGCCAGCTGCCGCGCCCGCTGCCCCATCGTCCGCCGCGCCTTGTCGTGATCCCGGAGCCAGAGGATCTCCGCCGCCAGCGCCGCTCCCGAGCCAGGCTTGGCGTAGCGCCCGACACCGTACTTCTCCACCAGCTCCCGGGTCCAACCGTTGCTGTTGACGATGACCGGGCGCCCGGCGGCGAGGGCATCGAAGAGTTTGTTGGGAGAGTTGGTGGCGAGAACGGGCAGATCGCGGAAGAGCACCAGGCACACGTGGCTGGCGCGCAGGTAGTCGGGGACCTCGGCCCGCGGCACGCTCTTGTACGGCCGCACGTTGTCGAGTTCCTGGGCACGCACGCGTGCGAGCAGCCGCTCCATTTCCGCTCCCTGGCCCAGGAGGAGGAAGAGCACCTCCGACTCCCCCGCCGCCTGGACACAGGCTGCGGCATCCACCAGCACGTCGAGGCCATTCGCTGCCCCCATGGAGCCGGCGTGCACGACGACGAAGCGCCCTTCCAGTCCGAGGGCGGCCACGAGCCCGGCGGGCGCGTTCCCCGGCCGGAAGAGATCGACATCGGAACAGTTGGGGATCACCGTCACCTTCGCCTCCGAGACCCCGGTGGCGACGACGCCGTCCCGCATGCCCGGCGACAGGGCGATGATATGAGCGCTGCGGGCATACACGACGCGCTCGAAATGACGCAGCAGGCGGATGAGCAGCCGGTTACGGAGCACGCCGATCTGGATGGGCGCCTCCGGCCAGAGATCACGCACCTCGAACACGAGCGGCACCCGCAGGCAGAGGCTGGCGCACACGCCCGGGACGCCGACGGTGAGCGGCGTCGAAGTGGCGAAGACGAGATCGTGGCCCCGAGTGCGGCAGGCGATCCAGGTGGAGAGCGCCATGAAGTGCAGGAAGCTGCCGATGCGTCGCAGCGTCCCCATGTGCTGCGCGTAGCTCACGCGCACGGCGACGACGTCGATGCCTTCGACGGCGAAGCGGTGCACCCGTTTCTCCGGCGGGATCTGTACATCCGAGAGCTCGGAGGTGCTGGTGAGCATGGTGACGCGGTGTCCGTGCCGCACCAGGTGCTTGGCGAACTCGTAGGAGCGGGTGCCGCTGCGCCCCTGCCGCGTGCAGAAATACTGATGGATGTAGAGGATCCGCATCGCCTCGTCCTCACTCGGCGGCCAGCGACGGCGCCATGGCCCCCAGGCTCGCTTCCCGCGGCGCTTGCAAGGCCCGCGCCGACTTCAGGACCACAGCCATCCACAGGGCCTGCGCCGTGGAAGCCACGGAGAAGGCCGTGGCGGCACCGAGAGCGGTGTCCCAGCGGCAGAGAGGCCAGAAGAGCACGACGGCGCAGAACACCGCGAGTGCGTAAGCCCTTACCACCACGTCGGCCCGCCCACGACCGAGCAGTTCACCCGCGATGAGGAGCGCGATGGCGGCAGCGAGCACGCCCGGCATGCGCACCAGGAGCGACGGCACGCAGCCGCGTGAAGTTTCGCCGAAGAGCGCCACCAGGACGCCTTCGCGGAGGAACACGACTCCCAGCGCGAGACACACCGCTGCCATCACCAGTGCCCCCACGAGCAGACCCAGGCGGAGCGCCGCCGGTCGGCTCCCCCGCGCCGTTCCGGAGAAAACGACCATAGCGAAGGAGCGGGCTACGTACATTAGGATCTCTCCCAAGTGGGTGGCGAGCGCATACGTCCCCACGAGCCCCATCGCTCCGAAGAAGCGCACCGCATAGACGTCGAGGCGCAGCGCCAGCACGCTCGTCAGCTGCACCAGCAACATCCGCCGGCCCATCGCCAGCATCCGTCGCAGCAGCCGGAGGCATGGCGTCGGCCGAGCGTGCAAGCGGAAGGTGAAAAACGCCAGATGCACCAGGGAGGCGCCGAGAAGAACGGCGAAGAAGCTTCCCAGCGACGTGAAGACACTGAGACCGCTCCGTACGTAGAACAGACCCACGAGCGCCAGGTAGGCCAGCCACTTGCAGAGTTCGACGAAACCGTAGTAGCGGAAGCGGCCGAGTCCCACCGCCAGCCCGACGAGCGCATTGTGGGCGATCCCAATGGGTAAGCCGAGCGCCGTCAGTGCGGCAACCTCCCACGTCGCGCCGGTGAAGAACCGGTCGCGCAACACCGTGACCGTACCGAAGCAAAGGAGGGCCGCCGGCAGGCCGCAGAAAAGGGCGAGCAGCAGACTGTTGCCGACGAGTACGGGGAGTCGTTTCTGCCTCCGGCCCACGAGATAGAGGCTCGTTTGCTCGATCCCGAACGCACCCACGCTGGCGCAAAGGCTGTACGTGGCCAGCAGGAGCGCATAGACGCCGAAGTGCTCGCCCCCGAGACGGCGAGAGATGAGGATCAGCCCGAGGCCTCGTGCCAGCAGCATGCTGCCTCGCGCCATCAGAGAGTAGACGCTGTGCGTCAGCACCGGCGGCCTCGGCTCCTCAGCTCGCACCCGAAACCTCCCCGTCCCGCCCGGTGCCTGCCGCCATGCCCACAGCTGCTGCACCGGCCAGCGCGGGTGTCCTCGTGCCCGTGTCGGCGGGAACCGTGGCGTTCACCTCGGCATACACCGCCAACAAATGCTTCTTCTCCGCCTCCCAGCTGTAGCGCTGCTGCACCGCACGCTGGCCGCTCGCCCCACACCGGCCCATGAGCATCGCGTCCTCATTCAGTCGCGCGATGATTCTCGCCGCCTCCTGCGGCACCATCGGATTCACCGCCGCTCCGGCTCCGGCATCGTCCACGATCCGCTTCCACAGCGGGAAGTCGGAGACCACGACGGGCAAGCGTAGCGACATGTACTCGAACATCTTCGTCGGCAAAGAGTCCACGTAGTTCGGATCGGGGTGGAGCAAAGCCAGGCCGATGTCGCAGCGGCTTACCTGCTCCAGGGCGACGTCGAGGGGCAAGCGGCCATGCAAGGTGACGTGCCCGGTCAGGCCCAGAACCTCCATGCGCTCGCGCACTTCCGTCTCGAAACTGGAGGGGAAGAACGGCCCGATCACGTGCAGCTCGATGTCCGGATACTGGGCGCGCAGCTGCGCCGTGACTTCCAGCATCTCCAAACCGCCCCGGATCCGGGCCACCACACCGCAGTACACGAGCCGGGGCTTGCCGCTGTAGCGCCGCTCCCCGACCGGCGGCACCACGCCGTCGAGGATCGGATAGTTGTGCACCACGGTCACCGCTTGGCGGCGATAGAACGGCGCATACGAATCCTCGGCGAGGATGACGTGCGTCACCCAGCGCAGGCACAGGCGTTCGATGGCTCCGTAGATTCGCGCGACGGCGCCGCGCAACGGGCGCGGGATCCAGTACTTGTTGCGAATCTGGTTGCGGACGTTTTCGTGCACGTCGTAGACCAAGCGTGCCCGCGTGCACACACGGAGCAGCACACCCAGCGGCAGGAGCTCTGGATCGTGGATGTGGTAAGCGTCGCAGCGCAGACGCAACGCCGCGCGGAAGACCCGCAAGGCGGCGCGCAAGCGGCCGCGCCGGGATTCGGGAACCGGGATCGGCACGTAGCGCAGGTCGCGAATGTCTCCCCCGGCGCGGGCGACGAGGATGACCTCGTGTCCCGCTGCCGCCAGCGACCGTGCCTGCTTGAAGTAGATGCGCGTGTCCATCGGCGCATGGACGGAGGTCAGGATGCCGATTCTCACCGGAGCCCCTCAGGGAAGATGGTTGCGCGGAAGGTGGTAGCTGCAACTCTCACACCGAGCGCATTCGCCTCCAGGCGCTCGGATCCCCGGCGCCTGCTTCCTAGGCGAGCGCAGCCTGCCTCCCCACCCCGGTTTCGGCTGGCTCTTCACCCTCGCGACCCAGCGCCCCCCGCAGTTTCATCGCCATATACACCAAGGTCGGGTGTTGCACTCGCTGCAGGAACCGCACGGCGGCCCACACGCACACGATCTGACTGGCAGCACACAAGGCGATGCGCGTCCCGATCGATCCCGATGCCAGAGTGGCCACCGCCAAGGAGAAGACACCGCCCAGGACGACGACAGCGAAGGTCTGCCACAGATGTGCAGGCAGCGCCCGCACGGAGAAGCGGCGTCTTACGTAGAGAACCGTCAGCAGCCCGAGCACGGCCACGCCCAGTGTGTAGGCGATGGCGATCCCGGCTCCGCCACCCAGCCTCCCGAGGGTGAGGGTGGCCGCGAGGACGACAGCGCTCGCCACCAGCAGGTGCAGGAAATTCACCGGGCGAACGCTGCTGCCGTCGATGAAGCTGCGGAACCCCGCATAGAGCAGATAGGGGAGGATCGAGGGCAGCGTCCAGCGCAGGAAGATCTCGGCTCCTGCATAGCGCGTCCCGAACGCCACCTCGAGCAGGGACGGTGCCCAAGCCAACAGCTGCATCCCGACGAAGCTGCCGAGCAGAATGACGCCGTCGTAGATCTGCTGCGCCTGTCGCTCCAAGAGCGCGGTCTGACCCTGGCGCACGTGGTGCGCCGTGAGCGGCAGGAAAACCACGCTCAGCGGCACGACGAGAACCTCCGTCATGCGCACCAGGGTCTGCCCAATGTGCACGTAGCCGGTCAACGTCAAGCCACCGATCGCCGGCGCCAGCAGCAGTCCGATCAAAGGCAGCGACGCCTGGCATGGCCCGTCGGCAAGCCGCGGCAGGCTGTAGCCCAGCGTGTCGCGCACTGCCCGGCGCAGCGCCGGACGTGATGGACGCACCCATTCGCGCCGGTGGCGCACCAACACCCAGGCGTAGTACGCGAGGTTGATCGCCATGCTGCCGGCCGCGCCCCAGGCCACGAGCGTCGCCACCTCCCGCCCGCGCGCCCCGAAGGCGAGCAGCAAGAGAAGAGCGGCAAAGCTCAGCTGCTGCAGATTGGCGGCTTGTGGATGCCCCAGCCCTCGCAGAATCGAGAACACGACCAAACCGGAGGAGAGCGCCGCCGCGAACCAACTGGTCGCCTGCCACATCGAGCCATCCAACATCTGCGCCCAGGATACGCCAGCAGCGACGAGTCGTAGGAGCTGGAAGAACAGGTCGGACAGCAACGGCACCAGCAAGAGCAGACCCGTGCCGACGGCCAGAGTCGCAGAGCGCATCTCGGGCTCGGAGCGATGGAAGCCGAGGTAACGGGACACTGCAAGGTGACCATTCAGATTCGAGATGGAGGCCGTGAAGGCGCCGACGCGCCGGCTGAGGGCCAGCAGTCCGAAGGCGGCGGGCTCGAGAGCGTGAGCAAAGGCCACAACGCCGAGGACGTTGACCAGCGCGGCCAGGCCAGCGAGGATCCCCGAGCACAACAGCTCCCCGAGCACTCCGAGTCGATCGACGAATTGCCGCACTTCTCCCCTTCCACCGCTCACGCGCTCTGCCATTGGGCACTTGGTGGCACTGCGATCGCAGCGAGGTGTTGCCGTGGTGTGACGACGACCTCGAGGAGCAGCACGGTCAGCCAGATCCAGCGGTTGTCGAGCAAATCGCCGTTCAGCTGCGCATTGAAGAGCCAGAACACCAGCACCGCGATCAGAGCGCCGGCGAGACGTGGCTCGTCGGGGTCGGCCAGCGGGCGGCGGATCCAGCGCCCCGCCACAGCGAGCATCCCCAGGAACAGGGCGAGCCCGACCATTCCCAATTCGCAGGCGACCTCGAGCTCGATGTTGTGGGGGTGCCGCCGCCCCGAAGGGAGTCCGACCACCGCATGCCAATCACCGGTTCCAACACCGAACCAACTGGGGTGCTTCAGGTACTCGAGGGAGCGCCGGTAGAATAAGAGTCGCGTACCATAGCTGCCTTGCGGGTCGGCGATGTCAGGGGCGATGAACATGCGCACCTCGCCCCGGTTCTTGTCCGCGTACCGTGCGATCCCGTGGGACCACAGGGGCGCCGTCGCGAAAAGCAGCGTCCCCGCCGCGGCGCCGAAAAGGAGCCGCCGATCGCCCCGGTGAAGCGCGAGTGCCACGATGGAGATGCCGAGGCCGAGGACCGCGGTCTTCGACCCCGCGAACAGCAGCGTCACGACGAACGCCGGCAGCGCCAGCAGCCAGACCGGGACGCGTCTCTTGCCCCAGCGGGTGTCGAGACCGACCCACAACAGGAGCGTCGTACCCAACATGCGCGCATAACCGTTCGAGCCTCCACCGAACACGGCAAGGCGCGGCGGCGATGCCCCGCTGAGCAGGAGCAGAACGCCCAGCAGCATCATCCCCGTACCGACGAGCGCCCACAGGATCAAGAAGCGCCGCACGTCGCCTTGGCCATGCAAGCTGGCAGCGAAGACCGCTAGCGCGGGGACGACCAGACCGAAGTACCCGAGTGGCTTCGCCGGCGCGTAGGCCGAGTTGTCAGCACCCACGGCCCGCACGGCCAGCAAAAGCGCGAGCGCCCCCACGAGCCAGAGCGTCCGCGAGCGAACCATCCGGCCGATGTCACCGCACCAGGGCATGACCATGAGGCCGCCGAGCACACCGAGCTGGAGCATCTCATTGACGCTGATGGCACCGATGGCGAGTCGTGGCTCGAAGGCAATCTTGCCGATGACGAAGTAGACGAGCGTGCCGCCTGCGATCGTGGCCCGCACCGTCTCCTTTCCCCACGACAACCGCATGGTGATTTCCAGTCATGCCAGAGGAGGTCGAGCTGTCGCCGACTCGGCATCATGCTTCCGAGCAAGACCTGTTCCAGTCTGGAACGATCCGTCTCTCTCCTGATCGCCCTCGAGCTGCCCTTGAGCGGTACGGGCGCTGACTCCAAGCACGCCTCCCAGGCAAGCCGCCAGGACTCCGGCAGGCGCCGGCGCACCCGAGTGCATCGCCATTGCCATCAGCGCCTGCATGATCAATGCGACCGCGGCGCCAGCGAGCGGCGCAGAGAATCGCGTGATGGCTCCGGACCGCGAGCCGAAGAGACGCAGGGCCGCTGTCGACAGGTAGCCCAAGGGAGCGAAGAGAAGCAGACCGTGAACGAACTCGGTGACACCGCACAGCGTGGCGTCGAAGTGCGGACCATACCCGGGGATGAAGGTGCTGATGCGCCGCCGCAGCACCTCAGCGCCGAAGCCCGTACCCAGGGGGCGCAGAGCCAGGAGCAGCAAACCGGCGACATACGCGAACGTCGCCCCATGTCTCCGGGCATCTTCGTCTCGCACAGGTTCGATCGCCAGGATGACGAGGATGCCAGTGAGGGCCCCTGCCGCGCCGGTCACCGCATCCAGCAAGGTCGGCGTTCTCGAGGTCAGCGCCAGCTGCAGGACCTCGAGAACCAAGGCCCAAGCGCCGAGAAAGCCGAGAACCATGCCAGCGTTCCGCAGCCATAACCTGGGCCGGTGTTGGTGCAACCATCGCATGCCGGCTCCAGCGGACAGGGCCATGAGAAGACAATGCGTGAGGTCCAGCAGTGGAACCGAGCCTCTGAAGGGGTCCCCGCGGAAGCTGCGCAGTGCACGCGCCAAGATGTGTGGATGCAGGGAGGCGTCGAAGGGAACCATCGCCCAAACACTCGTCAACAGGAGTGCACCCAAGAAGGCGAGCACCGACGAGTCTCCTCGCATCGATGCGAGGCTCCTTTGGCGCCAGCGCGAACGGGCGAGGGGAACGGCGAAGAGTTCCATCACTCCCGCTCCCCACAGCGCCCCCAACGTGTTGCAGGCGATGTCGCTCAGTGCCGGTGCTCGGCTCGGCGTGAACCATTGCACCAGCTCGATTCCGCAACTGAGGAGGAAGCCGTAGCACCCGGCGATGACCAGGCGCGCCCGGGACGATCGCCGCTTCCGCGGCTGCATCAAGGCCCCGAAGAAGCCGACCGGCAGAAACAGAACCACGTTGCCGATCAGGTCCGATGGCATCACCGGCCTTTCGCGCTGCAAGAAGGAAGGGCTTCTCTCCAGCTGCTCCCCGATGCGATCCAAGGTGAACTGAAAAGGCAAGAGCGTCGCAACGCCAACGAAGAGACAGGTAACCAGGAAGAGCGCCAGAGCGAAATGACGTGCGCCCGGAGTGGGCTTCGAAGAGCCGGTCCCACGATCGAGCCGCAGTGCATCCTCATGCGCCATGCTCTTCTCACGACCCGAGCGCATAGGTTCCGGCGCGGGCCGTTCCCTGCTCATCGCTCGACCTCCGGATCCCACGCTCGAAGCACGACAGGACCACGACGAGGTGGTGCGTGATCTTCACGGTCGCATAGAGGAGCGGCAGCGCCACGAGGCCGTATTGGATCGGCCCCAGAAGTCCACCCATGGCCCAACGGGCGAAGGTCATCGACAGCATGGCGTACAGCACCAAATGCTCCACCTGAAACACCTGGCGCCGGCACCAGGCCACGTGCATGCCCTGCAGAATCAGGCCCAGTACGCAGGCGCCGAGGAAGACCCCGACCAGGCCGAAATTCGCATACATCTCCCCGAAGCACATGGGCGCCGCGGTCCCGACTTGCCCATAAAGTCGGCGATAGAGCCAGGCACTGAAGCCCACGTGCGGACCGGGAAGGAATCCTTGGAGGTCGCTGAGCCAGGTCCATCCCCAGCGGAAGGGCTCTGGGTTGGGGAAGATGTGAAACAGTGAAATGGTTCCCAGTGAGTTCGAGAAAAAAATGCGGTTCGCGATGCCGAGAAACACCATCGGCAAGTCGGACTGCAGGTTTCCCGTGTGCGTGTAGCGTCCGAGGAGGAGAGACATGACGGCAAAAACCGTCAACCCCAGGAGGCCGAAGCACCACAGCATCTTTTTTTGCTGCTTCCGTGAGGTCACGAGATAGCCAATGATGGCCATGGAAAGCATGAAGGCCGCGGTGGGATGCCGCTGGCCCGTTCCCAGGAGGAAAAGGAGCGCCGGGATGGCGGCAGCATACGCGGCGAGCCGCCACTTGCGCCGGCGTGTCACGGTACCCCAAACGAGAAAGCTGGCCACGAAGTACGGCAAGATCGACATCCGGAGCTGGTCGAAGTAGCCCACACCGCGGTAGGTAGACGCCTCGAAATACGTCTGCTCCATGCGACGCTCCGACAGCAGGAGCTGAGCGGTCAGGATCTTGTCTCCCTGCGCCAGAGTCCGGATTCCGTCGAGGAGCGGGATACCGCCACTGACGCGGTAGAAGTACACCAACAGCGCGCTTGCCATGAGGTAGCCGATGAGCATCGTCGCCACTTTGTGCGGCAAGTAGGGCTCGTCGAATTGGAAGCGCGAGCGCACACCCTCCAGTTCAGCGGCGGGATGGAAGCGCGACCAGACGGAGACGGCCCCCACCCCCGCCACGAATCCGAGAACTCCCAGCATTATCCCCGTCCGCGCCAGACAGTCCTGGGGGTCGTCTTCGCGGACGAGGGCGAGAAAGCCCACGACCTGCATGGCGAAAAAAATCGTGTAGAAGAGCAGAGCCGGGGAAAAGCGGAACCCCGGCGCCGTGCTGAGTTTCCACAGGGCCCAAAGGCCGGCGACGGAAGTCCAGAGTAGGAGATGATCGTCAGGGCTCATGGATGGTCCACCGCCCGGTGGATGATGGCGACGCGATGGAGCCCACACACTGCCGAGGGCTTGGTCCGATGGAGCCCCACATTCTCACACTGCGGAGCCTTGAGCCGAGGTGGACCGGTACAGGAGTATCTCCCGGCGTACGTAATGGAAGACCTCGACCGCCGCAACAGACAGGACGGCAGCCAGAGCGCCCACGAACACCCCCAGGACCAGGGTGGTGAGCTTCGGGACCGGCACGGGGAGATTGGGCGTGTCGGCGCGGTCGAGAACCCGCACCACCGGTAGCTCCTTCGCAACTTCGATCCGCGCCAGCTCCACTTGGCTCGACAGATTCATGTAGATCTGCTGCTTGAAGCTCACCTCGCGCTGGAGACGCATGTACTCGAGATCGAGTTCCGGGTCGTTCATGCGGATATTCCGCTCGCGGAAATTCGTCAGCCTCTGCTCGGCTAGCGTGAGCTCCGCCAAACTCTTGTCCAAGCGCTCTTGAACGAACGCATTGTTCCCGAGAGCCGTGGTCTTTCTCATCTCGAGACACAGACGTTCGAGGGACTCCACGAATCGGTTGGCGATCTGTGCCGAGAGCTCCGGGTACAACGTGGTGACGGCCACGGTGATCGTTCCGGTCTCCTTGTTCACCTCGAACGACGCGATGCGGTACAGGAGCTTCAATGCCTTGTCCAGGCTTTCCGGGGCGAGTTCCTCCCGCAGGGTCTTCTCGACGGCCTGGCCGTCCTTCTGGAAACGATAGGTGGACTCGAGAACCTCGCGCCCCACGGTGCGACTCTCGAAGATGTTGGGGAACAGGATCGAGCTCACGTCCTCGCTGAGGACTGCAGTAGGCGGGGCTCCCGTGAAGCTGGCGATGAGACCCATGACACCGCTCTGATTCTGACCCGCCGAGGGCAGGATCGTCGCCTTCGCCATGTAGACACGCGGGCGCAGCCAGAGCTGGGCGACCGTCAGAGCCATGGTCGAACAGAAGGTGATGAGAATCAGCCTCTTGTAGCGCAGCCCAAGGCGCAGATAGTGGCGGAATCCCTGCTCCATCCACGGAGCCCGGGCGGTCCCCGCCTGCACCTGGTCCAGCCACAGCGGCTGCTCACTGGGGGCGGCCGGCAAGCTCCCGGCTCGGGACTCCAACGCACGTTCCTGGCCAGAGCGCGGCGGCCCCTCGGGGACCGTGGCCACCACCTCGGAACCCGAGTAGAACTTCTCCTGACCGTGTTCCCGCGCCTCGCTGGGCGCGTCACGCTTCGACGCCATCAGTCGTCACCTCGCCGTCTGGCTGATGAGGTAGGCCGTCGTTGCGAAACCGGAGAGGATGGTGATGATCTCAGCGAATGTCTTCAGCGAGTTTGAATCCTTCTTTTCTGGCTTGGTCGGTACGATGACGCGCGCACCCTGGTCTGGCTCGGGTGAACTGAAGAAACCCGAAGTGTGCACCCTGCCATTCGCCATGACGACCCGGATCTTGCCCTTGTCGGCGGTGTCGAGCAGGCCGCCTGCCTGCTCCAGGTAGTAGTCGAGATCGCGACCTTGCTCCCAGAGCACGCTCGACGGATAGCCCACAGCCCCTTCCACCTTGACCGTCTTCGGCTCGCGCGGGATGTGGATGCTGTCACCGGCTACCATAACGATGTCGAACTTGCCGTAGCCTTTCTTGCGAGCCTTCAGGGCCTCTTCGAAATCGAGTGCCATCCGTCCCGTGTTGTCTTTCTTGCGGATGAAGTTCGCCCCTCGCAGATACGCTGTCCCCTGCTCGAGATCCCCGGCGCGCTTGATGACGCTGGACAGATGCTCGGTCTTGCTGGTCAGCGTGTACATGCCGGGAAAGCGCACCTCGCCGGTCACCCAGACGTTCTCCTGCAGTCCCCAGTTGGGGACCTCGCGGATGAAGACGATGTCGTTCTTCTCCAGTTTGAAGGTCGTGGCTTCGCTCGGATTCGCCAAGGTATCCGCCATGGCCACCGCGAAGAGCGACGCCGTCTTGCCCTCGGAGATCGCCTCGGGATCGATGCGCGACACCTCCACCTGCATGCGGTACGCCGACTCGCGCAGCCCCCCGGCGCGGAAGATGAGGTCGGTCACCGTCATCCCCTCGTAGTAGTCGTACTTGCCGGGCTTGCGCACGAGCCCTTCGATACGCACGTAATGGCGGTCGCTGATGTCCGAGATCGAGAACACCTGCACCTCATCCAGCCCTTGCAGCTCCAGGTTGGCCGCGGGGACACGCTTGAGGGCATCGCCCACATTGAAGGAAACGATCGACTTCGTCTTGTCCGGCCGCGTGCGCACCAGATGTCCCCAGCCGAGGTAAGCGTCGCCGAGCAGGCCGCCGGCCAGTTCGATCAGGTCGGCGACGCGCATGCCGAGCCTGCATTCGTAAGTACCGGGCTTGTACACCGCGGTACCCACGAGCTCGACCATGTTCTTCAGGATCTCTCCGATGGGGAAGATCCGCACGATGTCGCCGTTCACGAGCACACTGCCTTCGCCCGGCCGTCCAGCGCCTGCCAGGGACAGGTCCAGGATCTTGCGGTCTTCCTGCGCCCGCGGCGAGCGCTGGTCGAAGGGGATGATGCGTTCGATCTGCGCGCGCTCCAGGAGTGCGGTGGATTTGAGACCACCGGCGAGCACCAGCAGATCTGCCAATGTCTCACCGGAGCGCAGTTCGTACGTGGCGGGATGCTGGACCTCGCCTTCGAGCTGCACGCGCACCTGCACGGGCGGGACGAAGACGACATCCCCGTTCTCGAGCCGCGTGTCCTGCAAGCGGTTGCCCTGCGCCAGGTAGTCGTAGAGATCCATCTCTTGCAGCAGCTTGTTGTTGCGCATGAGGCGCACGTTCCGCATCGAGCCTTGGAGGGTCGGGCCCCCGGCGTAGTAGAGCGACGTCATCACCGTCGACGTGGCGCTCATGGTGTAACCACCGGGCTGCACCACGTCGCCGAGCACGAACACCTGGATCGACCGCAGCTTGCCGAGCGAGACATCGACCAACGTGCGTCCCGAACCGTCGGACCGGATGCCGGAGTAGATCCTCGCCAGCCGCTGCTGCAGGTGTTCCTTCAAGCCCCCGAGCGTGTAGCCGTTCACCAGAACCTGCCCCAGATCGGGGACGGTGATGTAGCCTTCCCGATTGACCTCGACCCTGGTGAACATCTCCTGGGCGCCCCAGACGTTGACGATGATCTCGTCACCCGGTCCGACCAGGTAGTCCGGCGACACCGGCCCGAAGGCGAGAGGCTCGAAGGTCTTGGGGGAAAGTCGGAAGATGTCGTAGCCGAAGTACTGCGCTTGCTGCGCCTGGACGGAATCCGGCAGCGCCGTGCTGTCCGCCGGTGCGACAACGGGCCCTGGCGGCGGCGTCACCGGAGGGAACGTCGGAGTCTGTGGGGACGTCGGGGCTCCGGGGGCGGTGCCTTGAATTCCTTGCTCCTTGAAGAGCCTGAGCAATTCGTCCGGGTCCACACCCTTGGCGCGCAGACGCGCTCGCACCATCGGGTCGGAGAGATCGATCGTGGAAGCCCGCGGATCTGGCTGCTTCGGTGCGGTGGTCGGCGCGCTCTGGGGGTCCTCGCCCTCTGCTCGTGGCCTGGGCGTCGTCGTGCTCACCATCACTGCGGCGAGGAGCACACGCAACCAAGCGGATTCGCACCAACGCCGCATCCTCATAGTCCCCTGCCCCCTGCCCGGCGCGCCCCGGTTCCGTCGTCCTGTCTTTCCGGCCGCGTGCGATACTCGGCCCCTCCGGGGATGCAAGACCCGAACCCGGGAGAGGCCGTGCTGGGCGTCTTTGCAAAGGTCGTTCGCGGCGAGTCGGTGAAGACGCGCCTACAAACTGCGCTGACGCGTCAGGAAGCCGAACGTTTTCACGTCGCCAGCCTTGCGGATACCCTGGAAACCGCGCTCCGCCTCGTTCCCAAACCCTTTCTCTTCCTGCAGTGTGAGGCTGCCGAGGGTGTCGAGGACCTGCGGAGGCGCCTGGTCGCTTGTGGTCTCGACCCTGCGAGCTGGGCGGCGCTCCGCATCCGCCGACAGAGTGACGGCGACCTGGGATTACGTCTGGAGCAAGCCTTCGACACTCTCAGCAGAGCTCGAGCGGCGCCCGGAGCGGCACTGATCCTCGGTTCGGACAGTCCGAGTCTGCAGGCGGCAACCATTCGCGCCGGAATGGAGCGGCTCGGGCTGACCGCGATCGGAGGGGCTGCGACCAAGAACGACGGTCGCCCGGCAGAAACCGCCCAGACCGTCGATCCTCCACACACACACGGGGCTGACCAGCAGAGAGACAGAGCGGCTGCGAATCGGCCAAGCGACCACCTGGGCGACGCGTCGGCACGGTCCGCGCCTCCCACGCTGCCATCGCCTTGCGGGGACCACGCCGAGGGTGCCGCGGATCTCGTCCTCGGGCCGACGGCGGACGGTGGCTACTGGGCCATCGGTTTGCGGCGTCCCTGCCCAGGGCTGCTACACAACATCGCCTGGAGCAGTACACACACGTTCGACGACACCGTGAGAAGAGCCACGTCATTCGGTCTGCGCACGGCACTGCTGCCGCTGTGGACCGACGTCGATCGACCCGAGGACCTGCGTGAGCTGGCACGCCAGATCCGTATGCTGCGCCAAGGCGGTGAGGCACAAACCGCCCGGTACAGCGAGCGGTTCCTGTCCGAAGTCGGCCTCCACCCCGCCTGAGCGCTCACTCACAACCTCTTGTGCGCCCAGTTGCCGCGGCGGAACCAGAGCATGGCGAGGATGCCTCGCAGGCACGCCGTGAGCGACAACAACCACCCGATGCCGATGATGCCAGCGCCGGCAACGTGCACGAGCCACAACACGATGGGCACGCGCAGCACGTTGATGGGAACGCTGATGAGCATGGGCGGGAGCGTGTCGCCGGCGCCGGCGAAGGAGTTCTCAAGCACGATCTCCACCGCCGTCAGACCGTGACAGAGACCGAGAATCCGGGTGTAGGTCGTGCCCAGCTCGAGGACCACCGGGTCGCTGGTGAACAGAGCGAGCACTTGCCGCGGCCAGACGATGATCGCGGCGCCCACGACGGTACCGTAGATCCCGAGCCACAGCGCCGATCGCCACGCCGCCCGGGCCGCTCGTTCGGGGGCGCCGGCTCCCAGGTTCTGCCCCACCACCGCGGCCGTGGCCGCCGAGAAGCCGGAGCTGACCAGGTACGTGAGCGCCTCGGTGCGGTTGCCGAGACCGAGAATGGTGAGCTCCGCCGTCCCGAGTCGCGCCGCCACACCGGAGAGGAAGAGATAGATGAGCGAAAAGAGCGAGCCGATCGCCATGGTCGGCACACCGACCCGGAGAATCCGCCGCGCCAGCGCCCAGTCGATGCGGAGCAGGGCGGCGCGCACGAAAGGGAAGCTGCGATCGCCCGCGAAG
>Ga0075421_100005232_pt1 | contig 15657 bp, 16 predicted proteins | sample SoiMetdeltSBSDD5_FD_75292 | JGI IMG/M metagenome (GOLD analysis project Ga0075421, IMG submission 75292) | Bulk soil microbial communities from a Populus tree surrounding site in Tennessee, USA - Soil MetaG P. deltoides SBSDD5 | ecosystem: Environmental > Terrestrial > Soil > Tree plantation...
TTCCGCGTCGAAGCGGAAGCGGGCTGGAAGCGCGCTGCGCTCGATGAGGCGACCATCGACGGTCGCCTGTTCCAGGGCACGACGGTCACCGGCGACGTGGACGGCAAGGTCCGTGTCCTGTCGGCGATGATCAACGGCTTGCTCGACTTCGGCGACGACGATGGCTGGAACGGCTACGTCGGCGGCGGCGTCGGTGTTGCCCGCGTCAAGTACACGCTCGACCAGGCTGACTTCGGGTCGATCAGCGAGAGCGATGGCACCTTTGCGTGGCAGGTCATTGCCGGCGTGCGCAAGGCGATCAGCTCCAACGTCGACCTTGGCCTGAAGTATCGCTTCTTCAACACGACCAAGTACAAGTTCGGCGATTCCACGGAAGAGCTGCAGGGCCGGTTCCGGTCGCACTCGCTGCTGCTGAGCCTGATCTACAACTTCGCTCCGCCGCCGCCTCCGCCGCCGCCTCCACCGCCTCCGCCGCCTCCGCCGCCGCCTCCGCCGGCGACGCAGACCTGCCCGGACGGTTCGGTGATCCTGGCGACGGAAACTTGTCCGCCTCCGCCTCCGCCGCCTCCGCCGCCTCCGCCTCCGCCGGAGCCGGAACGCGGCTAAGCCAAGGAGCGCCCGGAAGGGGGCCGTCACTTAGACGGTCCTACCCGGCCGCTGGCGTAAAAGTTACCCCGGGAGCGCTTCGGCCTTCCCGGGGTTTCTTTTTGCGCGTTGCCCATGGCAGCGGCGATCCTTAAGCCATGGCTAGTGGAACGCTGAGAGGGGAAGGCATGCGCAAACTGGCGGTCGCGATTGCGCTGGGATTGGCCACCCAGGTATCGGCGCAGGAACCATCCGCCCCGCCGGCATCGTTCATGGTTTTCTTCGATTGGGGCAAACCCGACATTCGTAGCGACGACGCAGCGACGCTCGACAAGGTTGCCCAGGCGTGGAGGGCGCGGCCGGCCGCGCATCTCCAGTTGGCGGGGCACAGCGACCGGTCGGGCAGCGAGGCGGTCAACCGCGCGGCGGGGCTTAGGCGTGCTCAAGCGGCTCGCAAGGAGCTGGAACGGCGTGGAATCCCGCGTAACGCAATGAGTATCGCCTCTTTCGGCGAAGACCAGCCGCTGGTTCCGACCGAGGACGGGGTCCGAGAAGTTCAGAACCGGCGCGTGGTAATTATCATCGAGGAGTGAGTATGCGCGTGCATGTGATCATCGCAGCTTCGGCCCTGTTGGCAGCCTGCGCGATCAGCGACGAGCTGGGGCCGACCGGCAAGGGTCAACTCATACCGTTGGTCAATTCGGCCGGGGCATCGACCGGTGCAGTGCAGGCGGAGCCGCGGGCTGGCGGGGCTTATTTGCGCATTGCGGTCCAGGGGCTCTCGCCCGGCGACCATGGGCTCCACCTTCATGCGGTCGGACGATGCGATGGGCCCGATTTCAAGAGCGCCGGCGCGCATTGGAATCCGGCCGGCCGACATCACGGCCACCTGAACCCTGAAGGCGCGCATGCCGGCGACCTTCCCAATTTGACGGTCAGCGCCAATGGCCGCGGCGCACTCAATTTCCTCGTGATGGGTGGGCCATTGGCCGATGCCGACGGTACCAGCCTAGTGATCCATTCGAAGGCGGACGATTATCGGACGGATCCGAGCGGCAACAGCGGGGACAGGATTGCCTGCGCGGTACTGGCCGCGCCGGCTCAGCCCTAGAAGCCGATCTTGTTGTAATAGAATGCGACTTCCTCGGTCGGCCGGTCGTCCTTTGCTGACGAACCGCCGCAGCTCGCGACCGTCACATCCTGCAAATGGTAGCGCTTCCCACCCCCGGCGAGGGTCAAAGAGGGATAGTGCGTCCCGACCCGGCAGCCGGCCCAAGGCGATGAGACCCTGATCCACACGCTGCCCTTGTCGAGCGGCTTGGTGATGGTGAAGGGCTTGTGCTGGCGCTTGCCCGTCGGCAGCCCGGATTCGGCCCGGGAGCCGCCGACGGTGACGGATTGCGAGCCGCCGACCGAGGCCGCGGGGTCGGGCGGATCGGTGGCGAGACCAGTCACCCTGCCGGCACTTGCAGCTCCGCCGCCCGGCTGCATTTTCTCCTTGCCCGCGGTATCATCCATGGTCACCTGGTTGGCGCCGCGGGCCTGGGCGTCCACTCCGTTGCCGCCAAGCTGATAGGAAGTGATACGTACCGGCTCGAGCTTCACCGCGGAATTCGCTGTCCCCCACTGGTAGCTCTGCACCTCCAGCTGCTGGCCCTTGCCGTCCCGATGGGCTCGTGCCTCCTGCAAGGTGATGGTGAAGTAGACCTCTTCCTTGCCACCGGTGGGGCCTGCAGCCGCGCTGGCCGTGGCGAGCGCGGCGATCGCGGCGGCGAGGATGGCATGTAGCGTAAAATTGGCGATCGGGCGCACGGCAGGCTCCCAACTCGAGTGTGTTGAGGCAGTTTATACGCGGGTTTGCTCCGGACTTCCACGCGGCTGGTCGAACGAATTGCAGCCTATCGCCAGCAGGGCGGGCATGGCACGCGGGAGTCCAGCGTGCACTGCAGCCGCCGCTGCGCGACGCACTGCCTTTCCTGCTGCGTCAAGGCCCGGATGCCGGCCGTTTGCGACGGCCTTGGCGGCAGCGGTGAGGCACGCGCCGGACCAGGTTGGTAATCATCCGGATCCTGGCGCCTGTCGTCGTCTTGCGGCGGCGGAGGCGGCGGCCCACCCCTTGGCCCTGGGGGCGGCCCTCCGTAAGTGGGGCTGCCTGGACCGGCGCCCGCCAGCATGGCAGCGGCCAGCAGCGCCAGTGCCGGCTTCAGCATTGCGCCACGCAAGGCGCCGGAGTCTTCGACACGACATTGCCGGTGTAGGTATCGATCACCTCGTCGAAACAGCCCTGGGGCGTTGAGATCCGCCGCCGCAGCAAATGACCATCCATCCTCTGGCAAAGCACGGTGACCTGGAACTGCGCGAACTTGACCGCAGGCTGCTGGGCCGTGCTGATAGACCGCGAGAATTGCGCCGCAAGGTCTGCAGCATGGGCTGCCGGGACGACGCCCCCGTCGGTGGCCTTCGGCAGGATATCCTCTATTGCGAACCACCTGTAGGCTTGCCGATTTTCCGGTGTCACCGCGGTGACCAATATGTCCCCGGAATTGCAAATGGTGGCGTCAACCGCGACGTTGCTGGGGTTGAGGAAGCCCTTGAACGGCAAGGATGCGCAGACGCGGTTCTTCTCCCACAATTGCTTCTGTTTTTCGGCGTCCGCCAGCGACGAGGAGCCCGGAGGCGCCTTGAATTTGTCGTACCAACTCGGCGCCGCCGTCAGCAGCGAGATGCCCAGCGCTGGGTAGATGAAGAACCATTGCCACCAGCGTGAGGGGGTGCCGGTGCCGCTTGGGGCATCGCCGGAGACCTTGTCCTGCTTGTCCCGCTTCAATCTCTGGAATGCGCGCGTAGCCATTTCGACTCTCCTTGGAGTCCCGCCGAGCGCCCGGCTAAATACCAGTCAGCCGGATTTTTGTGAAGCAATAGCTAACGCAGGCTAAGTTCTTGAGTTCATCCGCGAGCTTGCCATTGCCGTGCAAATGCGGCTTTGTCGGCCCCGGGGGGCGAAGCCATGACCAGCTTCGAATTCGTCTTCTCGCTGTTCGGCCTCTTGCTCGGGCTGGCGCTCGCGGAAGTGCTGGGCGGGTTCGGAAGCGCGATCCAGCACCGGCGGAAGGTCCGGATCGGCTGGCTGACGCCGCTGCTCGGGGCGCTGGTCGCTCTCGACGTTACCAGTTTCTGGATGATCGCCTGGGATGTCAGGGAGCTGGTCCCGGTCCATTATGTCAGCCTGCTCTGCGGGCTGTTCCTGATCGGGCTCTACTACCTCGTCGCCCACATCACATTTCCGGACGACTTCGACGAGTGGCCGGATCTCGACGCTTATTATTTCGAGCACCGCAAGTGGGTGCTGGGCGGCATCATGCTGTGCAACACGATCGCGCTTACCATCTTGCTGGCGCTCGGCGCCGAGCCGCTGCAGGGACTGCCCAACCGCCTGTCGCTGCTGGTCTTCATCCCCGCCCTGGTCGCGGCGATGTTCGTGAAGGACAAGCGGGCCAATATCGTCCTGCTCACCCTGCTGGTCGTGCAATATCCGGTGGTGCCGACGCTCAACCTGATGGGGGTGGGGAAGTAGGGCAGGGAACCTGCCGCAGCCGCCTCAGTTCTCACTGCGTCAGAAGGGGATCAACGACATGACCGCGTTCAACGCCGTCCGTTTCCAGGTGAAGCCTGGCCGGGATCAGGATTTCCTCGACGCCCATGTCCGGGTTGAGCGCAATTGGCCGGGCCTGAGGCATGCCAACATGATCCAGACCGGCGAAGGGACCTACTGCATCATCGCCGAATGGGACGACATGGAGGCGCTTGCCGCCGCGCGGCCGCACATGATCGCGACCCTCGACAGCTTCCGCGACACGCTGGAAGGCGACACCGACCCGGTGTCGGGGCCGGTGGTGCTGGAGCTGAAATAAGTCACGAAATGCCGAGCGCAGGTGAGCGGTTGCGAAGCAACCGGGAGCCAGCGCGAAGAGACATTGAGTGCCGGCCAAAAGCGGGCACGCGACCTTGTTAGCCGCGCGCCCGTCCCTCGTCAGTTCTTAATAGCCGCGGTTATAGGCGGACTGGTTGCGGCGGACCCTAATGTTGGTCACCGCGCCGCGATAATCGACGTTGCAGCGGAAGGTGAGATCGCCCTGCGCGGCATAGCCCTGGCCCTGGTAGCCTTGACCCTGGTAGCCATAGGCATTGCCGTAAGGCCGCTGGCCATAGGCCTGATATCCGCCCTGGCTGTCGAGCATGCCGGAGATGCGGAGGCCGTTCTGCCTGCGCTGCACTTCGGTGATCGCGGTCACGCGCATCGAGGCGCCCGGGTAATAGCCCTGGTTGCCATTGCCGTAGCCCTGGTTCTGGTAGCCATAGCCCTGGCCGTACGGATCGCGGCGATACTGCGCGTTCGCCTGGGCGACGGCGGCGGTGGCGCAACGCTCAACCGCATAACGGTCGTTGGTGTTGTAGCGGTTGCCAAGCAGCTGGCCGATCATCTGGCCGATGACGTTCTGGCCCTGCTGCGGATAATATTGGCCCTGCGGATAGCTCTGCTGCGGGTAATATGGGTACGGCGTCTGCGCCGTGGCGGGCACGGCGGCGACGGCGGCAAGGCCGGCCGCGCCGGCGGCCAGGAGAATGGTCACGCGAGTCATGAGAGATTTCCTTCATCTCCGCCGGAAAACGCCGGGGAGTTCAGGGTATTAACGCGTGGTATCCGAATAAGACGCATGAACGGGAGACAACGAGGGGTAGGGGGCGAATTGGTGCACTGTCACCGTAATCCGGCCCGACCCGGAGCCCTATGCCTCCGCGACGATATGTACCGTGTAGCTCACCGTCGTGATTTGCGGGGCGGGAGACATTCCACCCTGGCTCTCGGTTATCTCCAACCGAACCCGGACCCTGTTGAGTTCATCGTCCCAATCGGCGTCGATGCTCTCGATGGCGCAGCTCTGCCTGCCCCCCGGTGTTCCCATTGATCCCGACGCGCCCTCAGGCATGGGTGGCAGCGGCGGGGTGTCGATCGCCAAGGTGGCGAAGCCGGCCGACGAAATGGCGCGCAGGAACTGGTTGCGCGACAGCGAGGGGCCGATGCTGAAGAAATAGTTCCGCTCGGGGCTTGATAGATCGAGCGCCGCCTTGCCGGTGCAGATGATCAGGCTGCTGACCGGCTGTGTCCCGAGGGGAATCGCAATCTCCTGCTGCTCGCTCAACCCCCCGGAAATATCGATGGCCATCGGAAGCTCCCCTCAACGTTGCGATCCGGCAGCGGTCAGCCGTAGCATGATTTCGGGAGGAAAGCGCGGGGCCGGCCGGGTATGGGGCTTGGTGGCGGATGGGGAAAGGTGGCGAAGGCGCGCCCCGGCCCGATATGCAAAGACATCGGGACAGTAATGACGTATCCCGCCCGCACGCCTTTCGCGCGAAAGGATCGAAGATGAAGCGGTACGCCATCGCAGTCGTCCTCCTGCTGCTTCCGGTTGGAGGAGCCTCTGCTGACCAGCCCGAACCCGGTTCGTCGAGGTGGGGCAAGACGGGGCCGGGTACGATCGCAAACCTGGCCCGGCATCATCAGGTGATGATGTACGGCGTCCCCACTCCGTATAATGCGCTGAGCGATCCGCTGCCGAGAACGCATGCCAAGTTCAGTCGCGGCGCAACCGTATTCGAGCAGCATTGCGCCTCCTGCCACGGGCCGAGCGGCCATGGAGAGGGCACGGCGGGGAAGGAGCTTTCGCCTCCTCCCGCAAACCTGGCGTGGCTGGCGGATACCCCGATGAGCCGGTCGGACCCCTACATGTACTGGACCATTGCCGAGGGCGGGATTTGGCTCGGCTCCGACATGCCATCGTTCAAGGGAACGCTGTCCAGCAACGACATCTGGTCGGTCATCACCTACGTTCGGGAAGGGATGGGCACCCGGAGCGCGTCATCGGACCCAAAGCGCGATTTGCGCGCTCGGCCGGCATCCAGGTCGCGCTGATCACGGTCGACGTGAAGGAAGCGCTGCGATGCGGCGGGATTGGCTAGGTAGAAGTGGTTGCCGGCGATAAGGCGCGCGGCCCGTCTGGGGGACAGGCGAGCACCGCAATCAGGCTGAGTAGGGGGCGGGTGGTGGAGCGGTTGGTACGGAAGGGGGATTAGTGCATTAAGTAAACTGTCACCGTAATCCCATTGCGGGAAGGTGAAGGTCGAGGTGCCGCGCGCGCCCGAGTGGCTTGGGCGGTGCAATTGCAGCTTCTGCCGCTGGCCCGGGCTCAGCGAGGTTTGGCCTCGCCCACGACGACTTGCCTCTTCTGCGGGTCCCAGGTGCCGACTGTGACCTTTTCGTAGTCGAAAGTGACGCTTTCTACCGGCGCTCCCGCGCCGCTGCCGCATTTCGACACGGTTACGCCTTCCACCAGGTAGCCCTCGGCGCCGCCGAAGAGGGACAGAGAGGGGTAGCTGGCACCCACCTGGCATGCCGTCCATGGCCATTCGGTCTTTACGATGACGCTGCCTTGCGGAGGCGGGGAGCGATCGCGCGCCGCGCCGGTACCGTCCGCGCTTGTCGATTGCCGCGGACCCCAGCGGAATGACGCGATCTTCAGTTGCTGTCCCTTGTCGTCAGCGGCGGGCACCCCTTCAAGGTTCGGCAGCTTGAGCGAGTGACGGATTTGCTCGTTGCCCGGAGGGGCAGGCTCAGCTTGAGCCAGCAGCGCCAGTGCAAGTCCCAATGTCAGCATGTCGCTTTCCTTCCTGCTTATTGAGGTTCCAAATCGAGCTTCGCCGGCGCCGCGATCGCGGCGGCGTGGTTGGAGTGCAGCGTAAATGGCAGCTTCGCCGATCTCTGGGATCGGCTGCAGGTGAATGACAGCTTTGCCGATCTCCCAGATCGGCTGCAGGTGTCATTGGCGATCGGGCGCATTTTTGTCCCCCCTGATCAGACCGTCCGCCGGCCTATACGCCGGTTGCGGCAATGCTGCCAGCAGTGAGGGTCAGAATAGCTTTGAAGTGCTGACGGCGGTCGACGCGGATCAGGCGCAGTATCGTGCCCCAGGGCACCAGACCGGCGCCGCAGGCAGTCCCCCAGACTGCCGAGCACCGGTCTCCCCGCAGAAGCGGCAGAGATGGCCGGTCTTGTAGTTCGGATCGCGCCGCCGGGGCATTCGCACCTCCTGGTTAGCCCTTGACGCACCGTTTCACTGCGCTGTCACCCTGATCTTGTGGTAGGTCCGTCGGGTGCCGTCGCGAAAGGGGAATCCCGATGAACGGTCTTAAGCTCAAAATATGCGTCGGTCTTGTGGCGCTCGCCCTGCCGGCAGCGGCTCCGGCCCAGATCTGCAAGGGCTGCGCGGTCCAGCAGGTGGACATCCCGATCCTCGATAGTGCGGGCAATGTCCGGGCAATCATGCGCTACTACTCTGGCGAACCGGGCAAGCGGCAGATTTCATTCCTCGATCCCAACTACAAGGTGGTCAATACGATCACCGAGAGTCCCGCGCCCGCAGCAGTCGTGGAAAATGCGCTTCGGGGAGACCCGCTTCCCGACTTGCCGGTCATCCCCGAGGACAAGACAGACGCTAACTCCGCGATCAGGCATCTCCAGGATGAAGTCGACGCACTATATGCTCAGGTCAGGCTCCTCACAGCTCGGATCAATGCCGCCGCGGCGAGGTAAGGAGGACGATGATGAATATTCTCACGCTTCGACTTTCGCTGGGCGCGGCCGCACTGCTTTTCGCATCGGGCGCGCCGGCCCAGGTGGATCCCGCATTGGAGCGGGCGGCTCCGCCGCAGGCCAGGTCGTCCAGCAAGGCGATGTACAACGCGAAGTCGGTAACGGTGCAGGACCGGGATGGAGACAGTCTGAGCATCCTATACGGGGGTGGGCCCCCGGAACATCGCCAGATCGAATTCCGCGATCCCGATGGCGTGCTGATCAACACCATCCCCATCGGTTCGCCGGCGCCGCCGCGTCCGGCCGGCGGAGGGCAGAATCCCTTCTTTGGCGATTCGATCCCGCCTCTGCCCGACACGAGTCCGGTCAGTCTGCGAGAAACCCGGTCCGGCGGGGCCATTGACGACGGAAAATCCGACATAAACTCCGATACAAGGAACCTTGTGAATCGGGTGAACGACCTGACGCACCAAGTGAAAATCCTGACCGACCGGATCAATGCCGCAGCCGCGAAAAGATAAGGCGGGCCCGAAGGGCTTCCTCGGCGCCTGGCTGGCCGAATGGCCGAAGATCGCGACGGCGCTGACGATCTCGTTCCTGCTGTTCCTCGTTCCGACGGCCTTCACGTCGGTCCGCAACTGGCTGTGGCCGCCGCCCGTCGCTTATCCGGTGGTCTGCACGGCCGAGCCGGTCTGGCAAGGCGGAGACCGGCGGCTGGTCGAAATCTACCTGATCAACACCTTGAACGAGGATTTGACCGGGGAGCAATTGAGCGAACGCCTGAGTGCCGCGTTGGGCAAGGCCGCGAAGGGGGCCAGCACGGCCGTTGTCTTCCCTTACCAGGAGGGCGAACCCAGAGCCGTCAGCGCAGTCCCCGACGTGCGGTTCAATAGGGGCAAGGGGGAACTTGCGGTGCTGCTCACCGACAAGGGTGTCCGGGTTCAGCCGACGCGGATGGCGGCGCTGGCGATCCTGCGCGCCAACGTCACCTTCCCGGTCGAAGACGACAGCTTGGAATTCGAACGCGGAGCAAAGATCACCGCCGGAATGTTCGACCTCGAGAAGCCGGAGGCGGGCTGCTTCACACGGTGAGGGGGGGGCGGCGGGCTGCGGTTGTCAACGTAATTCCACCATAATCCCTCCTGATAGCTTATCGGCAATTGCCCGTCATTCGGCAGCCGTGCGATGCGGGTCTCAATCAGATTTTTACGCTTACTCCCCAGCACCGGCAGCAGAAGCCATCCGCTGGAGTGTCTGTTCATGCGTCACGTCCGTTTCCGGAAATACCTTGTTGCGGCCGCCTGCGCCGTCTCGACCGCCTCCTGCGCCAACACCGCGCCGGCCGACCAGGTCTGGCGATGTTCTACATGGAACGGCTTCTTCGACCGGTTCGAAATGCCGGTCGCACCCGAAACCCGCGAGTTCAGCGGCGAGATGGTCTTTCACAAGGCGAATTTCGGGCGCTGGGCACCGATCGCGAGTGTTGGCTTCGAGGACAGCTCGCTCGATTCCGCCGCCTGCAAGTGCAACGGGATCAAGGCGGTCGTCTACAACGACCATCCGGACCTCATCGGTATCTTTTTGCTGATAGACGGCCAGGAAATCGACTTCGGATCGGTCCCCTATGACAAGCCGGTCACATTCAAGTTCAGCTACAACTACATGAACCAGGCGAAGCTGGAGGTCGGGACCGGCATCCAGTACGGCATGCCTTACCACGCGGCGCGCGACACGCTGAAACTGTCCTGCAGCAGCGCGGATGTTAGCTTCCGCAACATCAAGGTGCGCGCTGGGGAGCCAAGCTGGTGACGGGCTGGGCTGGCCGGGCTTAATGCAGTCTGGACGTGCTGACGGCGGCGAGGCAGTCGAAGTGGAGGGGGAGGGTCTGTTCGTCGAACTGCGGCTACTGGACGGGTTTGACCCCGCGGCAGTGGAAGTGAGGCTGTTCGACAACACTTGAGGGCGGGGAATTGGTGCTCTGTCACCATGATTCCGGCTGTCACCGTCATTCCGGCCGTAAAATTCTTAGCGCGCCGTTGTTGTATTTTTAGCGAAACCCCGGCTCACCCCAGCGAGGATACGCAGCTTTTAGCGCCTCCTCAAAGTCACTGGTGTCGAATTTGAGGGGGCCATCGATTTGGTCGTAGCAGTCTCTGAGGCGCGCGCCATAAGCTTCGTTTGGGCGAAATTCATCCTTTTCGATCAAGTGGTTTCGAATAGCTTCCTGATATCGCGCGCCGTTTGGGAGACGCGCGAGCTGGTTGTAGTCGTGCATGATCATTTCCATCACGTAGGTGATGAAGCTCTCGTGGGTGTCGGGGTCTTTGATCAAATGACGAAGGCTGCGCGACATGCTCACCATAGTCCACTTCACGACTCCCGAATCGTTTGTATGAGACGATGTGTCTTTTAGCCGTGTCGCTGATGAGCCTTCCGGGCAGCATTCGATGGCTCGAAGCCATTCCCCATATGCCTGGAAGACCTCATAAATCAGGTAGTAGCCAAAATTTGGAAACTCCGCGTTCGGATCGTAATCGGGATGTGCCCGGTCCATGTTGCGCAACAGCTTGTCAACAAGGATGTCATAGTACAGCAGCCACATATGAAAGGATAACCCGTCGCGCATTGCGCTACGAACCATGATGTCAAAGAAGAAGATCATCGTGTAAGTTGGATCCTGGTGAAGGATTTGATCTTCCCAGGGTTTACGCGCGCTGATTGCTTGCCGATAATTATCAATATTGCGATCGAGCAAACGTAATGGGTAGTTTCCAACCGGCCTCCAAACCTGGAGATTTTCCGCCACGCTCGCCTTGCTGAAGAGCGCATAAATTAGTGGATTTTTGGGATCGATTAGAAAGAAGCAACGATCCAAAGTGTCATTCAATAGGGTCTCTCGTCTCAGCTGACTCTGCGGGTGGGCCATCATCAAATCAAATGCCCGATCGCTGAAATCGTAATCGCGCGTGCGAGTGTCCATCAGTTTGAGAGCGAAGAGCGGGCGTTCCAAAGCAATGAACTCCACGAGCCGCTCGTGGGTATGCATCACCCGCAAAATGCGCTGTGCTGCTTCCTCGCTTTTCCGTGACTCTGGGAGCCAAGCAAAAATGGGTTTCAACCGAGCGTAGCACCAGGGCGCTATCTTTGCCGTCAACACCTGAAATTTGGTTGGCTTCGTGGTTACGGGCGGCTTGCCTGGAGCGTAGATTGATCCGTGCCATTGGGCCACATCGCGAAGTCTTTGCATGGGAAATCGGCGGCCTGCAGAACGGCTAATGACTTCGATCTGTGGCTCAACAAATTCAATGAGCTCAGGGTAACGGTTCTCAGCGACGAGCCGATCAATCAGTTGCGAGAGGAGCGGAAGCTGCCGCCTCCCGACCGACGTTCGTTGGAGGAGGATCGCGACATAGGTCAGCCACGAAAGTACGACGAGGAACGCTAGCCTGTTTGGCGTGAGGGCCTCTGTTGTTGAAAGCTGTAGTATAGAGCACGAAGGGCTTCCACACGGCAGGCCAACCAGGTCAAATAAAAGCAAATATACTACCGCAATAAGTGTTGCGGCCGTGGGCAACCAAAGACGCCATCCCTGCAGACGAAATCGGAATCTAACGACGACGGAGAAGAGTGCATAAACGGCTACAACCAAGCCCAGAAACTGCAGAAAGCCGTCGATGGTCACTTTGAAGCCCTTGAATAAGTTATGGCCGCTTAGCGTGCGTCTGTTGTTTCGAGCGCCTTACGTACCTTGGCAACAAAGTGATTTGGACGCCAACCCCGCAGCAAGCCATCGATCACAAAGGTGTCAACGGCAGACAGCGTCAACCCTAAAGCCGTTCCCACACCGCCTGCGCCCAATAGATCAAGAGCTAGTCCTGGGCCAGTAAAGGTAGCGAACCGCCCGAACTTCGCTGGAAGACTACCAAGAGCCGTGTCCTTGTTAACAGCCTGATGAAACTCTTTGATGAGGCCTGCATCAGGCGGCAAGCCACATAGCCACGAACGAAACTTAGCCGTTTCGTCTATCAGTTTCAGCGCATCGTGTAGGGGCATCCTGCCCGTGTTGATGGCTTCGCGAAATGCCCGGGCGTCGCCAAACACAAACTCCTCAAAGGAGGTTATTGACGCTGCTGATTTCAACGCTCGGTTTATGCTTAGGTCGATGCGTTCGCTTGCTATGAGGGAATTTACGTCGCTCGTGATTACGTCCGCAGAACGTGCCTGCGAGAGGTGTAAATCATATGCATAATCTTGCACAAATGGCAGGATTTGATCCCACCCATCGATTTCCTCTTGCCCATGCAAGATTGCTTGCAAGGGAATGCTCGAAGTCATGAAGAACTCGTCCCCAAGTCGGGTCACTTCGACATTGAGTCTTGGCAGGAGTTCTTCATTGACCTGATAGCCACGGGTTCGACCGAACGCCCGCAGGAAAATGCGCATTGACGGGCTATCCGAGATCAAGTCTTCGAATAGGTCGCCCTTCGATGGCACTTCAGCTTTGAGTTTGCCGAACGACGTGCCTTGGAAGAGCCCTACCACCTTTCGAATGTTGGAAAGGGAGGTCGGAACAAGGTTGTTGACCTGCTGGTGGAGCGCCTTTGCCGTATCACGTGGGTCGAACCTTTGGTCGTCATTTCCAGCGGATGTTATGACAATAGGTCGATGAGTTCGAACATAGTTCTGAGTGTTGTTCATCACAGCGGGCACCTGTGCCGTGAGCTGAACATTTAAGGATGGGTGGCTCAACAGATCGCGCGTCCCGTTCGGACCGAGTTGGAGCCAGAGCCGCGGAAATGCTCTTCCGTCGATGATGGCATCAACCCGATTGTAGTAGAGCATCGATTCTACGATGCGGCCGACATCCAGCTTTCCGTCGACATCACCTGGGTTCAATATTGCAGCGCGCTCGAACAACTGCGTTGTTACTTCGCCGCGAGGAGGTCTGGCTCGTCAGCAACTGACGTCTTGCGGCGGGATTTTGCCTTCGCCTTCATCTCCGGCGTCGGCTGAACGGGTGATTTAGCGAGGACCGGCATCAGATATTGGCCGGTGAAGCTCCTCGGCTCGTTGGCCACTTGCTCCGGCGTTCCCTCGGCGACGATCTCGCCGCCATTCACCCCGCCGCCCGGGCCCAAATCCAGCACCCAATCCGCCGTCTTGATGACGTCGAGGTTGTGTTCGATCACGACCACGGTGTTGCCCTGCTCGACGAGAGCGTGGAGCACATCCAACAGCTTGCGGACGTCTTCGAAATGCAAGCCCGTCGTGGGCTCGTCCAAAATGTACAGCGTGTTGCCCGTGGCCCGCCGCGACAGCTCCTTGGACAGCTTGACCCGCTGAGCTTCACCACCGCTGAGCGTCGTCGCCTGCTGCCCGACCTTGATGTAGCCGAGGCCGACCTCGGCCAGCATTGCCATCTTGTCGCGGATGCCGGGGACCGCCTTGAAGAACTCGACCGCGTCCTCGACGGTCATGTCGAGCACGTCGGCGATGCTCCGCCCCTTGAACTTCACCTCCAGGGTTTCGCGGTTGTAGCGCTGGCCGTGGCAGACGTCGCAGGTGACATAGACGTCCGGCAGGAAGTGCATCTCGATCTTCAACACGCCGTCGCCCTGGCAGGCCTCACAGCGGCCGCCCTTGACGTTGAAGCTGAAGCGGCCGGGCTTGTAGCCGCGCGCCTGGCTTTCGGGGAGGCCGGCGAACCAGTCGCGGATCTGGGTGAAGGCGCCGGTGTAGGTCGCCGGGTTGGACCGCGGGGTGCGGCCGATCGGCGACTGGTCGATGTCGATCACCTTGTCGAGGTTCTCGAGGCCGGTGACCTTGTCATGCTTGCCCGCCAGGAGCCGCGCGCCGTTGAGGACGCGGGCCGCGGCGGAATAGAGGGTGTCGATGGTCAGCGAGGATTTGCCGCTGCCTGAGACGCCGGTGATGCAGGTGAAGGTGCCGAGCGGGATGGACGCGGTGACATCGCGCAAATTGTTCTCGCGCGCGCCATGGACGGTGAGTTTCTTGCCGGTGCCCTTGCGGCGCTGAGGGCGCATCGGGATGTGGCGGCGGCCGGAGAGATAGTCGGCGGTGAGGCTCTCCTCGCAGGCGAGGAGGTGCTCGAGCGTCCCGGCGCACACCACCTCGCCGCCATGGACACCGGCGCCGGGGCCCATGTCGATGATATGGTCGGCGGTGCGGATCGCATCCTCGTCATGCTCGACCACCAGCACCGTGTTGCCGAGGCCGCGCAGGCGCTTCAAGGTTTCGAGGAGGCGGTCATTGTCCTTCTGGTGGAGGCCGATCGACGGCTCGTCGAGGACGTAGAGCACGCCGCTGAGACCGGAGCCGATCTGGCTGGCCAGGCGGATGCGCTGGCTCTCGCCGCCGCTCAGGGTGCCCGACTTGCGGTCGAGGTTGAGGTAGTCGAGCCCGACATTGTGGAGGAAGCCCAGGCGCTCGTTGATCTCCTTCAGGATCGCGCGGGCGATTTCCTTCTGCTGCGGATTAAGCTGCTGGTCGACGGTCGAGAACCATTGCAGCGCATCGGCGACTGAGCGGCGCGACGACAGGCTGATGTCCTCGCCGGCGATCTTGACGCTGAGCGGCTCGGGGCGGAGGCGGGCGCCGCCGCAGGTCTCGCACGGGTGCGCGGCCTGATAGTTGGATAGCTCCTCGCGCATCCAGGCGCTCTCGGTCGACAACATGCGCCGCTCGAGGTTGCCGAGCACGCCCTCGAACGCCTTCTTGACCTCATAGCTTTTCTTGCCGTCGACGAAGCGCAGGGTGACCGGCCGGCCGCCGGTGCCGCGAAGGATAACGTGGTGCGCCTCCTCGCTGAGTTCGCTCCACGGCGTGTCCAATGAGAAATCATATTCGCGCGCCAGGCTGCCCAGCACCTGCATGTAATAGGGCGAGGGCGGCTGCGACTTGGCCCAGGGGACGATCGCCCCCTTCTTCAGGCTGAGGGCGTGGTTGGGGACGACCAGGTCTTCGTCGAACACCTGCTTTTCGCCCAGGCCGTCGCAGGCCGGGCAGGCGCCCTGCGGCGCGTTGAACGAGAACAGCCGCGGCTCGATCTCGGCAATGGTGAAGCCAGAGACGGGGCAGGCGAATTTTTCGCTGAACACGATCCGGCCCGGCGGGGCATAGTCGAGCTTGAAGCCGGAATCGCCGCTCTGCTCCCTCTCCCCTGAGGGGAGAGGGTAGGGTGAGGGGGCTCGGCCTTCGTGGTTATCCGATGACGGTTGACGCTCGCTGCGCTCGCTCCCCCTCACCCCGGCCCTCTCCCCGCTGGGGAGAGGGGGAGCGGCATCCGCCGGGTCCAGATACGCCAGCCCCTCGGCCAGCTTCAGCGCGGTCTCGAAGCTGTCGGCGAGCCGTGCCTCGATCCCTTCGCGGACGACGATGCGGTCGACCACCACTTCGATGTCATG
>Ga0075421_100005236_pt1 | contig 15653 bp, 11 predicted proteins | sample SoiMetdeltSBSDD5_FD_75292 | JGI IMG/M metagenome (GOLD analysis project Ga0075421, IMG submission 75292) | Bulk soil microbial communities from a Populus tree surrounding site in Tennessee, USA - Soil MetaG P. deltoides SBSDD5 | ecosystem: Environmental > Terrestrial > Soil > Tree plantation...
CACGCCGGTTGATCGAAGCGCTCGACAATCCGCAAAATTCGCTGAAAACCATTCATATCGGAGGAACTTCTGGCAAAGGTTCCATCGCCATTATGTGTGAGGCAATCCTGCTGGCATCAGGCTATCATGTGGGAACTCACACATCCCCGTATCTTCAGACACCGCTTGAAAAAATTCGTGTAAATGGCCGCTTTGTCTCACCGAAGGATACAATTTCCCTCTCCGAGCGGATCATAGCTGCTGTGACCTCTATACGAGATCAACACCCGTTTCTGGGCCAGCCTCACTACACGGAAGCATGGGTAGCGATGGCGCTTCAACATTTTGCCGATGCTGGATGTGAGTTCGGTGTGATAGAGGTGGGAATGGGCGGAAGGTACGACGCAACGAACATCCTGCTGCCGGAAGTCAGTGTCATCAGCACAGTTCATTACGATCACGTTCGCGTGCTTGGTGATACTCTTGCCGAGATCGCGCATCACAAGGCAGGAATTATCAAGCCTGGAGTTCCAACAGTCGTCGGGAATCTGCTCCCCGAAGCGATGCAGGTAGTGGAGGAGGAGGCCGCAAGAACCGGGTCACGCCTGATCCATGTCGGGCGAGAGATCAAGTTTCAGCCTGATGGTGTTGCAGCCAGTAAGGGATACTTTTCATATCAGGGACTGAAACTTAAGCTTGCTGATGTCGAGGTTGGGCTGACTGGCCCGCATCAACTCGAAAATGCCGCAACCGCGCTCGCTACAATTGAAGTTTTCGCACAGACACAGAACATTCAAATCGAAGAGGTGGCGATTAGGCGTGGTCTGGCTGGCGTAAGATTCGCGGGAAGAGTCGAAGTTGTGCAGCATCAGCCCATTGTTGTACTTGACGGTGCGCACAATGAAGAAAAAATGGCTGCGTTGGTTGCTACCTTGCGCGAAGTTTTTGAGTTCAAGCGGCTGATCGTCGTATTGGGGATGCTCGAAGCCAAGACCGCTACCCCAATTGTCGAGATGCTGGCGTCTATTGCCGATGAAATCATCACGACGGCCCCGACCGTCAAAGGGAAGCCAGCACTCACTGGCGAAGAACTGGCTCACATTGTGCGAGAAACTGGTGCTCGGCGCGTACGGGTCGGTGGCAGGCCGCGAGAAGCGATGGAGCAAGCACTTGAAGAGGCAGGCACAGATGATCTTGTGGTCGTAACCGGTTCCCTTTACCTGATCGGGGAAGTGCGACCACGTTGGTATGATGAGAACGAGATTATCGCACAAGGGACTATGTTTCCTAAGAACTCACTGCGGCCTTAATACAGAATCAATTCACAACCTTTTCACAAACAATCACCTGTCCTGCGGTTATAATGAGGAATACTGAGCACGCAAAGAGGTGCACACGCATATGACCGATTCACGCAACAATGACCCAATGCAGGATGAGCAGACCGATGACAACGGCTTTCGTGTTGCATCTGCTGCTGGTTCCATGCTGCGCCGGATGCGTGACCAGGAGACGGATGAAAACGAGCAATTCGATCCAAGCGGACGCTTCACTCCCGACGTTCCAATAAGCGCCGACGAACTCAAGCTGATGCGCGAACTTCAAGAGCGCGGCACAACCGCCACACCTCAAATTACCGAGCGGAAGGCTCTCGGCCAAGCTGAAGTGCCTCCTGATCGCCCAGACAAGGAAACGACGGGGAGCATGTCGCTATTCCCCGACCTGCCCCCAGAGCTTCGACCCCAACGCCCGGATGGAACTGGCGCACTGACGCTGCGTGACATTGAGGAGATGGAGCGGCTTGGCACGACTCCTTTGCTGACGAAGATCGCCTCAAAGCAGGCAAAGGTCGCTATCGAGCACTTGCAGGAAGGGATGGCAAAGGTCGCCCAAGAGTTCTCGGATGGGCAGATCAATCATGGGCAGTTTCAGGCAGTTTACACACGCTACGCCGAACAGCGCGCAATGATCGAGCGCATGCGCTCCACCGATCCCAAATCGACGGCGTGGAAGGATAGCTTACCCGCTCGCGGGCAGACGGCCTATCTGCGGCGACAGTTTGCCGCGCACGTCATGGGCTGCCTGATCGTTGACAATATGCAGGCGAGCACCATTCGTAAGTTCGGCGAGTTTGATTTAGAAGGAGAGCTACTAACGCCGATTCTCACTAGCCTGCAAAACGCTCCACTGAGTTCGATGGGCTTGCCGGAACGCAGCACCCAGATTGAAGGGAGACGCTGGCTGAGTGTCGCTCCTGGTCAGTACGCTACCACAATAGTCGTCTTCTCAATGGAACCGTCTGCGGCGCAGCGAACGATGGTCGCTGACTTACATCGTGATTTTGAGCGTGCGAATCATCGAGTTCTCCGGCTCGGTCAGGTGACTGCGAACCGCCTCGTCTATCCCCAGCGTATGCTGTTCGATAGTGAATAATAACCAGAGACAAAAATCAAAACGCCCTCCAAATGGAGGGCGTTCGCATTTCGAGAGACTTTATTGGTTATCGCCGCGAACCTTGCGCCGCAGGAACGCGGGGACTTCGAGGTTGGTTTCATCGAAACTGCTGCCGCCCGTACTGGCAGGTTCTTCATCCATGAACGGTGAGTGCTGCAACTGCTGGGGCGGAACTGCTGGAATAGACCGTTCTGGTGCACTGAATCGGGGACGATTGGTACGAATCTGACCAAAACCAGTCGCAATTACAGTCACGCGCATATTCTCGCCCATGTGCTCATCGATGACCGCACCGAAGATCAGATTCGCGTTCGGATCGGCGGTCTCGCGGATGATCTCGGCAGCCTGATTGACCTCATAGAGACTCATATCGGGGCCACCCGTCACGTTGAAGAGAATGCCGCTTGCGCCATTGATTGTCACATCGAGCAGTTCATTGGTGATTGCCTGCTGGGCCGCTTTGCGAGCGCGTTCCTCGCCGCTTGCTACGCCGACTGCCATAAGGGCCGCGCCGCCTTCGGACATAATCGCGCGGACATCAGCGAAATCGAGATTAATGAGACCGGGTACGGTGATGAGTTCGCTGATTCCTTGAATGCCCTGCCGGAGAACATCATCGGCGATACTAAACGCCTCCTGCAAACTGGCCCGCTTATCAACGATTTTCAGGAGACGGTCATTCTGAATCACAATAAGGGTATCGACTGCGTTCTTGAGGCGTTCTGTGCCTTCTGACGCCGTGCGCTCGCGGTGACGGCCCTCAAAGCTGAATGGACGCGTCACCACGCCAATCGTGAGTGCCCCCGCTTTCTTGGCAACATCCGCGATAATCGGAGCCGCGCCTGTGCCTGTGCCGCCACCCAATCCCGCCGTAATGAACACCATGTCCGAAGGGCCAACCGCATTAGAGATTTCTTCGCGCGATTCTTCGGCAGCTTTGCGACCCATCTCTGGATCACCCCCCGCGCCGAGGCCGCGTGTCAGTTTCTTGCCGATCTGCACTTTGCCGGGCGAAAGGGTGGTATCGAGCGCTTGTGCATCGGTATTTACAACCAGAAACTCGACGCCGCTCATGCCTTCCTGAATCATGCGGTTGACTGCATTGCTGCCGCCGCCGCCCACTCCCACAACTTTGATCGTCGCATACGATCCCGGCAATTTGTTCTGATTGACCATCGGCAGTTCTCCTGAAGCATCGCGCGCTGCGGAACCCTTATCATCAGAATCCATCATATTGTTAATGACCCTTAGTCTCTAACTGTGCGTTTGCTATAGGCATTGGTCTGAAATATAACACACTAAAATCTAGTTTGGTGCGGACGGCAAAGCAACTCCATATTAGGGGAAAGTACAGAAATCCGCAACTTTATTATTGGCACTGGTCAGGAATCCACAAATCTAAAGTGCGGTGACTGGCGAAATATTCATTGCCAGTCACCCAAACTCTACTGTGATGATGACGAAACGTGGATCAAGCGGCTACTTGTTTAACTTGTATTTGTAAATTTCTGTACCCGCAGCGACCCAAAGATTGTTGCTTGTGTCAAAGAACAGGCCGTACGCGAATTTGCCGAGAGGTGGCTTGATGACATCCACGTACCGACCCTCATTGTCGAAGACTTGAATGCCCTTGAAGTCGCTGACGTAAACACGACCTTGACCGTCAACTGCCAATGTATAAGGCGCACGGAAGTTTCCTGGCTCATCACCGTCTTTGCCAAAACGGTTCTGATACTTGCCATCGGAATTGAACTTGAACACCCCATTATTGAATGTGCCAAGTGCATAGATATTGCCGACGCCATCCACCGCGACCTTCATATCTAGCTCACTGTCTTCCGTCACAGTGCTGATCGCATGATCAATGGTGAGTGTAATCTTACCCTGTGAATCGAGCCGGACGACATTGTCGTAACTGGCAGTAGTTGATGCCACCACAAGGCCGTTGTCAGCAGTTAGGTAAGCGTTATCGATGTATGAGTCGCCGCCTGCTGAAATATCTCCGAGTGATTGCCCGTTGTGATCAAAGGCGTGGATCACGCCACCGTAAACAGCATAGATTGTGCCATCGCGCCCAACCGTCATGCCTGTCAGAGGCAGTTTCTTGTCCACGTTTACCTGCGTGACAAATGTACCGGATGGATCAAAAATCTGAATACGCCCATCCTGATAATCGCCCACATAGATGTTGCCATTGCTATCTACGGCAACATGGCGAGCGTCGTCAAACAGCCCCGGCCCTGTGCCTTCGCTGCCGAATTTCATTTCCTGAGTAGCAAACCCTACTAGTCCGCCACCAATGTTACCAAAATCGACCTTGGGGCCACCAATAGTTGTTCCAGAAGTTGTTGAACCACCCGTCGTTGTCGTAGTTGTGCTGGAGCTACCGGAGACGCCTGTAAGTCCCGGTAGGAGTGCTCCCAACAGCGATCCACCTGCCGCAAGAAGAATTCCCCCACCAGTCACACCGACAATTATGAGAATCACGACTGCCGAGATACAGCCTCGCAGCATCCCGGTTCTCCCGCCAGAATAATCTATGGCGCTTCCCATATAGGACGGGTCTACGTTGATCATGACCTGCGGAATTTGCTGCGGCTGCGCCTGCTGACGCTGCGCTGCCGGATAGACATCGGTGCGAAGTTCCTTCGGCACAATGACCGACGATCCGCAGAACGTGCATTTGATTGTTTTGCCCATCCCACTTGTGTATTGGAGGGGTGCGCCGCAGTGTGGACATTGAAACGACTGTGTTTGGCTACTCATAGAAAGCTATCTCCTCGTCCCATCCCAAATATTAAATCTTCCACGTGTTTTTGCGCTCCCGCGTAGAGCGCCGCTAAGTGTTATCGATTCAACGCAAATTGGCAAGCCACTTGTTACAGACCAAATAAAAGGCGGGTCGAACACACTGATCCACCCGCCCAATAAGGACTTCAAAGGCTTAATCGGGCAATAAACGACCAAGAAAATCCGTGATGATCTTGCCGACTGCTGGACCCTCACGGCGGGGACTCCGCTTGCTGCCGCCGGCGGGCACATCCATCCTATCAATTTGGTGTGCAAACTTGATTAACCCGATTGCAGTAGCAAAGGCCGGGCTGTTAAGCTTATCTATCAGCCCGGTGATTCCTTCGGGGTTTGCCACGCGAGCCGGAAGATTCATCACACGGCTTGCACAATGGCGAATGTTACGCAGATTGGCAGTTCCACCCGTTAGCACGATACCTGCGGGTAGCAAGCCATCATAGCCGGAGCGTTTCAATTCTTGTGTGACAAGACTGAATATTTCCTCAACCCGTGCTTCGATGATGCGGGCGAGATCATGGCGGAGAATTTGTGTGGGCATATCTTCGCCAAAGGGATGAACCACAAGCACATCATCGCGGCTAATTTCTTCAGGCAGCGCGTTACCATCGTCAATCTTGATTCGTTCTGCTTCTGGAACTGGTAGATGTAGGACATGCGCGATGTCGCTGGTGATATGATTGCCGCCCACCTCGATCACGGCTGTGTGCCATACCGTACCGTCGATGAATACGGCTAGATCAGTCGTACCACCACCAATATCAATCACCACCACACCTGACTCGCGCTCAGCTTCTGATAGAGCAACCTCGGCGCTTGCAAGGGGATTCAGCACAAACCGATCCACTCCCAACCCAGCATCGTTGACGCACTTTTCCAGATTACGCATTGACGATGAGGCAGCCGTAATAATGTGCGCCTCAACTTCAAGGCGGTAGGCATGCAGACCCAACGGATTTTGAATTCCCTCCTGCCCGTCGAGTGTAAAAGATCGTGGAATTACATGGAGCACTTCGCGGTTGTGAGGCAAATTGATTGCACGGGCCGCCTCTAACGCCCGTTCAATATCATCCTGAGTCACTACGCCCCGCGCGGCGTTCAAACCAGTGACACCCTGACTATTAATTGATGCGATGTGCTTGCCAGCGATACTGACAAACGCACGCCCAATCTCATAGCCGGAACTGCGCTCGGCTTGGCGCTTGGATGCACGGACGGCTTCCGTCGCCAATGAGACATCTACTACCGTCCCCTTATGCATTCCTTGTGCAGGCTCAATGCCAACGCCAATAATCCGGGTCCTCCCGCCCTGACCGAGTTCCCCGACTAGGGTGCAGACTTTCGTTGTCCCAACGTCCAATCCGACTATGATGCGTTCTGCGCTCAATGGTGTCATCCTGATGAGCCAGAGGGGATCGCGCCAATGCGAATCAATCTGGCTCCCGTAGTTTTGATCTAAGCGACTAAGTTATTGTGCAACCTGATAATAAGGCGCGTCGGGATTGCTTACATCAATGTAAACCGGATGAACTCCACGAGACTCAAGTGTCGCCACTAGAGTCTCATACACAATTAACTTGGTGTTCATTGTCACGCCAATGCCGAAGTAAGCACGCCAGCCACGACCATCTTGATAGCTCAATCCGCGAACGGGATCATAGTATAGCACGTCTATGTTCGAGCGGAGTGTTTTGAGGTGCTGGGCGCCACGCACCACTTCTGGATCAATTGTAATCGCATCCTGATTCTCACAGCTTGGGCCGGGGCATTGAAACGGGATGGCTTCACCCTCGTTAATCACATGCAGGAGATTGGGTAAGTCGCGACGCTCAACCATGAGATGGCCGTTGAGATCGACCCAATATCTCTTTCCCCCCTGCTCCCAAACGATGGCCGGCTCACGCTCCCGGACGCGGATAATCACTGTCGCGGGCCATTGAAGCATCACTTCGGCCTCTTCAATACTCGGTGACGATTCGAGCTTCCTTTGTACGGCAAGAGGATCGATCATCACGATGCGCTGGTCGGAGACTTCGCTGTCGGAGAACACTTCATCGACCGGGACGAAGCGGACACCGCCAACTTCTGCACCGCGCACGACGAAAAGATCATTGGTAAACAGAAAGATCAGAACGCCGCTAAGCACAAGAATGAGCGTGAAACTCACCACCCGCCAGGGAAATGCCCGCCGAACACTAGCATAAGACTGCTGGCGCGAACCACGCCTACGGGGAACCGCTTGGGGAGCCTGTCGCGAAGTTCGCCGTGCCCGAACTTGCTGATTCACTCTCCCTCCGGCTCGTAGCTGGTTTTGTTGCGCTGCTTATCAGTATGGCGCTCCAGCGCAAGCTGGATGAGTCGATCAATCAGATCGCTGTAGGAAATTCCACTCGCCTCCCATAGCTTAGGATACATACTGATTGAGGTAAATCCAGGGATTGTATTTAGCTCGTTCATCCAGACAGTCCCGGACTCTTTATCGACAAAGAAGTCGCATCTTGCGAGTCCGGCGCAATCTATTGCCTTGAATGCCACTAGCGCATTTTCCTGAATCTGTGCAATCTGGGCTGGATCAAGTGGAGCGGGAATCACCAGGCGTGCCTCGTCACGCAGATATTTGTCCTCGTAAGAATAGAACTCATCACTAGGGATCACTTCGCCTGGGATGGATACGATTGGCTCCTCATTGCCTAGCACGCTGACTTCGATCTCCCGCCCCATGATCCCCTGTTCCACCAGTAGGCGGCGATCATAACGGGCTGCATCATCGAGCGCCTGCCTCAACGACGCAGAATTTGTCGCTTTATGAACACCAACACTGCTGCCCAAATTTGCGGGCTTAGCGAATACGGGATACTTCAAGTGAGATTCGATACGAGCTAACACCTCGTCGGAGTCAGCCTCCCAATCAGAGCGGAGCACAAGTATATAGGGCAAAATCGGAATGCCGCATGCCTGCATAATCGACTTGAACAGGGCCTTATCCATCCCTATAGATGATCCTGCGACTCCAGCACCGACATAGGGAATATCTGCTAATTCGAGCAGTCCTTGAATCGTTCCGTCTTCACCATACGGCCCATGCAAAGCTGGGAAAATGACATCGACGGTGGCGATGTCGCGCAGACTCAAACCACGCTGTGAGGCTGCGGGTTCAACCGCCATAATAGTTCGCTCACCGGGTTCGCCAAGCAGGGCAGCAGGCGTTGTCTCCTGCCCTGCTTTAAGCGCCGCTAGAGGATCGCCACCTGCAATCCAGCGTCCTTGCTTCGTGATCCCGATGGGGAGCACCTCGTACTTATCTTTATCAATCGCGTCCATGATGGAGCGCGCAGACCTTAGCGAGACTTCATGCTCACCGCTCCGCCCGCCGAAGATAAGTCCTACTCGTATGCGTTTGTTAGTCAACCTCACCGCCATCTTACATTCACTTGGATCAAGCGTTGTATTATTTCGCTGAATTGCTACGGCAGTCGTATAGAGCGAGTGTGCCGTAGCTATGAGTTTCAATCGTATCTATAGGACTACATGTCTCATTGACGATCATGGCAAGTTCAGAGGTTAATGGGCCAGAAGAATCGCCGCCAATCGTAAGACAGGCGAATCCTCCGTCACTCAAGACATAGTCTGGCCCATCCTGTGACATGAACAATCTCCGTAGATCAGGTAACAAAGATCCGTTTGGTAGTATTGGTGTCAATGATCCAACCTCTTCATCGGGCACACTATTCCACCACAACCCGGTGAACTTGGGAACTATCGATGTTTCATCGATCAGTTCGATATTCTTCGGAAGTGCAAACCACCAATTTGAGCTTGCAAGCACGCGGGTTTGAGGCCGTATGATTTTGCCCAAGCGACCGCTAATGCTTTTATAGTCGCCAGCAGGATTCAACAGCCCAAGATGGATGGATCCAACTACAGATACTGCCACTAGCGAAGATAGTGCAAGTTCTACCCATCGCATCTGTGACCATGCGGCAATAGGAATCGGATCGAGGTATTGATCAGTTGCTGACACGCCAAGCACAAAATATATTGGCATCCATTGAAGTGCATATCCTGCCAGAGTATATCCGAAGTTCACAATTGCAAAGGTACCTGAGGAGACAAGAATCACGATGGCAAGCCGTCGAAGATAACTATTCCGTCCAAACAGGCCACATCCCAATCCTGCCACAGATAAAAATCCCTGTGGGAGGGATATTATGGGTGCATACCACGCATAATAATGCCACCAAAATGACGCAAATGAAGCTCCTGCTAAGATCAGTACGTCTAAAGGGCTACTCTTTGGTGCGCCAGTAAGCGCGCCTGCCAAATTATAATCCTGGAGAGTTGCAAGGGGATGTAGTATGAGCTTGCCGATGATTTCTGGGCCACGTATGCCTAGATTCATCCAGCCTATGAGAAGCATAGCAACCGCAAATGTACCGACTACAGTTAGGAAGCGAGCGTATCTGCGGCGCAGAAGAAACTCGACAGTAATCAGCAACAGCACAGACATAGTGATGTGCAAGTCTATTGGGTGAAACAGAAACCCAACAGCTAGAGCAATGCCTAGCAATATGCTCCAACGTCGTTTAGCATCGGGAGAAAGAGCGTAGCGGTAGACAATGAGAGTTAAGATAGAAGCTGCTGCCGCCCAAATATCTGGACGGGTGAGATGGCCGGAGAACATTGGAACCCAGGCGCACGCCATTAACACTGCTGCCCATCGACCGACACTCACCGACACGTATTTCTGACCTAAGATGTAAGTCAAGATAATGAGCACGGCCCACCCAAAGAGAGATACTAGGCGGGCCGCAAAGATGCTATGTGTCGCGAAGGTTAGCATGGCCCCAAGCATTAGCCAGTAGAGTCGCCCGTAAAGGAAGTAGAAATTGATCCCGCTATGCGGCCAACCTGAGCCTGACATGACCCCTCGAAAATAATTTAGCGCCGTTCGTGCATAGAACGCCTCGTCACAAGTAACTGTCGGGTAGCGAGTGAGCGTTGACAAATTAAATACAACCCAAACCAAGGACAGACCCGCGAGACCCCACATCAACTTATGGCGTTTAGTATTGTCCGGCTGGCTGGCTGGCAAATGCATTAATGTTCTCGGTGGATAGCATAGTGGGAATGGTGATCATTCTGATCCGCCGAGAGCATTATAGCGCGCACTCACTGACCAGCAACTCATATAGAAAGCGAAAAGCCGCCCAATATGGACGGCTTTTACGGTGTGCCGAGGGCCAGACTTGAACTGGCGACCCTGCGATTTTCAGTCGCATGCTCTACCAACTGAGCTACCTCGGCGACAGGCCCGTATTATATCGTGCGGAGCCTGACTGTCAACTTTAGTAACGCACTTTTATCTCAGTGCCGGGTTGTCCATTCTTCGGATCAGCCGAGGTATGGTAGTCGAAGTAATTGGCATATGGCGTTGTCCATCGGAAGACCCATTTGGCGGCTTCGGGCAGCATGTTGACGCACCCGTTGCTGTGCCGCCGACCGTAATCATTGTGCCAATAGCATCCATGCGTCGCTGCCCAAGTCGAATTGAAGTAGGCCACGAAGGGAATCCCAGCGAGATTGTAGGCGTTATCGCCCTGACCGCCCGTCATCCGTTGGCCGATGCGCTTATCCAGTACATGCCACGTACCCATCGGGGTGGGATGCTCGATCCTGCCTGTCGAAATGCGCGCCTGAAATACCTGTACATCAGCTTCGTAGGCAAATAACCACTGATCGTGAATGCTGATTTCAATCCGCTTAGCCTCAGCAGGGACATTCGGTGAGATGGGTGACACTTCATCGGGTGAAATGATTCTGATATGGGCGGCCTTAACCCAGTATTCGTAGCCGTAAATTTCCGACATCTTGTAATAATTGCCTTCAACCGCCGTGATACGATTAGTCATGCTGTAGTACATGGTCTGGCGACGGGGCGAGTCATCAGATGAGCCTGATCGGGCATCCGTCATTGGTACAGTGATCTGGCCCCATGCTCCCCCTTCCCCGATTGGAACGACAGGATTCGATGCAATGTTATTGACAGGTTGTATCCACGAGGAGTAGACATATCCCGTTTCGGTTTGAAGCCACGTATTATTAGATGTATATAGTCCCTCGCCCACCACTGCCGCTTTGACAGGAATTACATCGTTCCAGCGATAGAGGACGCCGGTTCCTTTTGCCCTCCAGCTTGGCTCTACGTATTCTGTCAGAACATTGAATAAGATACGTCCTAGCGGCGAGCCATCCCAGTGATCGACAACAGGTGCGGGTGGAATACCTTGTTGGGCTAGCCCCCGCAACGATCCCTGTGCTGCAATTCCAGCACCTGCCAGTGCAGCAGATTTCAGAAAATCTCGTCGTGACAATGAGGGCATGGTTTAGTCACTCCTACAAAATAATTCTCAATCCTGCAATAAAAGTACCTGGTAGATTGTACCTATTTCCGAGGGATTAAATGCTTATGAATGGGCAATGATTGGCAGCGCAAACGCGAAGCGCATCCCATTTTTCCCTGCTGCATCTTCAACCCATATCCTACCACCATGTGCGGTGATTGCCGACCGGCAGTAGGCTAATCCCAAGCCGAATCCGCGACGACCCTGCGGCCCACCCTCAACTTGTGCGAAACGCTCAAAGATACGTCCACGCTGATCCGGCGGAATGCCCACTCCTTCGTCATCAACCGCTACAGATATCGAGTCTCCATCTTGCCACACACTCAGATCCACATGCGTATCAGGTAATGTGAATTTCAGCGCGTTATCGATGAGGTTGGTGATTACTCGGTCGATGCGAAGGCGATCTGCCATAACCGTTGGCAGGGGATGGTCGGGTTTATCAAAGTTCATTGCGATATCGGATATCGCCGCTAGTGGCTGAATGCGCTGAAATACATCTTCTGCAATTTTGCTGAGATCAAGAGGCTCCAGATTCAGTGATGCGTTACCTTCATCAAGCCGATCTACATCCAATAGGGTTTCCACCAGCGAGAGCATCCGTTGTACCCCGCGCTTCGCCGCAAGAACCAGGGTGTGTGTATCTTCCTCACCATCAACGCGTCCCTGTGATTCGAGCATATCCACTGCTGAATTGATCATATTAAGGGGGTTGCGCAGATCGTGGATGATAAAATGCATCGTATCGGCGCGAAGCTGCATTAGTTGAGCCATCCGCTCATGCTCATCCGAAAGGGAGGAGAGGCGCTCAAACAGGTCGCGCTCATGAGCGGCTGCTCGAAGATGGCTTTCGTCGGTGGCGACTAAGTGATCGACCAGCGAGACGACCATCTGGTGTCGGAAGCCGGGATCACGATTCAGCATCTCCCAAAACTTTTCACATGGTAGAGCGGCTACCTCAACCGGATCGACAACTAACGCCCATTCAGATCGGGCTTCTTCCCCTGTCAGACTAGACTCACCCAGCAGATCTCCAGCGGTTCGGTAGCCTAGCAGCTTGGCTTCTTCGAGACGGGATTCCTTTAGCAACGCGACCCGGCCAGAGATAATCCAAAACACAGTGTCCCCTGGATCGCCGAGGCGAAACACATACTCGCCCGTGTCATACTGGAGCCGCGTTCCATACTGTTCCCAATATCGCGCTACAGCCATCACCACCCTCACAATGCTCAGCCTCACCCGTTGTCGATTGTAGCATTAAAATCTGATTTGTGTTTGAGATTCGTTGAGATTCAACACGGTTGCCTGCCGGGAAACGGGCGATACAATTCTGCAAGAGTTCCAGTCACTCCCTAAGAAGGGTTTCATGAGACAAACGGATCATTCTTCTCATCAGTGGCCTGGCATTGTTGCCCACTACCGGAACCGCATGAATCTCGTAGGGAATGCTCGCCCGATCACGTTGTATGAAGGCAATACGCCGCTCATCCCTGCGCAGCGACTGGCCCGTGCAATTGCCCCAGATAGCGATTTCAAACTCTGGCTGAAATACGAAGGACTAAATCCAACAGGATCGTTCAAGGATCGTGGCATGACAGCGGCAATGACTCAGGCGGTGCACGACGGCGCGCAAGTGGTGATCTGCGCCAGCACGGGGAATACGGCAGCGTCGGCGGCTGCATATGCAGCGAGGGCCGGACTGCGCTGCGTGGTAATTGTGCCGGAGGGGAAGATCGCCCAGGGAAAGCTGGCAGGAGCATTGGCATACGGGGCAGATGTAGTCAATATTACTGGAAACTTTGACCAAGGGCTGGCGCTGGTGCGCGAAGCGAGCGAACGATTACCAATTACGCTGGTGAACTCGGTCAATCCTTATCGGATCGAAGGGCAAAAGACTGGGGCCTTCGAGATTGTTGACCAACTGGGCGATGCACCGGACTGGCTGTGTTTACCAGTCGGCAACGCAGGGAACATCACAGCATACTGGCGCGGTTTCACCGAATATGCTGCTTCTGGCGATGCTGCCCACACGCCGAAGATGCTTGGCGTGCAGGCGGAACGTGCAGCACCAATAGTACGAGGAGAGATTGTTCGCAATCCAGAAACGATTGCGACGGCAATTCGGATTGGTAACCCTGCGCGGTGGCAGGAAGCTAGTGCTGCACTCGATGAGTCTGGCGGGCACATTCTGGCAGTCAGCGATGACGAGATTCTCGACGCTTGGAGAATGCTCAGCAGATTAGAGGGAGTTTTCGCCGAACCAGCCTCGGCGGCAGGGATTGCCGGACTGCGCGCTCGGATCGCGCGTGGAGAAATGGATGTGCGCGGAACACGCATTGTGTCTGTAATCACCGGGCATGGACTCAAAGACCCCGCTATCGTACTGAAGGAGAGTGCACAGCCCATCACGCTAAAGCCGGATTTCGCGGCCATTCAAGATTACCTATTTCCCAAGTAGCGCACCTCAAATTCCCACGTTTTCAGTGAAATTGGTGCTTGACTTCACGATACTGATGCTACAATGGAGATACCCAGCCGTTCACCCCGATTGCTCGGAGAATGCCATGTTGATCGACGAACGCCGTCAGCAGGTTCAGCGATCACTGCAAAGCGTCAAGGATATCTCTCCACAGGAGCGCCACCAGATTGCGGCCCTTGATCTATCGATCTACGACAGTCTTGTGCTTGCCCAGCTTCGACGTGCGTACCATTTGCTGAGCCTCGATCACAACTTCGATTGGAAGACACGTGAGGATTCGTGGCATCAGTGGCGCGATCAAATTATGCATGCGCTGGAGGGCAGTCTGCGCTACCGGGAGAATGAGGCGTTGATTGTCGCCATCGGCGTATGTTCAGCCTTATTCCCGATAATCCATAAGGGGGCCGGGTTGATGGCCTACAAGATTCTCGATGATGTAGTCCTCGCAGCGCAACGCGGCGGATGGGAGAATAAACGAGAACGATCCCATACACGGCTGCGATTGAAGAACATTATTACCCGCGCCAGCTTGTGGTGGTATTCTCCTAATGAGCTAATTCCCAACGGTGCACTAAGCCCTAACCCACGACCTGACTTAAGCGTTCAGGCAACCGAGACGGCTGGTGTGGAGCTAGAATACGCAGCAGCACGCAGTGTGATGCGTCTTGTCGCCTGCATCCTTCCCGTGTTCTGGCAGACTATAGACGAGATAACTTATATTACAGTGCTCTCGTAGGTGTGGCATGACTTTCATCATGCCTTCCGCAATGATATGATCAACCTGCTCAACGCGATTTTCCAAAGTCAGGAGTGTTCGGATGGCTGATACAACTATCACGGCACGGCTAGACGAGTATATCGATGCACACCTTGATGAGTATATTGAGCACCTTGCGCAGTTAGTCGCACAGCCGAGCGTCGCCGCCCAGAATCTTGGCATCGAAGAATGCTCGAAACTCGTAGCTGGGAAGATCACCGATCAAGGCTTTGCTACTGAGATCATGCCCTCGGAGGGCAATCCGGTTGTATATGGCGAGATGAAGGGCAAACGAAATCGAACCCTCCTGTTCTACAATCACTACGATGTGCAGCCCGCCGAGCCATTCGATCTCTGGGAATCGCCACCCTGGGAACTTACCCGACGCAGCGACAAACTGTATGGGCGCGGCATCAGTGATGACAAGGGCCACGTTATTACAAGGTTGGCAGCCGTCGAAGCGGTGAAGACAATCCTCGGAGAACTGCCGTGCAATATCAAATTCATTGTCGAAGGCGAAGAGGAGATCGGCAGCGTCCATCTACCCGCCTTTGTGGAAAAGTATCGACAAAAACTCGCGGCGGATGCCTGTGTGTGGGAGTTCGGCAGTGTCGATTTCAATGAAAGACCGGAGCAGTTTCTAGGGATGAGGGGCATCTGCTATGTGGAGTTAGAGATCGAATGCCTCTCGCAGGACGGTCATTCTGGAATGTACGGTTCGATGTTGCCCAATGCGGCATGGCGACTGGTCTGGGCACTGAATACACTTAAAGAC
>Ga0075421_100005237_pt1 | contig 15649 bp, 17 predicted proteins | sample SoiMetdeltSBSDD5_FD_75292 | JGI IMG/M metagenome (GOLD analysis project Ga0075421, IMG submission 75292) | Bulk soil microbial communities from a Populus tree surrounding site in Tennessee, USA - Soil MetaG P. deltoides SBSDD5 | ecosystem: Environmental > Terrestrial > Soil > Tree plantation...
TCCAAAAGATACACCGCCGATTTCCGATCTCTCCCACGGTTGCGCCAGTTAAAGCTAGGAGAGAGTCAATCGACTATCACTCACGACGGATCAGCACGGGCCACGCCGCTATCAGGTCGCTCCCTACAACAGTTACGTAGCCCAACCTGGTTCGGATTGCTTTCACGCAGTCACCCGGAACTTCCTGCTTCACGTGGACAAACAGCGGGCTTGAAGACTTCCAAGCAGGGCGCCGCAGGTTTCTCTCAGCAGAAGGCAGAGCTTGGGAATCACATACCCAGGGACCGGCAGATATCCTTGATGATAACTTCGCCGTGAAAGCGGCCGTTCTCAATAAAGACTTCGTTTGTCATCATTCCAGCGACGACGACGCCAGCAAGATAGACGCCAGGCACGCTGCTTTCGTACGTTTCTCGGTTGTGGAATGGCTTCTGGTCAACCGGGTTAAGGTAAATGCCCAGACGTTGGAATAATTCAAGGTCAGGACGGTAACCCGTCATCGCGAACACAAAGTCATTCTTTAGGCTCTTGGTTTCTCCGGCGCCGTTCTTGAGTACGATGTGCTGCTGGGCAATTGCCAGGACTGTCGTTTCAAAGAGGGCGCTGATTTCGCCATTCTTAATGCGGTTCTCAATGTCCGGTTTGATCCAGTACTTAATGCTGTTGCTGAGTTCGGCTCCGCGATGAATGAGAGTGACCCGGGCACCATGCCGATAGAGATCAAGTGAGGCGATCGCCGCAGAGTTCTTACCTCCGATGACCGCGACATCCATGCCGTAATAGGGATGGGCTTCGGTGTAGTAGTGTGCAACCTTCGGCAGTCCTTCGCCAGGAATATTCAGTAAGTTGGGGATGTCGTAATAGCCTGTGGCCAGAACGATTTTCCGGGCTCGATACTGGTAGTCTTCGCCCGCCCCAGTCCGGGTCTCGATGACAAAGTCACCATCGGCGCCTTTGACGCCAAGAACTGTTTCGTAAAGACGGAGCTTAAGCCGATAAGTGTCCGCCGCCCGGCGGTAGTACTTTAGCGATTCCAGACGAGTCGGCTTGTCATAAGAGCTGACAAACGGCAATCCTCCAATCTCCAGCAGTTCCGGGGTGGTGAAGAAGGTCATCTGCACTGGAAAGTTTTGAATGGAGTTGACAATGCAGCCTTTTTCGACGACGAGGTAATCGAGCTGGCGTTTCTCGGCCTCAATGCCGCATGCCAGACCGGTTGGACCCGCACCGATGATGATGACGTCTTTCAGTGTGTTCTCCGCGCACTTCCCCGACTTTCCGACCCGGCGATGACCGGCGCAAGCGGCTCTGCGGCTACATGCCTCTGGTTTGAGGTGCCGACTGCTTCCTCCTGCACAAGCTGGAACTGTCTGATCGGTCGTCCGAAGACTTCGATTTCCTGCAAACTAAGAAGCGTGGGACTCCAGTGATTACCCACCGCCTCTCGATGGCGATATTGACAATCGATAGCGATATTGACAAACGCCCCGGCCCAAGATCACCGCGAGCTCTATGCCAACCGAACTTCCTTATGGCGACGTGCCGACTCTTTCAGAGCCTCAATCACGCGCATGTTATTCAGACCCTCCTCAGGAGGGAAGCCCGGAGACTTTTTTTCTAAGACGCACCGGCTGAAATGATCCACTTCGCAATGATAGATGGCGCCGCCATTCTTGACTTCGATTTGCTTCGATTTTCCGTTCGCTTCCAGCGTGAAAGCCGTCAAGCGGGCGTCGGGTTTCCAGGGTGATGGAACCAGGATACGCCCGCGGGTTCCAGTGATCTCCACTCCGCAATCGAGGACAGTCCTGAAACTGGAATTGAAGATCCCAATACGGCCGCCCGAGAAGATGAGGGCGCCGCCAAACATCATGTCAACAGCTGTTTTCTTGCCGCGCTCGGCGTGCCCGTAAACGATCAGGGGCTCATCGGCAAAGAAAGTCCGCATGGCATTCACGCAGTAGCAGCCCACGTCCATCAAGCAGCCCCCGCCCTTCCTGGAGACGAGACGAATGTTATGGGTCGCTTCGTCCAGAGTAAATCCAAACGCCGCCCGGATCACTCGAGCTTCACCGATGGTTCCTTTAGCGAGGAGTTGCCGGATTCGGAGAGTCTGAGGATGAAAGCGGTACATGAACGCTTCCATGAGCAGGCGTTTGTTCCTTCGAGCCGCCTCGATCATCCTTGTGCACTCGACGGTATTCATCGCCAGCGGTTTCTCGCAGAGCACATGTTTTCCCGCTTCCAGAGCACGGACTGTCCATTCGCAATGCAGGTGGTTCGGCAAAGGGTTGTAGATGACATCGACGGCAGGGTCGTTCAGAAGGGCTCGGTAGCTGCCATAGGCTTTCTCAAACGTATGCTCACGGGCAAAGGCATCGGCCTTCTGCATACTGCGGCTGGCAACGGCATAGGCTCTAGCAAACTTGGATTGATGAAGGGCTGGGACAACCGAGCGTGCGATCTTCGCCGCTCCCAGCACTCCCCAGTTGAGGCGGGACGTATTCATAACGGCTGTAGTGAGCAGCGAGTAATGAGTGATGAGTTACAACCTGACGCTGGCGGCTGGCTGATGAGTGGCTATCATTCGATCACTCATTACCGGAGACTTACACCAGCTTCTTCAGCAACTCCGCTTTCTTAGCCTCGAACTCTTCCTTGCTCAGCACACCCTTTGTCATCAAGTCGTGCAATTTTTCTAGCAGCGCCATGATCTCCGCTGTGGGCTCGGTGGCTCCAGGCTTGGCAGGTTGAGCCGCACCCGACAGGGCAGAAGCCATGGAGGAAGCCATGGTTTGTCCAATCGTCAAACCCGCTCCCAGACCAGCCCCAACGCCGGCTGTACCACCCTCATTGGCAGCCGCGATGGGAATGCTCTGAGCCGTCTGGTACTGCGTGTAGCGAGACATGTCGCCGACCAGACCCATACCGATGCGCTGATCGAGGACCTTTTGCAGCTCGTCTGGCAGGGAAACATTCTGCACCTGAAGCGTGTCGAGCGCGATGCCAAGGCGCTTGAACTCCGGATCGAGCTTCTGCTTGAGCTGATTCCCAAATTCATCCTGGTTGGCTGCCATATCCAGGAACGGAATTCCTGACTGACCGAACATGTCGGAGATTGAAGCGACGATCGTGTTCCTCAACTGGCCATCGAGCTCTGAAACCGTATACTGTTCGCGGGTCCCGCTGACGTGTACATGAAACGCCCTGGGATCAAAAATCTTGTAGGAATAGATCCCAAAGGCGCGCAGCCGGACTGCCCCAAACTCTTTGTCGCGAATGGTGACCGGATTGGCGGTACCCCATTTCTGGTTCAGTTGAAGACGAGTGCTGAAGAAGTAGACGTCGGACTTGAAGGGAGATTCAAACAGCTTGTCCCAGTTCATGAGGTTTGTCAGCAAGGGTAGGGTCTGAGTTGTCAGCTTGTAACGCCCGGGCCCGAAAACGTCGGCGACACTGCCTTCGTTCACAAAAACCGCCATTTGAGACTCGCGCACGGTCAGCGAAGCGCCGTACTGGATCTCGAAGTCCTGCATCGGATACCGGTAAGCCAGAATGCCGTCGATGGTTTCGGTCCACTGGACAATGTCAATAAACTGCTTCTTAAGAAAATCCTTGAATCCCATAATATTGGCTCCTTGGCTCGCGGCTCTTTCGTCGGCCCGGGGTGTAAACGTAGTTTTAGCCAAATAGGTTCCTGGAATCAATTTCAAACTCGTCAAGGGCTGTCCCCCCAGTCACCAAGCGATAGGCAGCCGTGTTCCCCTCTTCCCCGAATCAAAGCCTCAGCTCAAAGAACCAGAGTGTGGTTGAAGCCCGCAACGAAGCCTGATTCCATTCGCCACACAAATCAAGATCTGCACTTGGCAAGTCCTGCAGGCAGAAAAGGCGGGGTAAGTGCCGATTTCTTGATTTCGGCGAGCGATCTGTTTAAGATGCCGGCACCAAGCGGGCAATGCGAGTTTTTGCCGGCGAATGGAGACAAAACGGGTGGATCGCTCGAAATGCAGGAGCCAACCCCAGTTTCGCATTAAATCACTTCGGAGAATGAAATCCATGTTGAGACCTCGTCCGATACCAATAGGCCTGTTGGCTGTTCTTCTCGCGTTGCCGACGGGATGCGCCCGCGAAGCCCAACAGACACCGACCCCGCCTCCGGCGGAGCAGCAGCAAGGTCAGGCTCCACCTTCGCCACCGTCTGTACCTGAAGTTAAGGAGCCACCCCCGACTCCCCGGCCCGAGAAACCCCCCGAACTGGAACCGGCCAAACCGAAAGAGATTGCGAGACCGGGAAAGCCTTCGATGCCTGCGGCTCCTTCTGCTGCGCTATTGAATCCAGCGCTGGCCACAGCCAAAGCCCCCGAGCAGTTCAAGGTAAAGTTTGAGACCACAAAGGGAGACGTTGTTCTGCAAGTGAATCGCAGCTGGGCGCCGCGGGGGGCCGACCGTTTTTATAACCTGGTGAGGATTGGCTACTACAACGACGCTGCCTTCTTCCGCGTGATCGACGGCTTCATGGCCCAATTCGGTATCCACGGAGATCCGAAGGTGAATGAGAAGTGGGAACCGGCTCGCATTAGCGATGATCCTGTAAAGGAATCTAACCTGCGGGGAGCCGTCTCGTTTGCGACGGGTGGTCCGGATACCCGAACCACGCAGCTATTCATCAACTATGGAGACAATCGCCAGCTAGACCAGTCGGGTTTTGCCCCATTTGCAAAGGTCGTTCAGGGAATGGAAGTCGTGGATGCCTTTTGCAAAGACTATGGCGAAGGGGCCCCGCGAGGCGGAGGACCTTCGCAGGAACTGATCCAGTCTCAGGGAAACAGTTATCTGCGCGCCCAGTTTCCCAAACTCGATTACATCAAGCGGGCCAGTGTTGTGAAGTGAGTTGACGTCGTCAGGGCAAGGCGTGGCTCTCATGGGGAATCCGACCGCCGCAGCCACAACGAATCTGCGTTTCAATTCGTCTTTTTTCCCCTCGCGCCCACGGCGAGATGACAGCTCTCTGTGTGGCTACTAAAGCAATAGAGCATTGACACTTCACGGAGCAGTTGTCTTCGCTCTGTCTTCGAAACCTGAACAGGTCAGCACGGGGACTCGGGGATATTTCGGGAAACTCGGGTTCTGTTCCGACAACTTGCAGTAATAGAAGCTGGAGCCCTTGGCCGTCTGGATAATTCTGCAATGCCGGCAAACCCTGCAAAGACCCACACGGTCCAGCAGCGATGGTCTCTTCATCTTGCGGGCGGTTCTGACTCTGCCAGGGCCTTTTGAACAAGCGCCTGACTTGCTGAATCGAAGTCCAACTGCAGCGCGATCTGGCGGGCCAGAGGACTCATTTTCTTCCAGGTCTTTCGAATAATTCCCACCATCTTCTCTTCATTCGTCCTTCTTGCGAAGTCGTGGAACTGCCTTTGCAGAAAAGTGAGACATAGCGCGTCCTCCAGCGTCTGTGTCTCGGGGTCACGCTTTATATCCTCTTTCAGATTGAGCTCCTGGACGCGCCTGACGAAGCTTTCGGGATAGCCGAGTTCGTTCAGGATCTCTCCGGCTCGACGGGCATGAAACTTTGCCAGGGTCTTTCTCCAGGTCAAGTAGCCCGTGCGATCCATTGGATACTCCTCTCGCGGAATTTTCCAGCGTTCGATGTGCTGGCAGCGTGCTGCCAGGAGCAGGGCCTCCGATGCCTCCGGCCTTAGCCGTCTAACCCAGCGAGTGAGTTCCTGGGCATACCACCATTCTTTGGGATAGGGTTTACCATCGACCCACTCAGCGCTAGGGTCTTGTCGGTTCGCCTCGTCAAAGGCCTGGATCGCTGCTTCAAATCTGGCTTGATCGGTCAAGATTCAAGGGCTCCCTGAGGTGTTCTTCGCGTGAACCGTTCGGATCCTAGCGCGCCTACGGAAGTTGAATAGGGCGACCGTCGCACCTCAACAGTCCCGTGCGTCCCAATTTCGCCTCGTTACAAAACCAGCGAAGTTCGTTTGTGCAACAGGATTCCGGTCACGAGTAAAAGCTGGCCAATCTGAAATCTCAGCTTGCAGTTTCCAACCAGGCCCCGCATCTCCGTGCAGGTTCTGGCTGCTGACTCATCACTCCTGGCCTAGGGATTAGGCCTGACGCTGTCAGCGTAGGCTTTGTATTGATCGGCAATCTTGGCGTCTTGGGCGTTCCCCCGGTGAATGTAGACGCGATAGCGGAAGGTCAGTGACTCTCCGGCTTTCAGAGTGTGACTTCCGTCCTTCGTCGGGTCCTTGTAAAAATCGTGGAGGCCGAAGGGATTCACAGCGAACAGGCAATAGGCGCGTGCGTGCCAGTGGGTCGGATGGCGGAAGCTGCTGGGATGATCAAAGATTGCCACGCCCACCGTCTCTCCGTTGATCTTCGTCGAGTAGTCGACCCATTCTGCAGGCTTACCCCAACAGCCTGCCTCGCCAATGCCTCCGCGAGAATTCTCCATTTTGCCTCCATCCTTGTCTGAAAACGGCTGGGCAAGGCGGATGCCGAACGAGCCTTCCTTGGTGTCTCCAAACTTCACCGGATCGCTTACCGCGGTTACTTTCAAGTCAAAATCCATCACGCGGACACCAGGCTGGCTGTGGATCTTGACCTCACGAACTTCTCTCAGGATGACCTGGCTGCTGGGTGTCACCCAGTCATTTTCAGATTTCAGCACACCCACTGTCGGATCGCTTTTAGCCACTTCCAACTTCCGATGAAGGATGCGTCCGGTCTTGTCGCTCTCTGACCAGAAGTCGACTCCATTGACATCGCCATGCGTGAACCAAAGCCCCTTGTGGTGCGGATGGTCCTGCGCTTCACCAGGAACATCCGGAACCATGGGGTAACCGCGTGTGACAACGGTTCCGCTGGCCGCGCGCAGCGGAAAGAAAATGGGCTTTTTGTAGCCTTCGAAGTAATACGTTGTAAACGGCTGCCCATCGACGAGAATCTCAACCTTTCCGGCTCCCTCCCTCAGAACAACGCCCTGAGACTTGACGCTCCTGTTGTTTTTCTCGGCCCTGTGTTCATTCGGAGGATTGGCCATAGTTGGGAGTTGCCAGCAAAGCGACACAAGCAATACAACGGGATAAAGCTTTGATCGGTTCATCAGGTTCTCCCTTCAAAACGTTCTCTGGACAAACTCAAAGATACCAAATGCCATGAAACATAGCGAAGTTAGGGCCATGGCCTGGCGTTGCCGCTGAAGCCGGCCCACCCAGGCTACCGTGGCATAGACCACGGCCACCGTGCAGGCGATACTCAGCCCAACGCCAGCCTGATAGCCGAGCAAAGCGGTAACTCGGCCTTCTTCCGGCAATCCCATGTCCTGAATCAGGTTTGAAAAGCCTAACCCATAAATCAATCCAAAGAAAACGGCAACCCAGCTACGATGGCTGACTTCTTTGATGAAAAGGTTCTCCGCTGCGACATAGATGACGCTGAGGGCCAGAGACGAACTCACGAACCTGGTCGGGAGCACAGGACCAGCCGAGATTCCGAGCGCAAACGTCGCGAGTTGGGCCAGGAACAAACTCATGGCAGGCAAACAAAACCCACGCCACGATGTTCCGATGAAGACCAGTCCAGCCACGAACAGCACCAGGTCAACGCTGGCAGTCACGCGTCTGAGCGCGGCATTGAAGTATCGCCAGCCCAGCCTCAAATAGCTCGCCGTGCTCCTGAACAGAACGATTTGGGTCGCAGGATTCTCGAGATTGAAGTAGCGTTGTTCCTGGCGTCCGTCGTAGCGAACTTGCGCAAGGGTCCAGTGGCCTGAGTCTGTCAGATAATGCAGGGCGACAGTCATCGATACCGCTGCGTCGAGACGCTGACGGAAAGAAAAGTCAAGCCAGCACTCAATTTCGCCGCGTTCGGGCAAGAAGTCGATTTCCTTGAGACGACCTTGCCCCATCACTCCAGCAGTTTCCATACGGACGTGTTCCAGGATGCTCGGCAGATAGCCAGGAAATCCAAGCTGCACCTCTTCACGGGTGACCAGCAGGTCAGCATTTCGGTCGAGTTCTCGCGCAAATTGTAGTTCGCGCAAATTTAGCCGGAGACGCACGTCAATGTGGCGTTCATGAATTTCGATGTCGGCATAGCTGATGCCCGTCGTATGTGCCCAGGCGCAAAGCGGGGCCAGCAAGGAAGGCAGGATGGCGAGTCGGCAAAACTGCTTCCAGGCGGAATCCTTCACCGAACGATCCTCTTTAGCTGGCCAACGTGCGCGACGGTGCAACGTATTTCTGGTGGAAGGTACTGGTTCGGGACTGAAAGCGCACGGTTCCAGCGTGCTCTTTGCGAGGGCACCGTCTTACCCTGGCAAGCCGGAAGCATGCAGCAGCCTCAATGGTTCACGAGTTAGCTTGCTTTTAACAAACGCATTCTCGCTCGACCATAGTGGTTGAGCCCACGAAGAACTCAAACGAGGTCCACACTGCCTCGAAGCTTCAGCCGCTGGAAAACCTGGCGCATCTGACTATGAATTGCGCCATTGGAGGCCACGACCTCATGTTGGTAGATTGAATACGGCTCTCCTTGAAAGTCAGTTACGGTGCCTCCAGCCTCAGAGACAATCAGGACCCCGGCCGCCGTGTCCCAGGGTTTTAGCCGAACCTCCCAGAAGCCGTCGAAGCGCCCCACGGCGACGTAACACAGATCCAGGGCCGCAGAGCCATCGCGACGAACCGCTTGGGCGGTGTGAACAAAACCGCTGAAGAACTGCAACGCCTGGCCCGGGTCTTCCAAGACATCATAAGGGAACCCGGTCGAGAGCAGCGACTGGCGTAGTTTGTCTACTCGCGACACCTGAATCTTCCGGCCATTCAAGTAAGCACCATTGCCTTTCTCTGCAACAAAGAGTTCTTCGAAAATTGGCTGGTAAACGACTCCTACGATCACCTCACCGTTCTTCTCCAAAGCCACAGACACGCAAAAGATGGGATAGTCGTGCGCGTAGTTGGTCGTACCATCCAGCGGATCGACCACCCACTTGAACTCTGAGGATCGAGCCATATCGGTGCCCTCCTCGGCCAGAATGGAGTGCTTAGGAAAGCGAGCCGTGAGTAAATCGACAATTAGTTTCTCTGAGCGTCTATCGACCTCCGTAACAATGTTGATTTCACCCTTGTATTCTATCTTCTTGACCTGTCCATAAGATTGCTTCAAGGTGTCGCCGCCAAGCTTGGCTGCCTCAACGGCGACCTCCAGATAATCGCGCATGCACTGTTCCTTATTGTTTTGGTTTCTTGAGATTCCGTCACTGGATGAACCGCAGAGGCCATGAAACATAGAGTGGCATTGTGATCATCAAGCATTCCCGTTCATGTTTCCCATCGATCTCAGGTTGTCCTTGAGCGGAATGCAGGACGAGCGATCCCCTCCAGTCTTCTCTGCATCTACAGGGAGGCCTACCGCCGCGAAGCCAGAAACATTATCATAACTGCACCGACCACTTGATGTATAATCCTCGTGTTTAGAAATCCACGATATTTGTTAACGTTGCTTCCAACGCAGAGAAGAGAAGGAGAATCATCAATGAAAACCGCAGCCAGAATCGCTCTCGGTTGCTTCTTGTCGGCGTCGCTCATGGTCTCAGTAGCAGGACCGGAATTCGCCAAAAGCAAGAAAGGCGCTCGCCAATGTGAAGAGACTCGCCCAAGCGTTGTTGCCAACGCCGTGGTCCCACGTGCTCCTGTGGCGCTGCAGAAAGCGACCATCACCGAGCCTGAGGGGAAGGTTATCCTGGTGCTTCAAACCAGAGAGCACCGTATTACTGTCTTGAGTGGAGAACAGGAATTGCGCTATTCGGTTGCGACCGACCATGGGTTCGCGTTGGCTGAGAACCTGACGGCTTCCGACTTTAAAGGGCGCTTTCCTGAGCTTTACGAAATCGTCACCGGAATTGCGTGGGCAGGAAAGTGAGTCCCGGTTAACCGGTGTTTGGAGACATTAGAGGCGGGCCTTATGGCCAGGGGCTGGGAAAGCAAGTCTGTCGAGGCGCAAATGGAAGATTCGCGCAAAGAAAAGCAAGCGGGCGGCGCCAGGGCTGGCCACGGCGCTGCCAAAGTTCGTCACTCGCGGGAACATGAGGATCTGCTCCTGGCCAAGACCCGCTTGATGAAAGATATCCAAACCACCGAAAATCCCCGCTATCGGCAATTTCTAGAAACCTCCCTCGCTGCCGTCGAAAAACAACTCGCCGAGATTGATTAGATCCCCGGAGCCGACCACATGGGGACAGGGAATTCACCGGAAGCCCATTGCTCGGCTTCCGTCACCGCGAGCCTCAAAGAGACAACATAGCAATTGCTCCACTCATGAGGACGTGGCGAGCCAGCCAAGCAGGCGCGTTCAGAAAGCATGTCGCGACATCGAGCGCTGCCGGCTGGCTATTGCTCGTCCCTCACAATCAGCACCTCATTCATCTTGTCGCCGGCCCGAATAGCGTTGACCACCGCCATATCCTGAGTGCGGCCGAAGACTGTGTGGATCCCGTCGAGATGCGGTTGCGATGAGTGACAAATGAAGAACTGGCTGCCGCCTGTATCTTTGCCGCGGTGGGCCATGGAGAGCGACCCCATAAGATGCTTGTTCGGATTGATTTCACATTTGATGGTGTAACCGGGGCCGCCGGTGCCATCCCCCCGGGGACAGCCCCCCTGAATCATGAAATTGGGAATGACTCGATGAAAAGCCACACCCCGGTAGAATCCCGATTCTGCCAACTTCACAAAATTGGCGACTGTCTCGGGCGCATCTTTGTCGAAAAAGTCGATGCGAATATCGCCTTTGGTGGTCTTGATGATGCCTTTCGTCATGAGTCCTCGCTTTCAGTTCCCTTCGTCTGCGCTATTCCAACGTCTGGACCTTGATGATCTTCTCTTGTCCGCTGGCTTCCTCCCAGGCTGCAGCCACGGAGCCGTTGGACGCAACAGCCAAGTCGACATAGCGGCTCTGGGTTCCGAGAGGACGTGGGTCAGTCTGATTTGGAGATAACAACATGACGTTCTTGGCTGCAGCGTCTTCCCAGGCGAGATAGCGTCCTTTCTTGCCGTAGGCTATCACGGGATTTTTGCCCTGGCCGATGAGCACTTCCTCCGCATCCAACGTGGACATGTAAATCCTGTCTTCTCTCCTCCAGACGGAGACGACTTGGCCCTTCGAATTCACTGTTAGCTCGCCGCCGTCCATGGGACAGCTGTTGAGCAGCCATGTACCGTGGCCAAACTTCTGAGCCGACGAAAACGTGTTTCCACTGTCCGAAGAACTCAGATGATAAAGATCTCGTGAGCCAGCCAACGCATTGCGCCACATCACATGAATTGTTCCCTTTGAGTCGATCATCGTAGAGGGATGGCAGCAGTTGCAAATCGACCCATCGGGAGATCGGTAAACCAACTTGTTCGGGCCCCAAGTCCTGCCCTCATTCTTGGAAACCATCCCATAAAGCTTCATTCCAGCCTCGGAAGAGGACTCCTTGCGGAGATCCAACCAGGTTACGAAAACCAGACCGCCTGGCCCGGCGGCCACACTATGCAGTCCTTCTCTGGCGGCATCCGGAACATCGTTCAAGGTTGCGGGCGCGCTCCAGCTCTTGCCGCGATCCGTGGAATGCCAGGCCAGCAGGTTTCCATCCTGCCCCTTGCCTTGCTTCCCCACGATGGCGGTGACAACAACGGCCCTTCCTGCAGCCGCAACCCGGGGACCTCGATGCATTCCGAGAGAAAGGATGGTGTTGGCACTAACAACCACCGGAGCGGAAAAGTGTTTTCCTCCATCGCTTGAAGCAGCGCAGTAGATGGTGTGGTCTACCCCGTAAACCAGGTAAAGCGTTCCGTCCGGTGCGACGGCCAACTGGGGCTGCTGCGCTGAAGCCTGTGGCTTGGATGCCGAGAATTCATGGACATCACTTACCTCGCCAGCAGACCCCATCACGGCCAGCAGACAAATCATCAAAATAAATGTGAGAAATCTCATTGGAGCTCCTTTGGAGATTCCCTCCCGGGCCGCAGGGGAGCTGGGAAAAAAATCGCGATGGCGAGCCGCTGTCCTCCCGAACCTAGCCGGTTTCGAATTTTCAGGCCTCCTGCCAGGGTTTGCCCCAGAGGTGCAGTCCGAAGAGGACTGTGACCAGTAGCGCCGAGAGCAAACAGTAGTCGCAGAATGCTTGGATGACCCAGGCCTGCACATAGAGCAGGTACAAGGTGAAAAGAAATGCCAGGCCGGCGACCACGAGAGAGAAGCGCAGCGTATCCTCGAACCCAAACAGTGCCAACAAACCGCTGCCTGCAATGGTCGTGTAAAACAGCAAGCCGAACCAGGCTATGGAAATGCCGAAGAGCTTGGAGTAGGGGCTATTGAGGACCTGGTCACATCCTCCGGTAAAGCCGCAAGGCAGCAAAAAACCCTGAGAGCTGTGCAAAGCGACGTAGGCCGCGTCAACCATTCCCAGAAATGCGACAACAACGATCACAAGAGCGGTCCCTGGCCAGCCAACCCTGCCAGGGGACGTTCTTGCCGCTTCAGTGGGCCGTTCGGATGGCCTGGGCGATCGCTTCTTCAAATTCAGCATCACTCTTCACGGCTGGCATCAGTTTGCCATTCAGAAAGAAGGTCGGAACAGATCGCACCTGAGCCACCTGGCCCTCAAGCATGTCGCGGAAAATCTTGTTACGGATCTCTCCTTCAAATAGGTCCTGCCGGAGCTTCTCGACGTCCATGTGCAGCTCGGCGGCATATCTTAGAAAGAAAGTCAGTGCGTCAGGAACATTCGACCATTCATTCTGCCGCGCAAATAATAGCTCGTGCATTTCCCAAAACTTCATTTGCTGGCCGGCCGCCTCAGAAACCTGGGCTGCTAACATGGCGTTTCGGTGGATGTTTCCCATCGGATACTGCTTGAAGACGACCTTCAGGTCCTTCTCGAATTTCTTCAGGACGTTGTCAACTTTCAAGCGAGCCAATGCACATGACGGGCACTGAAAATCGCCGAATTCGACCAGCACCGTTTTGGCGGCGAGGTTTCCCTTGGCCCAACCTCCAGGTGTGATGACCGGCGCTGAACTCAGGCTGGATGGGGTGTTTCCTGCAGCCACCGGGTTTTGCGAACCACTCCGCTTGACGAGGAAGAGTGCAACGGTGAGGGCGGCCGCGACCAGGACCCCCAGAACAAGGATCGGCTTCAACAGGGAGCGACCAGCGTTTTTGGGCAATCGCCTGTGGCGTTGGGCTGAATTGACTTTCCTGGCATGGGCATGCTTTTGCATCGAGGTGTTCAGTCTCTGTTTGAAATCGGACTCTTGCTACCTTTTGACATTCCTACATCACGGTCCCAGGCTAATATCGTCGCCATTCCCGAGGATTCCGTCAGGACCCGCGGAAATAATCTGGTAGGCGCCGGCACCGCTTGCCCTGACGGCTAACTCCTGATTCCAGGCATCATAGCGGATCGCTTCCCGCAAGTAATTGGGAAACAATGCGTCGGTTAGCCTGACGATTGTCGAACCATCGGGCAAGGCTCCCGTCTGTTCCCGGTATTTCCGGATACCCTCCTGCAGCCGCTGCAGACTTTCCCGCGTCTGACGCACACGGACTTCATTGAGCGCAGTGAGAAAGGCGCTCATCTCGACCCAATCACGATCAGCCAGACGGATCGCATCCACCTGCCAGTCCGAATTCTTCGACCTGGAGAGACGAAACGCCAGCAGCAAGTTGGCTTCTGCCACGGCCTGGCTTTCGCCGGACTGAACAATTTTTTGCACTTGAATCTGGTTATCTTTGAAGTCGATCAGCCCTAGTTCGCGGATTTTTTCCTTAGCCTTAGCTTCGCTGAGTTTCTGGGAGGCGCCGCAGGCCTCGAGCAGCCCGAACGCCAGCAGGATGAGGAGTCGCAACGGCTCTTTCATACCGATTTTGATCGTATGAAGAGTGCGCCAAGGCTGTCAAGAGAACTTTGCCTGGCCATCGTCATTTCGTGACGCAACTCTTTGCCGTGTTTCGTGTTCAAATGATTGAAAACTGGAAGTCTGGGTGTCCGCTGGAAATCCAGAAAATGAAACTAACGATAGGAGCTCCAAATGAAGAAAACCACAGGCTTGGGCGCGGTAATCGTATGGTCCGTGTTGACTCTTCCCCTCTTTGCGTTCCAGGACCAGACCACCACGCCTCCGGGCGACGAACAGCCATCTGGCAAACACCGCGGCCGATCCGCAGAGGAACGCTGGAAACAGCTGGATCAGGACAATGATCAGCGTATTTCCCGCAGTGAATGGAAAGGAAACGAGGAAGTCTTCAAGCGGTTAGATTCCGATGGAGATGGAACCTTGACCCGTGAAGAACTCCGGGCTGGAGCGAAAGCCTTCAGAGGAAAGCATGGGGGTGGCTTCCAGAAAATGGATGAGAATGGCGACGGCAACATTTCTCGAAGTGAGTGGAAGCGCAGTGAAGAAATCTTCAGCCAATTGGATACCAACGCAGACGGGGTGTTGACTCGTGAGGAGTTGAGACAGGCTAGGCAGAAACATCAGGAGCGGCCCGGCAAGTCGTAGGTGCAGGAGAATTCTTCCTGCAGGACCGACAAGGGTTTTCAAGGCTATAGCTGAACCTCTTGGGCGATGACGTACAATGTTGCTCCCTTCCTGCATTGAGCGGTGAAGTGAAGCACCAAAACCACACCTGACCGGTGAGACCGAATCTCCAACGGCTCCGAGGAGTGGTCCGAAAAATCATGCAATCGTCCCAGCAGGTCTCCCTCTTTCACATCCACACCCAGATCAACTGTCGGCTCCCAGATTCCATTTTTGGGGCAGGGAATGTAGTCTTCCAGATTGACTGCCTGAACAAAGCGGGGCGTTGACGGCCGGCTGAGATCGATCTTGACGATCTCTCCAGGCAACAATCGATAGTGCCGCAACACATTCCGAATCCCTTCGTAAGCATGCAAAGTCCCCTTTCGATTGGTCGATTCAGCAAACCCGAATTCCCCGCCAACCGTAATCTTGCCCAGGGCCTCTGCTTCGTCGGTCAACAAACCGGAAGCCATCTGGCTCGAATAGAGCATGACAAAGGGTGTGTCGAACAACTGCGCCACTTTCGCGATCTCAGCTCGCTGCGATGGATCCGATATGGGATGAAAGGATGTGCACAGTGCGAAGATGGCTTCGTTGCCCCCTGAGTGGATGTCCAGCACCACGTGGACCTGCGGGAAAATGGTGGTCTTGATGAAATTCGAAATGCGATACGAGATTGTCCCGCGAGGGTTTCCCGGGAAAGCCCGATTCATATTGACGTGGTCGAGGGGCGACTCCCGTAGATTTGCCCCGCAGGCACTCTCACTCAATTGCGGTAGGAGGATGACCCTTCCGGACATTTCCTCGGGCTCGAGATCCTGGCAGAGCCGCTTGACAGCTACCTGCCCCTCGTATTCATTGCCGTGAGTCCCACCTATGGCGACCACATTCTTGGCAGCAGCCCCCTTCAGACCGTTGATCACTGTCAGCGGAACCAACGAGTAGCCCCAGTTGGAATCCAGATGAAAAGCCAGCTGGTAGTGATGCTTTCCAGGCTTGGCGAAGTCAATTTCGGAGTGGTTGTAGACCACGCAAACCATGTTCGGCTCCATTTTTGGATCGATCGAACGACA